>OLFX01000009.1_pt1 | contig 329722 bp, 274 predicted proteins | sample 1605091 | NCBI WGS metagenome assembly OLFX01 (sample SAMEA3888906, study PRJEB22519) | human gut metagenome | biome: human gut; feature: human-associated habitat; material: faeces | place: Denmark | collected 2012
AAATCCTGCGCGTATGCAACGATCCGGCAGTCGTGAGGGGACATCAGCGTCAGCGGACGGTATTTGCGCTGCCCAAGCTTACGATCCCCGACGACAAGGTGCTTTTGCTGGAAATCGTCGAGAAAAACGGAGCCCGCCATCAGACGGTGGAGATACCCGCAGGGGAATTGTTGGATGCGAAACTCCTGTAAAGAGACAGGCGGTCGAACCCGATGCGGAAGTTTTTATGCAGCAGTGGGAATGTTTCGAATCCGTGCGGCGATCTTACAGGAGCACTTTGCAAGAGGATATTCAGACGTGGTTCCGCACGCTGCGGCTCTGAAAGGCTGTTCGTTTCCGAACAATCAGACACCCCGGTACGGTTTTCAGACCGTACCGGGGTGTCTTTCATGCAGCTTGAGGAAACTCAATATTCATCTTCGTTGAAGAAGAAATCGTCCTTGGAGGGGTAGTCGGGCCAGATGTCTTCGATAGATTCGTAGATTTCACCCTCGTCTTCTATCTCCTGCAGGTTTTCGAGCACTTCGAGCGGCGCACCCGAACGTACTGCATAGTCGATGAGTTCATCTTTCGTTGCGGGCCAGGGGGCATCTTCGAGTTTCGATGCCAGTTCAAGTGTCCAATACATGATTCGGTAAAGTTTTATCTCTCTGAATTTTCCGGAAAAACAAGGCTTTTCCTTACAGGGATGCAAAGGTAAAGCAAAAAAACGATGCCCGCAAACGGAACGATCCCCACGGCCTACATTCCGGACGTTCGAATGTCCTAACATCCGATTTCTACGGATGTGTCCGGCGTATAGGACTATGCGGTATCCCGGGGAGAAGAACCGAAAATCGCAACGAGAATTCCGATCCCCGCAAAGGTTCGTGAATCCGAACCGGAGATATGTCGCCGCCCGAGGTATCCGGGAAGACAGCATGCCGCCGTACAGCCGCCGACGGACTTTTTCCAGACACTGACAGCGTCGTAAAGAATTTCCGCAATGTAAAATCGGATATTATCCGGTATAACCTATATGGAATTTTCGTATCTTTATGGAAACCTAAAACCTATCGAACCATGAAATTCTTCATCGACACAGCCAATTTGGAGCAGATTCGCAAGGCGCATGAACTGGGCGTTCTGGACGGCGTAACGACCAATCCTTCTCTGATGGCCAAAGAGAACATCCGGGGTACGGAGAACTGCAACCGTCATTACGTTGAAATCTGCAACATCGTCGAAGGGGACGTGAGCGCCGAGGTCATAGCCACCGACTTCGAAGGAATGGTGCGAGAGGGTGAGGCGCTGGCGGCACTGCATCCCCGCATCGTCGTGAAACTGCCCTGCACGGCCGCAGGAATACGGGCCGTAAAATACTTCGCGGCGAAGAATATCCGGACGAACTGCACGCTGGTATTCTCCGTGGGGCAGGCGCTGTTGGCGGCAAAGGCCGGAGCGACCTATGTGTCTCCGTTCGTGGGACGTCTCGACGACATCTCCGAAGACGGCGTGGCATTGGTAGCCCACATCGTGAAGGTCTACCGCACCTATGGTTACAAAACGCAGGTGCTGGCCGCTTCGATCCGTCATACGCAGCATATTATCCAGTGTCTCGATGCGGGTGCCGATGTGGCGACATGCCCCCTTGCGGCAATCGAAGGGCTGCTCAGACATCCGCTGACGGACAGCGGGCTGGAGAAGTTCCTCGCAGACCATGCACGCCTGAATGCCTGACGGGTCACCGGCAGCGATAAAACGGCAACGCCCCGATTCGAACATCCGAATCGGGGCGTTGTGGCAATCATTTCTTTTCCAAAAGCCGCTGGAAGGCGGGAGAAGGCTTAAATGCAGGAATGTCGTGTGCCGGAATTTTGATCGTCGTATTCTTCGTAATGTTACGCGCCGTCTTTTCTTTGCGATGCTTAATCAGGAACGTACCAAAACCGCGGAGGAAAACGTTTTCCTTGCGGATCTGTGCGGCTCGCACCTCTTCCATGAAACCTTCCACGACGGCTAAAACGGTCACGGCTTCGACGCCCGTTTCCTGGGCGAGTTGCTTTACGATATCTGCTTTGGTCATTTTTGTAAGTTTTTGTCCGACAAAGATAAACAAACTTCCGAACTGAAAAAAGCCCATCGACAATCCGATGATTATACCAACAGGTTTATTGTATTGCCGCAGAACGGCGCATCGTGATATTAGAAAATAAAAATCCGGGTTCGGACATTTTTAACATGGATACGGATTCATCTCTTCCGACCCCGTTTCATAGAGGTCATATCCTTGTCCTCCGCTACGGGACGTTTCTGTTCTTTTAACGGCCACTGCGAAAAAATATGCTCTTGGCGGACTGTCATCTCTTTCAGTCGTCGGGCGATCTGTTTCCAGTCGTATTCGAAATTCAGCATGACGATATCCTCACCGAAATCGATGTCATCGAAATATGTGAGTGCCTTGAACGGGCGGATGACATTTGCCTGCGGAAATTTTCGTTCGTAGCATTTGAGCATCTCATAAAACGGGATGCGGGTGGACAGACAGGCGATATCCACGAAATCTTTGAGCCGCGAACCGTCGTCGGCGATCGCAGACAGCTTCATGGCGACGATATCCTCGATGCTGTATAAACGGATTCCGGATTCCGCATAGGGCTGCCGGAGATATGCATATTTGTGAGCTATGCAGTCGATCTTAACGCCGTCGATCATGCCTTTCAGCGTGTCGGGGCGCCTGAAGGCCGTTTGGAATCCGTATCGCTGCGAAAGAAACGCTTCGAGTTCCCCGGCGTCGAACGACTCCGGAGTGAACAGATCCAGATCGACACTCACACGATGCCCCAGATATAAGGCCAAAGCCGTACCTCCGGCCAGATTGAACGCCGCAAGCCGGGGCTCGGCCTCCAACTGTTTCAACAACCCAAGTGTCTGCGGCGCAACTGTCTGCGTGTGTAACATCTCAATTCCTCTTTTTTAAGGCCGAAAGCCGTACATACGAAATTCATATCCTGCGCCGAGAGTGTCGGAACCTCTTTGATAATTTCCCGGAAGCCTTCGATGCCTCCGTAGAGGTCGAACGCCGCGAAGTAGTCCCGGAGCCATCCCCGTTCTATGATGCGCTGCACGACGACCTTACGCGAACGCTGCCAGTCGAACTGCGTCAAGTCATAGTCCCAAAGTAATGTCTTTGAGACCTTGCAGCAGCCTTTATTTCGGATATAGTCATCGAATATGGTCATGGGCCGGAGTTCGTTTCGCTTTACAAATATACGAATTATCCTGATGATATGCAATTTCCGTGCTTTGTCCGGCATACGCCTTCAAGAGTTGTGTCTTATCGCTCGTCATTCGCCGCAGCAAACATGGGACAAATCGGATATACACTCCCCGACGAAGGTCGGATACGGTGGTACGGACATCTCCGAACCGATTGTCCCTGTCTGCAGCATAGCGCAAAATTTTCATACGCATAAATAACCGGTTTTTCAGGTGTGGGTCGCCCAGCCGTGAAAGGGACGGTCGATAAAACAGCACGACCGATCCGGACATCCATGATAAACCAATCCGCCGACAACGCCCAGACTCCCGTCGGGATAGCGTTCCTTGAAGAGGAACGAATAGGGCGCGAAGTCCCTGTAAAGTTCGATCTGGCACGGATGATGGGGATTTTGCTCACGGCGTTCGAGGCGCTCCAAACATTCCCGAAGCGTGCTGTCGCCGATGCTTTCGGCGTATTGCACTACCTTATCGTAGTGCTCCTGACACATGATTTTCATAAGGCTTGATTTTTAGGTCTATTTCCCCATTCCGGGGTGTTGTTCCAGAAAGAGCATCCGCTGCCGGATATAATGCAGCAGCGGTTCTCCGTCGCCGACAGATTCCATAATGTTGTTCGTTCCGCCAATATCCTTCAGCACTTTCAATGAGAAAGAGTTGTGTATCTGCCCCGAATCGAACTGCAAATCGTGTCCGGACTCGGTAAAGGTGATGCAGACAGGTCTTCCCCGCTTTGTTCTGCCGAAAACCGTGATAGCACCACGCAGGTCTATCGGATAAAACTCGTCGTTATTCTCCCAGTCGATCTCAGGAGTCAGGCGGACGATCTCCGCCATGACCGGACGGAGCAGCCCTTCCGTCCAATGCGGATCATTCAACCGCTCCCGTTCTTGCTTCAGATGTTCAATCTCCCGATCGATCTCCTTGCGGCGCTTGTCGCACTGCGTTTTATGCAGGCGGTAGCGCGTAATGATATTCTCAATAGCATTATATTATGCATACCAACTGCACCGCAGGGGCTGCCCGTCCCATTTCCACGCAGTACGGTATGAGTCGATGCGGATATAATTTTTCGACAGACGGTGCGTATGGGTCTTGCCCTTGAAAACATCGGGCAGCGGGACGGTCGTTCCGCACATATAGCCGTCCTCGGTAGTCTGCTGATCAAGCTGCCGCAGTCGCACCGTGCAGCCGCGGATCGCTATGACCTGATAGAAGTCGATAATGGTCTGCTCCCAGCCCCACGACGAGTAGAGGATGTCGCCGACGCGCAGCGAACGTCGGAACTCCTCACTCGACCGCGCTACGGCTTCGTCATGGCGCCGGAAGCGCTCGGCCTCCTGCCGGATACGCTCCATAGCCTTGTCGTATTCTTCCGGGGTGTGGGCCTTGTAGACATACCGGGGGGGGGCGCTTCATCCCCGGTGTCCATGCCGCGATACAGCGGCCGTTACGGCCCTGAAACCGGACAAGCGAGATGTTATAGATCAATTCGGGAGCGAAGCCCGTCCCTTGAGCGAGCCGCTCGGCATATTTGTTGATGCGATAGGTTTTCATTGTTTCTGAGATTTAAGATTTTTGGTATCTTCTTCTACGGTTTGGAACTCTCCGGGATTCCAGCCCTTTGCGACCAGCGCGGCCTGCGCGTCGAGGACGCTCGGAAAGATGCGGCGCCTCTGCCGCGAAAAAGAGATGTATCCGACATAAATACGCCGCACGGGGCTTCTTTGATATTCGAGGTGGCAGCGGCACGGAACGGGCCGATAGTGCAGGAAGCCCCGCATGCGCAGCAGCAGGCCACGTTCGTACTCCTTGTCCTCGCGGCAGCGTTCCCACGCCTCGTATTTGTCGATGCCGTCGGTCAGCAGCGTGTAACCGACAGCCCGGTCATAGCGGGTTCGGCCCTGCCAAAGGCCCTTGAAAAAAAGCGACAGCAGTTCCAGTTCGAGCGTCGGACGGCCTTTCGTGCGCAGCGTTTCTGTTAGGGATACGACCTCGTCGTAACGGAAGTCGAGCGGGCGGATGTTGTTCGCCGCCATGCGCACCATCACCCGTAGGTCCGAAGTAATGGTGATACGTGTTATAATCTGATAGCTCATAATGATATGCAATTAAAAGACCGCAGCTTTAGGGCTGCGGCCTGATTTGACAATACGTGAAGTGTCGTGTTATTTCGGATTGGTCGTGTCCCGGAGCTTCAATCCGAAATCGCCGCAGGCCGTACGCAGATCTTCGCTGAACTTGTTGCTGTCGCAATAATAATCGCCCATCCGTCCGGCCAACTCCTGCAGATCGCCGTCCGTAATCGTCGCAGTATCGTATCCGTGTCTTTCAAGTGCTGCACGGTTCAGAAAGGCGATGTCGAACTCCGCATTCGGATCGTCCTTGTTCGGAACGCTTCGCAGTTTCTCAGCGGTGAACCTGCAAATCTCGTCGAGGTACTCCTTCTCTGCCCAGTCCGTATTCTCGTGCTGCCGGGAGAACTCGTCGCCCCAGACAATGAGCGTCGCGACCGTATCGCGGGAGTTGTCCGAGGGCCGGAATTCCCTGCGGCCGGCTTCATAGGCGATATCGACCAGCGCCTCGGCATAGTCGCGCAGGGACACATTGCCCGGAAGCGCTGCGGACTGCCTTTTCATAAAGGCAGTAATGGCCTCGGCATAGATCCGAAGCTGCAAACGGTCGCGCTCCGCGGCGGCTTCGTCGCGGTTCAGCCCGAATTCCGGGGATTCATGGCCATCGAGGAAGTTCTGCAATTCACCCAGCCGGAAAACGTCGTAGCGCGTAGGATATTCCGGCAGGCAGCGTTCCACAAAATCTTCCGTAAGATCGCTTGTCGTCTGCGGCGCAGCTTCGGCGGACGGGATGAAATCGTATTCTTCCAGCCATTCGACGATGCCTTGCAGGGTATCGCAGGAGAGATTTTCAAGCGGAAGCGGGAAATCATCCCCGCCGTTCATCAGGCAGACGGGAGTCAGCCCGTCCTCACAAAATTCGAGGGAGATTACATTGCGATAAAGACCGTCGTATCTGATTGTAAGGGGCGACTCGTAATACTCTTCATAGGCGAGGCCGTCCGTATCTGCCAGCCTCTCGCGGTCTGTCGCATCGGCCGAATAGGTTCCCTGGCGCCCTTGCCGGCTGGCGATGACCGAGCGGATGACGCCGATCTGATAAGTGCGCAGTTTTTCGAGTGTTTCTTTGTTTTTCATAATCATAGAGAATCAAGTTATTTATAAGAAAATTCCGGTCTGACGAAATAACAGACCGTGGTATGCCGCCCGTGATCCTTAACGAGTTTTACGGGTTGGGGCGCGTTGTAGATGCGCCGCTCTGTAACGGGAGCATCGAGCGCATCCCATTTCTCTTGCAATACGGCGGTCTGCTCGTCCCGATAGCACCAGACGATGACGGATTTCGGGCCGGGAGCCGCAAATACGGTTCCTTCGTAATCGGAGAGAAACCGTTGGAACTCCTCCTCTGTCCGGAACGAAATGCAATCGCCCCGGTAAAGATCGCTGCTTCGGCACTCCGTATCCTTGTAAAGGCTGATCTTGCGCCATTTCTCGGTGGAGAAATCACCGTAGAGCGGATCGCCTTCCCGGAATTCCCACAACGGCACCTCGGCGCAGAACCGGACGACTCCGTTGCCGCAGGCGCCGCAATGTCCCCAAGCACAGAAATCCCCCGGCACAGCACCGGAAGGCTTCAGCTCTTGCGGCATCACGGCTGTAAAAGGCCCTCCGCTGACCGCGCAGCCGATGCCGCCGGCTGTCATCCACACGAAGGGAACGTATGGGCACAGGCAGATCGAGCGCGTTCCATCTTCACGGACAGCCTCGATCAGGGCGTTGCCGTGGAAGTCACCGTGGCGCGTGGTATAGCGCACCCGGTCGCCGACCTGCGGGACACGTGGGTTGCGGGTGCGTTCGATATGACGCACCAAAGCATTGGCGGCATCTACATCCGCCTGCGTCAGGTGGTGTTCATGGTCGTAAAGCGTATTCATCGACAGCAGCGTTTCGCAGCTGTACCGATCTTCGGCTTTGGATTGTTGCATATTGCTGATAATGAAAGCGCCGCGGCCCAAAGGTCGCGGCGCGGGTTAAACAAAAAGGTTCTATAAGGGTTCAGGCCGCTTCGGCCGGAATCGCCTCCGAGGTTTCCGGCTCCTGTTCGCAGGCCAGCCGCTCGGAGATCATCCGCGCGGCACGGTTCACGTCCGTGAGGATGTCGAACAGGTAGGTCGGCTCTTTATGGAACTCCGCCAGCCAGTCCTTGATATAGGCGGCGCTCTCTTCGCGGGGTGTCGTGGCAAAGCCCAGCATCGCACCGCACAAGGCCGCCGTAAGTTCGGCGACCAACTCTTCGCGGATGTAGTCGGCATCTCCGTAGCAAGCGCCAAAAGGACGGTTCAGACGCTCCGCATGCCCCGTACTGTGCGTGACTTCGTGGAGAAGTGTCGTGTAGAATGCCGCGCCCTCCGGGAACTGCCGTTTTTCGGGGCAGACGATCCGGTCGAGCGTCGGTGAATAGGACGCCCTGTTGCCGGATTTGAGCAGGATGGGACAGAGCCACGACTGCTCCGCCAGCATCCGATCGAGCACCTCGCATGTCAGACCGTCCGAGTAGTCTTTCGGCCCGGTCGGTGTCGTAAGCGAAGCGTAGCGCTCCGGCTGCTGTTCCGACATATCCGTCTGGTCGATGTTGAAGACCGGGTAATAGCGCATCACGGGCAGCACGTCGTATTGCCGCCGCTGCTCCTGCGGCAGGCGGTAATAGTCCGCCAACTCAATCTTCTTGCGGGTCTCCTTATGGCGGATATACAGTTTCCAGAAGAAGACCGGGAACGAACCGGAGCCTTTGAGGATGTTCAGACCCTCCTCCTTGGCCTGCTTGAACGTCATAAAAAGCGGCGTACTGTAGCCTGCGATCTCCGAGAGGAACAGCAGCATCAGGATATTCCCGCCCCGGTAGGGCGTGCCGCGCAGGTTGCGCGGAAGACCGTGCGCAAGGTCGGCGATCCACGGCTTGCGCCACGCTTCGGTAAGCGTTTCCATTTTCTTTATCATCAGCTCCGTCAGCTGCGGAGCGATCTTTTCAATCAGATTCTTATTCATGGCTCTTCTCTTTAAGTTATTCTTCCTCCGGAGCGGTAGCTTGCCGCCAAAGACGGATCTTCTCGTCGTTCGTCCTGCCGTTCCACCACATGTCGCAGGCATCGCGGAAAGCCTTGCGATCATCCTTCGGGCTGAAATTTTCCGGATTCAGTCCGGTGATAATTTCCCGGTCTTCTTCTGTCGTTCCGTCATTCCACCACGGCTCGACCGTATCGGACATCAATTCGCTTTCGCGTACCTGACGGGTGTGTTCTGCACAGTCGTCGCACCATAAGTCATCTTTGTCTTCCGCCATAGACTGTACTTCGTACGTGTTGCTGTCCACCCAGACTTGGCAGGATACCCGCAGCGAACCGCACGCCCCGCAGCGCCACGGATCGGCGGGCATCTCTACTGTCGGTTTTTCTGCAATAGGTGTCTGTTCCGGAATCTCTGAAATCTTATTCATAACAGTAGTAATGCAAAGACGGAGCAGGCATAACCTGCTCCGTCGGTTTGGACATTTAGTTCATGTTGTTACTATGCCGCCGTTTTCATCTCCTCAGGCATCCGGATATCGGGTTCGATATCCGGGTCCATAGGAATAATCAGCGGCTCCGGGGTGGGTTCTATAGCGGGCGTCTCGTCCGGCAGCAGCTCGGGCATCTCCGGTTCGGCATCCGGTGCCTCCTGCATCGAAACCGCCATCTCCTCGGCCTCGGCTTTTGCCTGCAAAGCGTCGATCTGTTCCTGAAGACGGGCTTTGCGACGCTCGTAGACTTTCAGATACTCCTGCTGCACCTTCTGGCTCTGCTCCGTGAAGTTCATATCCGCGAAGCGGCACATCATTCCCGTCAGGAGCGTTTCGTCCGTACAACGAAAGTCCGGAGCCGCCGAGCGGAAGTAGTCCACCAGATAAGCGCGAACCAGCGCCGCCTGTTGCTTGGCCGTGATACGACCCGCCGCGGCGAACTGCTCCCGGTCGGTCAGGCAAGAGCCCTCCTTAGGCCGGAAACCGCACTGGCGGAGTTTCGAGTCGCTCATTACGCGCTGCATCACGGCGTAGTAGAACATCTGCTGCTCCTCTTTCTGCAAGGGCTTGTTCGCAACTTTCACATCGAGGAAGACACGCTTCATATCGGTCGTGATATGCTCGTAGCAGATTTCCCGGTAACGACGCTCCTGTTGCAACAGCCCCTCCAGCGGCGAAGGCGGAACGACGGTGACGAAGACCTTATGCTCATCGTCCTGCCCCTCGTTTACCGTCATTTCCCGCTCCTCATCCTCGATCTCTTCGTAGCGGAACTCGATATCGAGGTTACCGATGACGGCGTACTTGCGCACGCGCCCTTCCGAGATGTCGAACTCCAACTGCTGTGTCTCTTCGGCGAATGCCGCCATTTCGGCTTCGTACTCCTCCTGAGCCTCGGAGAACTCCTCTTCCGATTCGAACTCTTCGGCCTGCGGAGCGTCGGGCATCTGAGGGCCTTTATCGTAGTGATAAACGCTGTATTCCAGCTCTTCGACGTGATAGCCCTCTTTCTCAAGAGCTTCGAGTACTGCGGCAGGCGTTTCGCCGTCCGTAGCCAGCGTCGTACGCGGATCGTCTTTGAGGAGTTTCACAGCCTTCTGCACGAGAAACTCGTCATTCTTGCGGAGCATGCACTCGCGGTTCTGGCAGCCCGCGCAACCGCCCGTACATTCGTCCTTGAACAACACCTGATTGGCCGTGTTGTGCTGGCAGGAAAGGCACTCCGTCTTATCGAAGTTGTAGCTTTCCAACTTGGTCATGTAACGCTCGTAGAGCCGCCGGGCGATCTCCTTGATCCGCGCCGTCTTCCAAGAGCTGTAACACCCCTCGGCGAAATGATCGTTGTAGACCTCCTGCTGGATGTCGGCGGGATATTTGGCGATCTCTGTAGCGACGCCCACCGAAATCTCCTCTTTGTCGAGCATCCCGGCCAAGGCGTCGATCAATTCGCAAAGTTTCAGACGCGAGCGGATGTAGGCCTCCGACTTGCCGAATTTGCCCACGAGGCTCTCGATCGTATGCCGCCCCGACTGCAAGGCCCGCTTGTAGGCGGCGGCTTCCTCGCGCGGCCGCACGTCCTCGCGCTGCAGGTTCTCCGTGATGGCGGCATCCTCGGCCTCGGCGTCCGACAGATCCCGCACCAGGGCCGGAATGAATTTCAGATTCGCCATGGCGGCAGCCCAGTAGCGACGCTCGCCGTAGACGATCTCGAAGCCCTCGTCCCTCGGACGCACGCAGATAGGTTGCAGTACGCCCGACTGTCTGATGCTCTCGGCAAGTTCCAGCAGCGTATCTTCGCGGAAGTTTTTGCGGGGATTGTAGGTCGAATTGACGATCTTGTTCAGATCCAGCAGCCGGACATCCGTCTCGGGATGGGCTGCCGGTTGTTCGGCAGGACTGGTTTCTGCGACAGGATTCACAGCTCCGATATCCGTTGCCTGCGGTTCGGCGGGTTTCATGTCGGGACTCCCGGCTGCAACCGGGTCTTGCGCTTGCGCCGCAACGGCCTCGGAAACGGCCGGCGTCCGAACTGCGGTCTTACCGCTCTGCTTCGATTTCGAATTTGCTTTCGCAGTCTGCATAACATGTAACAGTTTTTACCGTGTGTCTCACGTGTTTTCTGCTCGCACGAATTTTATTGTTTTTATCGCGCAAGCAATGAATAATATGTTATGAGGCTTTATATCCCGAACGGATCGGTTGCCTCGGGAAGATTCATAAGCCCGCGGCGCAGGCGCAGGGACGGAAAAATACCGCAGCTCCGGCGAGGATGATTTTTCCGTCCCGGAGCCGGAGAGGGAGGCACGGCCGACCGGCCCGGGATTATCTTTCCCGGGGCAACCGGCAGGATAGGTAATTTCCATTTATCTTTGCCGTGACAAACATCGGAAGCAGCAGCTTCGATGTCATATTGAAACCCGTCATTTCTGGGTATAATCGGATCGAAGCATCCGGCAATATTCTGCATTCGGTCGGATTCATCTCCGTTTCCGGTATATATCTCCGGAAAATTTGCCGGTTCCATACGAACAGTTAATTTTGTAATAGATTCAGTTTATCGGAATGCGTAAATCGGTATTCATACTGCTAACGGTTTTCACGGCCTGCCTGCTCTGCAAGGAGTCGGAGAATATGCCGGGCACCTCTCGGAAATTCATGGATGAAACATTCCTAAACCGTGGGGAGGAGAATTTACTTGCCAGGCAATGGCAATGTGAATATATCTATTCCGATTTAAGTTTCACCAGTGTCTTGCCGGAGGCCAAAAAGACACGCTCGACCGTATCCATGTTCCGGCACGGAGCCCATAGGCGCTTGCGTGCCACGGTTTTATCAATGTGTTGCGTCACATACGGGATTTCGGGCGTCGCAGGACTCGCAGCAAGGGTACACGGAAAAGGTTTCGTGGCCGGCCTACATGCCGTAGACTATTACGTCTATCGCCTGCACCGGCTCATTATTTAGCCATATGGCAAGAAGACTCGCAAAGGCCGGGTAAAAACATGGAATGTCCGGAAAACGGGAAAGTTGTATGTCCTGTTTTCGGGGGAATAAAATGCCCGGCTGTCTCACGCTCGAAATTCGTTTTTTATACGTGTCGCCCCGATGCATATACGATAAATATCGCTCCGGACGGCTCTGTTCTTTCGGAGAATCCTAAAGATGGAGATTTACGATGTACCGATATGCTGACGCGTTCCGTTGTTCACGACGGAATTTTTTATGTTTTGAAGAGAGCTGTCGTGATCTCACACAACGGCCTGTACGGGTAGATGAAAAGTGTCTTTGGAGGGAGTTTTCGGTATTCCCATATGACGGTATAAACACTCCGGACACCGTTTCCCAACAGTATCCGGAGCTGACAAAATTGTGCTTGCGGTATTTTGCACAGGATAAAAATACGGATTCTTTTCGAAAGCAGCAAGCCGTGCCCCGGTTTTTCAGCTTCCGGCGGTTCATCCTCGAGAATTTGCGTTTCTTATATCGCCGCCCGTTTTAGCAATTTTTCCCGCGGGCCGATATTCGGTTTGTATATTTTAATAGACCGAAAATAATTATTTTGGAGTCCTGAAAAACATAATCTCCGTAAGCTGTATGGTAGAATTGGATAAAAGCCAAAAGAAAATTGCCCGAACACTCATAAGCCGGGCCTTGGAGCGTGAATGCTGTACCTTTCTGGCGAAACTCAAACGACTCCTGCAGGATGAAAAAGCGCAGTCCTGCCATGAGAAATATTTGGAAATATATAAGAGCATACAGACATTCGACAAAGATATAAGTCGTCAGTATGACGGTCTGAACGGCTCCCGCTATGCTTTGACGGTATTCAGCCTTTTCTATAACGGAATCCTTACGGAGAAGGATCTCTCGGAATTCGACGACAGAACCCGGGAAGCGTTCTTGGAGCACAGACGGCAGTGGAATCTGGAGTTGTAAGCCGGCAGCACGGACATATACCGCATATGAACCCGGCATGCAGAACCCGAAGGAGCCTCGCAGAAAAATTCTTTCGGGAATGGAATGCCGTGCACCGAGGGAACCGGCCGAAAAAAATAGCATCACAAAGCTGTTTTTGTGAAAAAATATCTATTTTTGGATCGTGTTAAACTACTAAATTCCATACGACCATGAATGAACTGGTAAAGACTATCGACGAGCTGTATGCGGCATTCAAGACCGACGCAGAGCTTCAGGCGGGAAAAAACAACAAAGCTGCGGGACTGCGCGCCCGTAAGGTGTCGCTGGAGCTTGAGAAGAAACTCAAGGAATTCCGGAAAACGTCGCTTGCGGCAGCTGCCAAATAGCTCGTTTTCATCGCATGACGCAGGGTGTTCTTTCGAAGGACACCCTTTTTTGTCCCGGCGGTTTCGGCCTTACCGGCGGAGGAAATGACGGCAGCCCTGTCGAAGATTCAGCCCCGGAGTTTCCCGTCGGTCGTCAGGGAGGGATTCAACCGCTCCCGAAGGCTCGTATTGCGTTTCAGCACGGACATATTGCGGACGGCATAGGCCAAGGCTTTCGTCGCACCGATCAGCACGCAGATCTTTTTGGCGCGCGTGATACCCGTATAGATCAGGTTGCGCTGGAGCATCACGAAGTGGGTCATCAGCACCGGCATGACCACAATCGGGTATTCCGACCCCTGCGCCTTATGAATCGTCGTGGCATAGGCCAGCGTCAGTTCGTCGAGCTCCGTGACATCGTACTCGACCCATTTGCCGTCGAAATCGACTTTCAACGTCCTCTCCTCCGTATCCACCTCCCGGATATAACCCAGATCGCCGTTGAACACATCCTTGTCGTAGTTGTTGCGCTGCTGCATCACACGATCGCCCTGACGATAGGTATAGCCGCCGCGATTGAGGCTCGGGCCCGAAGGATTCAGTGCCTGCTGCAACAGCAGGTTCAGGTTCGCAGCGCCCACGACGCCCCGCTGCATCGGCGTAAGTACTTGAATACGGTCCGGACTTTCCCGGTAGGCGCGGGGCAGGCGCTCCTTCACCAGCCGGACGATGGTTTCGGCGGCCCGTTCGGGGTCGTCCTCCCGCATGAAGAAAAAGTCGGTGTCGCGGCCGTTGCTCGTATCGGGGAAGCGTCCCTGGTTGATGGCGTGGGCGTTCATCACGATACGGCTCTTCTGCGCCTGCCGGAAGATGCGCACGAGCCGCACGACGGGGATACGCTGCGAGTCGATGATGTCGCGCAGGACGTTTCCCGCACCGACGCTCGGCAGCTGGTCGATGTCGCCGACGAACACCAGCCGCATCCCCACGGGAACGGCTTTCAGCAGGTTGTTCATCAAAAGGATGTCGATCATAGAACACTCGTCCACGATCAGCGCGTCGCCTTCCAGCGGGTTCTCGTCGTTGCGCTTGTAGCCGTCCTGCGGGTTGTACTCCAACAGCCGGTGGATGGTCTTGGCCTCCATGCCCGTCGCTTCGCTCATACGCTTGGCAGCACGTCCCGTCGGTGCCGCCAGCAGCACGCGCAGGCCGGCTTTTTTCAAGGCCGCGATAATTCCCTGCGTCGTAGTCGTCTTACCCGTACCGGGGCCGCCGGTCAACACCATGACTTTGGACGTGACGGCCTGCCGGATAGCCGCAAGCTGAACTTCGTCGTATTCGATGCCGGTTTCCGCGGTGAGGGACGACGGATCGAAAAGCCCGTCGAACAACGAACGGCCCGTACTCTCTGCCAAATCTCTCAGGCGACGCGACGTACCGCACTCGGCATGGTAGAACGGAGGAAGGTAAATGGCATCCTTGTCGAGAATAAGGTCTTCGGCCTGAAGCATCCCTGCAAGGGTGTCACGGATAGCCGTTTCGCCCGCTTCAAGAAGCTGCCCCGCAGTCTTTACCAGCTGTTCCTCCCCGGCGTAGACATGTCCTTCGTCCGAAAGTTGTCCCAGCGTATAGAGGATGCCGCTCCGGCACCGTCGCGGGTCCTCTTTCTCATAGCCCATCTTTGCGGCGATGCCGTCGGCGGTCTTGAAGCCGATGCCCCAGATATCGTCGGCAAGGCGGTAGGGATTCTCCCGCACCTTGTCAATACTCTCCTTGCCGTATTCCCGGTAGATTTTGGCCGCATAGGCCGTGCTCACGCCGTAGCCCTGCAGAAAAAGCATGACATTTTTGATGTCTTTCTGCTTCTCCCAACTCTCGCGGATCTTCGCTACACGCTTACGTCCGATGTTCGGAACTTCGTAAAGCCGTTCGATCTCCGTCTCGATGATGTCGATGGTCTCCGTTCCGAATCGCTGGACGATAGCCCGGGCGAACCGGGGGCCGATGCCCTTGACCAATCCGCTGCCGAGGTATTTTTCGATCCCGTACACCGTGGCGGGCATCGTCTCCTCCCATGTCGCGGCGACGAACTGGCTGCCGTAGCGTTTGTCCACCTTCCATTCGCCGCGGCACAGAAGGACGCTGCCCACGGGAACCTCCAGCAGGTTACCCACGAGCGTGACAAGGTCGTTATAGCCCTTCACCTTGACCTTCAGCACCGAGTATCCGTTCTCGGGATTCTGATAGGTGATACGTTCCACGACACAGCGCAGAAGAGTTGCCGGGTGTTCGTTCATAAAACGGACGATACTGAATACCCAGTAAAATTACGGAAAAAATCCCGGAATAGCAATGCCGCCGGGCATACGACCTTCCTAACCGATTTATTCATCGTCCAAGGTATTGAGATATTCTTTGATAATATCCCTATGACATGGATAAGGCTTACAGAAGCATCCCAAGCGTTTGCCTTTCAAAGCATGGATACGCTGACGAAACTCAGGATCGGTACGCAGGCGTCCGTAAAAATAACTGCGGTAGCGGTCCAAAGTAGCACCGCGGCTCATGCCTGGCAGCAGCCGAAAAGGATTCCTGAAATAACCGTCTTCACCACGGCCGGCACGGCCGATGTAAACATCGCATGCTGCATAACGAATGTTTACCACTTCAGTTCGTTTCATGACATAAAATTTTAACATTGACGCGGGGTTCTCCCCGCGTCGGAATGCACTACGCCCGTTCCACTACGACGATCTCCGCACGGCAGGCAGTGCGTGCGAACGGCTCCTGCATGGGTGTCCGGTGGTGGATGATAAAGTGCCGCATCGTCTCCTGTACGGCTTTGGGACGCTGCTTGTCGATAAAGCCGTACGGCAGAAGCAGCACGGCACGATCGCCCGAGCGTTGCGTGCGGGAGAGCCATTGCAGGAAGTAGACACACTCCACAATCTCGAACGGCGGATTGGCAATGACGTTCTCGCAGCGGAAGTCGATCTCATGAAATTGCATCCGCAGCGCAGCAGTTTCGGGGTAGAGGCGTTCGTATAGATCAACCAGCTCCGCATCGGCATCGAAGCCGAGGAGCGCCGACGGATGCACGCCCTCGAGGAGCAGGGCGCGCGTAAGTTGCCCCGTGCCGCAGCAGGCGTCCACGATACGGCTGTCATTGTCGAAATATCGCACGGCCAGTGCCGCCATCTGGCAGGCCGTGCGGTCGGGTGTCAGGTATTGCGAAGCATAGACGCCCTTGCGGCGCTGCCGCTCGCACATTGCATCATACGGCCAGTTATCGCCGCCGTAGAGGAATGGCAGGTCATTGTGCTGCTGCCAATAATCGAGAATCTCCGGCAGCGTATCCGGCCAATAGAAATTGCGCCGCAGATAGTAATTCTGAAGCGCATAGCGTTTTGTGATTCTTTCAAAGATTTTCATTGGATCAGGTTTTAGGGTTACTCTTTTTTCTGCCGCGGCACCGCAATCCAGTCGGGATTCAGCGTCATACGCCAATCGGGATCGCCAGTGCGGTAAGCGAGGAGCTGGGCGGCGTAATCGTGAGCTTCACGGGAATTTTGGGCCCGATAGTGAAACATCCATTTCTGACCGCACCGGGGACATTCCCAGACGACCATCGTACCGGCAGAGGTCTCGGCAAGGCCCAGCATGCAAGGTACTACGTATAGTGCGGCGGTTCGAAATCACATTCATAACAGGTATAAATACCGCGGTTATAGCATCCCTGCGGTGGAACGCGCAGGGACAAAGGAATATCGATCATATAAGTATATGGTTTAGGTGTTCGTATCTTCAGGCGAAGCCGCGACTCCGTCCTCTTGGCAATAGTCGAATTTCATCAGCTTTGCGACACGGGCGTACTCCTTATCGTAATACGTATCGTATTCCTTTTGATATTCCTCCTTGTAATGGGTTCCGCCGTCGGGATCGTCGGGGTCATCGGCTTCGACGAATGTTTCGAAAGGTGCACCGTGTGCGTTCAGCAGCCGTCCGACGGCCAGATCGCAGGCAATATCCATAATCGACGCGTTGATCGCGTCCTTATGGTTACGGTAATATTCGTGTAAATTCATGGTTTCGTTCATTAAAATGTTCTTGGTTTGAGTTATTGTATTTCTGCGGACATCAGGTCGGGGTCCGCAATGCAGATCGGGTTTGTTCCGGGTATTCATTGGGCAGACTCTTTCCGGATTCGGATTTGCTCCTCTGCGAATTGTCTGTTCCACCACGCCTCGCAGGCATCGACAAGCATTTGATACTTCTCTTCGGAAGGTTGTCCGTGATGCAGTTTCCGTCTGCGGCCGAGTAAATCATAACCGTAGGATCTCCATTATTGTTTTCTATATCCAGTGGATATTCCGTTCCGGGAATCTGATAAGCAGCATCTTCCTGATAGGTCGGATCATTTGACAGTTCATCGAGTTGACCGTCAGCACATAGATCCTTGATCTTCTGGACTGCCGTTTCGAGATTCTCGGCTTCAAAACTGAAATACCGGCAATCTATGACAGTAATTTTTTGATTCCGATAAAATTCATAGCGTTTCATTGCGCGATTATTTGAGGTTAATACTTCGACACTTCCAGTCCTTTTTTCGTCATGCTCATCGAGAAGCCCGCCTCATGGAGCTGTTTCAGTACCGAAGCGTTGCTCTCATGGATAAGAAGCGGATAGACTTGGGAGTAGTTGTCGGCGATCGGTGTGTTGAACGACACAGTGATTCGGTTGTTCCGGGTGATGATTTCCAGCGCATGCCGGAAATCGGATTCCTGCATCTTCATTCGAAAGCGTCTTTAATGATTATCGGATACGGGCCGTAGTTCGCATGGGAAGACTTCGGCTTCCGAGTCCGAGGAACAAATCAAAATGATGTCATCCTCAGAAGGCTCTTCTACGTCGTCATTGCCCGAACATACGGTATAATACCCCGAAGTTTCATCGGCAGGATCACGCCAGAAGACCCGCTGCCCGGGGTGAAAGACCTGCACGCGCGGCAGCTTCTCCCCGTCGAGGGTCTCCGGAAGAGCGATTACTTCCCGAACTGCAAGCCGGGGATGTTTGTCGAAAAGCCAGTCTACCTCGGATTCTTCGCCGAGAGTCGTTCGGATCGTGTTCAGAACCGTTCCGCATTGTTCGGAAACAAGACGTGCGGCCTCCTTGCCGGAAGCCGCACGCAGGGTAAAACAGCCGTTGAAGGTATAGCTGACCTTCAGTTTGAATTTTCGTCGCATAGTATTTAAGAGTTATCGTTGTTGTTTTCAGACCATTCGTCGACTGTCGTCGCGTCATAGATGCCGTACCGGCGTATTTCAGCGTACGCCTGTCCTTCCCGGAGCAGGGGCTGCCGAGAGACGAACGTTCCGGTGAAGTTTGCCAAAGCCAGCGGAACGAGCCACTGGAAATCGCTGCCCCGACCGCCCATGACCTCGCACGAATGAAAATCGGCGGGAAGGGTTTCGGAATCGAGGCGACACATAGTGAAAAGAGCAGAGATGCCGTTGATCTCGGCCTCGCGGAAATCCCTGATATCCGCGAAAGGAATGGATGATTCGTATGCCATGATATGGAAATGACGCCGCCCGCTCGTTTCGGAGCAGGCGGCAGGTTATTAAAGAAAGATTCGGTACCACGCCCCGAGCAGATAGACATTACCTTCCACATAGAGCGAGTATAAGTCCGTAGAGACAATCCGCAGGAACAGAGTCCTGTCGCCGCGCAGTTTCCCGATCTGGCGCCGGAGCGCTTCGGCGGGAAAGGGTTTGCACGAGATGAACCGTCCGCGAACCTCTGCGTCCGAGGGGAGGTATTCGTACAAGCGGTAATTGAGCGCCAGCCAGCGAAGGATTTTACGGAGGGTTTTCGCATCGTCCGTCCGCAGTGTGAAACGGTTGAAACAAAGATTGTTCATCGTAAATCGGAGTTAGTTCAGTGACAAGGCCCGGCAGAAATAGTCCGTATAATCGAAGTCCAGTCCCAGTCCCGAACAGGCCGTTTCAAGATCGCCGTAGCACAGCGCACCGGCATCCCGCAGTTCCCGCAGATTGCGAAGTTCCGCGGCCAAATATTCCTCGGCGCGACGTTCGCCGCAGCGGCACGCAGTGCAGATATTTTCGATAATAATGTTTCGTTCCATAGTCGTTTAAGGTTTAGGTGTGAATTTATTGTCGGAGAGTGCAAGGAAATCGTCGAGCGTGCGGCACCGATAGTCCAAAGAGATCTTTTCGCTGTAATCCGTCTGCCGGATATCGAAAGTATAGGTCAGGCCGTTACGAATGATCTGGCCGTGACTTTTGTCATGAACCCAAACCACATCGGACAGAGCCTCCAACCGGTTGCGGTACCCGATTATTTTGCGTTCGTTCTCCGCATCGATCCGTTCGAGATTCCGGAAACCCTGCGTGAGGTATTCCACCCAGTCGTCGATCTTCTTTTTGGTGAAGACCCCGATACGGTTCGGAGCGGTTTGTTTGTCGAAAGCCTTGCCGTAGGAGTAGTTGTCCGCATATCGGAAGAACGACCAATCGAATCGGAGGTCGTAATAGGGTTTTGGATAGAAATATTGGCGGACGAGAAACAGGATGTCGTTTCTTCGGAAACCGGTGCAAGCTTCCTCGAAATAGTTTTTCAGGCTGTCCACGGCATGTGTAACACGGTAGAACAAGGCTGCCTCCGGAACGAACTCCTGCACTGTTTCCAATACGGCCGATGCGCTTCGAATAGCCCGCTCTATGTTATCCTCGGCATTGGCGAGCAGCAGCTCGTCGAAGGTCGACTGATCGATCCACTTTCTCATCGCTGAGCAACCTGCCTGCGGCAGGATTCCGTTTCCCGCAGGTAATCGTTCAACGCAGGCACAAGGATCGTACACTCGGCATCGGGCTTTCCGAGAAAACATTTCACCTTTACCGATGCCTCCACGCCGTCCCGGGCGTAGGTCTTGAAGCGGTAGTCGTAACCCGCCACCGCAATCTCGAATTTTTGATGTTTCATCTTCGAAATGGATTTTGATTTGACATACGGCCGGCAGATCCCCGCTATGAAAGTGAGAAGCCGGCTTCGGGGCGGGATTATCAGCGACGGCACGGACAAGGCAAATTTTTGAGGGGCGATACGACCCGAAGGGTGGAGATCGTGCCGCAAAAATTTGACGCCGGAACGTGTCCGGCGCTATCTTGCCCCGAGGCCGGCGTTCACAAAGGGATTTTTAATTATTATTCGCGCTGTCTCAAAACAAAAAGAGACTGCTGCGGATGCAGTCAGTCCCTTTCAGCACGAACGGATCAGCGCACCTCGAACTGCGGTATCCGGGAGAGGGTCTTCCGCAGCTTCCGGCGGTAGAAAAGTTCAGTAAGCGCAAGCAACTCGTAGGCATCGTACAGCATCTGTCCGTTGACGGTACGGGCGCGGATCATCCGCTTTTTGCGGCATTGTTCGAGCTGGTGACGGTCCAGACCCAGCACCTCGCAGACCTTGCGGGCCGAGAGGAACATCGGGCGGTCGCTGTGGCTCAACAGGTGTTCGAAAAGCAGTGTGGATTGTGTCAGCATGAAATGCGTGCGGAGCAGTTTCTCCAAAGCTCCGGACTCCACCAAATAATACTTGTCAGGCATAGGGTTATGAATTAAAGGTTCCTGATCCGGTTTTTAAGTTCTTTTCGCTGCCGGCACTCCGTGTCGATCCGCTCGACAAAACGGTTTATCTCGGCAGCGGAGAACATAAGACGGCGCCCGAAGTGGAACCCGGTGAGCTGACCGCTGACGCAGTAACGGCGCAACTGACGGTCGCTGATCTTCAGCAGGTCGCAGACCTCGCTCACTTCAAGGATCGGCGTACCGCAAAGCATATTCCGGTGACGTTTCATATAGGCGATATCTTCGCGGATCTCTCGGACGATTTCCAAAATCTCATCGAGTCGTTCCATAATCGGGTTGCAGTAGGTTTTCGCCGCAAAGATGCAATGACCGAATGATGAGTTTATACAAGTATGTAAATACATAATATATTTATATACTTTATCGCAAAGTGTCTACACGGAGAATTTCGTTGCCAGTTTCTCCCGGAGCATGGTAACCTCACGGTCGATCATCGGCGGGGTGACTTTCGCATAGATTTGAGTGGTGGTGATATTTTTATGTCCCAGCATCTTCGAAAGCGTCTCCAGACTCACGCCGTTCGACAGGCAGATCGTCGTGGCGTACGTGTGCCGCGCGAGGTGGAACGAGAGTTGTTTGTCGATGCCGCACTCCCGGGCGATGTTTTTCAGGCTGTCGTCGATCGAATCGAGTGTAGACATGGCAAAAACACGTCCGTCGCCGGTCAGACCCCGGTACTTGTTCAGGATGAACAACGCATACGGCAGAAGTTTGACAACGTATCTGGTTTCGGTCTTCTGGCGGTTCCCGCTGATCCACCACTCGCCCTGCGCATCCTGCTCGATCCGGTCATAGGTCAGCGAGGCCATATCCGCATAGCAGATGCCCGTGAAGCAGGAGAACAGGAACATATCGCGGTTATAGTCCTGACGCTTATACCGCAGCTCGGTAGTCATCATACGCCGGAGTTCATCTTCCGTTAAAAAACTACGTTCCGGATTCGGAGCCGTATATTGATAGAGGGAAAAGGGGTTGCGAGGCATCCAGCCGTTGTTGAACGCGATTTTGACAACGTATTTCAGGCATTTGAGATAACCGCTGACGGTCGTAGGCTTGAGCCCCAGATCGGATTTAAGGTAGACGTGGTATTGCTCGATGAACGACTGTTCCAACTCCGCCAACGGCATATCGCTCACGTTATACTCCTTACGCATGAAAGTCCGCAGATGGTCGATGGATTTATAGTAGCGGTTCCATGTACCGTGGCAGCGGTCGATGCCGACACGTTTCTTGAGGTCGCCGGTGAATTTCTCGAACGCTTCGAGAAGCAGCCGGTATTTCTCTCCGAAGCCGAGATAGGCATTCTTGACCTTTTCGGCCGTAACGTATGACTCCCGGTCGCAGATATCCTGATAGTGCTTGCCGATCTGGGTGCGGATGTTGTCCAGATGACGGTTGATGCGATCCGCTTCGAGACTACGGCCTTTGGCGCGGCCGCCGCTGACCTCCCAAAGCGTTTCCGGGACGGAGAGCTTCGCGCTGAACTGCGCGATGCTGCCGTTGACCGTGATGCGACCCATGACAGGGACGACTTTCTGATCTTTGTCTTTGTTCCTTTTAAGGTAGAACAGAACCTTGAACGTGCTACGCATAAACTCTGCTTTTTAGGGTTGCAAAAATAATTTCAGCAGAGTCGTATGTCAAGATGAATAGAGATGCAAGAAACTGAAAATCACGTTTCTATGAATAATAGAGCAAAAGAAACGAGGTAACGATTTGGAAACCGAAACCTCGTTTAACATTACCTTATTCTACTTTTTTTCTAAAACAAAGGTACTGAAGAAAAGTGTATAATTATTTGATTATCTTTTGCTTTACACTTTTTTATACCTCTGTTTTTTATCCCCGGAACTCTTTCGCAATTACAGGATTTTTCTCATAACTACTTGATTTTCAGTGGAGGTGGCGGGAGTCGAACTAAACACGATACACACTGATAATCAACAATATATACAAACACAAAAATTAACTCCCATGAAAACTCCAAGTGTCTGACATCTTGGAAAGTATGTAAAATGATGAAAAATCAGGAAGCATACAGCAAAGATATTTAAATTGTTTGCATATGTCAATTTTTTTTATCTCCTTTGCAATGTCGTTATAACGGGACGATTATATAATGAGCACCGGCCCAACCATAAGTCCGGAATGCATGGGAGACCGTATTCACGCAAAATGGCAAGAGAAGCCGTTTTTGTCGTGGATTTTTTTGTCGCTTTAAGCGGCGAGGTTCTTTGACGTATGAAGAGAGTGGCCCGCTCTACTAAAAATAGGGCAATCGGAGGGGTGGTAGCGCCATGCCTCGTAATGTAGCACGTCGGGCAGCTCCCGACACAATACCATAACATTATGGAAAATTTATTTATTAATTTAATTATCAGCAACTTAACCTATTTTAATCATGAAAACGAGTAAGAATGAAACAAACCAAGTAGAGCCGATGGTTACGGGTATCTCATCGAACGGCATACGTGCCGAGCGACTGGTACGAACAACCAACACCACAGAAACAGCGCAAGAGGTCTATTATGATTTGACCGATCTCGAAAATCTTTTAAAGGTATCACGCCGCACCCTGTTCAACTGGCGTGCGAAAGGTATCCTGCCTCTCACAGAGATCGGAGGTAGACTTTACATACGTAAATCTCGTCTTGACGCCATTATTGATGGTGCGCCTAAAATACAGAAAGGAGGGCGCCATGAGTAACGCGCTTCAAGACTACAAAGGTGCCGCTGATATTGGCATCACACCGGACGACAGCCCGGCGATGGACGAGATGCTGCAAGGAGTTACCCCGCTTACCGAGGTTGCTCCGCAACCCCAAGGGTTGCAACTAAAAACAACGGGCGGTGACACACTCATCGAACAGATTGAACTGTTTTTACGTGCCCGATGGATATTTCGGTATAACGTAGTTTCGAATAAGGCTGAATTTAAGCTAGTTAAAGACCCAGACGCACCTTTTGTTGAGATGCGTGACTTTGACTACAACAGCATTCTCAGGGATTTGAAATACGCTGATCTACAATGTTCTATGAGTACACTGCGGATGATCTTGGCCTCAAAGTTTATGGTTGAGTATGACCCATACATCGAATACACGGTCAACCTGCCAGAGTATGATGGGCAAACTGATTACATTGAGCAGCTTGCAGATACAGTAGCAACGGGAAATCAAGTTTTTTGGCGACGAGCCTTTAAAAAATGGTTCGTTGCAATGGCCGCCTCATGGATGCAACCGGAGGTTGTGAACCACACAGCTCTGATTATGAGTGGCGAACAAGGCATTGGCAAAACGACTTGGTTGGGCAACCTCATCCCTACACCTCTCCGAAAATATGTCTACGCAGGAATGGTCAATGTCAGGGACAAGGATTCGCAGGTAAAACTCTCAGAGTGCTGCGTAATCATCATGGACGAACTCGAAAATATGAGTCGTAACTTGGATGCACTCAAAGAGTTAATAACCAAGCGGGATATTCATATTCGGAGAGCATATGCCTTTACACACGAGCATTATACTCGCCGAGCCTCTTTTGCAGGCTCGATTAATAACAAGGATTTCTTGCACGACATCACGGGGAATCGCAGATTCTTGTGTTTTGAGGCCAAACAGATTGATTACAAGCCTTTTGCAGGCCTAGATAAAGCCTATGCTCAAGCTATAAACTTGATCCAAAATGGCTTTCAATATTGGTTCTCGCAAGACGAGCTATCCGAGCTGGAACAAAATAATGAGGAGTTCCGGGCCGTAATTCCGGAGGAGGAGCAGCTCATGGCATTTTACGAACCATGCACAGAAGATGATACTGATGCCGTATTTATGTTAAATACAGAGATTCTCAAGAATCTGCTGCGTCTGTCTGGCTTACGAACGCTATCTGATCAAAAGTTGGGTAGAGTGCTGAAAGCTAGAAAATTTATTCGTATCAAACGTCAAGGGCGTTATGGCTACCTGATAAAGACTAAAACACAGGAAGTTCCAACAACATAATCGGATGCAAAGGGGAGAGGCGTGATGCTTCTCCCCTATTTTTTGCTTCGTGGGTAAGCAAGGTAAGCAGTCTGTAAAACTCAGCCCTTATTATGACGAAAGACAGAGTGTCAGATTTTCAAAGTCAAGAATCCATTTCTGTTGCTCCATGAAAGAGCATCCCAGCAGTCCATGAATCTGAATCCCTGTTTCATCTTCCACTTTCCCGAAAGCCGAGGATAAATCCATCACCGAGAAATCGGCTTTGTACTCCCGTTCTTCCAGCGAGAAAGTCATTTCAACTACATCTGTGGTCTGGAGTGTCCCATCTATCCCGAATTGTTGCTGTTGGGTTGTTCTTCCTGAAAGTTGGAAGAACTCAGCTACTCTTTTATCAAGGACATTGATATTACTCCCTGTATCAAGTAAAAAGCACAGGTGTTTGGCCTGCGCTTTTACTATGAGGAGGGGTAAACCTACTTGGGGTAATCCAATTATCGGTATTTTATTCATTATATCAGAAACTTTTGTCTGGAAATCTTGAAATATAAGTGTCTATAATATGCTTGTACCTCTGAGCCTTGCCAGTGTTATATTTAGCTTTGATTTATGGCTTCTACGATGATGACAAGTATTAGGAAGATGGCAGCAGTTATAATTATTTTGTATATGATCTGATCGTCCTCTCTGCTTGCTATTTGATGGGCATGCTTTTTTATTGAATCAGGTATTGATTCCGGCTCATTCTCATTTGTCAATGAAAATTCCTGGGCCTCAATATCTATTTTCTCAGCTAATTTATGAGATTGTAGTTGCTCTTGGATAACCAACATGGCACAATCACTACACACTGGAATATTTCCATTTACCTGTTTTCCGCAATTAATACAATGCATTTCAATCCGGTTTTTCAAACTTTATATTCTCACCTATATTTCGGGCTATTAACCACAGTAAAACAGCTATATACGGGATAGGAAAATACAAAAGCCATATAAGTATCATCCACCATGTAGAATAATAATGCTTTTCTTCAAAGATCTTTTCTGCCTCCGTCAAGAAATAGCCTCCAGCAATCAGGAAAAACACGTGAATTATTCCATATATAGTTTCACCATCCATTTATAACTTAATTTTAAGTTTCTGGTTCATTTCGTCTCTCAGGTTCTGTAATTCTTTGATGTTATTCCGATTTTTTGTAATTCTTCGGAATAACTCGTCGGCTATCCGCATCTTCTCCTCATCAGGAGCAAATCTATCAGGATGGCATATCCTCGTAAGTTCTTTGTAAAGAGGTTCTGCATTAAAAGCACTGTTGAAAATATTATTTAAATCCATATCCTCTTGAAGAACTTTCGATTTTATTTGACATCGGGTTGTCTTTTTATAGCTGCTCCAAATAAAGCTACCTAAAATGATACACCCTTCGATGATTGCAACCCACATCCAGATAGTGGATACCCCATGAATGGGTCCTTCGCCGATCTTGGCCAAGGCCAGTGAATCGATTTGTAATAATTCCATCATTCTGCTATCGCAATAAAGTTTTTCAACTGCCATTTTAATCCGTACATACCTATATCGTCGTGGACTTCGAGAGTGTCAAAACCAAGTACAACCAATCGGCGGACCAGTACACTGTCTGCTAAAATTGTTGCACCAATGGCTTTCATTTCATCTCTTGTGAGATTGCGTCCAGACATTGCCTTAATCCTAAAACCGGAGAATAGCCAATGGGAGTAGGCATGTTTATACGAGCTATCACCCCTTGATGGAGTAGCATTGAGCAACACCAGAGCGATCCCTAAAATGAAAGATTCTTTGGCCGTTGCGTTGAATTTCAAAATTAGATTTTGACGATCAGACCGATCTCTAAACCATTCAACTATTTTATACCAGAACATCACTTATCTTTTTTTGCCATTTTTCATATTCTTCGGCTTCTTGCTTCTTGGCTTTTATACGTTGCGTACAATAGATCGCACCACCACAAAAAGCAATGCCCAATACAAATTGACTGATTCCCTGCCCGACAAATTCTGCCGGAGCATTTGCCATCGTAATAATACCTACAGGGATATTGGCGACACCAAAAATCCATAATAAAACTCGTAAAATTTTCATAGTTTGTCTTTTTCAACTGCTTCGAAATATACTTTTTTGCTATTGCAAAGAATTAGAATCATAAATACAACAATTCCAAAAATGAAAAAACCAATAATTACCGATTGCGTTTGTTGCTCCGCATTTCTTTGGTTAATTACATCCGCACGGCCTTGGGGATTTGTCAAAATTTTATCTGATTCTGATGCACCAAACTCCCCAAGTTCCGGCATGGGTTCCGGGTTATCCCATCCAGGAGCCCCTGTATCCTCATAGCCTACTCTACCCCTGTTTAGGTCTTGGGCTCTTCTTCGTACTCTGGCCTCTATATCCTCCGGGGTAGTTTGATTGAGGTCCGTATTTCTCTCGTCCGCTTGTAATTGATAGACATTAAAGAAAATAGATACAAGGAGGAGAAATTTTATATTGAGCTTATTCATTTGTGTCTGCATCTTCAAATGTTATTTCAATCTTTTTAGAACATAGAATTATGATTAATCCAATCAAAGGAGAAAGCATCAAGCAAAAGAAAAAGCTCCAGCCATATCCAATTTTACGATTGCGACCTAATAATGCGACTAATGCACTGATGATAATTAACAGCACTAATTTTTCCATAAGCCGATATTTTCTCTCTGCCGTCCCTCACAGATGGATTAGTAGTAAAAAGAAAGCGCAGGACTGAAAGCCTATTTTACTAAAGCAGGTTCTGGAATACCTCGATGGATAAAACAAGCAACAGCCCTACGCCTATATACTTGGGTAAGTATACGACGAAAGGATAAGTCCGCTTATTCTCACCATCAATGAATTTTCCAGATTCGCTTTATGGGAATAAACTTACACTTTCCGTGTCAGTTAGTATGTTCCACAAAAGTAGACAACTAACTTGGGAAATGCAATAACTCATCCTTCTTTTTAGGACTGTTGCAGAAACAAATTTCGGTTTAAAGTTTCAGAAAATCAATATTGATCTTAGAAAATGTTTACTCTTTCTTGCGGGGGTCTGCTCTTATGTAGGCCACAAGGACAAATATAAGCCCTCCGACAAGTGTCAAATACAAATCTTTCATAAATTCAGTACTCTAAAATAGTGCATAATCGGCACGTCTCACAATGATAGCTGAGTGCCCCCAAATAAAAAGAGAGGCATGGATCGCTCCACACCTCTCCAATTATAATCTCTTGGGATATTATCCCCGGATGATTTTCAGATAGTACGTCAGACTTTGAATTACCACATCCTCGATAAACTCCACAAAAGCCGAGTTATCTCCCGAGGATGCCTCCTCCAAAGTCTCATAGTAGCGTCGCCTTGTCTCATTGTCCCCCTTGATATTGGCTATGGGATAACCGTGTTGCATCAATATCAGATTCATCAACAAACGGGCTGTCCTGCCATTCCCGTCAATAAAGGGATGAACAGACACCAGTTTCTCGTGCATCTGAGCGGCCAATACAACCGGGTGCATGGAATCTTTGTTTGCCTCGTACCATTGAAACAACTCGTCCATTTGGGGCTGTAACAGGTAAGGCTGGGGAGGAATATGCTTGCTGCCGCTGATAATGACAGGCACACGGCGGTATTTCCCTGCATTGTCCTTGTCTATGCTGTGCAGGACAATGGCATGAATATCCAAAAGCACACGTTCCGAAATCGGCTCTTTCTTCTGGGCTACGTCCTTGATAAAGTCAATAGCTTCTTTGTGATTGATAGCCTCCAGATGCTCCCTTAACCCTTTGCCTGCAATGGTAATACCTTTGTTGACCACCATATCCGTTTCATGGAGGGTCAGGGTATTTCCCTCGATGCGGTTACTGTCATAGGTATACTCAATCTCCAGGGCCTCTGTGATGCGGTAATTTTCATTGGCCCGGTATTGATTCAGTTCACCTAAAAGGGTGTCGATCTGTTGCAACTTGTCATTCATACTCACAAAAATACACAAATTTCAGACAAAAGGTAATTCCCGGCGCTCTTTTGGAGGGCTTGTACACCTATCTTTCCATTATATAAGAGAGATAGATGTACAACTCCCGCGCAGATAGATTCCATTATTATAAGCAATTAAGTGCGCGTTCTCCAACTTTCATATCATAATGGATAATAGACAGACTGTAGCACTTCCGGTAAGAAACCCATTTATAGCTGAGATGGTAAGTTAATAACAGAGGGAGATTTCCGGGAAAACCCCACGCACATACTTTTGAATTATTTAGAAAGTAAGTGCGGGAATTACTCTACAAACCACCTGTACTCGCTCTCTCCATACAGAGCCTTGTTGATACCCTCAGCCAGTTGCGAGGCATTGAGTGCCCTGTCCAGAAAATTGTCGATGTAGGAGGACTTATTAGCCCCTGTAAGTAGGTTGTAGACCTTCCACATGGAAATCTCTCGGCTCTGTGCATCTACTCCGAAAGCCTCGTCCTGATAGTAAGCCCTTGCCACCAGATTGATCTGGGTGTCTGTCATTAGAAGCTGGGGCAGTCTCTTTTTATCCTCCTGGGGCAGGCATTGATAAAGCCGTGACTTTCCCAAGAGCTGAGCGAACTGATGTTCTGTCATGGAAGAGTTCACAAGGGTTTGCATCTGCCTTGTGTGTTTCTCGGGGTTATAGAGTTGAAACAACTCCATGACAGCCTGAAAGAGGGCCTGTGTATTCATCACCTTGATCTCACTCTTATAGCCGTCCGTGGAGACACACATGTTACAGCAGACCCTATTCTGAAAGCCTACAAAGACCTTGAATTTCTCCGCAGATTTCCTGTTGTAGAGGTTTTCATGGTTATAGGCCCTTACCCCTCCTACTGTCAGCTTTAAGGGATTTCCGTCGATGTCCTGACAGATAGTGGGGATTTCAAAGCAGAACATCATCCGCTCATAGTAGATGGTCTTGTCTGTCTCTAAAAGCTGATTCACGGGTTTGTGGATAGCTTCGGGGATTCTGCCCTTGACGATATGGCTTACCCTTATTTCGGGACTGTCGATGGTTTCTCCCCGGAAGAACTGCTGGGCCGCCTCATGGACTGTCTCCACAAAGGCAGGGTGTGAAATGGTTACCTCGTTGTCTTTGGAGAAAACCGGGACCACACAATCACTTTGCAGGTGGCGGATTGAAACCTCTTTGGTATTGGCCTCTATAAAGGGTGTGGTCTTATCCGTCCTGAGCGGTTGTGTAATGGTGAGAGGATGCTGTGTCGGCAGAGGAATGATCTCTTGTCTAACGGGATGGAGTTGGAGCGCTGTTTCCATAGTTTTGAGGGGTTTGGGGTTGAATGATGTTTGATTGAGGATTGAGGTTGCACCAGTTCAGGATGGCTTGGCCTACTTTGGGGGTGATGGTAAACTCGGGACGGCCCATGAACAGGCCTGTTCTGTCTTTGGAAGCCTGCACATGGTGTTTGAGGTCTATATCCAGAACGACGGTAAATTCATAGTCCATGCCATCCCTTTGCATGGCTTTAAGTCCCACTTTCTCCGGGACCATCTTGCCGTTCTTTTCATTGAGCACATAATCCTGCTTGGTGCGCATGGTACAGATGATATGCACCGCAGATTGGAGGATTTTTTGCACAAAGGCATTCTGACGGGGTGTAACCTTGGCCCAGTTTGCAAAGGAGTTGCCCTGCAGTCCTGCATGGAAATCCAGCAGGTAGTCCCAGCATTGGGAGATACTGTCCACGATGATTACCTCCATGCCTGCATTTTCACAGAGGGTGATGGCCTCGATGTAATTCTCCGGGGAATAATCACCACCGAGGGAAACCACATTGTAGGTCCCGAGGTGAGCATAGAGATCGGCAGAGCCATTTTCTGAATCTATGACGGCAATTTTGGACCAGTCAGAGGTCATGCCATAGGCCAATAAAAGGGCTGAATAGGTTTTGCCTGAACCTGCACAGCCTTGGAGGGCCAGTTTGATTTTGGCCTGCTTTCTTGTAGAAGGGCGAATGTGTAACATAAAAGTTGTTTTAATTTGAATTAAATATTATATTTGAAAAGTTTACATCTAAAATTCTTATTAATATGTTTGTTTCTGCAATAGAAGAGGCTAAGGAATTTACCAGGCCAATACACTCAATTATGAGGTGCTATAAAAGCACAGAAATTATTCCTGCAGCAGCAACTTTATTCATTCTTAATGAGGATGGATATGCTTTGACATGCAAACATGTTGTAGAGGGGCTTATTGCACCTGCAGATGAGATCAATGCAAAATACGCATCCTATAAGGCAAGGATTAATGAAGTTCCATTAGGGGCAAAACGGACAAAGAAGATTTCAGATATAGCAAAAAAATTTGGATACACATCTGAAAATATAATTGAAATCTATAATCACCTTATAGATTGTGTAGATAGATTTTCAGAGTTGAAATGGATATGTCATCCCGTTTATGATCTTGCTATACTCAAATTTAATGGATTCAATGAATTATATTGTAAAAAATTTCCTATTTTCTTAAAACAAACTAATCAGATTCAACAAGGAAAATTTTTATGTCGATTGGGGTATCCATTTCCAGAATTTACGAACTACACATACAATAGAGAAACTGACGCTATTGAATGGTCTGACTTTGGAATTTCAGAATCTCCGAGATTCCCTATTGAAGGAATGGTGACTCGCTTTGTTAAGGATGAAGAACGAAATTTTGGTATTGAACTAAGTACTCCTGGATTAAAAGGTCAAAGTGGAGGACCTCTATTTGATGAAAACGGAATTATATATGGGATGCAATATCAAACTATATTTGAGTATTTGGGTTTTGATGTAGTAGATAAAACGGAACTTATTAATAATCGCAAAAAGAAAATATCAAATTATCCTTATATTCATTTAGGTCGATGTATTCACGTTGATGTTATAAAAGATTTTTTACGCGAACATAATGTAAAATTTAATGAACAATAAAACAGGCAGAAAGCCCGAAAGCCTCCTGCCTGTCCTGAGAACCCTTAATCAGCTTAAAATACAGCCAATGTAGGGGCTCCTCCCTCGCCCCGCTGATGGAGCATCATAAACATCTCTCCTGTCTCGGCATTGCACACCTGAGACACCACCGGGTCTGTCAGCTGTCCTGTCTCTACTTTCCGACTGCAAGGGCCTGTTTCAAGGCCATAGACAAAGAATACCTTGCCCGTGTGGGGATTCTGTTTGACTTCCAGCTTCTCAACTCCCTGCTGGGCCTTGAACTGGGCTACCTCCCACGTCTCGATAAATTTCAGATTGCTTTCCATACCACAAATATTAATTTTAAATGGTTGTGGCGGGGGACCATCCCCACGCCGAGTGCAGGGAGAGGTCATGTGGTGATTGGAGCAAACGTGTGCGGATAAAACTGAAAAAAATAAAAAATAAAATAGTTATAGCTTGGGTGTCAGTAAATAATGTCTTATTAAGAATAATGTTTGCCAACACCAACAGATTCACTTACTTAGGATAAGGGCAGGAGTTGGATACTCCCGCCCTTGTCTCTATTCATCCTCTCCTATCAACTCTGATTCGATTTTATCCATATCACGTTCGATAGAACTATTCAGAATCTTGGCATAATGTTGAGTCATACGTATACTACTGTGTCCCAGCATCTTCGAAACATTTTCCAACGAAGCTCCATTTGCCAAAGTAACCGTCGTAGCAAAGGTATGCCGGGCGCAATGTGTTGTCAGATTTTTAGCTACTCCGCACAACGTTGCCAATTCTTTCAGGTAAGCGTTCATTTTCTGATTACTCGGTACAGGGAGAAGCCTACCCGTCGCAGCCCGATATTCCGCATATTTCTCCAAAATACGCAATGCAGGGCGCAATAAAGGAATGTTACACATATTATTGGTCTTGTTTCGAGCTTTTCGCAACCACTGCCTACCCCGCTTACCCTCGACGATATTTTCCGTGCTGAGAGACGCCACATCGACATAAGCCAATCCGGTCAGACAACAAAACAGAAAAATATCCCGAACCTGTTCCAAACGCGAAATACCAATCTGCTTTTCTTCCAGCCGCTTCAACTCATCCTGCGTCAAAAATTCCCGTTCAACAGTCTGCATTTTAAGAGGTAGCAAATCTATTGGATTGGTCTGAATAAGTCCCCGCGTTTTCGCAAGATTCACAACCTTGCTTAGATTACGCAAATACTTGACAGTCGTGTTGTTATTGTTACTCCGAACAGTCATTAAGTAATGCTGATACTCCTCCATGAGTTGTGCATCCAACGCTTTAACCTCTATATCGCTGACACCGCGAGTCGCTGTCAAAAACTCCCGGAATAGCTTCAGCGAGGTCAGATGCCGTTTATAGGTATTGGCTGCCGTCGTCTTACCGATCAATTCTTTCATCCGGGAATTGTGCTCTTCATAAAGTTTGCACAGCATCTCACCCTCCGGTTGTTCAACACCTCGGTATTGCCGCATTACCTCTTGAACGCTTACCTGCTTACCCTCAGCCAATAACCCCCTCTCAATGTCGTAGATACGAAATTCCTGCTGGTCGAGATATTCATTCAACTGTTTGTTTACGAGGGTATTGTTCCTTACCCTACCTTTGGCCGTAACCCATTGGGACGGCATAGTGCTCCGACGAAGCGAGCACTCAACATACTCCTGATGGGAGGAGACACGCATAAAGATAGGCACAGAGCCATCTTTAAGCGGTTTCCTCCGCTTAATGAAAAATAGAATGGATAACATCGTTACGATGAATTTATCGGGAAATCCGATGGTACAAAGATAAGTAAAATAAGTGAATTTTACAAATGTAAAACATTGCAATACAAAGAAATATACAGCATTCACTTGGACTTTCACTTGGACTTGGGAAGTCCAACTGCAACTCCCATGAATTCTCCAAGTAAACTCTTTCCGAATCCTGCCGAGAAGTGCATACAGAGCACAAAAAGAAAATCCCGTAATTCTCAGAATTACAGGATTTTTCTCATAACTACTTGATTTTCAGTGGAGGTGGCGGGAGTCGAACCCGCGTCCAAACAGGGAACCCGAAAGCTTTCTACACGCTTAGCCGCCATTTGATCCTTCTCCCCGTGCCTGGCAGGCGGCTACCGAACACGAGGCCCAGTTCCTTGATTTTCGCGCACCGGCCGGAACCCTCCGGCGCACTATCTCTAAATGGATGATACCCCGTATGAAGAGCCGTTAAAGAGCGGAACGTCCCTTCGGGATACTCGTCGCCAAAGCGCCTGGGCTTCAGCGATTAAGCCAATTTTCCTTGAAAATTAAGCAGCGAGTGCAAGGCTGTTATTGCCATTTGTAGTTTGAGCATCGGGATTAACGAGCCGCCACACAGCGCTCGGCGTGCTTACAATCAAACTCTGCCTGCTGTCAAAACCAGGCACCCCCGGTCTTTCCGCGCAAAGTCAATCGGAAACAGTGCAAAGATAGTACAAAACGCGGGCATTCGCAAATTTATTTGACAAATGCCGGGCGCAGCCCCGTCGGACCGAAAGCACCGGAGCCGGATTGTCCGGATTCGGAGCCTCGGCAGCCGAAACCGCGCCGCCGGCCCGTTCCGAAGCAGCAGGCGGAGCGTCTGCCGCAGTCCATCGCCCGCGAGGGGTTGCGCGAAATCCGCGCCGCACCCGCCTCCGGACGCCTGCCGGAACGCTTTTTTACCGGACGGATGAAGGGCATACGGATATTTTGCTTATCTTTGTTTGTTCGGAAAACAGAGCGAAACGCTATGAATGAAAAATATGTCGTAAATCTCCGCGACGTGGCTATCTACCATGCCGACAATCCCTTCGGCAGCTGCTCGGAGAAGAAACTCCTGCAACGGGGCGAGATGGTGCTCTCGGAGGTCAACCTGTCGGTGGCCCCGGGCGAATTCGTATACCTGATCGGACGTGTCGGGAGCGGGAAAAGCAGTTTACTCAAAACTTTATATGCCGAGATGCAACTCCTTACCGGAAAGGGATATGTCGCGGGCTTCGACCTGCGCCGCCTGCGCCGCAAGGACATCCCCTACCTGCGCCGCCGCATCGGCATCGTCTTCCAGGACTACCAGCTGCTCACCGACCGCAACGTCTTTATGAATCTTTACTACGTGATGAAGGCCACGGGCTGGAAGCGCGAGCAGGAGATCCGCGAGCGCATCGACCGGGTGCTGGGGCTGGTGGAACTCGGGTCGAAAAGCTACAAAATGCCGTTCGAGCTTTCGGGCGGCGAGCAGCAGCGGCTGGTGATCGCCCGCGCGCTGCTGAACGACCCGCAGGTGCTGCTGGCCGACGAGCCGACGGGCAACCTCGACCCGGTGACGGCCGACGGCATCATGCAGCTGTTCCAGAAGATCGCCTCGCAGGGCTGCGCCGTGGTGATGTCAACGCACAACACGGCCCTGATCGAGAACTACCCCGCCCGCGCCGTGCTCTTCTCCAAGGGCAAAATCCGCGAGGTGGACCTCAAGGCCGAACTGGCGTAAACACACGAAACAACAAGTCAATCTATACCTTGATAATAACTTTTCCAAGAACATGTACCCCCAAAAGGATCGGTCGTTTGAAAATATACATATGCTCTCGTATTGCTTGCGGCAAGCATAGCACGTAATTTCTTATTTATCCCAAGATATCCAAAGCCCTGTTGACCTGAGATTTGCCCTTGGGCTTTGGTCTTACAAACGAACCGGCAAACAGGAGCGACCCGATTCAAGCACAAGAACTCCACCGCATTAACCGTGGAAGGAGCGAAAAAAACCTTGGATACCTCTGCCTGATCAGGGGCATTCAATCTACCGGAAGGCAGCGGCTCTTCAGAGCGGGTTTGAGAAACCGCTATTGAATCATTTTCTTCGCGAAGTTCCTTTGGTCCTTTCAAGTAAACGGGCCAATCGGGATGCTCCTTTATGGATTCTTTCATCGCTTTATTAACCTCCAGCACGGTTTTTTGCGCTTTTTGATAATAATAATCAGAAACCCCGAGTGCTTCAGCCTCTTTTTGAGATAGGTTCAATACGACGCAGCTATCGACAACGTGCATGTAATTTACCAAAATCAGATTGGCATTTATCTCTGATTCGATATTCCCTGTATTTTGTACATTTCCGGAATCCACATCTCGGATACCTTCATTGGTTGAACATGCAATTAAAATCGCAGAGCACGCAATAATTGCATAACTTTTCCAATAATTTTTCATAATCTTCCATTTTTTTAACTACCCGAGTGTAAAATACGAATAAATTTCATATATACGACATTTTTTACATTTTTTTTACAAAAGTGAATCCATTACATTTTAACCAAATCCAATACCGCATCTTTCTTGTTTTATACGGAAATTTTCCGTATATTTGTACGATATTTAAAGACTACGATGAGTACCGAATTAGAAAACGTTAAAAAACAAGAAGAAGAATACTCCGCGTCGAACATTCAGGTCCTTGAAGGTCTCGAAGCGGTGCGCAAGCGTCCCGCCATGTACATCGGCGACATCGGCGAGAAGGGTCTCCACCACCTGGTTTACGAGGTCGTGGACAACTCGATCGACGAGGCGCTGGCGGGCTACTGCACCGACATCGACGTGACGATCAACGAGGACAACTCCATCACCGTCAGGGACAACGGCCGAGGCATTCCGACCGACTACCACGAGAAGGAGGGCAAATCGGCGCTCGAAGTGGTGCTGACAGTGCTCCACGCCGGCGGTAAGTTCGACAAGGGCAGCTACAAGGTCTCGGGAGGTCTGCACGGCGTCGGCGTCTCGTGCGTCAACGCGCTTTCGACGCTGCTGATCGCCGAGATCCACAGCCGCGACGGCAAGATCTACCGCCAGACATACAGCAAGGGCGCCCCGACCTCGCAGGTCGAGGTGGTCGGCGAATGTACGGACCGCGGTACGATCATCACCTTCAAGCCCGACGGCTCGATCTTCACGCATACCACCGAATACAAATACGACATCCTGGCCAACCGCCTGCGCGAGCTGGCGTTCCTGAACAAGGGCATCAGCCTGAACCTCTACGACAAGCGTCCCGACGAGGAGGGCAAGACCCGCGAGGACCACTTCTACTCGGAGGAGGGACTCAAGGAGTTCGTCAAGTACCTCGACGCCACGCGCGGCACGCCGATCGTCGAGCAGATCATCTACCTCGACACCGAGAAGAACGGCGTCCCGGTGGAGGTGGCCATGCAATACAACGATTCGTTCTCGGAGAACGTACACTCCTATGTAAATAACATCAACACCATCGAGGGCGGTACGCACCTGACGGGCTTCCGCCGTGCGCTGACCCGTACGCTCAAGAAATACGCCGAGGATTCGGGCATGCTCGCCAAGCTGAAGTTCGACATCAACGGCGACGACTTCCGCGAGGGTCTTACGGCTGTCGTATCGGTGAAGGTGCAGGAGCCGCAGTTCGAGGGACAGACCAAGACCAAACTGGGCAACGACGAGGTTGCGGCCGCCGTCGACCAGGCCTTGGCCTCGGCGCTGGGCGACTATCTGGAGGAGAACCCCAAGGACGCCAAGGCCATCGTGCAGAAGGTGATCCTCGCGGCTACGGCCCGCCACGCGGCGCGCCACGCCCGCGAACTGGTGCAGCGCAAAACCGTGCTGTCGGGCGCCGGGCTTCCCGGAAAACTCGCCGACTGTTCGAGCCGCGACCGTTCGATCGCCGAGATCTTCTTCGTCGAGGGTGACTCGGCAGGCGGTACGGCCAAATCGGGCCGCGACCGGAATTTCCAGGCCATCATGCCGCTGCGCGGTAAGATCCTGAACATCGAGAAGGCCCAGGAGCACCGCATGTGGGAGAACGAGGAGATCAAGAACATGTTCACGGCCCTCGGCGTCACGATCGGAACCGAGGAGGACTCCAAGGCCCTGAACCTCGAAAAACTGCGCTACGACAAGATCATCATTATGACCGATGCCGACGTCGACGGAAGCCACATCGCCACGCTGATGCTGACGTTCTTCTTCCGCAAGATGAAGGAACTGATCGAAAACGGCCACGTCTATATCGCCACCCCGCCCCTCTACCTCGTGAAGAAGGGCAAGCAGGAGCGTTACTGCTGGACCGAGAAGGAGCGCGACGAGATCTCGGCCGAGTTCGGCAAGGGCGTGCACATCCAGCGTTACAAAGGTCTCGGCGAGATGAACGCCCACCAGCTGTGGGAGACGACGATGAACCCCGACACGCGCATCCTGCGCCAGGTGAACATCGAGAACGCCGCCGAAGCCGACCGCATCTTCTCGATGCTGATGGGCGACGAGGTTCCGCCCCGCCGCGAGTTCATCGAGCGAAATGCGCATTACGCGAATATCGACGCATAAAACGACAGTCAGAAAAAGGATTGCCCTCTTCAGGAGGGTGATCCTTTTTTTTAATAACCACCGCAAATCGCATTGTTGAGAATAATCCGGACGACGGATGCCATAAAGTCCCCTCCGAGGAGGGAATTTAGGGGAGGGTCGGATTTGCAAACGACGCCGGAGGCGGCGAATAAAGACGGTCAGATGCGATGAAACGGTCTATAATATCAAAAACTTACTGATCTTATGAACGTAACGGTAATCGGAGTCGCCGGGGGAACCGGCTCGGGAAAATCGACGCTCGTCAAGCGTTTGCAGGAAGCGTTCGTCGGCGACGACGTGGTGACGCTCTGCCACGACTACTACTACAAGGCGCATCCCGAACTCACCTACGAGGAGCGTACGAAACTCAACTACGACCATCCGCAGGCCTTCGACACGGAGATGCTCGTGGAGCATATCAAGGCGCTGAAGAACAACGTGCCCATCGAACACCCGGTCTACTCGTTCGTCGACCACGACCGCACGTCGGAGAGCGTGAGCGTGAAACCTTCGAAGGTGATCATCGTCGACGGCATCCTGATCTTCGAGAACAAGGAGCTGCGCGACCTGATGGACATCAAGGTTTACGTCGACACCGACGCCGACATCCGGCTGGCGCGGCGTATCCTGCGCGACGTCTGCGAGCGCGGGCGCACGATGCAGTCGGTCATCACGCAGTACACCTCGACGGTGAAGCCGATGCACGAGGAGTTCGTCGAGCCGTCGAAGAAATACGCCGACGTGATCATTCCCGAAGGCGGCTTCAACTCGGTGGCCGTAGCGATGCTGATCCAGAACATCCGTTCGCTGATCCAGAGCAGCAAATAGGGAATCTAAATAGTAGCCTTAAAATGCTGAAACCATGAAAAAACTTATTGTTCTTTTAATTTTCTCGCTTTCATTTGGTTGGTTTGTCTTTGCTCAAAACAACAACGATGAAACTGAAAAAGCATCACCAATGCAAAATGCGGAATTAATTCGTAAAGTTTGTTTTCTTGATATAGAAGGTGAAGTATATACCGATGTAGTAGTTGCAATCAAATCCATTAGCCCAGATGGCTTTTTTAGCGACAAATACAGGGTTAAAGTAAAAGTAACAGACTCTAACGGCAAAACAGTATGGAATAAGACTATGAAGAACGCCTATCTATATGTTTTTTCAGATGGACAAATTCAGATTGGAAGGCCCAAATTCAGTCAACTTGTAATTTATTCAGGTAAGCGTGCCAACAAATATGAGAAAGGCATAATAAGAGAAAAAGAAGGCGTGTATAATTAGAATAACACTAATCAAATAATAACACAAGCCCCGGACTTCTCGAAAAGAGGTTCGGGGCTTTGGTATATTCGACTTCCAGTATCGCTTTATCAGATACCAGTTATCTTCTTGATTTCGTTGAGCTTGTTCAACGCCTCGATCGGGGTCAGCGAGTTGATGTCGAGGCCCTTGATCTGGTCGCGGATCTGCACCAGCACGGGATCGTCGAGCTGGAACATCGACAGCTGCATGTTTTGCGGCCCGGCGCTCTCGGCGGCCTCCTTCACGGCCTGCGCCGCGGATTTGCGGCCCCGCTCCTTGAGGCTGCGGCTCGGCACGATCTCATTGTTGCCGTAGACCAGTTCGAGGTTGCGCAGAATCTCGTCCGCCCGCGAGACGATCGACACCGGCATGCCGGCCATGCGGGCCACGTGGATACCGAACGAATGCTCCGTGCCGCCGCGCTCGAGCTTGCGCAGGAAGACGATCTGGTTGCCCATCTCCTTGACCGAGACGTGGTAGTTCTTCACCCGGGAGCACATCTGCTCCATCTCGTTCAGCTCGTGGTAATGCGTGGCGAAAAGCGTCTTGGCGCGGGCCGAGGGGTGGTTGTGAAGGTATTCGACCATCGCCCAGGCGATCGAAATGCCGTCGTAGGTCGACGTGCCGCGGCCGATTTCGTCGAGCAGCACGATGCTGCGGTCCGAAATGTTATTGAGGATGCTGGCCGATTCGAGCATCTCGACCATGAAAGTCGACTCGCCCTGCGAAATGTTGTCCGAAGCCCCGACGCGCGTGAAAATCTTGTCCACATAGCCGATATGGGCCGACTTCGCGGGTACGTACGAACCCATCTGGGCCATCAGGATGATCAGCGCGGTCTGGCGCAGCAGCGCCGACTTACCCGACATGTTGGGTCCGGTGATCATCATAATCTGCTGCTGCTTGTCGTCGAGCATCACGTCGTTGGGGATGTACTCCTCCCCCACGGGCATCAGCGTCTCGATCACCGGATGGCGGCCCTGACGGATGTCGATGCGCTTGCCGTCGTCCAGCACGGGACGCACGTAGCGGCGTTCGCAGGCGATGCGTGCGAAGGACTGGAGGCAGTCGATGCGCGCCACCGCGGCGGCGTCGCGCAGCATCGGCGCCAGCGAACCGCAGATATAGGCCATGATCCCGGCGTAGATGCGCTGCTCCAGGATGAGCATCTTCTCCTCGGCGCCGAGAATCTTCTCCTCGTACTCTTTCAGTTCGCCCGTAATGTAACGCTCGGCGTTGGCGAGGGTCTGCTTGCGTATCCACGTCTCGGGGACCTTGTCCTTGTGAGCGTTGCGGACCTCGATATAGTAGCCGAAAACGTTGTTGTAGCTGATCTTGAGCGACGGGATGCCCGTGGCCTCGCTCTCGCGCTGCTGGATGCGCGCGAGATAGTCCTTGCCGTGGAGCGCGATGCGGCGCAGGTCGTCCAGTTCGGGATCGACGCCGTCGGCGATCACGCCGCCCTTCTGTATCTGGTTGTTCTGCGGGTCGGGGTAGATTTCGCGGGCGATACGCTCGCGGACCTCCGCCAGAGGGTCGATCTGCTCTGCCAGCGCATGCAGGCGGTCGTCGTCGGTGGACTCCAGCGCAGCCTTGAGCGTCTCGATGGCTCCGAGCGAGTTCTTGAGCTGCACCAGTTCGCGGGGCGTGACCCTCTGGGCGGCGATACGCCCCGCGATACGCTCCAGATCGCCCACCAGCGACACCTGCTCGCGGATGACATCCGCCAGATCGGCGTCTTTGATCAGCCGTTCCACCACATCGAGGCGCTCGTTGATCTTCGCGGGGTCCTTGATCGGCATGGCGATCCAGCGTTTCAGCAGGCGGCCGCCCATCGGCGTCAGCGTGCGGTCGATCACGTCGGCGAAACTGCACTTCTCGCGCGCGCCGTTCGACGAAAAAAGCTCCAGGTTGCGGATCGTGAACTTGTCGACCCACACGTAGTCGTCCTGGTCGATACGCGCGATGGAGGCGATGTGGCCCGTTTCGCGGTGCTCGGTGAATTCGAGGTAGTAGAGAATGGCCCCGGCGGCCGAAATGCCGCTGGTGAAGTGGTCCACGCCGAAGCCCTTGAGGGATTTGGTCCCGAACTGCTTGCAGAGTTTCTCGCGGTTGACGTCCTCCGAAAAGACCCACTCGTCGAGACGGTAGGTGTAGAGTTTCGACCCGAACGAACCGGAAAAACGGTCCTCGTAGCCGCGCTGGTAGACGACCTCCTTGGGCTGGAGGTTCGAGATCAGCTTGTCTACATAGCTGTCCGCTCCCTCGGCCACATAGAACTCGCCCGTGGAGATGTCCAGAAAAGCCACGCCCGTCGTCTGCCGGCCGAAATAGACCGACGCGATGAAGTTGTTCTCCTTGTTGGCCAGGATGTTGTCGCCCAGCACGATGCCCGGAGTCACCAGTTCGATCACGCCGCGCTTGACGAGTCCCTTCACCAGCTTGGGGTCCTCCAGCTGCTCGCAGATGGCCACGCGCTCGCCCGCCCGCACCAGCTTCGGCAGGTAGGTGTCGATGGCATGGTAGGGAAATCCCGCCAGTTCGACATACATCGCCGATCCGTTGGCGCGGCGCGTGAGCGTGATGCCCAGAATGCCGCTGGCCTTGATCGCGTCGTCGCCGAAGGTCTCGTAGAAATCGCCCACGCGGAACAGCAGAATGGCGTCGGGATGTACTGCCTTGATGGAGTAATATTGCTTCATCAGGGGCGTCTCGACATATTTTTTGTCGATTTTCTTTTCGGAAGTCAAAATAGAATATTGTATAATTTATACAACAAAGATAGGCCTTTTTTGAATGCCGTGCAAAGCCGACATCCAATTTTTTTCGTCTGTCCGGCCGGTTCTTTCCGCCCAAGCGTCAGAGAATCCCGTTCTCGGAGAACACTTTGCGGTAAAACTCCGCCTTCCACTCCACGGGACGCGGGAAGGCCCGCGACGAGGAGGGCATGCGCCACAGCGTCAGGTCGCGCCCCGCAAAGGGCATCGGCACGCACTCCCCCACGGCCGGTTCGCCGCAGCCCGTGATGGCGCGCAGCGTGTCGGTGGCCTTCTGTCCCGTCGTGACGACGGCCCGGCAGGCGGGAATGCGGGCCAGCAGGGTTTCGAGATCGACTTCGCGCACCACTTGAAGTGACGCGTCCGACGCATTGTCCTTCAGCCGGATGACCTCCACAGCCGTATCGTAGAGCGCAATCCCCCGCTCACGGCAGAAGGCCTCGATTCGCTCCCGGTCGAACCGCCGTCCGCCCGGTTCCAGGAAGTGCATCTTGTCGCCCGTAGCAAGGTAGCCCACGATCCGCCACATGTCGTTTTGCAGGTTGGGATAGAAGAACTCCATCGACCAGCGGATGCGTTTGGGCGGAAAGCTGCCCAGCATCAGCAGGCGGGCGTTTTCGGGCAGGAAAGGTTCAAGGGGATGACGTTCGCTATTCATAGAATTTTTCATCGAAATTTACAAGATATAATTTATCGGTGGCGCGCGTCAGGGCCGTATAGAGCCAGCGGAGCATGTCGCGCGACATCGGCTCGTCGCCGAACAGGCAGCGGTCGACGAAGACCGCCCGCCACTGGCCGCCCTGCGCCTTGTGGCACGTGACGGCGTAGGAAAACTTCACCTGAACGGCGTTAAAATGCGGATTCTCACGAATTTCCTTAAAGCGTTTCAACTTGCTTTTGATGTCCGTGTAGTCCTTCTCCACCTCGTAGAAAAGGCGCGTCGACTCCTCCCGGGTGAGCGACGGCGACTCCGAGGCGATCGTATCCAACAGAATCTTGCACTCGATCTCCGCATCGTTGTAGTCGGGAAATTCGAGCACGGCGTCGGCGAAGCGGAAACCATAGAAATCCTCGAACCGCCTGAGACGTTTCAGCCGCGCGATGTCGCCGTTGGCGATGAAGTTCATCGGGCAGTCTTCGGTGTGCTCGGGAAAGTAGTAGTTATTCTTGACGACCATCAGCATGTCGCCGCTCTCGATCTCCTCCTCGGCATAGAGCACGTTGCGGCGGATGCCCTCGTTGTAGCGGTTGGCCCGCTTGTTCGAGCGCGTGATGACGATCGTCTCGTCGCGGCCGTATCTGGCATAGCAATCCTGAAGTTTTTCGAGGAACTCGCCGCCCACGACCGCCTCGATGTCGGGAAAATCCATCTCGAAGCGGGGAATCTCGTAAAGGCCGTTTTCGAGCATGCAGCGCACCAGCGTGGCGTTGAAGAGGATGCCCGACTGCGCCTCCTGCCGCACCACCTCGTCCATCGTGCCGTAGACGATGCCGCCGTAGGCATCCATCGACACCGGGTCGAGCGCCGGGCTGAAATCGGCCCCGACGGGCGGCAGCTGCGCGCTGTCGCCGACCAGCACCAGACGGCATCCGCGGCCGCTGCGGACATACTCCACGAGGTCCGAAAGCAACGATCCGCTGCCGAAAACGGCTCCGCCCTGCGTGTTGTCCGAAAGCATCGAAGCCTCATCGACGATGAACACCGCCCCGCGTTCGGGGTTGATGTTGAGCGAGAATTTCGATTCGTAATCAGCATTCGTGCGCTGGCGGTAAATGCGTTTGTGGATGGTAAGTGCCTTCTCTTGAGCGTATTGGGCTAGCACTTTGGCGGCACGTCCCGTGGGAGCCAGCAGCACGGGTTTGATTCCCAGGTCTTTAAGCGCGCCGACAAGTCCGGCGATAAGCGTCGTTTTTCCGGTTCCGGCATAACCGTTCAGCACGAAAATCCTCGAAAAATCGTCGTCTGCAAGGTATTCGGACAACTTTTCTATAATTTTTTTTTGTCCGGGAGTTGTTTCGAAACAAATTTTAGCGTAAATTTGGGTCGCGATACGTGTGCTGAACATGCGTCGGTTTTTAATTGATGCAAAATTAATAACAAATATTTATTTAAAATGAAAAAACTCTTTCAAATCATTCTTGCCGTAGCAATCGTGGGTTTGGTCTACGTCATCTACGTCCAGATCTCAACTCCGATCCGGTTCGACAAAGAAACGAAGGCGAAGAAAGCCCAGGTTATCGATCGCATCAAGGATATCCGTACGGCACAGCGCGCCTTCAAATCCAAGTACCAGCATTTCACGGCCAGCTTCGACTCGCTGTCGGCTTTCGTGCTGACCGACACGCTCGAACTGGAGCGCAAGATCGTCGACGAAGACGACTCGGCGGCCATGGCCATGCTGAAGAAGTCGGGCAAAAAGAATATTGAAAAGTTCAAAATCGCTGTAATCGACACCATTTTCGCCCCCAAGAAGGTGACGCGTCAGGATGTCGAGAACTTCCGTTTCATTCCCGGAACCGGCAACAAGGCCCAGTTCATCATGGAGGCCGGCATCATCACCACCGAGTCGAAGGTCGTGATTCCCGTCGTGGAGTGCCGCGCACCCTACAAGGCGTTCCTCGACACGGTGGCTTACCGTCAGGAGGTAATCAACCTGATCGACGAAGAGCAGAACAACTTCAACCGCTATCCCGGCGTCAAGTTCGGATCAATGGATTCCGGTAACAATGAGGCAGGCAACTGGGAGTAACACGCCGCAGTCAGGCAATAAGGTGTCCATTCAGCTCTCGTTGGATGGACACTCTTTTTCGGTCCCTGCACTCTCGGAACTGCCTGCCGGAGAGGCCCCGGTGACGGTCGAGCTGCTGCTGCCCGGCACGATGCTCGTGCCGGGCGAACTCTTCGACGCGGAGCGGGGCGCCGAGATGCTCGCGGCCAACGGCATGCCGCCGACGGCGGAGGAGAGCGTCGTCGCCAGCGACCCGGAAGCGGAATTCGTCGCCGTCACTGCGATAAACCGCGAGGCGCTGCGGCAGGTGGAGGAGAAGCTGGGCGACAGGGCGCGGTTCACCACCCCGCTGCTGCACACCCCCGCGAATACGGCCAAAACCGTGTGGATGAGCCGCCGGGCGGGACTTCTATATATTAAGGTATACGACGGCGGCGAATTGCAGCTGGCCGAAGCGATTCCCGCGGCGACGGACACCGATGCCGCCTACTTTTTCGAACGGCTCGACGGCTGTTTCCCGTTAAAGGAATACGAACTCCGCATTGCGGGCGACAACCCGAAAGCGGCGCGCAAACTGCTCGGCAAACGATTCAGACAGACGACATGCGAATAGTCAGCGGAAAATACCGGGGCCGGGCGATCAACCCGCCCAAAAACCTGCGTGCGCGGCCCACGACCGACTTCGCCAAGGAGAACCTCTTCAACGTGCTGGGCAACCTGCTCGATTTCGAGGAGTGCGACGTGCTCGACCTCTTTGCCGGCACGGGGTCGATCAGCTACGAATTCGCCTCGCGCGGCGCACGGAGCGTCACGGCGGTCGAGATCAACGCCGTGCATCACGATTTCATCCGCCGGACGGCCGCACTGCTGGGGATCGAAAACTTCTACCCTGTCAAGGCCAACGTTTTCCTCTACCTGAAAAGCTGCGCCAAGCAGTTCGACGTGATCTTCTCCGACGCCCCCTACGACCTGGAGGGCAGCGAGCAGGTCGTGAAGCTGGTCCTGGAACGCGGACTGCTCCGTCCGGGCGGCATCCTGATCTTCGAACATTCGAAAAAAATGGATTTTTCGGATCTCGATGAGTTCTGGCAATTAAGAAGTTACGGAAGCGTGCAATTTTCTTTCTTCAAAAAGCCGTAAAACCATTTGCCGATTAAAAAAAATACACTATCTTTGCATTCGCAATAACCGGAATGGTGCGTTAGTTCAGCTGGTTAGAATACGTGCCTGTCACGCACGGGGTCAGGGGTTCGAGTCCCCTACGCACCGCAGAGTTCGAAGAAACAAACCGAAAAAGCCTTGTAAACGGATCGTTTACAAGGCTTTTTCGTTGTTCGCGGCGGATGCCGGATTCGTCCTCCGCGAAATTCCGGATGCCCGAGGCGAATGCGATCGGCCCCGGCAAACGGACAAAAAGGCGGTTGCGGGCATCAATTCCGGCAAATCGCATCCGGCGCCCTATCCCCCGCCTACTCCACCAGACGGACGAAGCAGGCGTCGCTGACATTGGGACCGTCGCCGGCAGTCCAGTCGCTTATCAGAAACGCATTCGACCCGAAATGGTTGAAATCGTATGTCGAAACATTGATGTCCCACGAGGAGGTTCCGTTCGACTGCCGGTTGCACCAGTAGAGTCCCCCGAAATTGGTGTAGATGGTATGGAAAAGCGGACGATAACGTACATCGGAAGAGGTATAGAGTGCGCTGCGGGCGGCGTAACGCAATACGCCGTACTTTCCATTCTCCTGGGCGCAATGCTTCCGGCGACCGTATCCGGACACGCCCACCGGGAAGAAGATATTGGCCCCGGCGCCGCCCGAATTGAGACTTCCCGCAGGATTGAAGACGAAACAGCCGCGCATGCCCTTGTTCGTGTTGCTCGCATTGTAATAGGCATAGCCGTTCACGTCCGACAGGTTCAGCGAAGTCTCGGTCGAAGCATCGTCGTAGAGCACGCCGAACGCAAACTGGCAGTTCTTCTGTAACACCTCGAAATCCGCCAGTTCAGCGACATGGCACTGCCTGCCGCCGATGGTTTGCGGCATGTTGCTGAAGCCCTCCGAACTGCGTGACTTGCTCGTTATCCAGGTCTGTCCGGGGACCGCATTCCAGGTTCCCGTCAGCCCCGAACTCGTGGGAGCCAGCCGGAACGGAGTCGTGACATGGTCGGCAAACCGGTCGAACTGGTTGTTGACGGCGTCAATGGGCTGGTCGACATTGCCGTAGCGGAAGAGCGAACCCTCCTCGCAGGGGCGCGGCGGCCTCGTGATCCTGATATTTCAGGTTGAATGTGTGCCATTTGGCCGATCCGGCCACCCGGATGGGGGCATAGCCCTGACGCACGAAGATGCGGTGGTAACACGACAGGTTGTGATAGCGGACCAGGATGATGCTGCACCGGCTTTGATCTTCGCCGATCGTACCGGCGGGCTGACAGGTAAAGCGGATTTCGGACCCGGTCGATCCCTCCACCGTGCCGCCCAACACGCCGTTGAGCTTGATCCACTCCTTGCCGACCTCGACCTCGGCCTTCCAGGGACCTTCGGTAAATTCCCACCCCGCCGCCGGTTTGCCCTTCCGGCACGCCGCCGTTCAGACGCTTCAGCCGCAAAACGGCGGTCAACACCCTTCACAGGGCGAGACAGCGTGAAGGCGACAAAAAAAATTTCAATGCTTTTGTCCTTAAGAATTAAGCAGATTGGTGCGAATACCGCCGGCGCGCCGCACAAAAAATCAAAAAAAAAGTTGCAGACTAAAAAAAATGTAATACCTTTGCACTCGCAATAACCGGAATGGTGCGTTAGTTCAGCTGGTTAGAATACGTGCCTGTCACGCACGGGGTCAGGGGTTCGAGTCCCCTACGCACCGCAGAAACAAAAGGAACTTTCGGAAAAGTTCCCACGAAAATGAAAATCACCCCTGTCAGAAATCTCTCCGGCAGGGGTGAAATCCTATCTATACCCCATCTTGTCAGCCCCCCCCCTTCACTTTCCACTTTTCACCTTTCACCTTTCACCTTTCCATCCCTCCTCCGCTCCGACATCCGCCGACTCCGATCCATTTATTTTCCATAGGAAATTTGTTTTATCGGAAAATAATCAATACTTTCGCAACGTTATTTCAATGGAAAACGTAAACCCGTTATAAGATGAAACTGCTGAAACGACATTGGCCGACGCTGCTGGGAGCGGCGCTGGGAGCCTTGGGAGGCTATCTCTACTGGTATTTCGTGGGGTGCGCCGACGGCACGTGCCCGATCACCTCCTCGCCGCTCAACAGCACGCTGTGGGGAGCCGTCATGGGCGGACTGCTGTTGAGCATGTTCGAACCGAAACCGCCCCGGAAAGAGTGAAAAAACGGGCGTCCGGTCGGTTCCGGACGCCCGTTTTTGCGGCTGACGACCGCTATCGCCCCGTCACACGCATGTAACGCGCCAACGAAGTCCGGTAAGCGGCGCATGCCGAGGTGAAGTCGTTGCGGCTCCGGGTGTAGAGCGTCTCGGCGTCCAGCAGGTCGGTGAGCGGAGCCGTTCCGGCCTGGTAGAAATTGCGGTTCTGCCGCAGGTTCTCGGCGGCCGACGTCACGGAACGCCGCGTCAGCAGAATCTGCGCATAGGATTCCTGCACCTCGCTCCACGTCCGCTCGATCTCCACGGCCAGCATCTCGCGGGCCTGCAACCGATCGTTCTCGGCCTGCTGCTCCCGGATGCGGGCCTTCTTCAGGGCGTGTGCCCCGCCCCACCAGTCGGAGATGGGGACCGACACCTGGGCGAAAACCAGCCCGTCGTCCACATCCTTGTCCGTCACGTTGTAGTAGAGGTAGCCGGCCCCGACGCCCACCGTCGGCAGGCGTTTGCCGCGCTCCATGCGCTTCCGGTACTTCTGAGCCTCGACATTCTTCTCGGCGAGCCGGTACTCGGCCCGGTTGTCCAACGCCTCCTCGACCGGCACGTAAAACGCCGCGGGCGCCTCGGGCTGGCCGAACTCCGCCGCCGCCACGTCGAAAGCGCGCCAGTCGACACCGATATGCTGTGCCAGCAGCATCTTCGAGACTTTCAGTCCGTTTTCGACCTTCAGGCGGTTCGACGCGATCTCCTGCTGCCGCAGTTCCACGCGCAGCAGGTCGTTCGTCGTCACCAGCCCGGCCTTGACCGAGAGTTCCACCTGGCGGTGAATCTCCTCCAGCTGGCGTTCCACGGCTTCGATGGTCGAAAGATTGTCGCGCAGCGACACGACCTGCCAGTAATAGGCGTCGGTCTGCTCGCGCACCTCGGACTCGGTCTTCTGCAACTGCAACCGCCCGACCTCCTCGCCCAGCCGGGCGAGCTTGTTGCCGTTGACGATCTTCAGCCCCGCGAAGACGGGCTGCACGGCCGTGATGCCGCCCACAATCCCCCGCTTGACCATCGACAGCGGCAGGTTCATCGTCCCCAGCTGCGGGATGGTCATGCCGAAATCGGCCTGCACCAGTCCGTGCTGGGCCTGGAAAACGCCTCCCGTGGCCGAGACCTGCGGGAAGTAGCCGGTCAGCGCCTCGCGGCGCGTTTGCAGGGCCGCTTCAAGCTCGAACCGGCCGTCGCGGAGCGTGCGGTTGTGTTCGGCGGCGGCTGCGCGGCATTCGTCGAGCGTCAGGGTCTGCGCTCCGGCCGGAAGGGCCGTGCAGCAGAGAATCAGATATACGAGAGCCTTTTTCATCACTTGTAGATTTTGGAGTAAAGAACCGGAAGGATCGTGACCACGAGGATCAGCGAGCCGATGCCTCCGGCGAAAATCGTAACACCCACGGGCGCCCAGAACGTACTGCCTCCCAACATCATCGGCACGACGCCCACGGCCGTGGTGGCCGTCGTGAGGAAGATCGGGACCATGCGGCGCTTTCCGGCGTCGTAGGCCGCCAGCTTGCCCGACCAGTGGCAGACCTTGCGTTTGTCCTCGGCATGCTGGTACATCAGGATCACGTTCCGCACGATCATACCCAGCAGGGTGATGAAACCCAGCACCGAGGTCAGCCCGATGGTGAAGTCGGCGATCCACAATCCGACCATCGCGCCGAACAGACACAGCGACATCGAGGCCATGACGACCAGCGTGATGCCGAATTTGCGGAAGTTGACGAGGATGAAGAAAAAGATGATCACCAGCGAGATGCTCAACCCCGCGGCGATGGGCGGCAGGGTCTCGGCGTCGAACTCGTGCGCGCCGCCCAACTCGGTCTCGACGCCCGGCGGGAGCGGAATCTCGTCTTTCAGCATCCGGCTGATGCGCGAGGTCATCCGCATCGCGTTGGCGCCGCGTTTCAGGTCGGCCGTCACGGTGATGCAGCGCATGCCGTTGCGGTGGACGATCTTCGACTGGCTCCACGCGGGTTCCACGTCGGCGATCTGCCGCAGGGGCACGCTCACCCCCGGCACGGGCGAGGAGACATAGGTGTCCCCGATGTCCGACAGCGAGCGTTCGCCCAGCCGGGCGTCGCGCTTGAGCACCACCGGGAGCCTGTAATCGCCCTCCCAGACCGAACCCACGGCCACGTCACCCGACGCCAGGGCCATGTTGGCGGCCACGACCGTGCGCGTGATACCCAGCTGCGACGCCGTGACGGGATCGAGCCGCACCTCGGCGATCGCCCGCGGGTCCTCGTAATCGGTATGCACCCATTGCAGTTCGGGCATCTGCCGCATGCGGGCCATCAGCCGGTCGGCCGCGGCGCGCAGCGAGTCGATGTCGCTGCCGTAGAAGCGGAATTCGAGCGACGGCACGTTCTGGTAGTCGAGCTGCTTGAACTTGACATAGGCTTCGGGGAAACGGTCGGCCCACGCGTCGGCGTACTCGTCGAGAATGGACTCCGTATCATCCACCGACGTGGTGTTGACGATGAACTGCGCGTAGTTCTTGCCCGCGATCTGCGGGGCGTAGCTCATCTGGAAGCGCGGCGACGAGCACCCCACGAACGAGGTGACCGACTTCACCCGTTCGTCGGCCCGCAGCGCCCGGTAAACCGAATCGGCGACGGCCCCGGTGCGTTCCAGCGGCGTGTCGGGGCGCAGGTAGATCTCCACGGCGAACTGGTCCCGGTCGGCGAAGGGGACCATGCGGAACTTGAGCTGCGTGGCGATCAGCAGCGACACGACCACCGAGGCGGCGCCGAGCGAGATCGTCAGCCACCCGTGGCGGAAGGTCCACGCCAGCACGCGGCGGTAGACGTCGTGCACCCGGTCGGTGAACGACCTGCGGCCGTCCCTGCGCACGTGAACGGCCGGAATGATCAGTATCTCGAGGAACGGAATGACCATCACGGCCAGCAGCAGCGACACCATCAGGTTAATGGTGATCGTCCACGGGAACCAGGTCAGGAAGTCGCCCATCATGCCCGTCATCGTGAAGAGGATCGGATAGAAGATCATGCAGATACAGATCGTGGCCAGCAGCAGCGAGGGGAAGAACTCCCGGGCGCTCTCCACGGCGGCGAACCACCGCGAATGGCCGCGTCCGAGGTAATCGAGATAGCCGTCGATCACCACGATCGAGTTGTCGACGATCATGCCCAGCACGACGACCAGCGCGGCGAGCGTCACGGTGTTCAGCGGAATGCCGCAGAGGTACATCATGCCCACCGATATGAAGGTCGACATCGGGATCGTCAGCGCGGCGACGATGGCCGACCGCAGCGGGAAGAGGAGCATCATCACGACGATGATGATGGCCATGGCCACGAACAGGTCGCGCAGGAACGAGTGCACCGAGTCGCCGACGACCTTGGCCTGGTCGGCGATGCGCTGCACGCTGACATCGGCGGGAAGCTCCTCTTCGATGAAGGCGTGCAGCACCTCGTCGACCTCGCGGCCGTACTCCACGATGTTGTTCCCGGCCTGCATCTCCAGCGACAGCAGCACGCAGCGGTGGCCGTTGTTGCGGATATAGCTGTCCGGATCGTCGTACTCGCGCACGACGCGCGCCACGTCCTTCACCCGCAGGACGTGCCCTTCGGGATCGCTCCAGACGATCTGCTCGGCGACCTCCCGCTCCCCGGCCAGCGACGGCGCGATGTGGATCGGGGTCTCGGTCTCGGCATTGCTCACCGAGCCGCCCAGCGGGGTCAGCCCCTGCGCGGCCAGCGCCGCGGAGAGCGTCTTCTCGCCGATGCCGTAGGCCGCGAGCCGTTCGGGATCGGCGTAAACCGAGATCTGCTCCTGCTGCACGCCGTAGGGGCGCAGGTTGGAGACCGACTCGATGCGGCGCAGACGGTCGCTCAAATCGTCCATATACCCTTTCAGTTCACGGTAGGAGCGCGTGTCCGATTCGAGGGTGATCAGCAGCGCCGAGGTGTCGCCGAAATCGTCGTTGGTCACCACGGCCGCGACACCCGCAGGCAGCTGCATCTTGAACGCCGCCAGCCCGTGCTTGACTTTCGACCATACCTCGTCCTTGTCGTTCACATCGTCGTTCAGCTCGACCATCACGTAACACATGCCGTTCTGCGACGTGGAGGTGGTCTTCGCACGCTTCACCTCCTTGTAGGTCATCAGGAACTGTTCGAGCGGCTTCGCCAGCTGCTCTTCGACCTCCTCGGCCGTCGCCCCGGGATAAACGCCCACGACGACGCCCTGCCGGATCGTGTACTCGGGGAACTCCTGCTTGGGAATGCGCGCAAGGGCGTAGATTCCGAACACGAACAGGCAGCCCACGATCAGGAAGGTGATGCGGAAATTCCGCATCGACCAGGCTATTACGCTATTCGAACTTCTCATCGCCATACGACTTTACTGCCCTCGCCGATCTTCTGCATGCCGTCCACGACGATGCGGTCGCCCGCCGCGACGCCCCCGGTCAGCACGATGCCGTTGTTCACCAGCCGCCCCGTCGTGACGGCCGTACGCACGGCCGAATCGCCGCGCACGGTCCACACGAAACGGCTCCCGTCGCCCGCCTGCTGCACGGCGCGCAGCGGAACGGCAATCTCCTCGGCCGACTCTGCGGGCGAAACCGTCACGCGGCACACCATGCCCGGCAGCAACTCGCCAGCGGCGTTGTCCAGCGTGGCGCGCACGTCGTAGGTGTGGGCCGCGGGATTGGCCACGGCGCCCTTTTCGATCTTCCCGGCGGGGAACACCCGGTCGCCGAGCGCGGCGACGCCCACCCCGATCCGGCTGTCGGCGCCGAGCCGGGCGATCTCCTGCTCGGGGACCGAGAAGCGCACCTTGACGCGTCCGACTTCGAGCAGCGTCAGCACGGGAACGCCCGGCAGGGCCGTCTCCCCGGCCGAAATCCGCCGCTGGCCGACCACCCCGGAAAAGGGCGCGTAAAGCGAGCAGTCCTCCAGATTCTTCTTCGCGATCCCGAAGGCCGCCTCGGCCTGCCGCAGCCGGGTCTGCGCCTCGACCCACTTGATCTCGGGCAGGCTCTCGGCGTCGTAGAGCTGTTTCAGACGCGCACAGGCGTCCTTCGCCTGATTCAGCGCGGCTTCGGCGGCCTCGAAAGTCCGGCGCGCCGAGGTGGGATCGAGCTCGGCGAGCAGGTGACCTTTGCCGACGCGCCGGCCCTCGTCCGCAAAAGTGCGGGCGACGGTCCCGGCGACGGGGAAGCTCAAGGCGGCCGAAGACTCCTCTTCGATCGCACCTACATAAACGGCCGCCCCGACGTCGGCCGAGGGCGCGGCCACGATGGTTTCGACACGCAGCGGATCGACCGTGCGGTTCTTTTTCGGAGATGAACAGCCGGCGGCCAGCAGCAGCGCGGCACAGAAAACAGTTCGTTTCATCGGTTCTTCAATTTTTCGATGCAAAGTTCCCCTTTTAGCCCCCTCCGGAAAAGGCCGCCGTGTCGGTTAAATTAGCCGATTGGTTCGATTTCCAACCTTTCGACAAATCGTATTCGGCAAATTCGTTATATTTGCCCGAAATACGACCGATAAAATGAACGAAAAGGAGATTCAGAGCTTCTCGCTCGAAACATTGCTCACCGTCAACGAACCGCGCCCGGAAGACCTCTATTTCGATGGCTGTCTGATCGCTTCGCGCGTCAAGATCATGGACACGGTCAACATCGACCTGTTCCGCTACCCGACGCGTCTCGATGCCTTCGCGATCCTTTTTTGTTCCGAAGGTTCGATTTCGTTCACCTCGGGACTGCGCCGCCACACGCTCGACGCGAAGATGCTGTTCGTCTTCCTGCCCGGCTCGATTCTGCAAGTGGAATCCATCCGGCCGGAGTCCTCGGTCTACACGGTGATCTGCGAAGAGGAGTTCATCCGGCGCATCAATATCGACATCAAACTGCTTTCGAGGCTCTTTTTAAGTGTCGAGAAACAGCCCTGCCTGCGGCTCTGCGAAGCCGAATGGGCCGGCATCACCGGCTCGTTCGCCGAAATCCGCTCCGAGAGCCTGCCCCGCCCGGGCGACGTCTATTCGCCGGAGATCCTGCGCTCGATGATCCGCACGCTGGCCTACAAGGTCTGCCGCATCATCGGGCGGCACATCGAGTCGCAGCCCGCCCCGGAGACCTCGGCCCGCAGCCGCAACGACGAGTATTTCAACCAGTTTATGAGCGAACTGACCAAACATTACATGCAGGAGCGTTCGGTGGGCTTCTACGCCGGGCAGCTGCACCTGACGCCCAAATACCTCACGACGATCATCCGCAAGACCTCGGGCCGCACCGCCGCCGAATGGATCGACGACTACGTGGTGCTCGAAGCCAAAAACCTGCTGAAATATTCGACGATGAGCATTCAGGAGATCGCCTACTGCCTCAATTTCCCCAACCAGTCGTTTTTCGGCAAGTATTTCCGCAGCCACACGGGCATGACCCCGTCGGCATACCGGATGAGCAAATAGCCGGAGGTTTTGCAGCGGTCCGACTTTTTCGTATCTTTGGTGTCGTAACGACACTTTCCGAAGGTCGGCAGGTTCCACCGAGTCGCACGGCAGTCCGGTATTGCAGCGATCCGACTTTTTCGTATCTTTGTAAATAAAGTGCATTCCGATATGGCAAAATACGATTTCGATCAACTGATCCCGCGCCGGGGAACCAACTCGGTGAAGTGGGACGAGGAACCTGCGGCCGACATCCTCCCGATGTGGGTCGCCGACATGGATTTCCGCACGGCCCCGTGCGTCGTCGAGGCGCTCCGCCGCCGGGTGGAGCACGGCGTCTACGGCTACGCCACGGTCCCGGAGAGCTACTACGGGGCGGTCACGTCCTGGTTTGCCCGGCGGCACGGCTGGGCGCCCGGAGCGGACTGGATACTTCCCGTGACGGGCGTGATCCCGGCGCTCTCGGCCATTCTCCGGGCGCTGACCCGCCCCGGAGACCGGGTGCTGGTGCTGACGCCCGTCTACAACCACTTCTTCATCGCCATCGACAACAGCGGGTGCTCCGCCGCGGAGTGCGAACTGACTTACGGCGACAACCGCTATACGGTCGATTTCGACGCGCTGGAACGCCGGGCCGCCGACCCTGCCGTGAAACTGATGCTGCTCTGCAACCCGCACAACCCCGCGGGGCGGGTCTGGACGCCCGAAGAGCTGCGCCGCATCGGCGACATCTGCCTGCGCCGCGACATACTGGTCGTGGCCGACGAAATCCACTGCGAGCTGGTGATGCCGGGATTCCGCTACACCCCCTTCGCCTCGCTTTCGGAGGAGTTCGCGCGCCGCTCGGTCACCTGCGCCTCGCCCAGCAAGGCGTTCAACCTCGCGGGAGTGCAGGTGGCCAACATCTTCGCCGCCGACGCCGGCCTCCGGGAACGGATCGCCCGGTCGCTCGAAATCAACGAGACGGGCATGATCAGCCCCTTCGCCATCGAGGCTCTGACGGCGGCCTACACGGACGGCGCGGAGTGGCTCGACGCGCTCAACGGCTACCTGTGGGAAAACTACCTTTTCCTGCGGGACTACTTCGCGCGGCATCTTCCGCAGTTCCCGGTGCTTCCGCTGGAAGGAACCTACCTCGTCTGGGCCGACTGCCGGGCCGCGGGGCTGTCGTCCGACACGCTCACCCGACGGCTGCTGGACGAAGGCCGCCTGCACGTCAACTCCGGGTCCATGTACGGCGCCGCGGGCGAAGGCTTCATCCGCCTGAACATCGCCTGCCCGCGCAAACTGCTGGCCGAGGGTCTCGACCGCCTGAAAAGGGTTCTGACAACCTGAAAAACGGTTGGCTTTCCGAAAAATATTGCTACCTTTGCACAAGTTAATCACACCTGTAACCCAAATGAAGAAAATAGCACTTCTGCTGCTGTTAGCAGCCTCTTTTTCAATGCCGGCATTCGCCGCCGACGGCGCCGAACCGATCAAACTGATCTCCTACAACCTGCGTAACAGCCACGGCAAGGACGGCGACAACGTCTGGATGAAACGTCGTCACGCCACTCCGGAGATGATCCACCGGGAGGCTCCCGACGTGTTCGGCGTGCAGGAAGGACTTATCGACCAGCTGCACTACATCGACACCGAGTGCCCGCAGTACGCCCGCGTGGGCGTGGGCCGCGACGACGGCGCCGAGAAGGGCGAGTTCATGGCCGTCTACTACCTGCGCGATCGTTTCGAGCTGCTCGACAGCGGCACGTTCTGGCTCAGCGAAACACCCGACAAGGTGTCGCGCGGCTGGGACGGGGCCTGCAACCGCACGGTGACGTGGGTCGAACTCAAGGACCGGAAGTCGGGCAAGGAGTTCTTCTATTTCAACACCCACCTCGACCACAAGGGCAAGGCGGCGCGCGAAGAGGGCGTGAAGCTGCTCATCGAAAAGATCCACGAGATCGCCGGCAAGAAAGCCCCGGCCATCGTCGGCGGCGACTTCAACACCCCGGTCGACAGCCCGATCTTCAAACCCCTGACCAAATATATGGTCTCGGCCCGCGCCAAGGCCGCTACGACCGACCACAAGGGGACTTTCAACGGATTCGGCTCGGCTCCCGACACCATCGTCATCGACCACCTCTACTACCGCGGCAAGCTCAAATGCCAGCTATTCGCCACGCTCGACGGCAACTACGGAGCGCCCTACATTTCGGACCACTACCCCATCGCGATGGTCTTCACACTTTAAGAACACGAAAAATCCCGGAGCGCAAACTCCGGGATTTTTCGTATCGCCGCACGCCGGCCGCCCCGGCTACCCTTTCCGGCTGCGCAGGACCACGACCGACACCGCCGCTACGATCAGCAGGATGCCCGCGGCGCCCTTCGCCATGAAAGGCTCGGCAAAAACCCAGACGCCGATCACCACGGCGGTCAGCGGCTCCATGGCCCCGAAAATCGAGGTCAGCGTCGGCCCGATGCTCTTGATGGCCTGCACCAGCGCCATGTTCGAGACGGCCGTCGCCGGAATGGCCACACCGAGGATATAGAGCCACGTATGCGGGTCGGTCTCAAGACGCACGCCGCCCGTCAGCAGGCCCCCGGCGATGAAAAACAGCGCACCGAAGGCCATCACGCAGCAGGTCAGCACCGTGGAGTCGATCTCCACCGCGCGGCTCCGGCGCACGCCCACGATGTAACCGCCGTAGGCAACGACCGAGACGGTCGCCGAAACGATTCCCAGCGTCGTGTCGCCGTGCGAGAAATCGACGTTGCCCAGCGACAGCAGCACCGCGCCGACGATCGACATGCCGATCGCCGCGAAGGTCCACACCGAACCGCGTTCGCGGAAGAAACACATCATCACGACGGCCACGACCAGCGGATACATGAAGTGAATCGTCGAGGCCACCCCGCTGGCGATGTTCTGATAGGCGATCACCAGGCTCAACGACGTCGCGGCGCGGAACAGGCTCAGCAGGAACACCGTGCCCAGTTCGCGCCTCCCGAGGCGGAAATCGCATCCCGCCAGCAGGCCGTAGGCTCCCAGACACAACGACGCCACCCCCCAGCGGTAGGTCAGGACCTCGAACGACGAATAACCCACGCCCAGCAACAGCAGGGTGAACAGCGGGGCCAGTCCGAATGTCGACGAGGAGAGAGCCGCCCAGAGAATGCCTTTGACACGCAACATAAAAAACTCGTTTGGAGCCGCAAAAATAAGAAATATATCGCCATTCCGCACAGCCCCGGAGTGAAAAGCGCCGCCGCAGAGCGGTTTTCCCCGCTTCCCGGCCGGGGTTCCGGAATCCGCCGCCGGGACCGTCCCGAACTCTCGCCGCCCGGCCGACTGTCGCCGGGCCTGCCTCCGCCCCGCAATCGACGACGGCCGCTTTTCCGCCGCAGGCCCGGCAATCAGCGCCGAATCGCTTGCCCGTGCGGAATTTAATGCTACCTTTGTCGTATAAACCCCGATCGCATGAAATGGTACTCGAAATACCTCCCCGTCTATGAAAAGCCCTTCGCCGAAGTCCCCGCGGAGACCGTCGCCAAAGTGCGCGCGAAACTCGCCGAACGACAGTCGGACCGGCCGCTGGCGACCGTGTCGGTCATCGCCTGCAACGAGGAAAAACGGCTGACGGCCTGTCTCTGGTCGCTCGCCGAACAGCGATGCCGCTACCCGATGGAGATCATCGCCACGGACAACCTGTCGAAGGACCGCACGGCGGAGATTTTCGAAACCCTCGGTCTGCCGTGGCAGCGCGAAACGACGCCCGGATGCGGCCATGCACGCCTCTGCGGACTGAACCGCGCCCGGGGAAAATACCACATCAACATCGACGCCGACACCATATACCCGCCGCGCTACGTCGAAACGATGGTCGACGCGCTGGAACGCCGGGGCGTCGTGGCGGCCAGTTCGCTGTGGAGCTACATTCCCGACGCAGCCCACTCCGCCGCCGGACTTTGGTTCTACGAACTGGCCCGCGACACGCACCTGTGGCTCCAGTCGTTCCAACGCCCCGAATTGAGCGTCCGCGGACTGGTTTTCGCCTACGACACCGAGCTGGCCCGCAAGGTGGGCATCCGCACCGACATCATCCGCGGCGAGGACGGATCGCTGGCCCTCGGACTCAAGCCGTACGGCCGCATCGCCTTCGTCCGCAGCCGCCGGGCGCGCGCCGTGACGGGCTACGGCACCGTCTCGAAGGACGGCACGCTGCTGGACAGTTTCCGCGTGCGGGCCGTCAAGGCGCTGAAAGGCCTCGGCGGAATGTTTTTCAAAAAATCGGAATACAAGGACGAGGAGGACAATCTGTTGAAATAGCGCTTTGGCCCGGCCCCAACCAAAGGCCCGGGCCGAAGTGCAGAACCGGGCAGAAAGCACCGGGCCGAACAGAAAGCACCGGGCCGGACAGAGAGCACCGGTCCGGACAGAAAAGCATCGGACCGGACAGAAAGCACCGGGCCGGACAGAAAAGCATCGGGACTGAAACGGCGGACCCCGCCCCTCTACCCGGCCCCTTACAGCGATCAGAACCGCTTGGTGTAGGCGTGGCAATAGGGCTGCGCGCCTTTGCGGTCGTAATAGTCCTGGTGATACTCTTCCGCCGGCCAGAAGGTCGTGGCCGCCGTGACGCGCGTGGCGACGTCGTACCCTTTCGCACGCAGCTCGGCGATCAGTTTTTCAGCCGTCGCGCGCTGGGCCGGTGTCGTATAGAAGACCTCCGAACGGTACTGGTCGCCGATGTCGGGTCCCTGCCGCCCGACCTGCGTGGGGTCGTGAATCTCGAAAAAGAGCCGCGCCAGCTTTTCGTAGGAGACTTTCGCCGGATCGAACGTCACCCGCACCGCCTCGGCATGTCCCGTGCGGTGGCTGCACACCTCCTCGTAAGTGGGATTCTCCGTATGTCCGCCGATGTAGCCCGACACGACATCGAGCACCCCCGGCTCCTTCGAAAGCAGATGCTCCACGCCCCAGAAACAGCCTCCGGCGAAGATCGCCGTCTCGGTCCGCTCCTTTTTCGCCGCGGGCACGAACTTCAGCGACACGGAGTTGACACAGTGGCGCGTGTTCCGGGGCGTAAAACCCTCGCCCGTGAAAACATGGCCCAGATGACCGCCGCACCGGGCGCAGGTGATCTCCGTGCGCCGCCCGTCGGCATCGACGGTCCGTTTCACGGCTCCGGGAATCTCGTCGTCGAAACTCGGCCAGCCGCACCCCACGTCGAACTTGTCCGACGAACGGTACAACGGCGCGCCGCACTGCCGGCAGACGTAGGTTCCGTCCTCCTTGTGTTTGTAGTAGCGGCCCGTGAAGGGGGCCTCGGTCCCCTTGTCCACGATCACCCGCTTCTCCTCCGGTGTCAACGGTTTCATATTTTGTCCATTTACGGTCCCGCACAGGGCGAGGCAAATTATCAGAATAACGGTTTTCATAAATATCTCCAATCAAAAACTGCGCCGCCCGGGCAAAAAGCAGGATTCCGGAAAAGATTCCAAACGCCGATTCGGGTCCGGACCGTTTCGCCTCGCCCGCACCCCTGAAAGCCGGGTTATGACAAGGGCGGACGCCCCGTTCCGAAGCGTATCGGCCAGTCCCTGCCTATAAACCGCACATCTTGCGCCCGCGCAGGAACACCTGCCGGATCAGCGGCGTCTGGTAGGCATAGGAGAAAAATTCGACCGACGACATCGGTTTGGTTATGAAGAAGTTGGCGACTTTACCTAAAGTAACGCTTCCGTAGTCGCGGCTCAACCCCATGGCATAGGCGCCGTTGAGCGTCGCGGCGTTGATCGCCTCGGCGGGGGTCATCTTCATGCGGATCGAGGCCAGCGAACAGACCATGCGCATGTCGCCCGAGGGCGACGACCCGGGGTTGTAGTCCGAAGCCAGCGCCACGCCCAGCCCGGCGTCGATCATCGCGCGCGCCGGAGGATAGCTCATCCCGAGGAAGAACGCCGCGCCCGGCAGCAGCGTCGGCATGGTCGCCGCGCCGCGCAGCGCCTCGATCTCCTCCCGTCCCATGCGTTCGAGGTGGTCCACCGACAGGGCGTCGCAGGCCACGCCCACCTGCACGCCGCCCGAGACGGCCAGTTCGTTGGCATGGATTTTCGCCCGCAGCCCCAGTTTGCGCGCGGCCTTGAGAATACGGGCCGTCTCTTCGACCGTGAAAAAACCTTCGTCGCAGAAGACGTCGACGAAATCGGCCAGCCCTTCGGCCGCCACGGCGGGCAGCATTTCGTTGCACACCAGATCGACATACTCCCCCTGCCGTCCCCGGTAGGCACGCGCCACGGCATGCGCCCCGAGGAACGTGGCCCGCACCTCCAGCGGCACGCTTTCGCGGATGCGGCGGATGACGCGCAGCATCTTCAGCTCGTCCCCGGTCGAAAGGCCGTAGCCGCTCTTGATCTCCACGCACCCCGTACCCATCGCCGCGATCTCGCGCACGCGTTCCATCGCCTGCGCATAGAGTTCGTCCTCCGGAGTCTCGTGCAGCCGGTCGGCGGAATTGAGAATGCCCCCGCCCCGCCGGGCGATCTCCTCGTACGACAAACCGTTGATCTTGTCCAGAAACTCCCGCTCGCGGCTCCCGGCGTAGACCAGGTGGGTGTGCGAGTCGCAGAACGACGGAAAGAGCATGCCCCCTGCCGCGTCGACGACCTCGTCGGCGGCGATGTCGCCCAGAGAGTCCATGCGTCCGAACGCCGCGAAACGGCCGTCTTCGGCCAGCAGCCACGCGTCGTCGAGCGTGCCCAGCTTGTTCATGTCGGCGCCGCAGCAGCGCAGACGGCCCGTCGATTCGATGCCGACGATGCGGGCGATGTTCTTCACCAGCAGTCTCATAGGCCGCGGAGGAATCGGACGGAGGCTTCGATATGGGGATACATCACCTCGTCGTTGTCGATGAAGGGAACCTCTTTGCGATAGTCGGCCAGCATTCGCTCCAACTCGGGCGACGTGTGCGCCGGGCGGCGAAACTCGATGGCCTGCGCGGCGTTGAACAGCTCGATGGCCAGCACCCGTTCGGTGTTGCAGACCACGCGCCAGAGCTTCGTGGCAGCGTTGGAACCCATGCTCACATGGTCCTCCTGCCCCTGCGACGAGGGGATCGAATCGACCGACGCGGGCATGCACAGCCCCTTGGACTGGCTCACGATCGACGCCGCGGTATACTGCGGAATCATAAAGCCGCTGTTCAGCCCGGGGTTCGCCACGAGGAATTTGGGCAGTTCGCGCGCCCCGGAGATCAGTTTGTAGGTGCGACGCTCGGAGATGTTGCCCAGCTCGGCCAGGGCGATCGCCAGGAAATCCATCGCCAGAGCGATCGGCTGTCCGTGGAAATTGCCCGCCGAGACGACCATGTCCTCCTCGGGGAAGACCGTCGGATTGTCCGTCGTGGAGTTGATTTCCGTGGTCAGCACGCTCTCCACATAGTCGATCGTGTCCTTCGAGGCTCCGTGAACCTGCGGCATGCAGCGGAACGAATAGGGGTCCTGCACGTGGTGCTTGGGGCGGGCGATCAGTTCGCTGCCTTCGAGCAGCCGGCGGACATTCCGGGCCGTGGCGAGCTGCCCCCGGTGGGCGCGGATCAGGTGCACCTCGTCGCAGAAAGGCTCGATACGACCGTCGAAGGCGTCTAACGACAACGCCCCGATGCGGTCGGCCCACTCGCTCAGCCGCCGGGCGTGGATCAGCGACCAGACGCCGTAGGCGCTCATAAACTGCGTGCCGTTCAGCAGCGCAAGGCCCTCTTTCGACTGCAACCGGATCGGCTCCAGCCCCAGTTCGGCAAGCACTTCGGCCGAGGGACGCACCTCGCCCTTATACTCCACCTCGCCCAGCCCCAGCAACGGCAGGCTCATATGTGCCAGCGGCGCGAGGTCGCCCGAAGCGCCCAGCGAACCCTGCTGATAGACGACGGGCAGGATGCCGCGGTTGAAAAACTCCACGAGACGCTCCACCGTCGCCAGCTGCACGCCCGAATGGCCGTAGGCGAGCGACTGTATCTTGAGCAGCAGAATCAGCCGCACGATCTCCGAGGGCACGCGCTCCCCGGTTCCGCAGGCGTGCGACATCACGAGGTTCTGTTGCAGGCGCGACAGCTCGTCGCGGCCCACCGAAATATCGCACAGCGACCCGAAACCGGTCGTGATGCCGTAGATCGGCCGCTCGGGGTTCTCCATCTTGCGGTCGAGGTACTCGCGGCAGCGGACGATGCGCGCCCGGGCGTCGTCGCTCAACGCGAGCGGCAGCCGCCGTTCGAGGATTTCGCGGACGCGCCCGACCGAAAGGTGCTCCGCGGTGATATGGTGATGTTCCATGGATGACAATTCAAAATTCATAATTCGAAATTCATAATTTATCCGAAGCGCCGCCCTGTTCGTTCAGCGCCTCGCGGACAAGTTCCTCGTCGGCAAAAACAGGCAGGGTCACACGCAGTCCGGGCGTGCGGTCCATTTCGCGGCGGATGGCTTCGACGGCCCCTTCGTTACGCGCCCAGCTGCGGCGCGCGATGCCGTTGTTGACGTCCCACAGCAGCATTTCGCGGATGCGGCGGCCGGCATCCTCCGAACCGTCGATCACCATGCCGAAGCCGCCGTTGATCACCTCGCCCCAGCCCACGCCGCCTCCGTTGTGGATCGAAACCCACGTCGCGCCGCGGAACGCATCGCCGATGACGTTCTGCACGGCCATGTCGGCCGTCAGGCACGAACCGTCGTAGATGTTCGAGGTCTCGCGGTAGGGCGAATCGGTTCCCGAAACGTCGTGATGGTCGCGCCCCAGCACCACGGGAGCCGTGATGCGGCCCTCGGCGATGGCCCGGTTGAACGCCTCGGCGATCTTCACGCGCCCTTCGCAGTCGGCATAGAGAATGCGCGCCTGCGACCCGACGACCAGCCGGTTGCGCCCGGCCTCGCGAATCCAGTGGATATTGTCGTCCAGCTGCCCCCGGATGTCGTCGGGAGCCGTCTTCCGGATCTCCTCCAGCACTTCGGCGGCCAGAGAGTCGGTCGTTTCGAGGTCTTCGGGCTTCCCCGAGGTGCAGACCCAGCGGAACGGCCCGAAGCCGTAGTCGAAGAACATGGGTCCCATAATGTCCTGCACGTAGGAGGGATAGCGGAAGCGTCCGCCCTCGCCCGTCACCGCGGCCCCGGCGCGCGAGGCTTCCAGCAGGAAGGCATTGCCGTAGTCGAAGAAATACATTCCCCTGTCGGTCAATTTGTTGATGGCATCGACCTGCCGCCGCAGCGACTCCTGCACACACTCTCTAAAGCGGCCCGGCTCCTCGGCCATCATCTTGTTCGACGCCTCGTAGCTCAACCCCACGGGATAGTAACCGCCCGCCCAGGGGTTGTGCAGCGAGGTCTGGTCCGAACCCAGGTCGACCGGAATCTCCTCCGCGGCCAGCCGCTCCCAGAGGTCCACGACGTTGCCCACATAGGCCATCGACACGACCTCTTTCGCCTTGACAGCCTGGCGGATACGCGGGATCAGCTCATCCAGCGCTTCATGCAGCTCGTCGACCCATCCCTGCTCGTGGCGTTTCTGCGCCGCCTTGGGGTTGATCTCGGCGACGACCGACACCACGCCCGAAATATTGCCCGCCTTGGGCTGCGCTCCCGACATGCCGCCGAGACCCGACGAGACGAACAGCATCCCGCGCGTATCGGTGCGGCCGGCCGTGAAGCGTTTGCGCGCGGCGTTCATCACCGTGATCGTCGTGCCGTGGACGATGCCCTGCGGCCCGATATACATGTACGACCCGGCGGTCATCTGCCCGTACTGCGACACCCCGAGGGCGTTGAGCCGCTCCCAGTCGTCGGGTTTCGAGTAGTTGGGAATCACCATGCCGTTCGTAACCACCACGCGCGGGGCGTCGGGATGCGACGGGAACAGCCCCAGCGGATGCCCGGAATACATGACCAAGGTTTGATTTTCAGTCATTTCCGAAAGATACTGCATCGCAAGGCGGTACTGCGCCCAGTTCTGGAACACGGCGCCGTTGCCGCCGTAGGTGATCAGCTCGTGGGGATGCTGGGCGACCCGCGGGTCGAGGTTGTTCTGAATCATCAGCATGATGGCCGCCGCCTGCCGGCAGCGGGCGGGATATTCGCCGATCGGACGCGCATGCATCTCGTAGTCGGGACGCAGGCGGTACATATAGATACGGCCGTAGCGGCGCAGCTCCTCGGCGAACTCCTTCGCCAGCACGGCGTGGTGCCTGACCGGAAAATAGCGCAGGGCGTTTTTCAGAGCCAGCGTCTTCTCCTCGTCCGAAAGGATGTCCTTGCGTTTGGGCGCATGGTTGATCTGTTTGTCATAGGGTTTCGCGGCGGGCAGCCGGTCGGGAATGCCCGCGCGAATGTCGTTCTGAAACTCTTCGCGTGTCATATTATCCGATTTTAGATTCGACGATCTGCAAGACCTCCGCTTCGAGACGCACGGCTTCGGCGGCCAGCGCCTCGGCTTCGGCGATCAACGCATCGGCCACGGCACGGTCTTTCAGCCCCGCGGCGTTGATCTTCACATTGAGGCACGCCCCCAGCACCGCGCTGCGGGCCGCCAGCGCACCCACGCCGGCGTCGGAGACCGAATTGGGGTTGCCCTCCGAGGCCATGGCGCGCACGATTTCAAAAACCCGCGAGGCGGCCTTCATCGTCCGCAGGGGAACCACCGTGGCATAGAGCGTCGCCTCCTGCAAAGCCGCGGCGCGCGCCGCCCTCTCCTCGTCGGTCGACTTGGGCATGGCGAAAACCGCCATGATGCGGTTGAACGCCGCCGTGTCCTCGTCCACGAGGTGCAGAAGCTCCGCAAGAACGGCCTGCCCCCGTTCGGCCCAGTCGGAAAACTCCTCCCAGCGGTCGTCCCACCCCGCCTTGTGCGACGAGAGGTTGGCGACCATCGTCCCGAGGGCCGCGCCCAGCGCACCCATGTAGGCCGCGATCGAGCCGCCGCCCGGAGCGGGAGATTCGCTCGCCGTCTCTTCGGCGAACGCCTTGCAGGTCATGTCGATAAGCCGCTTCTTCGGAACCTCCGCTTCAAGCAGGTACTCGATCACCTTCTCGGCAGGATCGAACGGCTTCAGGTCGTCCAATCCCATCGACTTGACGGCGATGCGGACGATCTCCTCCTCGGCGACGCCCGTCGAGCGACGCTGCTTGCGGAGGAAGTATTTGCCGGCTTCGACCAAAGCCCGTTTCGGAACCAGCCCCACGATTTCGGTCCCCGTGACGCGCACGCCGCGGGCGTCGGCCTTGCGGCACACCTCGTCGAAAGCCGCGTGGAGCGGCGTCCGGGAGATGTCGGTGATATTCATCGAGACCTGCGCGATGCCGTACTCCTCGATGAACCAGCCGATGGCCTTCGTGGCCGGAAGCGTTCCGGGCTGCATCACGGGATTTCCCGCGGCATCCTTCACCACCCTGCCCGTGATGGGGTTGCCCTCGCGGACGGGACGCCCCTTTTCGCGCACGTCGAAGGCGATGGCGTTGGCGCGGCGCGTGGAGGTGGTGTTCAGGTTGAAATTCACGGCGATCAGGAAGTCGCGCGCCCCGACGGTCGTGGCTCCCGTGCGGGCAACCCCCTCGTCGAAGGGACGCGCCCCGAAATCGGGCGCGGATGCCGTGTGCGCCAGTTTCTCGGGCAGGGCCTCGTACTCCCCGGCGCGGCACACGGCGAGGTTTTTCCGTTCGGGCGCAAAGGCCGCAGCCTCGTAGCAATAGGTCGGGATGCGCAGTTCGTCGGCGATACGCCGGGCCAGCGCGCGCGCCAGTTCGGCGCACTCCGCAAGCGTGACGCCCGCAATCGGTATCAGCGGCAGCACGTCGGTGGCCCCCATGCGGGGATGCGCCCCCTTGTGGCGGCGCATGTCGATCAGTTCGGCCGCCCGCTTCACCCCGGCAAAAGCGGCCTCGACGACCGCTTCGGGTTCGCCGACGAAGGTCACGACCGTGCGGTTGGTCGCCTCGCCGGGGTCCACGTCGAGCAGTTTGACGCTCCCGGAGGCCTCGATGGCCGCGGTGATTTGCCGGATCACGGCCTTATCGCGCCCCTCGCTGAAATTGGGAACGCATTCAATGATTCTTTGGGACATAGGATCGTCGCATTTAAATTCTTATACTTCAAAGATAAATAATAATCGGGAGAAATCCGAAAAAACCGTAACAAAACAGGCGGCTTTTTGCGAAAAACAGAAAGGCCCGGTGCACAAATGCACCGGGCCAGGATTGCAGCCGGACCGAAATCCGGGGGCGGAAGCGCCCCGGTCCCGGAAAAGAGAGGTTATTTGCCGATGGTCAGCGTCACCCCGCCCGTACACCAGAAACCCGGCAGGCGGATTCCGCCGATGTCGCAGTAGCGCGTGTCGGTGATGTTCGTGGCGTCGACGTAGAGGCGGCAGATGCCCTTCTCCCACTGGAGACGTCCGTCGAGCAGGAAATAGGGCTTGTAGTCGCGTTCTTCGTTAAGGGAGGCGTTGCCCGGTTCGGGGTAATGCGTATAGCTGCCGTTGCGGTCGTAGACCGAGCCGGTCAGCGCAAGCGACATCCGCCGCAGGAAATGCACCTCCACGGCCAATGCCGCCTTGTGACGCATGAAATCCATCGCGCTTTTGGCGATGACGTCCGCGTTCCGGTCGGTCGTGATGTAGCCGTACGAGAGCGTCACGCGGCGCAGGAAGCCTTCCGAAACCGTATAGCCGCCCGCGAGTTCGATCCCGAAGGTATCGAGGCTGCTCGTCTGTTCGGAATGCCACTTGCTGCCCATGTCCTCGCGCCAGACCCAGTCGATGATGTCGCGCCCGGAGCGGTAATAGGCTTGCGCCGAAAGGTTCCAGCTCCGCTTGAGGTAATCCACGCCAAGTCGGTATGTGACTGCGTGTTCCGGCGCAAGATCGAGGTTGTTGATCTGCGCCGGGGAGGTGTAGTAGAGGTCCGTGAAGGTCGGCAGGCGCATCGACTGCCACGCCCCGGCTTCGAGGCGCAGCCCGGCCGCGGGGGCATAGCCCGCCGAAAGGCTCCACAGGGCCGAAGTGCCGTAGGGCGTGAGGCTCACGCCCGCCGAAACCGCCGCGTCGAAATGCCGCCACCGCTTGGCGTGCCGCAGCCACAGGTTGCCCGTGTGGCGCGCCTTGGCATGGGTGTAATGGCCTTCGGGAACCGAGAGCTTGTCACCGAGATTGGTGCTGTAAATATGGTTGAAAGCATAGTCTCCGCCCACGGTGGTAACGCCCGCCGCCCAGTCGCAGTCGGCCCAGAGCTTCGCTCCGACATTGTCCGTGTTGTGGCGGTTCATCGCCGTGCCGCGCGTCCAGTCGTAGCGGTCGAAGTTCTTGCGGTAGCTCGCGGCGGCCCCCAGCGAAAAGCGGCCTGCGGTTTTCAGCCACCGCAGCGACCCCAGGGCCGTGGCGGTATGCTCCCACTGGTCGGGATTGTAGGCCGCATAGAAACCGTTGGAGCCGAAATCGCGGTCCTGCCACCCGGCCTGCAAGTCGAAGAACCCGGCCCGCCCGCCGTCGTAGGTCGCCCGTACGAATGCGTTGTAGTTGGAGAAATCGGTATTGTGCCGGTAGCCGTCGCTGCGGCGGTACGAAGCCGCGCCGAGCACCGAGAAGCGTCCCGCACTCACCGCGCCCGAAAGATTCCCGTAGCCATAGCCGTACTGGCCGCCCGAGGCTTCGAGGCGCAGGTAGGTGGGCCGCAGCGGCGCGGTGCGGATGTTCACCGCACCGGCGTAGGCTCCGACGCCCGGAACGCCGTCGATCAGTTCGACGGCCGAAATGCAGTCGAGGTCGACGGGCAGCGCGTGGGACTGATGCCCGGTGCGGGCATCGGTGAAATCAATGCCGTTGAGAAGGACCATGGTCTGGTCGAAAGAGCCTCCCCGGATGAAGATGTCGGCCTGCGTTCCCTTGCCTCCGCGTTCGCGGACATCGACCGAAGGAGCAAGGCGCAGGGCGGCTTCCAGAGTCTGGACAGGCGCCGGGGCCTGGGCTTTCCGGTCGAAAAGCGGGGTGTGCGACTGGGCGTTGCGCGCGGGAGCCGTCTGACTCCCGGTGACGCCGACTTCCCGGATCCGCAATGTCTTGAGAACAGCGGTCGTGTCGGCAGTCTGCGCGGACGCACCTTGCGTCGCAAGCAGCAGGATCGACATCCCGACAGAGAGGACCCCGATAGTCACATAACGGTGGAGGCTGGCAAAAACCGACCAGTTTTTGCGACTCCAACGCTTGAAGCAGGGGTACTGCTTTGTTTGGATGTTTTCCATTTGTTTGAAATTTGGGTTAAAAGTGAAAAAACGTCCGAACCGGGTCCGGCTGCTGATCCCCGGTTCGGACGCGCAAAGGTAACAAAAAAAACGGGCTATACAGGCCCGTTTGTGTAAATCGCACAGAAGCAATCAGTCAACCCGCTGTCATTCAGTTGAACAGCGCCTCGACCTTCTCCACGACGTCGTTTTCGTCGGGTTCGAGCGGGAAGACGTGGCTCGGCTTGAGATACCACAGCTCCTTACCCTCCTTGAAGTGCTCCTCGCCGCCGCCCGTGACATTGAGCATGACGGTGGCGTCCTTCTCGATTTTACCCGCGTTCACGGCATTGACGAGCGACGCCAGCGCAACGCCCGCCGCCGAATAGATGTCGACGCCTTCGAGTTCGTGGAACAGCTTGCGGGCCTTGCGCGCCATGGCGTTCGTGGCCACGAAAACCTCGCCGCCGGTGGCTTTCAGCGCATCGAAAAGACCGCCCGTGACGCTGTAAGGCGGACGGCGGTTCGAAAGCACCTTGGCGTCGATGATCTCCGCGTCGCGGCGCGCCTTGTCGTCGTCGTAAGGCAGCAGCTTGCGCGATGCCGCCTGCCAGGCGTCGTACATCGGGACGAACGGGGCGTTCTGCGCCACCATCAGCTTCATCGTATTCCGCCCGAAGCGGCCGTCCTCCACCAGACGCATGTTGGCCTCCCAGGCGGCAATGGCGCCCGTGCCGCTGCCCACGGCCTGGAAATAGTAGTCGGGAATGCGGCCGATGGTCGTCACGGCCGAAAGGACCGTGCAGGCCATGCCGTCGCGGCGCGCGACGTTCTTGGCGCCGCCCTCGGCGTAGAAGCCGGGGCTTTTCAGCGCGATGTCGCTCAAATGGATGGCGTCGAAATAGTCGCCGCCCTTCTCGCACGAAATGAGTTTCACGCAGGGGTTCAGCGGCTGGTCGAACCACAGCGCGCCGATATTGTCGTAGGGAACCGAGAGCAGCAGCCTGATGTTATTGTCCGAGCAGACCTTGGCGAAGGCCCGGGCGGTGTTTCCGGCCGAAGCCACCACCAGCACGCGCCGTTCGTCGGCAGCGGCGCGGCCGCAGACCGAATAGGCCTCGGTCTCCTTGAACGAGCAGGTCGACATCGTGGCCCCGATGGCCGGATACCAGCCGTTGAAGGTGATCCAGAGGTTTTCCAGCCCGAGGTGCGCGGCGAGGCCCTTGCTCTTATAGGTCACGGGAGCCGACGAACCTTTGAGGATACGCCGCACGGGCATCCAGTCCGAGAAACGGTACAGGCCCCAGTCGGCGGGTTTCACGTCGATCTGTTTGCGGGCGTATTTGGTGCGCACGAGCGAAGTCTCCTTGCACTGCGGGTCGGCAAGCATCCAGCCGGCGTCTTCGAATTCGCGGCCCGTGGCGACGCATTCCAACGTGTAGGGGGTAGGTGTGAAATTTTCCATGAAGAGGTTTCGTATATCTGAATTCAATATTGTCTATGACATGCGGTTCCGGAAGTCCTCGTAGCCGAATTCGCGGATGACGTCGGTGCGGCCGTCGCGGCGCGCGATGACGATGGACGGATGGTGTACGCCGTTGAACATCGTGGTCTTGACCATCGTGTAGTGGATCATGTCCTCGAAGACGACGCGCTCCCCCACCTTCAGCTCGCGGTCGAAAGCCCAGTCGCCGCAGTAGTCGCCCGCAAGGCAGCTCGTGCCGCCCATGCGCCAGCGCTTTTCGCCGTCGGCGGGTTCATGCGCTCCGATGACGGCGGGTTTGTAGGGCATTTCGAGGCAGTCGGGCATGTGGCAGGCGAACGACACGTCGAGCATCGCCGTCGTCACCCCGCCGTTCTCCACGATGTCCTCGACGGTCGAAACCAGAAAGCCCGTGCGCCACGTGAAGGCACTGCCGGGTTCGAGGATCAGCCGCAGGTTCGGATGGCGGGACCTGAACGCCTTCAGCAGGGCGATCAGGCGGTCGCAGTCATACCACGAGGCCGTCATCAGGTGGCCGCCGCCCATGTTGAGCCATTTGATCCGGTCGAGATACGCTCCGAAATGCGTCTCGACGGCCTCCAGCGCCTTTTGCAGATGCTCCGGGCGCGATTCGCAGAGGACGTGGAAATGCAGCCCCTCGACACCCGCCGGAAGTCCGCCGTGCGCCGCCAGCTGTTCGGCCGTGACGCCCAGCCGCGAGCCGGGGACGCAGGGGTTGTAGAGGTCCGTCTCGACGGGCGAATACTGCGGGTTGATCCGCAGGCCGCAGGAAATGCCGTTGATAAGGGCTTTCTGGCCGAAGCGGCGGAACTGCGACAGCGAATTGAACGTGATATGATCGCTGCAATTGAGGATTTCGTCGATATTGGAGTCCGTGTAGACCGGGGCGTAGGTGTGGGCGGGACGCCCGAACTCCTCGAAAACGAGACGCGCCTCGGCGGCGGAACTTGCAGTCGCACCGTCGGAATGCTTCGCCAGCTCGGGAAAAATGCTCCACATGGCGCAGGCCTTCAGGGCGACGATAATTTCGGCGCCCGATTCCCGGCGCACACGGTCGACAGTCGCCAGGTTCCGGTCCAGCAGCTCCTCGTCGAGGACGTAGCACGGTGAAGGCAGTTTCAGAAAGTCAATCATCGAATTGTTTTTAGTTGGATTTCATCCTTCGTTTTCTCCGCTCGGCATAATCCGGGCAAACCCGGCTCTGCCCTCGCTCAACGAAAACGTCCAAAACAGTTGCAAAAGTAGCAAAAACCTCCTGAAAACCACGCTGCGCAGGCTTGGTTTTCGGGAAAATACGCATTTATACTTATCGCTTGCGAAACCCGGTCCGGAAATAAGCATCGGAGCCGGTCGCCGGCAGGGGCATTTCGGGAAAAGCGGTTCTGCGGAAAACGATACGACAGTTTTGATTTTGGAGGAGCGGAAAATCCCGCTGCGGTTTTCGATCGGTGCGGTGCATCTGTCGTGCATCGTGAAAAATCCCCGGATGGGACGTACTTCGGCACTATCCATCCGGGGATTTTGAGGGATGTGCGGCATCTGCGCCGCAATCTTCAAAAACCTACACTTCGAGATTCACATCGAACAGCTCGTGCCACGGCAGGCCCTGCTCGCCCAGCTCGGCGAGGAACGGATCGGGATCGAACTCCTCGACGTTGAACACGCCGGCGCCGCGCCAGAGGCCCTTGGCCCACATCGAAGCGCCCAAAGCCGCCGGAACGCCCGTGGTGAACGACACAGCCTGCGTGCCGGTCTCCTTGAAGGCTTGTTCGTGGTCGCAGTTGTTATAAATATAGTAGGTGCGCTCCTTGCCGTCCTTCAGGCCCTTGATGCGGCAACCGATCGAGGTCTGGCCGTGATAGTTGGCGCCCAGCGACTTGGGATCGGGAAGAACCGCCTTGAGGAACTGGATCGGGACGATCTCGACGCCGTTGTAGATGATCGGGTCGATACGCGCCATGCCGATGTTCTGAATCACGCGCAGGTGCGTCAGGTACTCCTGACCGAAGGTCATCCAGAAGCGCGCACGCCGGATCGTGGGATAGTTCTTCACGAGCGACTCCAACTCCTCGTGGTAGATGACGTACGACTCGCGCTCGCCGATGCCCGGATAATTGAGCGGCTTGTGGATCTCGTGCGGCTCGGTCACCACCCACTCTCCGTTCTCGTAATAACGCCCTTTCTGGGTCACCTCGCGGATGTTGATCTCGGGGTTGAAGTTCGTGGCGAAAGCCATGCCGTGGTTGCCGGCGTTGCAGTCGACGATGTCGAGGTAGTGGATTTCGTCGAAATGGTGCTTGGCGGCATAGGCCGTGAAGATGGCCGTCACGCCCGGGTCGAAACCGCAGCCGAGGATCGCCGTGAGTCCCGCGGCCTTGAAGCGGTCCTGATAGGCCCACTGCCACGAGTATTCGAAATGCGCCTCGTCCTTCGGCTCGTAGTTGGCCGTATCGAGGTAGTTGCAGCCGCATTCGAGGCAGGCGTCCATGATCGTGAGATCCTGGTACGGAAGCGCCACGTTGACCACGATGTCGGGTTTGAACGCGCGGAACAGTTCGCACAGCTGCGGCACGCTGTCGGCGTCGACCTCGGCGGTCTTCACGCGGTTGCCGCCGATGGCGGCCGCAACGGCGTCGCATTTGGATTTGGTACGGCTGGCCAGCATCACGTCCGTGAAGACGGGATTGGCCGCGATTTTCTGCGTCACCACCGTTCCGACGCCGCCGGCTCCGATTATCAGCGCTTTACACATAGAATTATTCGGTTTTAAAAGTTAGATTTCATCTTAACGCCTACAAAAATATCCTTTTATTTCGGCAAAACAAAATCCGCGCGCCAAATTTCACGATCCCGGCCGGCCGAAACCGCCGGAAGATGCCCGGACGCCTATCGCCTGCAGGCGGCATCCGGCAGCCGGAAAGGCAAAAAACACACTTTTGCGCAAAATTTGCAGGCCGGGTATTGGATTTTAAAAATAAATCCGTACATTTGCACCACCAAAACGGAAACGATTCCCATTTTGGCACACGGAGATTCCGTAGCTCAGCTGGTAGAGCACAACACTTTTAATGTTGGGGTCCTGGGTTCGAGCCCCAGCGGGATCACCAGAGAAAGGAAGGTCGAGGCCTTCCTTTTTTCGTTTTCGGGAAGGAGAGACCGGTTTTATCCGGCCGGTTCCCGCGCATCGGCCGCGTCAGGTCAACGCTCTCCGGAAAGCAGGTCGACGTATTCCCACTCCCGGCCGCCGGCACGTTTGAGTTTCGGAGGCTCGCTGCAACACTGGCTGATCGCCGAGCGGCTGACGCCGTATTTGGCGGCGGCTTCCCGAAGCGTGTCGAACACCTCACCGGTGGTGATGCACCTTACCTTCCGGCTTCGTCGTCGCAGCATCGCCCTAACGGAGCATTTCCGGCAGCCGGAAGAGCGGGATTTCGCGATGAGGCCATACGCCTGCGCCGACCATACATGGCCGCAGGCCCTGCACTCGAATGTCATGCGGGTCTGGCTGTTGACATACTCGGTCAGAGGGACGATCTCCGGATGCAACAGGTTCAATCTTTCGACGAACCGTTCATGCGTGAGTTTCAACCTGCCGGCACAGCTGGCGCATCCCGAACCCCGGCGCAGGGTCGTGGGCGCAACGGACCACTCGTGATTGCAGACCTTGCACCGCACCCTGATTTTATCAGAGGCCCTCGTGTATTCGCCGATAACCTCGATTTTATCATTGATCCCGGCCAGCTCCGCCCGGAATTCTTCGGTGGTCATCCGCCGCGAATCCAGTTCGGCCCTCCTCCGGATCGTCTCCCATTCGCCCGCGGCGAGGTTCGAATCCAGCCCGAACGCCCCGAAAAGGGTTTTCGTCACCGCAACCAGCTTGTCCATATTCCGGCGGGAGGCAAGGTCGCAGGGAGTCACCAGGCAATCGTCGAAAGGAACGGCCGTTTCATCATAATGGTCATATACGGTTATCAGCCGGATGCCTTTCCTTTCGCACAGCAGGCGCTTTTCCCGATCCCTCTCCACCAGATTCCGGTGCCAGTACCACGAACCGGGTTCCACGGCCGCCCTCAAGGCGGGAATGCAGACGTCCAGTTCGACACCAGCCGCAGTCTTGTCCCGCGACAGGACTTCCGATTCGCCGAGCATGCGGACAAAGGCGTGGCGGATAAACTGTTCCGGAAAGGAGGTGCATGCCCTGTGGCAGTTCGGACAGCCGCCGCCGTGCAGAACATCGCTCGGCTTTACTTCGTACTCGTATTTGCAGGCGTTGCAGCGGAGAGGGATCGGCGTCGTATAGTTTACATATTTCCCGCCCTCCCGGACGACGAGATTCCGGTCGATTTTATGGAGGCGTTTCAAAAAACGCTCCATCGTCAGCCGCTGGGACACTCCCCGGCGGGAATGCGCGCACAACGGACATCCCCGGCCGTTAAGTATATGCGCAGGGGTCACGTCCCATTCGTGTCCGCATTTCAGGAACCGGAACCGGGTCTTTTCGAGCGCTTTCACATACGGGCCGACGATGATCACGTCATCCCTTCGGGATTTTAGCTCCTCCACGAACTCCGCGTGGGATTTCCGCATGGTTCCCGCGCACTTGGGACAGCCGTGGCCGCGCAACAGGCTACCCCCGACCGGCGCCCACTCCCAACCGCATACGTCGCATCTTACGGCAACCCGGGAGAGGCAGTTTTCGTATGTTCCGACGACCGTGATTTTGAGATTCCGCGCCTTCAGGGCACGCACGAATTCCGGGTGGCTCTTTTTCTTCATCATGCGATCGGGTTATGCGGTAAAACGGAAGAGCCGGCATAAGCCGGCTCCCGTCAGTGTGCGATGGATCGGGGACGTTTCAGGTGCGCCCAGGCCGAATGCACGAAGGCGCCGGCAAGACCCTCGTCGAAGACCAGCCGGTGTTTCCAGCGGTTCGCCCACCAGCGGCGGATCTTGAACCGGACCACGCGCAGCAACCCTTCGGGCTGCTCGCCGGAGAACGCCGGGGAGAGGATTTCGTCCAGCACCCGCTTTTCGAGTTCGGCGTCGCGTTCGAAATCCGGGAGCGACGGGGCCTCCAGCCCCAGGCAGTCGACGCAGAGGGCGTTGAGGCAGTTCAGGAACCCGACCATCCGGGTCTCCCGGGCCACGGCGTACAGCGCCGGCCAGTCGATCCGGTCGTGGCAGTGCGCGACGAAGACGCACCAGTCCAGAACATGCCGCAGGCCGATGTTGATCGCCGCGAAATGCACGGCGGCATGGCGCAGCAGGAACAGGGCGTTGAGCTGCTCCGAAGGCAGGTAGACGGCTACGCCCGCAACGGCGACCGACTCGCCGGGCTGCGCGGCATACTGCTTGAACAGCCGTTCGAGACGCGCGTTGGAGGCGTGCGTCTCCTTATTGACAAAGTCGTAATGGTTCTCGACCATGATGCCGTCGACGTCGAACGTCGTGTGGTGCTCCTTGTGCACGTCGACCGGAACGCCCCACTCCCGGGCGACCAGCTTGTCGGCCTCGGGCTGACGCCCGAAAAGCCAGATGTCGATGTCCCCGCAGGGACGGTGTTCCGGAACGGGATAGAAAAGGCTCAAGCCGTAGCCCTTGAGCAGCATCATCGGGATCGCATGCTCGCGGTAGAACGCCGCGAGGCGGGCGATGGCCCGCTCCTGCCGGCGGTAGACCTTTTCGATCCGTTCGACGTTGACGGCCCATTGCAGGCGCAGCGCCCTGGGCGGCCGCATCGCTTCGGGCAGGAGCTGCATCCCGTCCCACGCCTGGGCCAGCACGCCCTGCACCGAGGAGAGGTCGTAGATTTCACGCCACTGCGCCGCGTCGGTCCCCTCGAACAGCGATGCGTCGTCCATACGGTTGCGCAGCGTCGCCCGCACGAGGGCGAACAGTCGTTCGGCAGCCCGCGTCATCGCACCATGTCCTCCGGCGCCAACGGCGCATAGGGACCGTCCTTGACCTCGAACAGCACCGTGCCGCTTTCGAGAACCTCCAGCGTGTGCCACTGCCCTTTGGGGACGTGGATGCCGTAGACGCCTTTCAGCGGGTCGAGCGCGAAACGCTGCGTCTGGCGGCCGTGCTCGTCGCAGAAAATCACGTCGAAGCGGCCGCGCAGGATGACATAGGTTTCATCCGTGTGGGGATGGCGGTGCACGGGCAGCGCCGTGCCCGGCTCCAGGGCGTTGAGCAGACGCTGGGCCTTGGCGTCGAGCGAGTCGTGAAGGTTGAAATTCATCCGCAGGCGTTCGCTCGTCTTCGCCCGGGCGGTCACTTCGTCCAGAAGTTTATCGTCGAGAATCATACTGTCTATGGTTTGAATTAGTCCCGGTAAAGATAGCGATACTTTGCAAAAAAACAGGCACGGAGATCGGATTTTCGCAAAAAAACCGTACCTTCGATCGAAATTATCCGCCCGAAGACCCGGAGAAAAGGCCCGCGGGCGACGTCAACGACGCAAGAAAATGAAAGGTATCGTATTAGCCGGAGGCTCGGGCACGCGCCTGTATCCCATCACGAAAGGTGTGAGCAAGCAACTGCTGCCCATTTATGACAAGCCCATGATTTATTATCCGATTTCGGCGTTGATGCTGGCCGGCATCCGCGAGATACTCGTGATCTCGACGCCGGCCGACCTCCCGGGATTCCGGCGGCTGCTGGGCGACGGCTCGGACTACGGCGTAAGCATCGAGTACGCCGAACAGCCCTCGCCCGACGGGCTGGCGCAGGCGTTTCTGATCGGCGAGGAGTTCATCGGCGGCGATTCGGTCTGTCTGGTGCTGGGCGACAATATCTTCCACGGGGCGGGCTTCACGGGCATGCTCCGGGAGGCCGTGCGCAGCGCGGAGGAAGCGGGCAAGGCGACGATCTTCGGCTACCGGGTCGAGGACCCCGAGCGGTACGGCGTCGCGGAGTTCGACGCCGCGGGCAACTGCCTCTCGATCGAGGAGAAGCCTGCGCATCCGAAGTCGAACTACGCCGTGGTGGGGCTGTACTTCTACCCCAACAAGGTCGTGGAGGTGGCCAAATCCATCCGTCCCTCGGCGCGCGGCGAACTGGAGATCACCTCGGTGAACCAGGCGTTTCTCGCCGGCGGAGCGTTGAAAGTGCAGACCCTCCAGCGGGGATTCGCATGGCTCGACACGGGCACGCACGACTCGCTGGCCGAAGCCTCGATCTTCGTGGAGGTGATCGAGAAGCGGCAGGGGCTGAAAATCGCCTGCCTCGAAGGCATCGCCTACCGCAACGGCTGGATCACGGAGGAGAAGATGCGCGCACTGGCCGGGCAGATGCTCAAGAACCAGTACGGACGGTATCTGTTGAAGGTAATCGAAGAATCGAAACGATGAAAGCGATAAAAACGGAGATCCCCGGCGTGGTGCTTCTCGAACCGGAGGTGTTCGGGGACGCAAGGGGTTATTTTATGGAGCGTTTCTCGCAGCGGCAGTTCGACGAACTGGTCGGGCCGGTGCGGTTCGTGCAGGACAACGAGTCGAAATCGCGCTACGGAGTGGTCCGGGGACTGCATTTCCAGAAGGGGGAATACGCCCAGGCGAAGCTGGTGAGCGTGGTCAGGGGCCGCGTGCTCGACGTGGCGGTGGACATCCGCCGCGGATCGCCGACCTTCGGACGGCACGTCGCCGCGCTGCTCGACGGAGAGAACAAGCGGCAGCTGTTCATCCCCCGCGGATTCGCCCACGGATTCGCCGTGTTGAGCGACGAGGCCGTCTTCCAATACAAATGCGACAACTACTACGCCCCCGGCAGCGAGGGCGGCATTGCGTGGGACGACCCCGCGCTCGCGATCGACTGGCGGCTTCCGGCCGGCGAAATACTCCTCTCGGAGAAAGACCGCCGGCACCCGCAGCTGGCCGACGCACCGGAACTTTTCGAATACGACAGACCATGAACATACTCGTAACGGGCGCCAACGGCCAGTTGGGCCGTGAAATACAGCGGCTGAGCGCCGTGTCGCCCAACAACTACACCTTTACCGACGTGGCGGAACTCAACGTCACCGACGCCGGGGCCGTCCGGCAGGCCGTGGCGCAGACCCGCGCCGAAGTGATCGTGAACTGCGCGGCCTACACCAACGTGGAGCGCGCCGAGGAGGACGAGGAGGCGGCCGACCGGCTGAACCGCGGGGCGGCGGAGAACCTCGCCCGGGCCGCGGAGGCGAACGGCGCGACGCTGATCCACGTCTCGACGGACTACGTCTTCGACGGCACGGCACACCTGCCCTACACGGAAGACGCCCCGACCGCACCGCTGGGCGTCTACGGGCGCACGAAACTCGCCGGGGAGCGGGCCGTCGCGGAGTCGGGGTGCAAATACCTGACCTTCCGCACGGCGTGGCTCTATTCCGAATACGGGAACAACTTCCTGAAAACGATGCTCCGGCTGACGGCCGAAAAGGAGCGTCTGAACGTGGTCTTCGATCAGGCGGGGACCCCGACCTACGCCGGGGACCTGGCCATGACGATCTTCTCGATCGTCGAAGGCGGCTATTTCGCCGGGAACGAGGGCCTCTACCACTTTTCGAACGAGGGCGTGGCGTCGTGGTACGACTTCGCCGCGGAGATCGCCGCCGCCGCCGGGCACGACAAATGCCGCATCCGCCCCTGCCGCACGGCGGAATTCCCGACCAAGGCCGCCCGCCCGGCCTACTCGGTGCTGGACAAAAGCAAAATCAAAGAGACGTTCGGGCTGGAAATCCCCCACTGGCGGGAGTCGATGCTCTACTGTCTGAAAAACATGCTGCGATGAAACGCAATATCCTGATCACCGGCGGCGCCGGATTCATCGGCTCGCACGTCGTGCGGCTGTTCGTCGGGAAATACCCCGACTATCGGATCATAAACCTCGACCGCCTGACCTACGCCGGCAACCTCGCGAACCTGCGGGACGTCGAGAACCGTCCGAACTACACGTTCGTCAAAGGCGACATCTGCGACTACGACGCCATGCGCAGCCTCTTCGCGGAGTACGACATAGACGGGGTGATCCATCTCGCGGCCGAAAGCCACGTCGACCGCTCGATCCGCGATCCGTTCACTTTCGCGCGGACCAACGTAATGGGGACGCTGACGCTGTTGCAGGCCGCACGGGAGCATTGGAACGGCGCATGGGAAGGCAGACGCTTCCACCACATCTCGACCGACGAGGTCTACGGGGCGCTGCCGTTCGACGGGACGCTCTTCACCGAGCAGACCCGCTACGACCCCCACTCGCCCTACTCGGCGTCGAAAGCCTCGTCGGACCATTTCGTACGGGCGTTCCACGACACGTACGGATTCCCGGCCGTGGTGACGAACTGTTCGAACAACTACGGGCCTTATCAGTTTCCCGAGAAGCTCATACCGCTGTTCATCAACAACATCCGCCACGAAAAGCCGCTGCCGGTCTACGGCCGGGGCGAAAACGTCCGCGACTGGCTCTACGTCGAGGACCACGCCCGGGCCATCGACACGATATTCCACCGGGGACGCGACGGCGAGACGTACAACATCGGCGGTTTCAACGAGTGGCGGAACATCGACCTGATCCGGGTGATCATCCGGACGGTGGACCGCCTGCTGGGACGGCCCGAAGGGGCTTCGGAGAAGCTGATCACCTACGTCACCGACCGGGCCGGGCACGACCTGCGCTACGCCATCGACTCGCGCAAACTCAAGGAGGAGCTGGGCTGGGAACCTTCGCTGCAATTCGAGGAGGGCATCGAGAAGACCGTGCGGTGGTACCTCGCCAACCAAGAGTGGATGGACGACATCACCTCGGGGGAATACGAGCGGTACTATCAGGAAATGTATACCGGGCGGTAGACGCATATTTTCGGATCGTTTCACGATCCGGTGCTTATGTACTTTTTGATCGCAAAAAGTACCAAAAACTCTCCGACAGATGCCTTCGCCTACTTTGGGCGGCCTAACGCTGGCTCCGGGCGACTATTCGCGGGTTTGTAAACAAACCGCCCCCTCCGCTCGCGCTTTTAGGCCGCCCTGCGTTTCACGGCTGCGGCATCGAGTCGGGATCAGTCTCCGCTTGTGGCGGCGGGAAGCAGATGCGATAACTCCGTTCAGAAAAAACCACGAAAAACTCCGTATTTATCAAACCTACCCTTTGCGGCTGATCTCGGCGAACGTCGCCCGGACGCAGGCCGCCAGGTCCGAAGGGGCGACCTTGAGTTGCAGACCCCGCACCCCCGCACTGACATAGATGAAAGGCAGGCCGGCGGCCGTGGCGTGGATGTAGGTCGGAAAGGCCTTTTTCATGCCGATCGGCGAACAGCCCCCGCGGATGTAGCCCGTCACGGGCAGCAGCTCCTTCATCGGAATCAGATCGGCCTTCTTGTTGGCGGAGATCTTCGCCGCGGCTTTCAGGTCCACTTCGTGGTCGCCGGGCACGACGCAGACGAAATAGCCCGTGCGGTCGCCCTTCAGAACGAGGGTCTTGAAAACGGTCTCTATATCCTCGCCCAGCTGTTCGGCGACGTGCGTCGCGGCGAGGTGCTCTTCGTCCACCCGGTACGGAACCAGTTCGTATGCGATCTTCGCGCGGTCGAGCAGCCGCGCGGCATTCGTCTTTTCGACTTTGGGATGTGCCATATTGTTCCCTTTATCTTCTTATCTGCCGCAAAGGTAGTTTAAATTACCCGAATGTGTGCATTTTTGCTACATTTGCCCGATCATGGCGCAACGGACACTCATATTTCTGGCAGGACTTCTCTGGGCCGCAGGCGCTTCGGCGCAGACCACGCGCGTACGCGGGCAGGTGACCGACGCCGCGGACGGAAAGCCCCTGCAATTCGTCAGCGTCGTATTCCCCGGAACCACGACGGGAATCACCACCGACGAGCAGGGAATCTACGCCCTCGAAACCCGCGACACCGTGAGCCGCGTGCAGGCCTCGATGGTCGGTTACGCCACACGGACCCTGCCGCTGACGCCCGGGACCTTCAACCACGTGGATTTCGCCCTCGAAGCCGTGGAGTTCGGCATCGGACAGGTGGTCATCACCCCCGGTGAAAACCCCGCCTACCCCATTCTCGACGGCGTGATCCGCAACAAGCCGCTGAACGACCCCGAGCGGTACGACACGTACAGCTGCCGCACCTACACCAAGATGGAGCTGGACCTCACGAACATCAGGCCGCAGTTCCGGAGCCGCCGTCTCCAGCGCAACTTCGGGTTCGTCTTCGATTACGTCGACACCTCGGCGCTCACGGGCCAGGCCTATCTCCCGGCGATGATCTCCGAGTCCACGGCCGACCTCTACCGCAGCAGCCATCCGGCATTCAAGCGCGAGGTGATCCGCGCCAGCCGCATCTCGGGCGTCGAGGACAACTTCGCCGCGGCCCAGTTCACGGGAGGCATGCACGGCGACGTGAATTTCTACGACAACTTCATCGACATCTTCAACGTGCGCTTCGCCAGCCCGCTCTCCGACGGGGGACGCGCGTTCTACAACTATTTCCTGGTGGACAGCATGGTGACCGAGGGGCGCAAGGTCTACAAAATCCGCTTCCATCCCAAGCGCCTCACCACCCCGGTGCTCGACGGAGAGGTCAACATCGACTCGGCGTCCTACGCCCTCCAGTCGGCCTCGGCGCGCATGCCCAAGGGCGTGAACGTCAACTGGATCAGGCACCTGATGCTCGACAACGAGAACCGTCCGGCGGACAAGGGCCGCTGGTTTCGCGTCCACGACCGCGTGTCGGCGGAATTCTCCGTCTCGACGGCCGATTCGTCGAAACTCACCTCGTTCATCGGCACGCGCGAGGTGGCTTACAGCGATGTGCGCATCGGCGAGCCGATCCCCGACGAGGTGCTGCGCATGGACAACAACGTCGTGGTGCGCGACGAGGAACCTGGGCACCGCCGGGAGGAGTTCTGGGAGCAGGTGCGCCCTTACAGTTTGAGCGAAAAGGAGAAAGGCATCTACGCAATGGTCGACTCGGTGCAGCACGTGCCACTGTACCGCAACATCTACACCCTCATCAACACAGTGATCGTCGGCTACTGGAATACGAAATACATCGGCATCGGTCCCTACTACAAACTGGCCAGCTTCAACAAGCTGGAAGGCTTCCGCGTGCAGCTGGGCGGGCGCACGACGACCGAAGTGAGCCGCACGGTGCGCGTCGGGGGCTACGTGGCCTACGGCACGCGCGACGAGGACGTGAAGGGCGGCGGCAGCGTCGAGGTGGCCTTCAACCGCCACCTCACGCGCAAACTGACCCTCACGGCACGGCACGACGTGATGCAGCTCGGCGCCGGGCAGAACGCGCTGACCGAGAGCAACATCCTCTCGTCGATACTCTCGCGCGGCGACCAGCGGCTCTCGATGGTCAACCGCGGCGAAGCGGTCTACGAACACGAGTGGTGTCACGGCGTGAGCACCTTCGCCGGCGCGCGCATGCAACGCATCTTCGCCAACCGTTACGTGCCGATGCTGCGACCCAACGGTGTGCCCGTCAACTCGGTTTCCGACGCCGCGGTGCACGTCGGCCTGCGGCTCTCGAAAAACGAAACGGTCTACCGCATGCCCTTCGACAAGCAGTCGATGGGTTCGGTCTACCCTATCCTGACGCTCGGATTCTCGGCGGGGATTCCCGACGCGCTGCACGGCAGCTACGAATACTACCGCCTCGAAGGCGGCATCCGCTACCGTCCGGAACTGCCGCCCGTGGGGTATTCGGACATCACGGTGCAGGGCGGGCGCATCTTCGGCAAGGTCCCCTACCAGCTGCTCAAACTCCACGAGGGCAACGGCACCTATTTCTACGATCCCTACGCCTTCTCGTGCATGAATTTCTACGAGTTCGCCTCCGACGCATGGGTGTCGTGGTTCTGGGAGCACCACTTCAACGGCGTGCTGCTGGGCCGCCTGCCGCTGATCAAAAAGCTGAAATGGCGCGAGGTGCTGGTCTGCAAGGGCGTGTGGGGCACGCTTTCGCGCGAAAACAACGGGTCGACGGCCGGAACGCAGGCCGACCTTCTCTTCCCCGCGGGCATGACCTCGGTGTCGGACCCCTATGTCGAGGCCGGATTCGGCGTGGAGAACATCTTCAGGCTCTTCCGCGTGGACTGCATCTGGCGGCTCACACACCGAGGTCCCAAACCCGGACAGGAGATTCAGAACTTCGCCGTCAATTTAAGCCTGCAACTCAAATTCTGACCGGCGCAAGCCGTGCGTGTCGGGGATTTTGCCTATCTTTAGGCCCTGAAAACGAAACCGACGATGAAGAAAGCAGCTATATTCGACATGGACGGCACGCTGGTCGCCAACTCCCCGGTACACATCCGGGCCTTCGAAATCTTTTGCGCCCGCTACGGCGTCACCGACTGGAGAGAGAAACTCGCCAACGGGTTCGGCATGGGCAACGACGACATCATGCGGCTGGTGATGCCCGAGGAGGTGATGCGCGAAAAGGGCCTCGCGGCGCTGGCCGACGAGAAGGAAGCCATCTACCGCGAAATATACGCCCCGGACATCCGCCCGGTGGAAGGGCTGAAGGAGTTGCTCGAACGGCTCCGTGCGGCGGGGATTCCGTGCGCCGTGGGTTCGTCGGGATGCAAGGCCAACGTAGATTTCGTGCTCGACAGCTGTGCGATCCGGCCTTATTTCGATGCGGCGATCTCGGGCGACATGGTGTCGCGCTGCAAACCCGACCCGGAGATCTACCTCACGGCGGCTGCGGCGCTGGGCGTTTCGCCCGCCGACTGCGTGATCTTCGAGGATGCGCGAGCGGGATTCGAAGCAGCGAGGCGGGCCGGCGCAGGCCGGATCGTGGCCCTCACGACCACTCTGCCGCGCGAAGAGCTGGAGCGCGAACCGCAGGCCGACCGGATCATCGACTCATTCGCCGACATCGACGACATCGGCGCCCTGCTGGCCTAAAACAGCCGGGCGACGGCGGGAATACGCAGCACGCACCGCATCAGCCACGCCGGAACCAGCCGGCAGACACAGACGCAGATTTTCGTGAAAACACCCGGAATGCAGCTGCTACGGCCCCGGAACAAGGCCCGGAGGCCATGTTGCGCCACCCCCTGCGGCGCAGACATGACGCCCCAGCGAAGCAGCCGGCGGCGGCAGGCGGCGTCCAGATCGTACAGCGGCGTATCGACCGCCCCCGGGAAAACACCCGTCACGCGGACGCCGTATTTGCGGAACTCGAAATTCAGCGACCGGGCGAAGGTGCGCAGGAAACTTTTCGTCGCGGCGTAGGCCGCAATCGTCGGATAAGGCATCCACGCCGTCGCTGACGACATCACGAGGATATACCCCTCGCCCCGTCGCCGCATCTCCTCCCCGTAGAGACGGCACAGCAGCGCGGGCGTCGTGCAATGGAGCGTGACGATGCGGCCGATGCGTTCGGGCGGGGCTGCGGCCAGCGGACCGAACAGCAGGACGCCCGCATTGCAGACGAGCACCCCGATTTCGATGCCGCGCGCCGAGGTTTCGGCATGGAGTTTCACGGCGGCATCCGGTTCCGAAAGGTCCATGCAGAGCGGCAGCGTGCGCACGCCGTAACGCGCCGCAATTTCCCGGGCCGCGGCGCGATTCTCTTCGTCGCGATTGCCCGCCATTACCAAATCATACCCTTTTGCCGCCAGCTGCGCGGCATATTCGCGGCCGATTCCCGACGAAGCGCCGGTCACCAATGCGTATTTTCGCTGCCGGGAGGAGATCATATCGAATAATTTGCTACTTTTGCGCGGTTTAAAAATCTGTATCCTATGTTTCGGGGTCTCGCCACCGTTCTGCTGCTCGTCGTCTCCAACGCCTTTATGACGCTGGCGTGGTACGGGCATATCGCCTTCAAATCACGGCTCGAACGCTTCGGGCTGACGGCCATCGTTCTGTTGAGCTGGGGCATCGCGCTGTTCGAATACTGCTTCCAGGTCCCCGCCAACCGCATCGGCAGCGCCGAATTCGGAGGTCCGTTCTCGATCTGGGAACTGAAGGTGATTCAGGAGGTCGTATCGCTCTCGGTCTTCACCGTCTTCGCGCTGGTCTTTATGAAATCCGACACCCTGCGCTGGAACCACCTCGCGGGATTCCTCTGCCTGGTTTTAGCCGTCTATTTCATTTTCCGCAAATAGCGCCAGCTCTTCGGCCTTCCCGCCGCGGATCAGCGGCAAAGCCCGGCGGATCGTCTCCGCAGGCCACTCCCACCATTTTATCGCAAGCAGGCTTTCGACCGTCGCCGGATCGAAGCGGTATTTGATGACCTTGGCCGGAACGCCTCCGACGATGGCATAGGGCGGCACATCGCGCGTCACAACGGCCCGTGAGGCGACGATCGCCCCGTCACCGATCGTAACGCCCGCCATCACGACCGCTTCGTAACCGATCCACACGTCATTGCCGACAACGATGTCGCCCCGGTTGTCCCACGCCGAAGCCACCTCCGACTTGTCGATGCCCCACTCCTCGCCCCAGAAAATCGGGAACGGATAGGTGGACAGCGATTTGAGCGTATGGTTGGCGCTGTTGAAGAGGAACCGCGCGCCGCAGGCCAGCGAGCAGAATTTCCCGATGACCAGCCGGTCGCCGTTCACCGGATAGTGATACGGCACGTTGTTGCGTTCGAAATCGACGGGGTCGGCCGCGAAATCGTTGTAGATCGTCCACTCCCCCACCTCGATATTCGGGTCGCTGACGACCTCTTTCAGATAGACCGTCTGCCGGTCCCCCTCGCGGGGATATATCTTATTTTTCATCTCTTTTCAATTCTATGTTGGGTAAAAAGCCCGTGATGATGCCCAGCAGGGGCAGCAGGGTGCTGACCCGGAAAATAAATTCGATGCTCGTCCGGTCGGCCAGCCACCCGAAGAAGGCCGAGCCGAGGCCGCCCAGTCCGAACATCAGCCCGAAGAAGACCCCGGCGATCATGCCGACCTTGCCGGGCATCAGGTCGGTGGCATAGACCAGAATGGCCGAGAAGGCCGACGAGATGACCAGTCCGATGATGACGGCCAGCACGATGGTACCGGTCAGGCCGGCATAGGGAAGCATCAGCGTAAAGGGCGCCGCACCGAGGATCGAGCCCCATATCACGTATTTACGTCCGATGCGGTCGCCGACCGGCCCGCCGATGAAGGTCCCCGCCGCCGAAGCCGCAAGGAAAGCGAAAAGCGCATACTGCGCTCCCTGCACCGACATCGAGAATTTGTCCATCAGGAAAAAGGTGAAATAGTTGGTCATCGAGGCGATGTAGAAATATTTCGAGAAGACCAGTACGCCCAGGATAATGAGCGCATTCCGAATTTTACGTTTCGAGAGTCCGGGCCCCGTGGTATCCGCCGCAACGGCGGGCCTGCGGGCTGCCAAAGCCAGTTGCCGTTTGTACCAGTTCCCGATCTTTACGAGGATGAAGATAGCCAGCAGCGCGGCCAGTGCGAACCAACCGATCGAAGCCTGCCCGAACGGAATCACGATCAGCGCGGCCAGCAGGGGCCCCATGGCGCTTCCGGCATTGCCGCCGACCTGAAAGATCGACTGCGCCAGCCCTTTGCGACCTCCCGAGGCGAGCTGGGCCACGCGCGAGGATTCGGGATGGAAGACCGACGAACCGCAGCCGATCAGTCCGACCGACACCAAAATCAGGGCGAAGCCGGGAGCGGCGGCGAGCGCAAGCAGTCCGCACAGCGTGAAACACATCCCCGCGGCCAGCGAATAGGGCCGCGGATGGAGGTCGGCCAGCCGCCCGGCGACAGGTTGCAGAAGCGACGAGGTTAGTTGGAAAACCAGTGTGATGAGGCCGATCTGGGCAAACGTGAAGCCAAATTTCTCCTTAAGGAGCGGATAGACCGCCGGAATGACAGACTGCATCATGTCATTGAGCAGATGGGTGGCGCAGACCATCAGCAGGATCGGATAGACCGTCCTGCCCGCCCGGTTCATTTCCCGCGGTCCTTTCTCCATATCTGATACGAGTTAACGAAGTTCTGCCAGACGATGTACGCCGTGGGGGCGATCGAGGAGATCGGGTCGAGGAACGACTGGGCCATCCACACCGCGAGGACCGTGTTTTTCTGCCCGAGAGACTGTCCGCCCGCAGGAGCGTCGCCGTAACGGCGGCCCAGCATGCGCCCCACCTTGAACTGCCCGAGGCAGATAGCCAGCGCGGCGAAGGCCAGCCACAGTTCCGTCGCGAGCGAAGCGTCGCGCAGGTCGATGATGAAGGCCGTCGTGCGGCCGATGATGACCAGCAGCGACGCCAGCCACATATAGAACGAGATCTGGCTGTGGTCGCCGACCCATTTCGCCGCCTTCGGGATGACCAGCCGGCAGAACTGCGCCGCGGCGAACGGCATCACCAGCAGCGGCGCGATGCGGGCCAGGATCTGCGCGAAGGTGCACGCCCCCGTCCCCGTGAAGGTCAGGATCACGGGCGCCAGCAGCGCGACGGCCATGTTGCAGAGCAGGCTGTACGTAGCCATCGTGGCGACGTTGGCCCCCAGCATGCCGCCGATGACCACCGCGGCCATCGCCACGGGAGCCAGCACGCAGACCATCGCCCCCTGCGCCAGAATGAGGTCCAGCGGACGCAGCAGCAGAAAAACCCCGATGCAGGCCACCGTCTGAACCAGCAGCAGCCACACATGGAGCATCGAAGGCTTCATCTGGCTGGGTTTCACGCGGCAGAAGGTGACGAACAGCATCAGGAAGATCAGCGTCGGGGTGATCATCTGCCCCGACAGCTCCTCCAGCGCCGAGATCGGACGGCACAGCAACGCCCCGACAACCATGGCCGTCGGCATGGCGACGGTCTTCACGTTGCGGTGCAGGTGTTCCAGCAGGTGCATTTTAAGCCAGCAGCTCCCTAACCTTGGCCGAAATGTCCTTGCCGTCGGCGCGGCCCGCGAGCCTCTTCGAAGCCACGCCCATCACCTTGCCCATCTCCTTCATCGACGTGGCGCCGACCTCGGCGATCAGGGCCTTGACCTCGGCGGTCAGTTCCTCCGGGGTGAGCTGCCTGGGCAGGAACTCCTGGAAAACGGCCACCTGGGCCAGCTCCTCCGACGCCAGGTCGGGACGGTTTTGCTCGGAGAAGATCGCCGCCGAGTCGGTTCCCTGCTTGGCGAGCTTCGAGATGATCTTCAGCACGTCGGCGTCGGGCAGTTCGGCGATCTCCGGACCTGCGGTCTTGGCCTCGATGATGTATTTCTTCGCATTGCGCAGCGCGCTCAGGCGCACCGTGTCCTTGGCCTTCATGGCCTCCATGATTCCTTTCGAAATCTGCTGTTCCAACGACATGACTTTCTTATTTTAAGTTAAACAACCAATTTCTCACTCCGCAGGCCGCCGCACGACGACAATCTCGTCGAAACGCCGCTGCGACTCCGTTCCGACAACTTTTCCCTTCGCAGGAAACTCCCGGTCGAAAGCCTCGGCGGCGGAGGGGTCGATGTCGTAAATCGAATCCTCGACATAGCGCCCCCGAATGCCGGACAACGCACCGTCGTACAGTTCACAGACGTGCAGGGCCATGGCATACATGTTATCCGCCGTGCGGATTCCCAGCATCTCGGCGGGAACGAAGCCCTGATACAAATAATAATCCGGGTCGCCGCAGAGCAGCAAGGCCCGAAATCCCAGTTCCCGGGCCAGTTCGCGGGTCCGGGAGATCAGCCGGCCGCCGATGCCCTGACGCTGGCACTCCGGCAGGACCGAAATCGGCCCGAGGCTCAACACCTCACAGACCGTTCCGTCGTCACCGTGGAGAACCGCGCGCAAGGAAACGACATTGCCCACGATTCGCCCATCGCGCTCGGCCACGAGATCCAACTCGGGCACAAAGGCCGGACTGTCACGCATGACATGCAACAGGTAGTGCTCGCAACATCCGGGCGAATAGAGGTTCCAGAACGCCTCCCGCGTAACGTTCTCCGTCTCGCGGTAATCCGCAGGCTGTTCGGTTCTCAATTTCAGTTCCACTGCTTCCATTTTATTTATCGGAAAACAAAAACCGCAGCACGTCGCGCATCAGCCGGTCGCGCTGCACGCCGTCGGGGATCGACTCGAAGGGGAACCCCGCGACGAAAGTCCGTCCTCCGGCATCGCAGGCCACGGCCGCCGTGCGGCCGCTGTCGTCGTAACGCATCACGGCGAAAGCCCCCGCACCCGCGGGCTTCAGCGCATCGGCCCGCTCGACGACGTAACGGTCGCGGCGGTACTCGGTATTGAAGCGGTATTCGCCGCGCGAAAACGACGCGTCCGAAGTCATGACCCGCACCCGTCCGCGCTCCGAGGGATGTCCCCCGTCGGAGTCGATGCGGAGCACCTCCCGGGCGAACGCGCGCCCCTCCTCCGGGGTCCCTTCGGCCCAGAGGTCGGCCGCCACGTAGCTTCCCGATGCAAAAAGCCCTCCGCCGCCGGCCAGATAACGCCGCAGGACGGCCTGCAACTCCGGCGGAAAGGTCCGGAAGGCCGCCTCGCACACACCGCGGCCCAGCGGCGTGGTGCGCTGCTTGCCCAGAATCAGGTCGACGGCCGGATAGGCTTCGAGCGACACCTCGCCCCGCTCCACGGCCCGGGCCGACGCCGAGCAGAACGAGTAGCCCGCCGCCGCGACGGAACGCCCGTGCAGGGCCGGATAGTCGAACGTATTGCCGCCGATCACGTCGGTCTCCCAGTCGCACGCGCAGGCCCCGAGGGCGACGCTGTCGACGTTGCAGCGGGCCTGCGCGAGGTCGAAGACGCGCTGCGCTCCGATGAAGGCGATGTCCTGCCGGTCGGCAACGCCTCCGTCGAGGTCCATGCGGAATCCGGCCAGCGAATCGTTCCGTTCGCTCTGCGGGGCGCTCACGCGGTCGAACCCGTTGACGATCAGCACGCAGCCCTTTTCGTCGGGCACGCGGCAGGCCGCGAGCGTCTCGCTCGGGAAGCTCTCGCCGCCCTCGTTGACGGCGGTGACCCGGTAACTGTACATGCGCCCCGGTTCCTGCCGGACGGTCAGGCGGGGTTTGTCGACATAGCGGCCGTTGTCGAAACCGCCGTCGTCCACGCGCGTGTAGACCACATAGCCCGTCGGCGCGGCGGTCGCTTCGAGCGGGTCCATCGCCGGGCTCCACGAGAGCGCGACCTCGCCGGCGGCGGCGAATTCCGCGGCGAAAGCCTCGACCGGCAGCGGCTGGACCACATAGGGCAGATCGTATTGCGAACTGACATAACGCAGGATACCCTTGTAAACAGCCCGGCTCACGAGGAACTTGAAGCGCGGGTCGTGCCCCAGGCGCATGTCGGCGAAATTCTGGTGCGACAAGAGTTCGAGCAGCATCGTCGGGACGCCCGGCACGCGCGCTTCGTAGTAGGCGCGGTTCCACATCCCGCGGCGGCTCCAGGCCGGTTCGCAGGTGCGGCGGATATCCTCGACGATCTGCGTCTGCACGAGGTCCGTCAGGTCGCGCGAACGGTAGCGGTCGGCCCCGCCCTGGAATTTGCCCTTGTTCTCGCGGGTGAAGAAGATGCCCAGCGTGCCGATGATGCCGTCGCCGTCGCGCACCCCGGCGTCGGAGTGGAACGCCAGCGCCATGTCGACCGGAATGCGCAGCCCCGCGGAGTCGGGCAGACGCTCCGAGCCGCCCATCAGGGCATTGACCCAATGGGCGCGCGACATGTAGTCGTCCTTGTAGTCGTCGGTGTTGTTTTTCGGCGTATAGACCTCTTCCGGAAATCCCGCCCACTGAAGCCAGTAGCGCGCCCCCTCGCAGAAACGCGGGTAACCGCTGGTCTCCCCGGCATGCTCCGCGCCGGGCAGGCGCAGCGAGTCGCAGGACGTGCGGGCCACGTTGCCGTAGCCGCCGCCGATCTTCACCGCGTCGGCCGAGACGATGCGCCCGCCCGTCCGCGAACGGTTCGAAAGGGTCACGACCTCCTGCCGTCCGGCGACGAAGGGAAAACGCCCGAGGTAAATCCACGTCCCGCCGCCCATCGTCTGATTGACGGCAAACGAGGTCTCGCCGCCGAGGTGGCGAACCGTATAATGCGCGTCGTCGGCGCTTTCGGGCGTCGATTCATAGCTCACATAAACCGCATATTCGCCCCGTTCGGGAATGTCGGCCTGCCACACGGCACGGCCCGTGGCCCCGCCGGTCACGGTCCGCACACGGCGCGTCGTGCCGTCGCGGAAGGGATTTTCGCCCGTATGATAGACCTGCCGGAGGTGCGCGAAGCCCGCGCCGCCGCTCTCCCACGCCCCCTCCTCCGCATACTGCCCGGCGTCGTCGTTGTCGGCCAGCACTTCGTATTTCTGCACGTCGCGTTCGCGCGGCAGCAGCACGCATGCCCCGGCGTTTTCGAGCATCGGAACCAGGTACGGCAAGACATAGCTTTGCGTATAGAGGTCCTCGCAGGTCTGCCAGAGCGCCGAACGCTGCCATTTCCAGCGGTTCTCCGTCTGGTCGAAATAGCGTCCGTGGCTCTGCCACAGGGCGATATGGCGTCCCGAAAGTCCCCGTCCGGGGGTCTCGGGAGCCGAAAGGCGCGTCACGAGCGGACGCCCGGAGCGGTTGGTGAAAAGCACGATCTTCTTCTTATCGACCGCTTTGCGCAGCTGCGTGGCGTTGCGGCAGGCCAGCGGAATCAACTCGGAGGCCTCGCGGCCGTCGGTGTAAAGTTCGACGGCGGCCTTACGGAACTCATGCGGCAGCAGGGCGCGCACCGAGTCGCGCATGGCCCGCAGGTTCTCCTCGCGGAAGGGATAGTTGGCCAACGCTGCCGTGGCGTAGATCCGCACCCGGCTGCGCGAGGCCTTGACGGCCTGAACGCGCACGGTGATCGGCTCCGGTTTCTGGTAACCGCTCGTCACCTCGCGCGAAACGATGCGCGAAAGGGTCCGGCCGATCTCCTGCCGCGTCGCGGAACCGATTTCCACGGCGGAGACATTACCTAAAGCAAAGAGTGAGATAAGAGTGTATAAAACATTATTTTTCATGGCGTTTCACAAGCAACAGCATGCCAATCATCGTAAAGGCGGCATTGTAAATCAACAGTTCGAAGCCAATCTGATAATCCCAGGTCTTCAGCGCCCACCACTGCACAAGCGCACTCAATGCCGGGGCCGCGAGGGCCACCAGCGGCATCCAGCGGTCGCGGACCTTCAGGCGCGTGAACATCCCGAAGGCGAACATGCCCAGAATCGGACCGTAGGTATAGCTGGCGACCTTGTAGACCAGATTGATGACGCTGTCGTCGGCCCAGTACTCGAAGGCCAGGATCACGCCGGCCATCCCGAGCGCCATCGCCACGTGGACCCCGCGGCGGATGCGCGTGAGGCGTGCGTCGCCATAGCGTTTCGTGCCTTCGAGCATATCCACCGTGAAAGAGGTCGTGAGAGCCGTGAGGGCCGACCCGGCAGCTGAATAAGTACTTGAAATAAGTCCTACAACAAACAGAATGCCAACGATAAGCGGCAATCCACCTTCGACAGCGACCAGCGAAAAGACCTGATCGCTCTTGGCGGGTGCGGCCATGCCGCTGCGCTCCATGTACAAATAGAGCAGCACGCCCAGCACGAGGAACAGAAAGATCACGAAAATCTGGCTCACGGCCGTCAGCACGATGTTCTTCTGCGAGTCGCGCGGCGTGGCGCAGCTCAAATTGCGCTGCATCATGTCCTGATCGAGTCCGGTCATGGCCACCAGCAGGACGATACCCGCGGCGAACATTTTCCAGAAATAGCGGCCCGAAGCGGGATCGTCGAAGAAGAAAATGCGCGACATGGGCGAAGCGGAAACCTCGCGGGCCGTATCGGCGAACGAGAGACCCAGCCCCCGCATGATGAAGACGATCGACAGCACGAGGCTCGCCACGAGGCAGAAAGTCTTGAGCGTATCGGTCCAGATCAGCGACTTGACGCCGCCCTGCCGGGTGTAGAGCCAGACGAAAAACATTGTGACGAGGGCGTTGCCCCAGAACGGGAAGCCGTAGTGCGAAAAGACCAGCAGCTGCATCACGGCACAGACCACATAGACGCGCAGCGCGGCGCCCAGCATCTTCGAAATGAAGAAAAACCACGCCCCGGTGCGGTGTGACTTTACGCCGAAACGGTTATCGAGGTACTCGTAGAGCGAGACGACCCGCAGGCGGTAGAACGTGGGAATCAGGACGAAAGCCACAATCAGCTGCCCCACCGTGAAGCCCGCGACCATCTGCATGTAGGAAAACGAGTCGGCGGCGACCGAACCGGGGACCGAAATGAAGGTCACGCCCGACATCGCGGCGCCGATCATGGCGAAAGCCGCCATGTACCACGGGGTGCGGCGGTTGCCGGTGAAGAAGCCGGCGTTGTCGGCACGGCGGCCCGAGGCCCATGCGACGGCGAAAAGGACGGCTATATAGCCCAGGACGGTGGCGGTAACGGCGGCAGGAGTCATAACTTGTATTTGGGTTCGAATTACAAAGGTATAAAAAAAGACGGACACGAAGGCGGGTAGGCGCGGATTTTATAAACCCGAAAACAGGATGCGGAAGATCGTATGTCTTATTGGATTTCCGGAAAAAACAGTTATTTTTGCTACTAATTATACATCAAACCCTTAAACGATATGGCATTTCTCAAAGAATTCAAGGAGTTTGCCCTCAAAGGCAACGTAATGGACATGGCCGTCGGCGTGATCATCGGCGGCGCGTTCGGCAAAATCGTATCGTCGCTCGTGAACGACATCCTGATGCCGCCCATCGGCGCGCTGATCGGAAACACCGACTTCTCGCAGCTGCGGCTCGACATCTCGAAAGTCCGCGACGTGACGTCGAACGCCATGCACTCCGTGGGCGACATGGTGACCGGAGGAGGCGATCCCGCACAGGCTGCCGCAGCGGCAGAACCGATCTACTGGAACTACGGCGCATTCATCCAGCAGTGCGTGGATTTCACGATCCTGGCGCTCTGCGTGTTCCTGATGGTCAAGCTGATGAACCGGCTGATGAAGAAAAAGGAAGAGGCTCCGGCTCCCGTTCCCGAACCGCCCGCACCGACGAAGGAGGAGCTGCTGCTCACCGAAATCCGCGACCTGCTGAAAGAGCAGAAGAAATAAGCGGGAAAATCCCGGAACCAAACAGCCCGGCTTTTTGAGGCCGGGATATTTTCTTATATTTGTTTTCACCTTACTTGATTAGTTTGCAGAGGCATACAACCAACTAACTATAATTTATGATATGAACATTCCTTCGATTTTCTGGATCGTGCCTGCCGCGTCCGTCGTCGCCCTGTCCTTCGCATGGGCGTTTTACCGCCTGATGAAGCGCGAGGACGAGGGTACGCCGCGCATGCGCGAGATCGCCGCGCACGTGCGCAAGGGCGCCATGGCCTACCTGCGCCAGCAGTACAAGGTCGTCGGCATCGTCTTCGCGGTGCTGGCGTTGTTTTTCGCCTGGCTGGCCTACGGCGCCGGGGTGCAGAACGGCTGGGTTCCCTTCGCCTTCATCACCGGCGGCTTTTTCTCGGGGCTTGCGGGCTACTTCGGCATGAAGACCGCGACCTACGCTTCGGCCCGTACGGCCAATGCCGCGCGGCAGTCGCTGGACCGCGGCCTGAAGGTCGCATTCCGCAGCGGTGCGGTGATGGGACTGGTGGTCGTGGGCCTCGGCCTGCTCGACATTTCGTTCTGGTACGTCATTCTGAACCATTTCGTCGAGGTCGCCGGGCCGCAGAAGCTCGTGGTCATCACCACGACGATGCTGACCTTCGGCATGGGCGCCTCGACGCAGGCTCTGTTCGCGCGTGTCGGCGGCGGCATCTACACCAAGGCGGCCGACGTGGGCGCCGACCTGGTGGGCAAGGTCGAGGCGGGCATCCCCGAGGACGATCCGCGCAATCCCGCGACCATCGCCGACAACGTGGGCGACAACGTGGGCGACGTGGCCGGCATGGGCGCCGACCTTTACGAGAGCTACTGCGGTTCGATCCTCGCCACGGCGGCGCTGGGCGCCGCGGCCTTCTCCTCGGCCGGTTCCGAGGCGTTGCAGATCAAGGCCGTGATGGCCCCGATGCTGATCGCCGCGGTGGGCATCCTGCTCTCGATCCTCGGCATCTTCCTCGTGCGCACGAAGGAGGGGGCCACGATGCGCGAACTGCTCCGTTCGCTGGGCGTGGGCGTCAATTTCAGCTCGCTGCTGATCGCCGCCGCCACGTTCGGCATCCTCTGCCTGCTGGGCGTCGAGAACTGGGTCGGACTCTCGTTCTCAGTCATCACGGGCCTCGTGGCGGGCATTGTCATCGGGCAGGCCACGGAATACTTCACCTCCCATTCTTATAAACCGACACAGAAGATCGCCGGGAGCGCCCAGACAGGCCCTGCGACGGTCATCATCGCCGGCATCGGCTCGGGAATGATCTCCACGGCCATCCCCGTCGTGACGATCGGCGTGGCGATCATCCTTGCCTACCTCTGCGCCATCGGCTTCGACATCGAGAACATGATGGCTCCGCAGAATATGTCGATGGGTCTCTACGGCATCGGCATCGCGGCCGTGGGCATGCTCTCGACGCTGGGCATCACGCTGGCCACGGACGCCTACGGGCCTATCGCCGACAATGCGGGCGGCAATGCCGAGATGAGCGGCCTCGGCCCCGAGGTCCGCAAACGCACCGACGCGCTCGACGCGCTGGGCAACACCACGGCCGCCACGGGCAAGGGCTTCGCCATCGGATCGGCGGCCCTGACGGCCCTCGCGCTGCTGGCTTCCTATATCGAGGAGATCCGCATCGGTCTGATCCACAACGGGGTGACGATGCTCGAAATGTCCGACGGGACGATGCGCTTCGTGCAGGACGCCTCGATTCTCGATTTCATGGAATATTACCGCGTGTCGCTGATGAACCCCACGGTGCTGATCGGCGTCTTCATCGGCGCGATGATGTCGTTCCTCTTCTGCGGGCTGACGATGAACGCCGTGGGCCGCGCCGCGCAGAGCATGGTCGAGGAGGTGCGCCGCCAGTTCCGCGAGATCAAGGGCATCCTCACGGGCGAGGGAACGCCCGACTACGCGCGCTGCGTCGCCATTTCGACCCGCGGTGCGCAGCGTGAGATGCTGTTTCCGAGCCTGCTGGCCATCGCCGCTCCGGTCGTTGTCGGACTGGTATTCGGGGTGGCGGGCGTAATGGGCCTTCTGGTCGGCGGATTGAGTTCCGGTTTCGTGCTGGCGGTCTTCATGGCCAATGCCGGGGGCGCCTGGGACAACGCCAAGAAGATGGTCGAGGAGGGGCACTTCGGCGGCAAGGGTTCCGACTGCCACCGGGCCACGGTCGTGGGCGATACGGTCGGCGATCCCTTCAAGGATACGTCGGGTCCGTCGCTCAACATTCTCATCAAACTGATGTCGATGGTCGCGATCGTGATGGCGGGGCTTACGGTCGCCTTCCATTTATTCTGATTTTATAGGGCATCTTCGCACTTGCGCTCGCAGGGCACGAATGGGACGTATTCCGATACTACCCATCCGTGCCCCGCTTCGTTTAAGCACAAATCTGCGTCTCCAAAATCGAATAAAGTCTTTTGTCCTTTTATTTTTTCGACGTTCCGCTTTCGAGGATCGAGACGATGGAGTAGAGCGTGAAACAGATGGCGCCGAATCCCGACAGCACACGCGCCGGGACGAAGAATTTGGCCTGGAATGCGGCCTCCTCGTAGAGGAACGCCGCCAGGAACAGGCATGCCAGCGCCGTCAGCACGGGGATGATCGGAATGCGGTTGGCCAGCGGGAAGTCGGCGTGCCAGATTTTCGCCAGCAGAATCACCTTGCTCGAAATGCTCCAGCAGATCAGCGCCAGACCGATCAGCACGAATCCCACGAAGTTGATCGGATGATCCCAATAGGCGAAAATCAGGATCAGCCCCAGCACGAATGCCAGCGAACCCATCGTCAGCACGAGTCCCGTCCATTTGCCTTTCTCGGCCATCGTGTAGCTGCCGCGGGCCTGGCGGGCTATGCTGGCGACCAGCGCGATGAGCGACGTGCAGACGCAGGCGATTCCGAACATCACGCTCCCGGCGACGATGTGTGCCGGAAGCGTTCCGCGCACATAGAGCAGGATGCACCAGACCCAGGCGATGGCGGCGATTGCCGAGACGATGAAGATCAGCAGCGACGACTCGGCGCGGGTGAATCCGGCCGGGTTGACCGAGAAGGAGTCGTCGGCGGAGTTTTTGGGAATCAGGCTGAAGCGTGTCGACGAGGTCGCCGCCGTGGCCACGCAGGCCGTGATCAGCCCCAGTCCGCAGACGACGTGTCCGGTGACCAGCGCGCCGGGCCAGTGCGAGGCGATGATGAATGCGCCGCTGATGAGCGTCAGCACGGCGAACGTGTAGCCGATCGCCGGGAAGAGGTACTTCGCCGCCGCCGTGTAGGTCCCGATGATCTGGCGGATGATCGTTGCGGCGGTGCAGTAGAGCGCGATGCAGATGGACCCGAGGTAGAAGACGACGGGACCTGCCGTCAGACGAGCCGCGTCGGTTCCGGCCGCGAAAATATAGGCTCCGTAAGCGAAGCAGAAGGCGGCCATTGCGAGCGGAATGGTGCGGAAAAGGATGCTTATACCGTGATTCATAGGCTTGATTGTTTTCCGAACACCCTGCAAATCCCGCACCAACAAAATTTTTCGTATCTTTGGGGGCGTAACGATCCTTTTACCAGTCGGAAGGTTTTACGGAGTTGCGCGCGATTTTGTATTGCGCCCCATTCGACTTTTTAATATCTTTGTCCCTATGAAAAACATCGTTTTTGACCTTGGCGGAGTTCTTTTCGCCCGTGATAAAAGCAAGTGCACCCCCGAACTGCTCGAATTTTTCAGTTTTCTCCGCGCCCCGCGCATGCCGCTCTTCTGGGAGGAGTACGACCGCGGCACGTCGACGCTCGAAGAGGTGACCGCCACCATCAGCGGGATGACCGGCCGCCCCGTGGAGACCTGTGCCGCCGTCCTTCGGATGGCCGTCGACCTGCAGGAACCCGTGAAGCCGACCGAACGGCTCGTCGGCGACCTGAAAGCGGCGGGCTACCGGCTCTACGTGCTTTCGAACATGTCGCGCGAGTTCATCGACTTCCTGCGCCGCTTCCCCGTCTACGGGCTTTTCGACGGCGAGGTGGTCTCCTGCGAGGAGCACACCGTGAAACCCGAGCCGCGCATCTACGAGATTCTGCTCGAACGCTATGGCCTGACCCCCTCCGAGACGCTTTTCATCGACGACCGGGAGATGAACATCGAGGCGGCCGCCGCTCTGGGCATTCACGGCTTCGTCTTCGATCACCGCGATCCCGACGCGGCGTGCGACGCCCTGCGCCGGCGGTTGTTGCAATCGGACTGCATATAAACAAAAGAAAGAGACCGGCGCAAACCGGTCTCTTCCTTTTTGAGCCTCTTCCGGGAGATTAGTTGAAGGTGTAGCGGATGCTGAACATCGCCGACCAGGTCGAAATCGTGCCGGCGTACTTCGACCATGTGGGTTTGTTGAACGTGTAGGCGCCGTTCTCGTATTTCAGGATGTTGGTCGTGCTGATCCGTTTTACGTTGCCCCAGTCGCGGTTGAGCATGTTGGCGATGTTGTTGACATCGAGCCCCAGCGAAATCGTGTTGCGCCGGCCTTTGACGTTGACGTAGAAGTCCTGCGAGAAGCGGAAGTTCAGCATGTGCTGCCAGGGCATCACGGCGCCGCCGCGCTTCGAGTATTCGCCGGTGTGCTTCGAGAGATAGTCGTCGTTCCGGATGAATTTCCAGTACTCCTCCCTGTTCTCGTCCGACGTGAACGGCATGCCGTCGAGTTCCTCGCGGGTCGGAATGTAGATCAGGTTCACCGCGCCGCGGTCATTCGTCACGGGGTTCTGGTACTTGCCACTCTGCACGTACATCGTGTAGGAGTAGCGCGAATAGGAGTACGAACCGATATATCCCTGGCGGAACGCCTCGTAGTAAAGCCCGAAGTTCGACGCGCCGCTCTTGTGCGCGAGGCGGTAGCCGACGTTGAGCAGGATGCGGTGGGGCGACACGTAGGATGCGTAACCCAGTTCGGGCACGTTCGAACCGTTCTTGTTGAACGTGTTGGTGCTGAATGCCGAGGTCACCTGGTCGCCGATGCCGTCGATCACGTTCTTGGCGCTCGAATAGGTGTAGGCCGCCGTCAGCGAGAGACCGAAGCCCCAGGTTTTCGACACCTGCGCCGAGACCGAAGCGTAGTAGCCATCCACGTCGTCGGTGTTGTTGATCAGGTAGGGATTGACGGTCTCGCCGTCCTTATTCCTGATATTGCCGCTTTCCCAATAGGTGCGCGCCTCGGGTTCGCCCGGGAGCCGGATGCCGCCCTCTTTCTCGACCATGCCGAGTTTGGTGACGGTCACCGAGTTGAAGTCCTTGTTGTAGATCCCCTCGATATTGAGGTTGACGTCGCCCGGAAGTTTCAGGTCCAGCGCCAGCGAGCTTTTCCACGTCGAAGGCATTTTGAGGTTCTTGTCCAGAATGGTCGGCTGCGTGTTGGCCGCCAGGTCATGTCCTTTGTAGGTTCCCTTGTACACGTCTTCCAGCATGTCTTTGACATTGGTGTGGAATTTGGGCATGTTGTCGCCCTTTTCGTTTCTGTAAAGCGTCAGTCCGTTCTGGATGGTGTTGCTGTTTCCGGCCACCGATACGAGCCATACGAACGGCAGGCGGCCGTTGAACACGCCCGTACCTCCGCGGAGGATATACTTGCGCTCGCCGGTCATGTCCCAGTTGAAGCCCACGCGGGGGGCCACCGACAGACGCGCCTTGGGCATATCCGAGGTCTTGTAGCCGCCGTGGTCGGCGAAGATCTCCGTAAAGTCCTTATTTTCGTTGCCCGAGATCGACGGATAGACCGGAACCTCGAAACGCACTCCGACCGTCGCCTTGAAACGCTCGCTTACGTTGATCTCGTCCTGCAGGTAGACCGAGTACTGCATGTGGGAGAACTGGGGGAACGCCTGCGACAATGCGTCGTTGTTGCCGTGTGCGATGCGGAACGCCAGCGGGGCCTTGTCGTTCTTGAAGTCGTCCCAGCTTTCGTAGACGTAGTATCCCGCGCCGCCCTGCAAGTAGCCGTTCGTGGTCAGGTTGTGCTCGAACTGCAAACCGGCCACCAGCCGGTGCTTGCCCAGCGTGTAGCCGATCTCGTCGGTTAGGATGTGCGTCGACACTTCGCGCAGGTTGCCTTCGGTGAAGGGATCGAGTCCGAACGAGGCGTACAGGGCGCTCGCGCCGTTCTCGGCAGGCTCCAGAATGTCCACCGTCGGGAAGATGCCGCCGTCGTAGCTGCGCGGCTCGTACTGGTGCGAATAGGTGTAGCGAAGCGTGTTCGTCAGGCGGCTGTCCATGAAGCGGGAGTTGAGTTCGGCGGCCACCGACGTGAAGTTCTGCTCCTGATAGTAGCGCGAATTTCCGAAATACATGGCGTAGACCGAGGTGCGGCCGTAAACGTCCTTGTCGTACACTTTGCCGGCGTTGAGCGGCGAAATGGACGACGACGGGGCCGACGAATACTTGTTCTGCGTCCGGCTGAACCGCACGTTCAGCGCGTGGTTGCGGTTGATGTTCCAGTCCACGCGTGCCATGAGCTTGTAGCCGGGCGTCTTCACCGAATAGTTCTGGTAGGCGCCGGGGTTGTAGCCGTAGTTGTCGATCAGGAACCGGCTCATCTCGTCGAGTTTCGCGGTCGTCGGGCGGTTGTATTGCAGGGCTTTGCCGAAATCCTGGCTTTCGCTCGTGCGGGCCAGCCGGGAGTTGCCCGGCGTGGTGTTCCACTCACGCTCGAAGTTGGCGAACACGAAGAGCTTGTTCCTGACGATCGGGGCGCCGACGCTGAATCCGAGCGTGTTGTTCCGCATCTCGCTCAGCGACAGTTTGCCGCCGTCGTACTTGTCGCCCTGGAGCTGGTCGCTCTTGGAGTAGAGGTAGGCCGAGACCTTCAGGTCGTTGGTTCCCGACTTGGTGACGGCGTTGATCGCTCCGCCCGTGAATCCGCTCTGGCGCACGTCGAAGGGGGTTATCGACACCGACACCTGCTCCAGCGCGTCGAGCGAAATGGGCGAACCGCCTGCGGGCAGGTTGCCGCCGATGCCGAACATGTTGTTGAACGCCGCGCCGTCGACCGTCACGTACGACTGGCGGTAGTTGCCGCCGCCGATGGCCAGTCCCGAGGTGGTCGACGAGGCCTGCGGCGTGAGGCGCATGATGTCGTTCATGCTGCGGTTGACCGTAGGCATCAGTTCGATCTGCTCGTTGGAGATGCTGGTGACCGCCCCTGCGCGGTTGACGTTCATCGAACTGTTCTTGCCGTCGGCCGTGATGACCACGGCTTCGAGCTGCTGGCTGTCCTTGAGGAAAGCGTCGCGCTTGAGGGTCTGGCCCAGCGACAGCATCAGTCCCGGGAATTCGACGCTCTGGCAGCCCACGAACGAGAAGGTCACCGTGTAGGGACCTCCCGTGCGCAGTCCTTGCAGGTTGTAGCCGCCGTTCTTGTCGCTCACGGCGCCGTACTGCGTGCCCGAAGGGGTGTGCACGGCGATGACCGTGGCGCCGGCGAGCGGCTGTCCGTCGGCGTCGGTCACCGTGCCGTTCATTCCCGAAGTCGTCACCTGCGCATCGGCTGCGCAAAATGCGAAGACCGAGAGCATGAGAAGGAAAAATTTCTTCATAAACGTTGGTTTTTGTGAATAAGGGATTTTTTTGGGTTTCGTTGTAGATGGATCGTTTGTTTCCTTTTTCGCGGCGTTTCGGTTTCCGGATTCGGCCGTTTTGAGAAAACGGCGAGAGACATTCCTGTTGCAGGAACATCCCTCGTCAGTCGTATGTGTGTCCTGAAAGAGCTTTTCGCCAATGGCGGGTACTCATTTCCGGGGTGTCTGTGCAGACGATTTCGGCCATTCCTTCCATGGCGCAAATATATATCAAATATTTGTGAGCCGCAATAGAATAGCGCAAATTTTCAGTCGACGATATTTCAACATTCCGGACTCCCGGTCCGGAAGCCTGCGGCACGTTCCTTGCGCGGGGCCGGGGTATGCTTTCGGTGCGTGAAAAATACTGGCGTTATTCGCTTTTCGTGCTTATCGCGGGGCTGGGTCTCACGATCTTCGCCGAGCTGACGCCGTTTCTGGGCGGCTTGCTGGGGGCCGTGACGATCTACGTGCTGCTGCGGCGTCAGATGTGGTTCTTGAGCGAACGGCGGCGGTGGCGGCGGAGCCTTGCGGCGTCGCTGCTGCTCGGCGAGGCGATCTTCTTCTTCCTCGTTCCGATCAGCCTGATCGTCTGGATGGTCGTCGACAAAATCCAGGGCGTGGCCCTTGATCCGCAGTCGGTCATCACGCCCGTCCGGCACGTCGCCGGACTCATCCAGCAGAAAACCGGCTACGACCTCTGGTCCGAGAGCAACCTGCAATCGGTGCTGGGCTACCTTCCCAGGGCGGGGCAGTGGCTCGTGGGCGGCATCGTGAATTTCGCCGTCAACCTCGTCGTGCTGCTCTTCGTGCTCTATTTCATGCTGATCGGGGGCCTGCGCATGGAGACCTACTGCCGCGAAATCCTGCCGTTCGACCGCTGCGCGGCGCGCAGCGTGATGCGCGAAATCCACATGATCGTGCGCTCGAACGCCATCGTCATTCCGCTGCTGGCCGTCTCGCAGGGCGTGGTGGCCTATGTCGGTTACCTGGCCTTCGGCGTTCCCGAGCCGCTTTTCTGGGGCGTGCTGACCTGCTTCGCCACGATTCTGCCCATCGTCGGCACGGCCCTCGTGTGGCTGCCGCTGGCGGCCTACATGAGCCTCGACGGCAACTGGGGGCAGGGCGTCGGGCTGGTGATGTACGGCACGCTGGTCGTCACGCAGGTGGACAACCTCGTGCGGATGGTCATGCAGAAGAAGATGGCCGACGTGCACCCGCTCATCACCATTTTCGGGGTCTTCATCGGTCTGTCGCTCTTCGGCTTTATGGGCGTCATCTTCGGGCCGCTGATGCTGGCGATGTTTGTCTTCTGCGTCAATGTCTTCAAACGCAGATACCTCGACGGGCTTCCCGACCGGGAACTGTTCCAGCCCGGCGGCAGATCGGGCGGATGATCGTTCTGTTTCCCGTCTTTTTTACGGAAAGAAAGCGGCCGGGGCGTTTTTCCTGAAAATTCCCCGGAAAAAAGTTGCATATTCGTGAGGGTTTATTACCTTTGTTATTCGAATAACAATGGATTCGTGCCAAAGAACCCTTAAATGATATTATAAAATGGCGAGAAATCTCAAAATCAGAGACCTTACGTTGCGTGACGGCCAGCAGTCGTCCTTCGCGACGCGTATGAACCAGGAGCAGATCGACCGCTGCCTGCCGTTCTACAAAGATGCCAATTTCTATGCGATGGAGGTGTGGGGCGGCGCCGTCCCCGACTCGGTGATGCGTTATCTCGACGAGAATCCGTGGACGCGCCTCGAAACCATCCACAAGGCAGTGGGCGATGTCTCGAAACTCACGGCCCTTTCGCGCGGCCGCAACCTGTTCGGCTACTCGCCCTATACGGACGAAATCATCGACGGCTTCTGCCGCAACTCGATCCGGAGCGGTTTGGGCATCATGCGGATCTTCGACGCCCTGAACGACGTCGACAACGTGAAATCGACCGTCAAATACGTCAAGCAGTACGGCGGCATCGCCGACTGTGCGGTTTGCTACACCGTGGACCCGAAATACCCCGAACCGGGTTTCTGGGCCAGGCTGACGGGCAAATCGGCCCCCAAACCGGTCTTCACCGACGCCTATTTCCTCGACAAGGCCCGCCAGATGGCCGCACTGGGCGCCGACATGATCACCATCAAGGACATGTCGGGTCTGATTCCGCCGCGCCGCGTCGCCACGCTGGTGCGCCTGCTGAAGAAGAACCTTTCGGTTCCCGTCGATTTCCATACCCACTGCACGCCGGGCTACGGACTGGCTTCGGTGCTTTCGGCCATCATCGCCGGGGTCGACGTCGTGGACACCAACTGCTGGTACTTCGCCGAAGGCACGGGCGCCCCGGCCATCGAGCTGATCCATGTTTTCTGCAAGAAGCTGGGCATCGAAACGGGCGTGAACATGGAGGCCGTGGCCAAGATCAACACCCAGCTGCGGGACATCCGCAAGGAGCTGAACCAGTCGGTCTTCGGCGTCGAGAAACCCGAGCCGAAGGCGTTCAACCCGGTGACCGACACGCTTCCCGCCGAGATCGACGCCCTGTTCGACCGGGCGATCGCCGCGGCGCAGCACGACGACGAGAACGCCACGATCGACGCCTGCCGCAAGATCGAGGCCTATTTCGGCTTCCCGGCTCCGAACGAACTGGTGCAGAAGGCCGAGATTCCCGGCGGCATGTATTCGAACATGGTGGCCCAGCTCAAGCAGCTCAAGGCCGAGGAGATCCTGCCCCGCGCCATGGAGCTGATCCCTTCGGTGCGCCTGGCCGCGGGTCTGCCGCCGCTGGTGACCCCCACCTCGCAGATCGTGGGTGCGCAGGCCGTCAACTGCGCCCTCGACGAGAAGGCCGGACGTCCGATGTACACCAACAAGTCGTCGCAGTTCGTGGGCCTCGTGAAGGGCGAGTACGGCAAGACGCCGGTGAAGATCGACCCCGAGTTCCGGTTCAAGATCTGCGGCGTGCGCGAGGAGACTCCCTACGACACCTCGAAATACCAGATGCAGCCCAATCCCGAGCTTCCCGAAGCCGGAGGCGTGAAGCTCGCCGCCGATGAAAAGGAGGTGCTGCTGCTGGAGTTGTTCCCGCTGGTCGCCAAGACGTTCCTGACCAATATGAAGGTGAAGGCCTACGAGGCTTCGAAGCCGGCCGAACCTGCCGCCAAGGCCGGGGAGACGCCCGCCGGAGAGACGCAGGCCGTGATCACGGGCAACGTCGTGACGGCTCCGCTGCCGGGCCGCATCATCGAACTCAAAGTGAAGGTCGGCGACGCGGTGAAGGCCGGACAGGAGGTCGCCGTTCTCGAAGCGATGAAGATGGAGAACGCCATCACGAGCGATTTCGCCGGTACGGTCAAGCAGATTCTGGTCCGTCAGGGGCAGACCGTGGCTACCGACGCCGTTCTGATGGAGATCGAATAACACGATCCATTCTTTCCGGACGCCATTCCGTCCGCAGCGCCCGAATGCGTTGCGGACGGAACTTTTTTTCGGAGGCTTCGGTCGTGATCCCGGACGCTTCCGCGACGATGCTGCCTGCTGCATTGCAGTACGCTGCCCCGAGCGCATCGGCCGCCGCGCCCGGGCGCGGACCGGGGCTTGCCGGGGATGTGAAGGACGCCTTGCGGACCTTGCTTCCGATGCTGCGCGAACGTTCCGACCGGACGTTCCTCCGACCGCCGGCTGAAAATCTGCGGCGTCTTGTGCGACGACATGACCGTCGCGCCCGTGGCCACGGCCACGAGCAATCTGAAACACCTCCGCGAACTGGTCTGACCGGTGCGGCGAGGCTACTCTTCCGGCGTGGGGGCTTCGTCCGTCCGGTCGGTGTAGAGAATTCCGTCGAGATGGTCTGTTTCGTGCTGGAAGATTACGGCCGTGAATCCGTCGATCGTCTCCGTTTTTTCGGCGAACCGCTCGTCGCGGTAGCGCAATACGATCCGTTGCGCCCGCACCACCCTGCCCGCTAATCCCGGAATCGAGAGACATCCTTCCCGTCCCGGGGCGGTTTCGGCCGACGATTCGACGATCTCCGGGTTCAGGTAGAATTCGAACGGCTCTCCGGGCTTGTCGAAACGCTGCACGGCGATCATCCGCCGGAGAATCCCCACCTGCGGGGCGGCGATGCCTACGCCCGTGTTCTGCGGGTCCTGCACCGTCGCGAGCATCCTGCGGCGCAGGACGGCGTAGTCGTCTGTCCGCAGCATCCGCCCGGTCACCGGAGCGGCCTTTTGACGCAGGACGAGCGAGTCGGCCGGGTTTCCGACGGTCAGTATGCGCATGATTTCTCCCTTCCCGGCGTGAATGGTCTCCTCCTCTGCGGCGCTGAACCCTCCGGAGCATCCGGTGAACGCCAGCGTTGCGGCCGCGCAGGCCGCCAGTATCGTTTTCTTTTCCATGATAGCCGCTGTTTCTGTGAATAGGCTTTTTTTTCGGTAATTCGCCCGGTTTTTCTAGGTGAGAAAGTACCCGTTCGCTTCTCCGCGATATAGCTGCGGATTTGTTCGTCCGTAGGACTTTTGCAATTCTCCTCCGGAATATCGCTTCCGACATAGAGGAAGCGGTTCGATGTACGGTCCTTGTTGTAACCCCGCAGGTATTTCTGATAGGCCAGCTTTTTGGTCGGGAGGACGATAATCGTATCGCGCGGTTGATTCAGTGCCAGGGTAGTAGCTCCGATGCCCGGAACGCTTTTCTTGACGATGCCATAGGGCAGGTTGGTGAAAATTCCGCCTAACTTGGCTCTCGGATAAAGCAGCGTCAGACGCATGCACTCTATGCGCTTATGCGTATCGTCTTGATAGATGATTTCATACCGAACCGGATTCTTCTCGTCGTCAAATGTGTTTATGAAAGCTCCGTTGTACATGTAGCTCCGGTAATAGCCTATGCCATCGCAGTAACCGCTGATATTCGGATAAAAGATTTCATAGCGAGGGTCCTCTATCTTTACCGTATTGGCAGGGAGTTTTTCCCGTATAGAGAGTTTGGGTTTGGCCTTGTCGTCATTCATACATGGAACGCCTTTTGAAAAAGACCGCCTACGCTCTCACCATAGGCAGTCATGTAAAGATACAAGATGTTATTGAGATTATCAAGTCGCTATTCGCTAATCGTTCGTTTCCTCCAAAACTTTTTCCAGCCGCCCGATATGATTGCTGATGTTCTTGTTCAGAACTTGCGCATAGGACTGCTGGGTAACTGAAATATTAGAGTGTCCGAACAGTTTGCTCACCACCTCGATAGGCACATCGTTGTAGAGCAGAATAGTCGTGGCAAAGGTTTTCCGGGCCGTGTGGTGCGTCAATTTCTTGTCGATACCTACGACATCCGCAATTTCCCGCAGATAGGAATTGACCTTTTGATTGGAGATGCGCGGCTGGATATAATCGTCCGTACTACCGAATTCCCGGAACCAGGCTATCAGTTTCTCTGCCTGCGGGAGCAACGGAACGGAAACCTCCCGGTCCGTCTTTTGACGAACAAGCGTGATCCAATTCCTGCCGTCAAATCCTTTCGTGATATGCTTCGGTTGCAACGCCTGCGCTTCATGGTGGGCAAGCCCCGTATAGACCGAGAAGAGGTAGATGTTCTTCACCGTTTCCAGACGTTTCTGGGCAAAATGATGATGCTCCAGTTTGTGCAGTTCCTCCTGCGTGAGAAATACCAGCCGTTTACGCTCTTTTAAGGGCCTGTATTCGACGAACGGGTCCTGCTGGATATAGTTGCACTTGAAAGCGAAAGTGACCATCTGACGCACCCGCTGCATGATTTTATTGATGGTGATGGCTTTCAGACCTTGCACTATGAGTGCTTCTTCGAACTGCTTCACAAAGCGATAGTCCACGCTTCGGATGGGAATGTCCTGCATGTTATACGAGGTGCGGATATACCGCTCTACATGGGCGAAAACCTCCCGGAATTTCTGCAATGTCGCAGGTGAATACTCTTTGCCTACGAGTTGCTCCATCTTGTTCAGACGCTCCCGGAAAATCCCGCACAACGTATGTTCCTCCACCGTCTTGTGCTTGTAGATCGAGTAGATTTCAGCCAGCGAGACATTCCCGTCAGCTTCGTACAATTTACGCTCGATGCCTTTGAGTTCGATGGTAATGTCTTGCAAGCGACGGTTAATCAGCACGGCATCTTCCGAGGTTCCACGGACACATTGAGCGTCTTTGTCCCACAAGTCTGGTGTTACATAAAGTCCCGTCGAAAATTGCTGGCGTTCTGCACCGTCAGTCGTTAACTTGCAGTAAATCGGGGCTGTACCCCGTCGGTTTTTCTTAAATTCGTAGAGATAATAAGTGATTCTCAGTATTTCAACCATAGTCAGCAGATCGTTTTCATAACCCGCTGGAATACCTTTTATTACAAGTCTGGAATACAACTTTTGCCCGAAAGCGAATTGTATTCCAACGAACCCCTAAAATACCCCGATTTTGAATGGTTATTAAAATATCTTAAAATATGGCAATTTTGTTTATTTGCTGATTATAAGATGCTTAACTATTTTACGGGGTATAAAAATAGGGGGCAGATTTTGCAATCTAACCCCTTCCGTAGCGGGTCCGAGACTTGAACTCGGGACCTCATGATTATGAATCATGCGCTCTAACCAGCTGAGCTAACCCGCCATTGCTGAAAGCGAGTGCAAAGGTAATAGAAATTTTCAATCGTGCAAAATCTTTCGGCAAAAAAACGCCGTAAAATTTATGATTCCGGGTTGTGGCATTGATTTTGAGCGCGCTACGGAAAAACCGCAATCTATGTCTCTTACCCAATCGGCGCGTGCCGGAATCCGTGATGCGCTCGGTGTTGTCAAACTCATCGCCGGACTGGTGCTCCTCGTGGCCCTCTCGTGGGAGATCATTGCCGGCGACCATGTCCACATGTCCCGCACCTACCTTGCGATCCAGTTCGTCGTCTGCCTCGTTTTCCTGTGCGATTTCTTCGTCCGCTGGGCCGCTGCCGAACGTCCGGGCCGTTTTTTCTGGCGCAACCTGCCGTTCCTGCTGCTTTCCGTACCCTACCTGAACATCCTGGCGTGGAGCGGCGTCGACATGACCCACGACTGGGGCGTGCTCGTCGGGCTTATCCCGCTGCTCCGGGCCTTCCTGGCCATGGTGATCATCGTGCGGTGGCTGGTCTCCGAAAACAGGATGCGGAGGCTCTTTTTCGCCTATATCTTCACCGTCGTCATCTTTACCTATATCTCCGGGCTGGTGTTCTACGACTACGAGGTGCTCGTCAATCCCAAGCTCCACGGCTTCGGCAATGCGCTCTGGTGGGCGTGGATGAACGTCACGACCGTCGGTGCGGAGATTTTCCCCGTCACGGCCGTCGGCAAGGTCTTCTGCGTGCTGCTTCCGTCATTGGGCATGATGTTCTTTCCGATCTTCACGACCTATGTCCTGCAGGAGTACACCCATAAGAAGGGGGAGTAGCCTTCTGTAAACCTCCCGGCCGTTGTTACGGCCGGGAGGTTAAAATTGCCGGAACAGCGTTATTTTACGCTTTTCGGCACACGCGGCTCCGTCAGGACCGGGCGGCGATCCCGTTCAACCCGATCAGCTGCACACGCTGTTCCAGGTCGCCGACGTCGGGCCGCGAGTGCCGCTGGGTGAACGAGCGGTAGTTGTAGACGGTGCGGATCGAACAGTGCAGCAGCGCGGCGATGGTCACCGTGTCGGTGATGCCCAGGCGGATCAGCGCGTAGATGCGCAGCACGGTGGTCAGCTCGCCGTCGTGACGCCCCTCGGTGCGGGCCTCGTCGGCAAGCAGGCCGTTCATCTCGTCGATGAACGAGGGAAAAAGCCCGAGGAAGGTCTTGTCGAAAAGCGCATAGAACTCCTTCAGCTCGTCGTTGCGGACGTTGCTGCGGGCGCATTCGCGGCGAAGTTCGGCGATCCGGTCGTCGCGCAGCATCTTGTTGACATACTGATACGTACCCGAGAGTTTGTTGATATATTCCGAAATCGTCTGGAGAAAGCCCCCGATATAGACCTCCTTGATCCGGTTGGCATCGGCGATCCGGAGGTTCTGCGCGCTCAGGCGGTCGTTCGTCTCGCGCAGGCTCCGGGCCAGGCCGTTGAGTTTGTCGTTCGATTCGCGGAGGGTTTGCTGCACGGCGCAGAGCTTCCGGTTGCGGGACAGCACGTAAAGCCCCGCGGCGACGGCCGAGACGAAAAAGAGCAGGATGACGACGATCAGCACGATGTACATCGTGTGCAGGCGGGCGTTGCGCTCGCTGTAAGCCGCCTCGATCTGCGGCAGGATGGCCATGTCGCGCCACGAGCGGCTCGGGGAGTTGAAGAAACGCGTGTCGCGGATCGCCACGCGGATATAATCCATCGCCCGATCGACGTCGCCCCGGTTGAAAAGCTCCTCGGAGACGGTGCACAGCGACCCGTGGTCACGCACGGCGGACTGGATGTCGGCCATGGCCGAACGTATGAACCAGGCGAGTTCCTCGTCGGGACGCCCCGCCTTCCCCTCGAGCTGCGCCTTGTGGTTGGCGGCCTTGGCGTAGGAGTGGGAATCGGAAGGGACCGAGACCAGCAGGCTGTCGCAGAGGGTCGAAGCCTCGGACCAGTCCTTGCGGACGATGGCATCCATATACCCGTAGTACAGGCTCGTGAAGGTGTCCTCGCTGATTTCCGCCGCGCTGACCGCATAATAGTGCTCGCGCCGGCGGAAAAGGTCGCGGCGTTCGCCCGGCTCGGTCAGGGCGTAGAGTTCGCGGTTCATGCGATGCCGGGCGACATAATAGGATTGCAGCGCCCGGCGGCTGACGTGCACCGTGTCGCGGATGCCGCTCAAGATCTCCTCGGCCTCGTAGAAACGTCCGCCCAGGCTGTAACAGAGCGCAATCCCGGAGCGGGCACGCATGATCAGGTCGTTGTCGCCGGTCTCCTCGGCCAGCGCAAGAGTTCGCCGGAGGTAGAGAAGCGCGAAGTCGCTCTGGTAGGAGTTGTAATTTTCGGCGAGCCGCTCGGTCAGGTCGAAACGCTCGCGCAGCGAAAGCCCGTCGCGGGTCAGGGCGCACTTGAGCGAATCAATGCGGGATTCGCGCCGCGCCGTGTACTCGCCGCTGCGGGCGATCACCCGATCGAGACTGCGGAACAGCTCCTGCAGGTCGGTCTTTTCACCCGGGGAAGCCGGAGCCGCGGACAGCGCGGAGAACAACGCTGCGGCAAGAAGGAGGATTTTCATTTCAGGTTTCGGTTTAATGCAAACATAGCGTTTTAATAACACAAAAGCAAATCAGAAGAAAGGGCCTGTGTATTACAAATGTATTAAAAAGTAAAATATCAAAGTTTCAGCATTTACATAACGCACGGGGGTGTAAAAATCGAACATGCTGACAATAAACAAGATAAGATTTACATTCATTTACATTTTCGGGCAAGGCCCTTTCCGCATATTTATTAAGGGCTATCTTTGTAATGAAAATATTTTCAATATTCACCCGAAATTTAGCTAAAATTTTCCAAACTTTTTCAGACCAATTAACCTAAATGCTATGAGAACAACTCTATCTCTGAAAATCCCGAAGAGGAGCGTCACCCCGCTGATCGCGGTACTGCTGCTGACCGGCACGGTATCTCTGGGCACAGCCTGCGACGACGACAAGGACTACTCCCGCAGGGAACACATCGAGTGGTCGAACTCGCCCGAGTTCGAAGAAGCGCTGACGGGAACCCTGCACATCCCCGTCAGAGCGTCGAAAGAGCAGGACGCCACTCCGTTCAAAAGATCCATCTATATCAGAAGCAATGTGGCTTATCAGGTCGGATTCGAAGGCGAAAAGGAAGAGTCCGGAGAACTGCCGGCCGAGGAGTGGCTCAACGTCGACGAAATCAAACGCGGCGTCAGGCCCGGAATCGACGAACTGGTCCTGCTGATCACCCCGCACACGGAGTCCTACGTAGAACGGAAAGGGTGCATCTCGCTGCACACCGACGTCGAATTTCTCAATGAATTCATCGCTGTGGTGCAGGGATTCCCGAAATACACCAAAGATTACGAGGGCAACTTCGACCGGCTGAAGTACGGTTCGGCGAAACCCCTGGAGACCCGGGGCGAAACGCCGATCGACAGCTGGACCGCCGACCAGAAGAAAATGGGGCTGGAATCGACGCCCGCACAGGAGGGAGGCACGGCCTACTGCTACGGCAAAAACGGCTACGTCAAACTCGGCGACGACGCCGGACACGGAGCCAACCTGCTGACCCCGTACGATCCGGGCATCCGGAACGACACGGCCGCCATGGTCCGTTTCAACGCCATCGCCTATGCGGCGGCCGACGGCACGAAAGACAACGACGAACTGACCGTGCGGATCACGGGAGGCGGGCAGTTCGCCGACGGAACCACCGAGAAAACCGTCCGTGTGGGACACCTCGACCCCACGGCCGCGGAGCTTCCGACGGCCATGTGGAAAAACTCCCAGCAGGAGTTCATCATCTTCTCCCACCCCAAAAATCCCTTTACGAGCAACACGCGCATGGAACTGATGGCCGGCAAATACGAGATGGAGAGCGGCAACACACGCATCTTCATCGACAACCTCTACGTGCTGCGCCTGAAATGGTACGATTTCGAAGACCTGTTCGGCAAACTCCCCTGGGAACAGAATGCCCCGCGACACTAAAAACCCAAACTACGACATACGATGAAAAAATTCTACACCAAGCGCTTCAGCCTGATCTGCGCCTTCGCCGCCTCGGCCCTATTGCTCGGGGGGGGGCAGCGAGGATGAAACGGAGCCGGCTATCGGCTCGAAAGGCGTCAGCAGCGAAGTCTTCGTCTCCAGCGACGCAGGCTCCCGCACCATCAAGGTAGAGACCTCCGGACCGTGGCAGGCGCGGCTCACGCCCGAGACCAGACTCTGGGTCTCGGTCGACGGCGCCGACAGCGGCGAAACGGGCGGCTCGCTCAACCTCAATTACCGGACCAACAACTCGCTTCCCCGCAAGGGAACCATCCTCGTCTCATCGGCCCGCCAGCAGGTCGTCGACACGATTTACCTGATGCAGTACGGCACGACGCCGCTCCTGGAGTTCAAGTACATCGGAAAACAATATTCGTCCGTTAGCACGATCGACTCCGTTGCGATCGACACCAACATTCCGCTGTCCAAGAAAATCTACTGGACGGTCGTTTACGACGAGAATTCCGCTGCCGAACCGTGGGCCGACAGCGTCAGCTACGCCCAGGATTTCAAATATTTCCGGTTCCGGATCGCCGACAACAAGAAATTCGAGCCCCGCGCGGCACGGTTTCGTCTGCGATTCCGGGATGACTGGGGCGAAGATCACACAACCTATTTCACAGCCTATCAGGGTATCCCGGGCGGTACGGCGGAGACCCGCGAGATGACCTTCGAGGAGCTGCGCGGGCTGATCGCGGAGGCGGAAGGCGAGATCACCCTCGATCAGGACATCGCCGTAAGCGGCACGGTCATCAGCGACTGGGCCTCGCCCAACATGGCCGGAAGCCCCATGCTCAAGGCCGCGGCAAAACCCGATCTGGGCATCAACGACTGCACGGCCTACATGCAGAACGCCGACGCCTCGCTGGGTCTCGCTCTGGTCACGACCGACGCCCAGCAGAACAACCTGCAACGATATGACAAACTCAAACTCTGGTGCAAGGGCCTCACGCTGACCAAGCGGAGCAACCCCGAGCGCTACACGCTCAGCGGCGTGACGCAGGACCACATCGTCACCAAAGAGGCCGGAACGGCCGAAGAGCTGCCCGCGAAGCGGCGCTTCATCGACCAGCTGACCGACGCCGACATCTACACCCAGGTGACGCTCAAACGCTGCCAGATGGCCGTGCGCACCGGACGTTTCATCCCCGTGCACATCAACTACACCAACAGTTTCAACAACTACTACCCCGCGGCCGTACTCGACCGTCACGGCGACATGATCTACCTGATGACCAACCACGGCTGCGACTGGCGTTTCAAGGAGATGCCCGACGGCGAGGGAACGATCACAGGCATCATCGTACACGAGCCTTACACCTTCTTCGAGCGGGGCGGCGACATCGGCCGTTACCAGATCCGCAACGTGACGCGCGAGGAGATCGCGCTGGACGAGTCGGCCGACAACGTCTTCTCGGCCGTGGCCGTGGAGTGGAGTCCCGACGGCAGCAAGGACCCCCGCGCCTACGCATTCCCGCAGTATCCGCATCCGGCAACCGACAGCGGTCAGGCGCATTGCGTGGCCGCAACGACGGGTTCGGGACTCTCGTTTATGAGCACCTACGCCTGGCTGGCCGTCGGCAGCGCCTACCGGGCCGCCGAAAACGGGCTGACCATCAACAACGCCTCGTGGGGCCACAAACAGCTGTGGGACACGGCGAAGAACACGGGAAACTCCCTGATCTTCGAGTTCTCGACGCAGGGCGTCAGCTCCACGCAATGCTCCTTCGTCTTCACCTGCCGCTACCACTCGGCACAGGGCGGACTGCGCTACTGGACGGCGGAATATTCGCTCGACGGCGACAACTGGAAGAAGCTCACCGATTTCACGGTTCCCGACAACGGCAACTGGGGCAACATGCAGCTCGAGCAGCTTTCGGGCGACAAGAACGTGTGGATGCAGGTTCCCACCGAGATTCTGGGACAGAGCGTGGCATGGATCCGCCTGCGCCCCGTGCAGAACAAGATCGGCACGGCGACGACCTACGACACCGCGACCATCGCATCCAACGGACAGGTAGCCAACGCATTCACCGTCTCCTACGCAGCCCTGCGTTACAACAAATAAACCAGCGAACGACATGAAAACATACGACACGATACAGATGCTGCGCCGGCTGGCTTTCGGGGCGACGCTGCTCACGGCCACGGCCCTGCTGCCCGCCTGCGACGACGATCCCGCCGCACCGGACGAGGAACTGACGACCGATCCGGGAACGAGCGTCCAGCCCGAAACCCTGCGTTTCATCAGTTACAATATTCTCGAGGGCATGAAGCTCGACAAAGCCCAGAACTTCGACAACTTCGTCGACTGGGTGAAGGAGAAGGACCCCGACTTCATGGCCCTCTGCGAGTGCAACGCATTCACCGAGGAGTCGCTCACGGCCCTTGCCGGCCGCTACGGGCACCCCTACGCCATACTCTGCAAGGAGAGCGGATTTCCGGTGGGGCTGACGTCGAAATACCCCATCGAACTGCGCAACCGCCTGCTCGAAGACGTTCCCCTCTGGCACGGAGCCATCCACACCCGCATCAAGGACATCAACGTCGTGGTGCTGCACCTCTATCCCTTCGGAACCTATCCCAACGGGCAGGGCGCAGCCGGGACGGGCAACACCTACCGCGACCGGGAGATCAACTGCATCCTCGACAGCACCATCCGCCGCTATCCGGTGGAACCGCTGTGGCTGATGGCGGGCGACTTCAACTCCTATTCGCCCAAGGATGCCGACGCGATGCCCGCGAACACCTATTTCGAGACGCATTCGATCGTACTCAAGAGCGGCTACTGCGACGCCCTGCGCGACCGCCACAGCCAGTTCTTCCACACCGTTCCCACCCCCTACAACGGCGAATCGACGGCGGATCAACGGCGGATCGACTTCATCTACGCCTCGCAGGCCGTGATGCGTGAAATAACCGACTCGCGCATCATCTACGACGAATTTACCGCCACGCATTCGGACCACTACCCGGTGATGATCGAATTCCGCCACTACCCCTCCGGGAAGCAAGCATCAGGAGTTGCACTTAAATAAAAATTCGCATGAAACAATATATCATATTACTGATCCTGCTGGTTTCGGGAGCGCTGACGGCAGCGCCTGCCTTCGCGCAGAAAAGCGGAACCAAACATACCGTAACGGGCAAGGTTACGGACCAGAGCGGCGAGCCGCTGATCGGCGCGACCGTACTGGTGACGGGCACGACGAACGGCGCCAGCACCAACGCCACGGGCGATTATTCGATCCAGGTTCCCGAAGGCGCTTCGCTGACCTTCCAGTACATCGGCTATGAAGCCAAAACCGAAAAGGTCGGCGCGCGCACGAAGGTCGACGTGAAACTCGAACAGAGCAAGCAGACCATCGACGAAGTGGTCGTGATCGGCTACGGCACGGTGAAGAAAACCGACCTGACGGGTTCGGTGGCCAACGTCAAGATGAGCGACATCAAGGACGTGCCGGTGGTTTCGGTCGACCAGGCCCTCCAGGGCCGCATCGCCGGCGCCGACATCATGGCCACGACCGGAGAGCCGGGCGCCACGACCTCGATCCGTATCCGCGGCACGCGCTCGATCTCGGCATCGAACGAACCGCTGATCATCGTCGACGGCGTCATCGACGGCATTCACGACCTGAACGACATCAACTCCGCGGACATCGAGTCGATCTCGGTGCTGAAGGACGCCTCGTCGACGGCCATCTACGGCGCGCGCGGCTCGAACGGCGTGATCGTGATCACGACCAAGAAGGGCCGCGGCATGGACGGACGACCCAACATCACCTTCAAGACCGACCTGGGATTTTCGCAGCTCCCGCGTCAGCTCGACATCATGGACGCCACGGAGTTCGCCCGCTACCGCAACGACTACGCCTATTTCTTCTCAAGCGCCGACGGCAACGATAAAATCGAACCCGACTCGCCGATGTCGAAATACCCCTTCCCCAATCCCGAGGCCAAAGGCGTCGGCACGAACTGGATCGACACCATCACGCGCACGGCGCTCTACCAGAATTACGACCTTTCGATTTCGGGAGCCTCCGCGAAAAGCTCCTACTACGCCTCGGCCGGATTCAACGAAACGCAGGGAATCATCGACAACAGCGGGTTGAAACGTTACTCGGCGCGCCTGAAGGTCGACCACGAGTTCGCCAAATGGCTCAAGGCCGGACTGAACCTGAGCTACACCTACCGCGATCAGGACGAAAACCTGGCCACCATCGGCGGAACCAACTGGTGGAACGCCGCCGTGTTCCTCAGCCCGTTCCTCTCCCCCACATCCGACATGAACGACCTGTGGTACTCGGGACAGAAATTCAACAACCCGCGCATCATGCTCGATCACTGCCTCAAGAACGCCCGGCGCATTTCGCTCAACAACAGCGCATTCGTCGAAGTGACCCCCGTCAAGGGGCTGAAGTTGCGCAGCCAGTTCACCTACTACTCCTACCAGCGCCACGGACGCTACTACGAGCCGGGATACCTGCCGGCCAAGAAGGAGAACGAAGGCGGTTACGCCAGCCGCGACGAGTACGACGACACGAGTTTCTCAAGCGAAAATACGGTCTACTACGAATTGCGCCCCAAGAGCGGCCACAATTTCGACGTGCTGGGCGGATACACCGCGCAGATCAAGTACGACAACAACCTGAGCATCACCGGGCGCGGCTACACGCTCGACGAACTCACCTGGAACAACATGGCCGCGGTTCCCGACAAGCAGAACTCCTCGATCAGCACCAACCACACGGACTGGACCAAGATGTCGGTGTTCGGACGTCTGAACTACAACTACAAGGAGCGTTACTACGTTACGTTCACGGCCCGTTACGACGGCGCCTCGAACTTCGCCGCCAACAAGAAATGGGGATTCTTCCCCTCGGCGGCCCTCCGCTGGAACATCGCCAACGAGAAGTTCCTGCAAAAAGCCAAGTGGATCGACGAACTGGCCCTGCGCGCCAGCCTCGGACGCACCGGTAACGACGCCATCTCGGCCTACCGTTCGCTGGCGGCCGTCGGCAACTCGACGAGCGGCTACCTGATGGGAGGCACGCAGCAGCTGGCGGTCTACCCGTCGCGTCTGGCATCACCCGACCTGACGTGGGAAACCTCCGACCAGTATACCCTCGGAGCCGACATCTCGCTGTTCGACGGACGGCTCAACGTCACGGCCGACGCCTATCTGATCAAGACCCGCGACCTGCTGCTGACCGTACAGGTAGCCTCGCAGACGGGTTACACCAACTACTTCGCCAACGCCGGACGCACCACCAACAAGGGGTGGGAACTCACCGTCGAAAGCCGCAACATCGTCCGTCCGAAATTCCAGTGGTCGACGACCCTCACCCTGTCGCGCAACAGGCAGATGGTGGACGACATCGCCTCGGAAGACTTCGTGACAGCCTACTCGTCGCCGTCGTCGTCGGGAACCACCTACATGATGTACGGCTACAAGAAGGGCTACACGCTCAACGCCCTCTGGGGATTCCGCTACGGCGGCGTATGGCACAACCAGGAAGAGGTCGAGCGCAACAAGATCACCAAGGCCTACGCCTCGGCCAGCGGCAACACCTTCAAGCCCGGATACGCCCGCTATCAGGACATCAACCACGACGGAGCGCTGAACAGCGACGACCTGGTCTACCTCGGATCGGCCGACCCGGACCTCTACGGCGGTATCCAGAACACGTTCAACATCCATAACTTCACATTCAGCTTCTTCTTCAACTACTCGATCGGCGGCAAGATCTACAACGTCGCCGAACTCTGGATGGGCAACGGTTCGCCCTATACCAACCAATACAAGTACATGCAGAACTCCTGGCATCCGGTCCGCAACCCGAATTCGAACCTGCCGATGGCCGGCAGCTACGACGCCCTGCCCAGCGACCGGCTGGTGCACGACGCAAGCTACCTGCGGCTGAAGAACATCTCCGCGAGCTACACGTTCGACATGCGCAAGGTCACCAAAAACCGCCTGCGCGACATCCGCGTAAGCGTCAGCGGCGAGAACCTCTACCTGTGGAAGAAATACAACGGATTCGACCCGGACGTTTCGACATCGAGTTCCAACTCGGCCCTGCGGCGTGTCGACATCGGCGCCTATCCCAAGCCCCGGACCATTATTTTCAGCCTCCAGATCAGATACTAACAGCCAAGACCATGAAATCATACAGTTTCCTGAAAAAATACCTGCTGGCAGCCACGGCAACCGCCGCCCTGCTGTTCAGCGCGTGCGACCTGGACGAACACCCCACGTCGTTCGTAGGACCCAAGGAGTACTACAAGACCCGGGCGCAATGCCTGGCGGGCCTGAACGCCTGCTACATACCGATCAACAGCATCTACGACTACTGTTTCCTGATCATGACCGAAGGCGTCACCGACCTGATGTACATCGCTTCGGGAACCAAGGACGCCCAGCTCGACATATCCCCCGCGAAGCCGCTCAACGGCCAGAAGATATGGACCCAGTGCTACAAGGGCGTCATGTACTGCAACTCGACCATCGCCGCCATCGAACGTTCGCCCCTGAACGACATCAAGGAGTCTTCGGAAGCCGACAAGCTGCCGCTGCTGGCCGAAGGCGTGGTCATCCGCTCGTTCTACTACTGGCTGCTGACCTGCATCTTCGGCGACGTGCCCTTCTACACCAAGGAGGTCGCCGACCAACAGGTGATGCAGGAGATCGCCCACATGGGCCGCATGTCGGCAAAGGAGACCCGCGACTACCTGATCGACGAATTGCAGCGTTACGTGCCCTCGATGGACCAGGTGCGTTCGTCGGAGGTCGCGGACAACCGCATGGGCGCCGCGATGGGCTGGATGATGATTGCCAAGCTCGCGCAGTGGAACCACCGCTGGGACGACGCCCTCGAGGCGCTCGGCGAACTGGAGAAAATCTACGGCGACCTGCAACAGTATCCGCTCGAAGACATCATGTTCCGCAACAAGAACACCCCGGAGTCGATCTTCGAGGTGCAGCGCACCTACACGCCCGGCGGACTGTCCGTCACGACCAACGTGGCAGCCATCACCACTCCGTACCACAACGGCAAGGGCATCTACGACGGCGTGGAGATTCCCGAAATGGGCACGGGCATGACCACCTGGACCTCCATGCGCCCCAACAGCTACTTCTGCGACGGTCTCCAGACCAAAAAAAGCAACGACAAGCGCAAAACGCTGAACATGGCGTGGGAATACGACGGCAAGCCCTTCTCGGGCGTGGGAACCCGTCCGTGGCTCGGCCCGAAATTCTGGTGTCCGGGGATGCAGAACACCGCCGACTTCTCCAACCAGAAGGTATTCCGCTATGCCGACGCCATCCTGATGATGGCGGAGTGCTACGCCGAGACGGAGGACTCCGACGAGGCCGTCCGCTACCTGAACATGGTCCGGGAACGCGCCGGAACCACCGCCTACGTCTTCAAGAACAAAGATGCGCTTCTGGAGGAGATCCAGAAGGAGCGCGGACGCGAACTGCTGGGCGAATTCCAGCGCAAGTTCGACCTGGTACGCTGGGGAATCTGGTATCGGATGACCTACGAATACACCAACTACCCGACGCTCAAGGACAACATGCTCCCCTGCCACGAATACTACCCGATCCCCGACAAGGAGGTCGTCTATTCGGGCGGCGCGCTCGACAACAAGGCCTATAACGAATACGGCATGTAAGGCCGACGGAACGAACAAAAAAACACAACGATGAAAAATAACCTTACAGACTGCATCTACAAAGCGTGGCGCACGGGCATCCTGCCCCTCGTCACGGCGCTGCTCCTGCTGACCGGATGCGAAATGGATTCGGACATGGACCTGCCGCTGAATGTGGATTCCAACAAATACACGCTGACTTCGGACGCCGGCTCCACCCAGGTGCGGATCTATTCCACCGGCGAATGGTCGGTCCGTCTGTCGGAAGACGTGGAATGGGCCTCCATCAACCGCCTGAACGGCTCGGGAAACACCCCCGTACTGTTCAAATACGGCGCCAACTACGGCGTGCCGCGCGCCGTGGACATCATCTTCACCCGCGGCGGACTCGAACAGGCGGTACGCATGACGCAGGAGGGCGAAGACCCCATCCTGTCGTTGGAGGAGAGCCGCATCGAGATTTTCAGCAACCCCTGGGACCTCCGCATCGGGCTTGACAACAACCTCCGGGAGGATTACAAACAGATCCGGGACACCATCGTCTATTCGGTGATTCCCGACGAGGACGACGACGAAACGCCCGAGCCGGACGAGGAGTGGATCGAAAACCTGGCCGTCGGAACCGACGCCGTCACGTTCAGCACCCTGAAGAACAACTCGCCGCGCAAACGGCAGGCCGCGATCACGCTGACCTATATCGACGCCAAGGAGAAGAAACACGCCGTCACGCTGACCGTCACGCAGGCGACCGAAGAGGCCTGCATGACCTTCACGCCCGACCGCGCCAAGACCACGCGCAAGGCCACGACCATCAAGGTCGAGCTGAAGCACAACCTGGGCAGCCTGCTCGGCAAGGTGGTCTGCACGCCGACCTACGAAGGCGCGTCGGCCGACTGGATCGAGAACATCACGCTCGAAGACAAAGTGCTGTCGTTCGACGTGAAGGCGAACGACTCGGAAGGCCCGCGCAGCGCGTCGATCGCCTTCTCGCTGCCGGGAACGGCCGGAGAGCTTACGCCCGCGGCGCCGTTCGTCGTCGAACAGACCTACGAAGCCGACTACCGCACGCTGATCAAGGGCGAGAGCGGACAGGTCGTGATCAACAATCCCGAAGCCAGCTTCGAGGGCATCGTGATCAGCGACAAGGACAACGCCAACGTGGAGACGACGCCCAACACGGAACGCAACGCCACCGACTACACGGTGAACGCCAAGACGGCCTACGTGCAGATGCTCGACGGCAGCTACGGATACCGCCTGCAATTCGACGCGGCGGACGACAACACGCTGAAACGCTACTCGCAGGTGAAAATCTCGCTCAACGGCGTGACCCTCACCAAGGAGGCCGATCCCGAACGCTACACGCTCAGCGGACTGACGGCGGCCAACATCGTCAGCCAGACGCCCGGAACGGCCAGCGACCTCATCCGCAAGGAGAAGTCGATCGGCCAGCTCACCGACGAGGACATTTACACCTACGTCTCGCTCCGGGAGGTGGAATTCGCCCTGCCCGACGGCAGCTACACCAACGTCAACGAAGGCTATTTCGGAACGGCCAACCACACCAGCTGCGTACCCCGAACGCTCTGTGACAAGGACGGCGGCGCGATCTCGATGCTGGTCAACAACAAGACTCCCTGGCGGCGCGACGGCAGCGGCATGCCCAAAGGCAAGGGCACGTTGAGCGGCGTCATCGTCCACGACCTCCAGCCCCGCTACGGCTACACCAACGAGGGGTACATCGGCCGTTACTCGGTCCGCGTGCTCGAAAAGGAGGAGATCGACCTCGCCGCTTCGGAATCGAGCTCCAACCGCCAGACGCTCGTGGAGTGGAACTGGAACAACGCCGAGGTCAGGACCAACGCCGACGGAACGATCGCCCCGGATAGGGGCAACGGCTCGCTCTGGTGCACCGACCCCGCAGCCAAATACCTCCTGGACAACGAGTACAACGGACTCACGACCAGCGCCGGGCTGAACGGCAAGAACGCCCTGAAATTCGAGAACACCTACTGGTGGGACTTCGCCGAAAACACGGGCTACGCCGTGGCGCTGAAGTTCTCGACCGAGGGCGCCGGCGCGAACCTCTCGCTCAACTTCACCAACTCGCAGGGCAACGCCGGCGGCACGAGCATCTACGGCCCCGTCTACTGGCAGGTGGAGTACTCGACCGACGGGGTGAACTTCACCGTGCTGCCCGAATCGGGCTTCTGCTGCCGGCCGTTCGTCTATTGGCAGGGAGCAGGCGGCAAAGACCTCTCCTACTGCGCCGTCCCGGGCTACGCCGACCGCGTGTTCATCCTGCCGGACGCCCTGCGCAACCGCCCGGAGGTCACGCTGCTGATCAAGGCCCGGAGCACGCAGTGCATCGCCTCGAACACCGCCACGGTGGACCAGGGAGACACGGGCACGATCACATCCGACATGGCGGCCAACAAGCGTTCGCCGATGCGTTTCGGAACCATAGCCGTAAAGAGTAACAAATAAACCGCTCAGGCGGGGAGGGCGCGTCCCTCCCCCGCCGATGCGCGAAACCAAATTCAGACCACGATGAAACAGATAAAATCATTGTACCGAAGGCTGCTGCTCCCGCTGCTGGGCGGGCTGGCGCTCACGGCCTGCGAAAAAGACAACGGCGAAGAGACCCGCGTCTCCGAGTTCGGCCCCTACAAGAAAGAGATCATAGCCCCCTGGAAAGGCGGCACGGGGAGCATTCCGGTCCTCGCCAACCAACCCTACGACATCGAACTGATCAATCCCGACAACGGATGGCTCACGCTCGACACCGAGGGCCGCGGAACGCATTTCACGGGCGACGACTATTTCAAATTCCAGGCCACGACCAACGACGGCTTCCCCCGCATGGAGGGCATCCGCCTCTGGACCCACAACCGCGCGGATACCGTATACATCAAACAGGAGGGCTTCATCACCCCGAAACTGGACTTCTCGACCCGCAGCATCATGGTGCTCGGCGACGGCGGACAGGCGACGGCGCAGCTCTCCACCAACCTCGAACTGGAGGACCTCCGGCAGTCGATCGTCTACACGAGCGCCGACGAGGGCGGATGGATTTCGGACCTCGACATCAGCAACGGGTTCCTGATTCTCCAGACCGACCCCAACGCCGACCCCGAAGCCCTGCGCAACGCCCGCATCACCCTCAGCTACCGCGACGGGTGGAACCGGACCATCTCCTCGACGGTCTACCTCACGCAGGCCAACGCCAAGAACGAGTTCGGGCACGAAATCTCGTTCAGCGAGGTGCGCGACCTGGTGGGCATCGTCAACAAGGACGTCTACATCGAGGGACGCATCATCAGCGACATCGGCAACGGCAACAACGGCGAGAACATGATGACGGGACAGACCTCGATCGACTACACCGAGACCTACCGCACGGCCTACATCCAGAGCCTCGACGGTTCGCAGGGCTTTATGATCAAGACCGTGACCGAAGACGACAACATCTTCGAACGTTACAGCAAGGTCCGCATCCTGCTCAAGGGCGTCACGGTCGAAGCGGAGTCGAACCCCGAACGCTACATTCTCAAGAAAGTCACCTCGGCGATGGTCATGTCCTCGGTTTCAGGCTCGGCGGCCGACATTCCGCAGAAGGTGAAGCGCTACAACGAGCTGACCGACATGGACGTATACACCTGGGTAACGCTGGCCGACTGCGAACTTCCCGTACGCAAAGGCAGCCTGACGCCGATCAACGAAGGCTATGCACGCAGCACCAATGCCAACCGCGAAACGAAATACCCGATGCTGGTGCGCGACAAGAACGGCGACAGCTTCTACATGCTGACCAACACCACCTGCAAATACCGCCGTACCGGGGAAATGCTGCCCTACGGTTCGGGGAACATCTCGGGCGTACTGGTTCACGAGACCCACGACCGCTTCGTCTGGATGGGATCGAAGGACATGGGCGACATCGGCCGCTACCAGATCCGCCACCTCACCCGCGAAGACATCGCGCTGGAGAAGGATTTCGAGAACAGCTTCTCGGCCCTCCTGACCGAATACCGCTACGGCAAGCTCGAAAGCCACATCTTCCGCCCCACGACCGGCGACAACGGCTACCTGACCTTCACCCATCCCGACGAGAAATCGGGCGACGCAGGCTGGGGCGTGAGCGACCCGAGCTACCTTGGCCCCATCGGCAACGAATCCAACCCCGACAAAGAGAAACCTTGGGGCGGCACCAATAAAGGCAACGTCAACGGAAACGGCGTCGTCGAAAACGGCAAACAAATGTGTTCTGACCCCGGAACCAACAACGACGGCAAGGGAAACCTGACGAGCGCGGAATCCTCTGCCTGGACCAACAAGTGCCAGTGGTGGAACACCGAAACCGACCGCAGCGAAGCGTGGCTGCTCCACTTCTCGACGCAGGGCATCTCGACCGATGTGCTCTCGATGCAGGTAGCCATGCAGAACCGCAGCATCGGAGGCCCCCGCTACATCAGGGTCGACTGGTCGGAGCACGGCGACAACAACCGCGACGACTGGAACCCGATCACCGAATTCCAGGTCCCCGACATCGTGAACTGGAACTACACCCTCTACTGGCAGTGCGCCGGCTACAAGTACATCAACGTACCTCTGCCGCTCGAACTGCTCGGCAAGGACGACGTATGCATCCGCTTCTCGGCCGCGAACAAGAAAGCCGGCGGCAAGGAAGACGGCGAGTTCGACGACCAGATCATCACCACCGGAGAGATCGCCTTCTCCTACATCGGCGTACGTTACAACAAATAACCCTATCCGGAAGCACCCCGCCTGCAAACGTTTTGCAGGCGGGGCTTCCCTAACCGCTCAACCAGAATCCAAACCGTGAAACACCTTCTATTCCTGATTTTCGCCGTCCAGGCCTGTCTGCCGGGATTCGCAGCCTGCGACGGACGCGTCCGCATCGTACCCCGCCCCGCCGAGGTCGAAGAACTGCCGGGATCGTTCCGGCTGACGTCCCGAACGCCCGTCGTCATCACGGACGAACGGCTGCGCACGCCCGCGGAGATTTTCGCCCGCGCCGTCGGCAAGCTCACCGGAGCCGAACCCGCCGTCACCGCCGCATCCGAAAAACATGCCGTGACGCTGCAACTGCAACCGGGCTACGAAGCCGAAGAGTACCTTCTGGAAGTCGGCAGACAGCGCATAACGGTCACGGCATCGACGCCCCAGGCGGTGCTGCACGGGCTTCGAAGTCTCCAGCAGCTGGTCGCCGGAGGAGAGATTCCCGCCTGCGTCGTCCGCGACAAGCCCACGTTCGCCTACCGCGGGGCGATGCTCGACGTCTGCCGCCATTTCTTCCCGGTCGAGGACGTGAAGACCTACATCGACATCCTCTCGCTGCACAAGATCAACAAATTCCACTGGCATCTGACCGACGATCAGGGCTGGCGGATCGAGATCAAAAAATATCCGCTGCTCACCCAGATCGGATCCCGGCGTGCGGAAACGCTCGTCGGACGCTACGACAAGAACAAAGAGGGCGTTTACGACGGTAAACCCTACGGCGGGTTCTACACGCAGGAGGAGATCCGCGAGATCGTCAGCTACGCCGCAGAGCGGCATATCGAGGTGATTCCCGAAATCGAGATGCCCGGACACGGGCTGGCGGCGCTGACCGCCTATCCGTGGCTCGGCTGCACGGGAGGTCCCTATGCCGTATGGACCCATTGGGGCATCAGCGACGACGTTTACTGCGCGGGCAAGGAGACGACGTTCGAATTCATCGAGAAAGTGCTCACGGAGGTGCTCGCGCTGTTCCCCTCGAAGCTCATCCACATCGGCGGCGACGAGTGTCCCAAAGGACGCTGGAAGGCGTGCCCCCTCTGCCAGCAGCGCATCCGCGAGGAGGGGCTCAAGGACGAATACCAGTTGCAGAGCTACTTCATCCACCGCATCGAACGCTGGATGCACACCCACGGCCGGGAGATCATCGGTTGGGACGAAATCCTCCAGGGCGGCATTTCGAAAACCGCGAACATCATGTCGTGGAACGGAAGCGACCCCGGAATCAAGGCCGCACAGCGGGGAAACCCGGTGATTATGACGCCGAAATGGTACTGCTACTTCGATTACAGCCAGACCTCCGACCCGGAGCGTTACGAACCGCTGGGCAACACCCGCTACGTCTCGGTGCGGCAGGCTTACCGCCTCGACCCCTGCGACCGGCTCACGCTGCCCGACCAGAAACGGATCAGGGGCGTGCAGTGCAACCTCTGGACGGAGTACATCGCGGACATCCGCCACGCACAGCACATGGTCCTGCCGCGCATGGCGGCTCTCGCCGAGACGGGCTGGGCCAACGACCGCAAGGATTACAACGATTTCGTGCGCCGGATTCCGGCGCTGGTCGCCGTCTACAAGGCCGAAGGCTACAACTACGCCCCCTATCTGTTCGAGGGCATCGAATGACGCCCGGCAGCGCTTCCGAAGCCGAACACCCCGCAGGTCACAACCTGCGGGGTGTTTTTCCATGCGCCATCCGCCGCAAAGCCCCGGCCACGCCCCGGACGCAGCCATGGGAACGTCGGCACGTGAAAGCGGCTATTTCTCCGACACGTAAAACCACCGGCCCGTATCGAACTCGGCCCGGACCTTCCGGTTCTCCCAGTGGACGGAAAACACGAACAGGTAGTCCCGACGCCCTCCGGCGGTTTCGATCGGCAACAGTATTTTTATCTGCGTAAGCTTATCCGCATCCCGCAGGAGATTCTCGAATACCCACCGTTTGAGGTCGCGACTGTAAAAAACCCGGTTCTTGACGGCAAGCGACTCCGAAACACAGCTTCCCTTCACGACCACGGAAGGAACCTGCGCGTCGTGTCTGTCGAGCAGCTTCACACCCCGGTGAAACACCCCCTCTGCGGCATTCGAAACTCCATCCACGAAGACGGCCTCGTCCCAGATGATTCCGAAGTCGGAATCGCTCTCGTTGGTCAGGGAAAAATCGACATGCGTCGGCTCGAAGGTGAAAACGACGCGGATCGTGGAATCCCGGTAGCCGGGCGTGGTGAATCCCTGCTCATTCTCGGGATTGCCGATAACGCCGCCCCGGGCGCCATCGGTCTCGACAGATTCCAGACGAACCCGATAATAGTCCAACTCATATCCCTTCGGCCTTGCCTGCGGGGATAAGGGAAGCGACAGCAACAATGCGACAAACGCCAGGACAAGTCTCATAGCACCCTATTTGAAATTTATCCGAATTTACGGTTTTATTTCCGATCCGCCAAATTCCGAGGCTCCGAAAGTTCCATTCGCGCCCTCATTCGCCGTAGACCATCCCGCCTCCGTCATCGCCGATTTTCGCCCCGCCGCCCGTGACTTCGGCCGCGTTCGGCAATGAATCCTCACCCCGAGCGCAAGTTACGTCGCATCGCTCGCCTCCGCTCGTGATAACCGCGCTCCGTGACTTCGGCCGCGTTCGGCAATGAACCGACAATCCCTGCGGGATCAATAAAAGAGGAAGGACGAAAGTTTCGAATCAATTCGATCTTCCGTCCTTCCTCTTTTATTCGCCTACGGCGTTTTGGTGGTCATTGCACTCACTAACTGCCGAAGTTATCGTACAAGATATTCTCCGGCGGCACGCCGAGGTTGTCGAGCATCTTGACGACCGAAGCGATCATCATCGGAGGTCCGCACATGAGGTAGATGCAGTCCTCGGGAGCCTGGTGGTTCTTGAGGTAGTTTTCGTAGAGCACGTTGTGCACGAAGCCCGGCGTGTACTTCACTCCGGCGGCGTCCGCCTCGGGATCGGGACGGTCGAGGGCCAGATTGAACGAGAAGTTGGGGAAATCCTTCTCGATCTGGTGGAACTCGTCGAGATAGGGAACCTCCTTCAGCGCACGCGCGCCGTACCAGAACGACACCGGACGGTCGGTCTTTTCGGTCTTGAACAGGTGCATCAGGTGGCTGCGCATCGGAGCCATGCCCGCACCGCCGCCGATGAAGATCAGCTCCTGCGTCGAGGGCAGATTGTCCGGCAGGAAGAATTCGCCGTAAGGACCCGAAATCGTGATCTTGTCACCCGGCTTGCGCGAGAAGACATACGACGAGCAGATACCCGGGTTGACCTTCATAAAACCGCCCGTGGCCTTGTCGAACGGAGGCGTGGCGATACGGATGTTGAGCATGATGATGTTGCCCTCGGCCGGATGGTTGGCCATCGAGTAGGCGCGGAACGTCGGCTCGGGGTTGGTCGTCACCAGATCCCACATCTTGAATTTGTCCCAGTCGGCGCGGAACTTCTCGTCCACGTCCATCGACGAGAACTTGATGGCGTCGTACTTCGGAATGTCGATCTGGATGTAACCGCCGCTGCGGAACTTGAGGTTCTCGCCCTCGGGCAGCTTCACGACGAACTCCTTGAGGAAAGTCGAGATATTGCGGTTCGAGACCACGGTGCACTCCCACTTCTTGACGCCCAGCACGGCCTCGGGAACACGGATTTTCATATTCTCCTTGACCTTCACCTGGCAGCCGAGACGCCAGTGGTCCTTGGCCAGCTTGCGCGAGATGAAGCCCGTCTCGGTGGGCAGAATGTCGCCGCCGCCTTCGAGCACCTGACATTTGCACATGCCGCACGAGCCGCCGCCGCCGCACGCCGAAGGCAGGAACACCTTGTTGTTGGCCAGCGTCGAAAGCAGCGTCGAACCGCTTTCGGTCGTGATGACCTTCTCACCGCCGTTGATGTCGATCACGACGTCGCCCGAGGAGGTCAGTTTCGCCTTCGCATAGAGAAGCAGTGCGACCAGCACGAGCGTTATGGCCAGAAAGGCCGCAATCGCTATTAAAATCGTTGTAGTCATTTATCGGAATCTCTTTTTTTAAAGGTTAGAACTGAATGCCCGAGAAAATCATAAAGGCGATACCCATCAGACCGGTGATGATGAAGGCGATGCCGGGGCCTTTCAGCGCCGCAGGGATGTGCGAATAGGTCGTCTTCTCGCGGATGGCGGCCATCATCACGATCGCCAGCCACCAGCCCAGTCCCGAGCCGAGTCCGTAGACGATCGTCTGCCAGAGCGACGTCAGTTCGCCGCCGTCGACCTTCTGCTGCATGAACAGCGAGCCGCCCATGATGGCGCAGTTCACGGCGATCAGCGGCAGGAAGATGCCCAGCTGGCTGTAAAGCGTCGGCGAGAACTTCTCGACGATCATCTCCACCAGCTGCACGAACGCCGCGATGGTGGCGATGAAGACGATGAACGACAGGAAGTTCAGGTCCACGCCCTCGACGAGCGCATTGGCCTTCAGCACATATTCGTACAAGAGGTAGTTCAGCGGAACGGTCATCACCATCACGAACGTAACGGCGGCACCGAGTCCCAGGGCCGTCTTCACGCTCTTCGACACGGCGATGTAGGAGCACATGCCGAAGAAGAAGGCGAAGACCATGTTGTCGATGAAGATCGACCGGATAAAGATATTCAATGATTCCATACGTTATCCTCCTATTTTTCCTGTAAGTCCTTGTTGCGCGAACGGTGCACCCAGATGATGCAGCCCACGATGATCAGCGCCATCGGCGGGAAGAGCATCAGTCCGCAGTTCGAATAGAAGCCGCCCTCGGCCATGTACCAGCTCTCGGGGATGATCCGGTAGCCCAGGAGGCTACCCGAACCGAAAAGCTCGCGGAAGAAGGCCACGATGACCAGAATCAGACCGTAGCCCAGACCGTTGCCGATACCGTCGAGGAACGACGCCCAGGGCTTGTTGGCCAGCGCGAATGCCTCGATGCGGCCCATGACGATACAGTTGGTGATGATCAGTCCGACGTAGACCGACAGCTGCTTCGAGACTTCGTAGACGAAAGCCTTGAGCACCTGGTCGACGAGAATCACCAGCGCGGCGATGACCACCAGCTGGACGATGATGCGGATGCGCGAGGGAACGCCGTTGCGCAGCAGCGACATCACCAGGTTCGAGAAGGCCGTGACGACCGTCACGGACAGGGCCATGACGATGGCGGGCTTGAGCTGTACGGTGACGGCCAGCGCCGAGCAGATACCGAGGATCTGCACGATGACCGGGTTGTTCGCCGAGAACGGACCGGTCAGGTATTTGAGGTTCTTTGCCGAAAACAAAGGCTCTTTTTCCATCTTACTCATTGTTTTCTACGTTTTCTTCGTTAGACACTTCGGCCGGAGCGGGAGCCGCAGCGTTGCGCTTGGCCTCCAGCAGGGGCAGGTAGTTCTCCAGGCTGTTGTAGAGCATCGCCGTCACGCCGTCCGAGGTCTTCGTACCGCCCGAAATGGCATCCACCTCGTGCGCGGGGTCCTTGGCGCCGCCCTTGCGGAGCGTCACCGAAACGAACTTGTCGCCGTCGAAGATCGTCTTGCCGACGAAATTGGCCTGGTACTTGGGCGTCGCGATCTCGGCGCCGAGACCCGGGGTCTCGCCCTTGTGGGCCATGATGATGCCGGCGACGGTGTTCATGTCCTTCTCGAGAGCCACATAGCCCCAGACAGGTCCCCAGAGACCCATACCGGTCACGGGAATGACCACCCGGCCGTCCCGGGCCTCGAAGATCGGGAACTTGCCCGCCTCGAAGGTTCCCGGCAGGTCGTTGAGCAGCGCGAAGACATCCTCGCCGTCGACGCGCCTGCCGTCCTTGTCGACGACATAGGCGTCGATGAACTCGTCGTAGGACCGGTCACCGGCCGACAGCGACGCGAGGATGGCGTGCTTCTTCTCGTTGAGTTCGTTCTCGTACTGGCGTTTCTGGAGTCCCAGCGCGGCCAGCGCGAGCAGCGTGGCCACGATGACGACCATCACCGTCGAGTACATAATAATATAGGCATTGCCGTTCTTGTCGCTGAACAGGCCCTTCTTCTCCGGCTTCAGCTCGGTGAATTCCGAGGCGGGAACTCCGCAGACGGGGCAGTTAGCGGGCGCGGCGTCTCCTTCGTGGATGTAGCCGCAGACGTTGCATTTGAATTTTTTCGTTGCCATAACAGTCTCCCCTATTTTGCGAGTTTGACACGTTTGCGGCGGCGCGAGATGTTGGCCTCGACCACGTAGTAGTCGACCAGCGGCGCCAGCGCATTCATAAAGAGGATCGAAAGCATCATGCCCTCGGGATAGGCCGGGTTGACCACGCGGATCAGCACGGCCAGCGCGCCGGTCATCAGGCCGACGATGTATTTGCCCGTGTTGGTCTGCGACGAAGTCACGGGATCGGTGGCCATGAAGACCGCACCGAAGGCGAAGCCGCCGACGATCAGGTGATACCAGGCGGGATAGGTCGTCACGCCGAGCGCCTGGAAGAGGTAACCCATCGCCAGTCCGCCGACGAACACCGACGCCATCGTGCGCCACGAGGCGATGCCCGTGAACAGGAGGATGGCGCCTCCGAGAAGGATGGCCAGCGTCGAAGTCTCGGCGAACGATCCGGGGATGAAGCCCAGGAAGGCGTCCAGCGGCGAGTAGTTCATCGCGCCGGTCGTGCCGAGCTGTTCGAGGGCCGTAGCGCCGGTGATGCCGTCGACCTGCGCGCCCATCATCGTCCAGTCGGAGTACCACACCGTCTCACCCGACATCGAAGGGGTGTAGGCGAAGAAGGCGAAGGCGCGCGCCAGCAGCGCGGGGTTGAAGACGTTCATGCCCGTACCGCCGAAGACCTCCTTGCCGAAGACCACGGCGAAAGCCGTCGACAGCGCGACCATCCAGAGCGGCGTCGACACCGGGAAGATCATCGGGATCAGCAGACCCGTGACGAGGAAACCCTCGTTGACCTCGTGGCCGCGCGCCTGCGCGAACCCGAACTCAATGCCCAGACCCACGATATAGGAAACGCAGACCATCGGCAGCACGCGGACCAGTCCGTAGAAGAAGGCCGTGAAGCCTTCGAGTCCGACCTGGATGCCCGTGTTGTAGCAGCCGAACAGAAAAGCCGGCATCAGCGCCGCGACGACCATGATCATCGTACGTTTCATGTCGTTGCAGTCGCGGATGTGCGCGCCCTTCGAGGTCGTGGTGTTGGGTACGAAGAGGAACGTCTCGAACGCATCGAACGTCGACTCCAGAAAGCCCAGCTTGCCTCCCTTGGAGAAGGTGGGCTTGATATTGTCCATGAATTTACGAAGTCCCATCTTTAAGCCTCCCTGATCATTAAGTTAATACCGTCGCGGATGATCTGCTGAATCTCGATCTTCGAGGGATCGACGAACTCGCACAGCGCGAAGTCCTCTTCGGTGACCTCGTAGATGCCGAGGTTCTCCATCTTTTCGATGTCGCCCGCAAGGCACGCCTTCAGCAGGTACATCGGGTAAATGTCCATCGGCAGGTACTGCTCGTAAAGCCCCGTCACGACGAACGGACGCTCGCCGCCGTTCATGTTGGTGTCGAGATTGTAGGCCTTCTTCGGGCAGAGCCACGAAAAATAGGCGCGCGACACGGAGAACTTCCCGAAACGGGGCATCGCCCAGCCCAGCAGTTCGTACTTGTCGCCCTCGGGGATGGCGGTCAGCTGATTGGCGTAGAAGCCCATGAAGCCGTCCGGCGCGGTCCGGGTGCCCGTGAGCACGTTGCCCGAGATGAAGCGGACGCTGTCGCCCTCCTTCTGTCGCTTCACGTTGCCCTTGACCAGGGAGTCGACCTTCGCGCCGCCCACCATGCGGACGTACTGCGGACGCTCGATCTCCGAACCGGCCACGGCGATGATCTTCGTCATGTCGACGCGGCCTTCGTTGAACAGGCGGCCGATGATGGCCAGATCCTGGATGTTGACCGTCCACACCACTTCGCCCTTGTTCACCGGGTCCACGTGGTGGATCTGCACGCCGACGTTGCCGACGGGGTGTTTGCCCGCAAAGGCGTGGAGTTCGGCGCCCTTGAGCGAGGGCATCTGCCCTTCGGCCTTGGCGCGCACCGAGAGATGCACCTTGCCCGGAGTGAGTTTGCGCATCACGTCGATACCCGTCTGGAGGTTCTTCTGCTCGGCTTTCAGCACGAAATTGTAATCCGGGGCCAGCGGCGCGGAGTCGAAGGCGGAGATGAAGACCGCTTTCGGCGTGTCGCTGGGGTCGGCGATGATGCCGTAAGGGCGCTGCACGATCATCGGCCAAAGGCCCGACCGGAGCAGCAGGGAGACGATCTGCTCGCGCGAAGCCGACCCGAGGTCGGTCTTCTCAAACTCCTCGTACTCCTGGGAGGCGTCGGGAGTCACCGTCACGGAGAGGACCTTGCGCTTCTCTCCGCGGTTGACGGCAGCCACCGTACCGCTGACGGGCGACGTGAAGAGCACGCGTTCGTTGTACTTGTTGAAGAACAACGGCGTGCCGGCTTTCACCCGATCGCCCTCCTTAACCAGCAGCTTGGGAGTCACGCCCTCGAAATCGAGGGGCGAGAGGGCATACTCCGAAGCCTGCGGCGCGTCCGCGAGCGACTCCTGGGGTTTGCCCACCAGATTGATGTCTAAACCCTTGCGTAGTGTAATGATTTTCGACATGGTTAATGATTTTGATTGTTATGTTTGGAATTCAAGTTCGGCTGTTAGTGAGCTAACAATTAATTCGCGTGCGAAAGTACGAAATTTTTCCCGAAATCCCCCATGCGCAAACCATTATTTCTTAAATTTAATTAAGATTTGGAACGCCCGCTTTCGGGACAAAATAAGAGCCTTACGAATACTTCCGATGCGAAAGGGTTTCGAAAGAATCCGGAGCGGAAACAACCTCCGGAAAACATCCCCGCGTCCCGCCGGCCGGCAGCCGGAAGCGAAGGTTAAAAAATTGGCTCCAAATTCGCAATGCTCCCGCTAAAATTCCTACATTTGCAATCCGGATGCTCCCTTACGTCAACATACACACCCATCGCCCGACCGGTTCGGGGATCGAACTCCGCACGGCGGGCGTGCACCCGTGGGACGCCGCGACGCAGGACGCCGCAACGCTCGGCCAGCGTCTCGGCGGGGCGCAGGCCGTGGGCGAAACGGGACTGGATTTCGTGCGAGGCGCCGACCGTGCGGCCCAGCTGTCCGCACTGCGGACGCAGTTGCGGCTGGCCCGCGAGCGGGGACTACCCGTGGTGCTCCACTGCGTCAGGGCCTTCGAGCCGCTGATGCGCGAACTGGCGGCCTCGGAACCCCGGGCCGTGATTTTCCACGGCTTCATCGGCTCGCCCGAGCAGGCGCGGCAGGCCCTGGCGAAAGGTTACTGCCTCTCGTTCGGCGAACGCACGTTCGCATCGCCCAAGACCCTTGCGGCGCTGCGCGGGACGCCGCTTTCGCAGCTCTTTCTGGAGACCGACGACAGCCCCGTGCCCATCGCGGAAATTTACGCCCGGGCGGCGGAGGCGAAAGGGGTGCCGGAGGAGGTGTTGCAACGGGCAATTTTAGATAATTACAAACGAATATTCACAGGCGGCGAGTACGAAGGACCGAGCCGGACGAAGGGCGACAAATGACAATGACAAATGGAAACGCATACGCATAACTGGCTGGAAAGAACCGAATTGCTGCTCGGCAGCGAAAAACTGGAGCTGCTGCGCAACGCCCACGTGCTCGTGGTCGGGCTGGGCGGCGTGGGAGCCTATGCCGCGGAGATGATCGCCCGGGCGGGCGTGGGACGCATGACCGTCGCCGACGCCGACACGGTGAACGCGACCAACATCAACCGCCAGCTGGTGGCCCTCCATTCGACCGTCGGCCGCCCGAAGGCCGAGGTGCTGGCCGAACGCCTGCGCGACATCAACCCCGGAATCGGACTCACGGTGGTCGACAAATATATCAAGGACGAGGAGACCTATATCTTATTGGACGCCGCGCGCTACGACTACGTGGTGGACGCCATCGACACCCTCTCGCCGAAACTGGCGCTGATCGCCGCCTCGCTGGAGCGCGGGCTGCCGCTCGTCAGCTCGATGGGCGCCGGAGCCAAAACCGACCCCACCAAACTCGAAATCGCCGACATCTCGAAAACCCACCACTGCCCGCTGGCCCACATGCTGCGCAAGCGGCTCCACAAGATCGGCATCCGCCGGGGGTTCCGGGCCGTATTCTCTCCCGAGCCGATGCGCGAAGGAGCCATGATCCTCTGCGAGGAGCAGAACAAGAAGTCGAACGTCGGGACGATCTCCTACATCCCCGCGCTGTTCGGAATCGGATGCGCTTCCGTGGTGATCAGGGATTTAATCGGCGAATTGGAGGGCTGAAAGCCCTCTTCAAAGGGCGGCGGACCGAATCCGCATCCGGGAACCGAGTCCGCGCCGCCGAACGCAATTTACAAAAACACAAAGGATATGCAACCGAACATCGTATTTCTGGACGAATACTCACTCGGCGACGCCGACCTCGGGTCCATCCGCGCGCTGGGCAACTACACGGGTTATCGGACCACGGTCCGCGAAGAGGTCGCCGACCGCTGCCGCGAAGCCGACGTGGTGATCACCAACAAGGTGGTTTTCCGCCGCGAAACCCTCCGGCAGCTCCCCCGCCTGCGGCTGATCTGCGTGGCGGCGACCGGCATGAACCACATCGACCTCGAGGCCGCGGCCGAACTGGGCATTGCGGTGAAAAATGCCGTGGGCTACTCGACCCACGCCGTGACGGAGACCACCATCGGCGCGGCCATCGGCCTGCTGCGACAGACGGTCTATTACGACCGCTACGTCAAGACCGCATATGCAGGATCGCCCCTGCAATACCACTTCGGGCGCACCACACACCAGCTTTACGGCTCGAAATGGGGCATCGTCGGGCTGGGCAACATCGGCCGCAGCGTCGCCCGCGTCGCCGAGGCGCTGGGATGCCGCATCGCCTATACCTCGACCTCGGGCGTCGTGCGCGAGGAACCCTATCCCGAAAAGCCGCTCGACGAACTGCTCCGATGGGCCGACGTGGTGTCGGTCCACGCCCCGCTGAACGACCGCACGCGCAATCTGATCGGCGCGCGCGAACTGGCGCTGATGAAGCCTTCGGCCATCCTGATCAACGTGGCGCGCGGCGGCATCGTGGACGAAGCAGCGCTGGCCGCGGCCCTCGACGCCGGACGGCTCGCCGGGGCGGGGCTCGATGTTTTCACGCACGAACCGCTCGAAGCGGGCAATCCCCTGCTCTCGGTCCGTGAACCGGACCGCCTGCTGCTCTCGCCCCACAACGCCTGGTCGCCCGTCGAGGCGATCGAAATACTCGTGGAGTGCATCGCACGGAATATCCGGGATTTCTATACTCCTCAAAACCAATAGCCGATGTCCCAGTCCGAACCCAACCTCACGGTCGTAATCCCGGTCCACAATGCAGCGCCCCACCTCGGCGCATGCGTGGAGAGCCTGCTGGCCCAGAGCTACACCGATTTCGAACTCATCCTGGTCGAAAACGGCTCGTCGGACGATTCGCGGGAACGCTGCGCCCGCTACGCCGCGGAACACCCCGGGCGCATCCGCACCCTGACGCTCGACGAAGCGTCGGTCTCGGCGGCCCGCAATGCGGGCATCGACAACGCCCGCGGACGTTTCATCACCTTCATGGACGCCGACGACTGGGCCGAAAAGGAGTTTCTGGCCGAATTTTTCCGCGATCCCGCCCCGGGTCCGGGAACGATCGTCATGCAAGGCATACTGCTCGACTTTTCGGAGGCCGAGCCGCCGGGGCCGAACGAGGCGTTTTTCAGCTACGACGACGGGGCGCTCGCCATCGGCGACGATCCTTCGGCAGCCGTGGGACAGCGGTTTCTGCAGGACGGATGCAGCGTCTGCAAACTCTACCACACGGAGACGCTCCGCCGCCTCGGAATCCGCTTCATCGAACACCTCTGCTCCCGCGAAGACCACCTTTTCTTCTTCACCTGCATCAGCCGGATGCAGTCGGTCGTCTGGCGCAGCGGCGTCTACATGCACTACATGCGCCGCGGACGGAACACGCTCAGCACACGCCCCATGCCGGCCTGCGAACTCGTCGAGGCCGCCGAGCGGCTCGACCGCTTCATCCCGCAGCTGGCCGAACGCTTCGGCATCACGGACAAGACATACCTCTTCGCCCTGCGGCAAAACCTGGTCCGCGACACGCTGCTACGGGCCGCAAACAACATCCGTTTCGGCGACCGCCGGAGCGTCCTCGGAGCCATTGCCGCCCGCCCGGAGCTGTTCGGCGCAGAGACCTACACGCCCCGCTGGCATCCGCTGCTGAAACGCCCGCTGCTCGACCGCATTCTGAAGGGAAGGGAGTGTCGCACGCTCCTCTATCTCCGAATCGCGCTGCGCAGGTCGTCGCTGCGCCTGCGCGGACGTTTTAACGCCTGAATCATGGACCGCAAACAACCTGTTTTCGACTTTCTCAACGCCCGCGGCATCCGCTACGAATGGTATGAACACCCCGAGGCCCCGACCATCGAAATCGCCCGCCAATGGTGGCGCGACGACGGTTCGAAACACTGCAAGAACCTCTTCTTCCGCAACCACAAGGGCGACCGCCACTACCTCGTGTGTTTCGATTCGGAGCGGTCGCTGGCCATCCGCGACCTCGAAGCCCGCCTGCGCCAGGGCAAACTGACGTTCGCCTCGCCCGAGCGCATGGAACGCTGGCTGAGACTGCGCCCCGGCTCGGTCTCGCCCTTCGGGCTGATCAACGACCCGGAGAACCACGTCCACCTGTTCCTCGACGTCAACCTGCGCGACTGCCCCGCCTACTCGTTCCACCCCAACGACAACCGCGCGACGGTGGTCATCCCGCAGGAGGAGTTTCTGAAATACCTCGCCGCCGTCGGCAACTCCTACGAATTCATCGAACTCTACTGAAACGAAAAACCCCGGCCTTCCGGCCGGGGTTTTTCGCAATGCAGGGAGCGGTTATTTCATCTCCACCAGCGCTTTGCCCGTCATTTCGGCAGGCTGCTCCAGCCCCATCAGCTTCAGCACCGTGGGAGCCACGTCGGCCAGAATACCGCTGCGGACGGACTTCACGCGGTCCGACACCACCACGATGGGAACCGGATTGAGCGAGTGCGCCGTGTTGGGCGTACCGTCGGCATTGACGGCGTTGTCGGCGTTGCCGTGGTCGGCGATCATCACCACCTCGTAGCCGTTGGCCCTGGCGGCCTCCACGACCTCGGAGACACACTTGTCGACAGCCTTCACGGCCTTCACGATCGCCTCATAGACGCCCGTGTGGCCCACCATGTCGCCGTTGGCGAAGTTCAGGCAGATGAAGTCGAATTTCTTTTCACCCAGCGCAGCGACCAGTTTTTCAGCCACTTCCGGGGCCGACATTTCGGGCTGGAGGTCATAGGTCGCCACCTTGGGCGAGGCGACGAGGATACGCTCCTCGCCGTCGAATTTCTCCTCGCGGCCGCCGTTCAGGAAGAACGTCACGTGGGCGTATTTCTCGGTCTCGGCGATACGCAGCTGTTTGAGGCCCTGCTTCGAAACCCACTCGCCGATGGTGTCGGGCACGTTCTCCTTGTCGAAAAGGATGTGCAGGCCCGTGAACTTGGCGTCGTAGGGGGTCATGCAGCAGTAGTAGAGCGGCATGGTGTGCATTCCCTCGGCGGGCATATCCGCCTGCGTCAGCACGATGGTAAGCTCCTTGGCGCGGTCGTTGCGGTAGTTGAAGAAGATCACCAGGTCGTTCGGACGGATCATGCCGACGGGCTGTCCGGCAGCGTCGACGCGCACGACGGGCTTGATGAACTCGTCCGTAACTCCCTCGTCGTAGGATTTCTGCACGGCCTCGACCATGTCCGACGCCTTCTCGCCGACGCCGTCGACCAGCGCGTCGTAAGCGATTTTCACCCGCTCCCAGCGTTTGTCGCGGTCCATGGCGTAATAACGGCCGATGACCGTGGCCACCTTGCCCGTCGATGCGGCCATGTGCTTTTCGAGGTCGGCGACGAAGCCCTTGCCGCTGCGCGGGTCGGTGTCGCGGCCGTCCATGAAGCAGTGCACGAACGTATTTTCGATCTTATATTCGGCGGCGATGTCGCAGAGTTTGAAAAGATGCTCCAGCGACGAGTGCACGCCGCCGTCCGACACGAGGCCCATGAAATGCACGTTCACGCCGTTTTTCTTGGCGTATTCGAACGCGGCTTTCACCTCCGGGTTCTGCATGATCGAGTTGTCGCGGCAGGCACGGTTGATCTTCACGAGGTCCTGATAAACGACGCGGCCGGCGCCGATATTGAGGTGTCCCACCTCCGAGTTGCCCATCTGTCCGTCGGGCAGGCCGACGTTCTCGCCGTCGGTGCGCAGTTCGGCATGGGGGTATTTTTCGGTCATGGCCGAAATGTATTCGGGATGCACGGTCGAAATGACGTCCGCCTTATCGTGACGGCCGTTTCCCCAGCCGTCGAGGATCATAAGTAATACCTTGTTATTCATATCTTACTCTGTTTTAATTACTACCGTTTTATTGCCTCCGGAGGCTGCATTCGTCGCCTGTGGCGCCGTTTACAAGTCTGACCCCATCCCAAACCCTTCCCTCGGGAAGGGCTTATCGCATCGCGACCGGAATGCGGACGGAGACCACACAATTATTTCACCTGCGCCCCGATCAGCTCCACGGCCTTGTCGATGGCGGCCTGCAAACCGTCGGGATTCTTGCCGCCGGCCGTCGCGAAGAAGGCCTGTCCGCCTCCGCCGCCCTGCATCAGCTTCGCGGCCTCGCGCACGACGGCTCCGGCATTCACGCCGCAGGCCGTGATCTCGTCGCCCAGCATCACCGTCAGCGTCGGCTTCCCGTCCCAGACGGAACCCACGACGAAAACCAGCCTGGGCGAACGTTGGCGCAGGTTGTAGGCCAGGTCCTTCACGAAGTCGGGACGGCGGTCGGTCTGCGTGGCGAAAAGCTGCATGCCGTGACGCTCGGGCGTCGATGCGGCGATCTTGTCGGCCCACTGGGCCACCTGCTCGCGGCGCATCGACTCGACCTCCTTCGAGAGGGTCTCGTTGCTTTCGAGCATCTTCTTCACGGCCTGCACGACCTGCGGGTTATTGAGGTATTCGGCGATGTTGCGCATCGTGTCCTCGGCGGCATAGAGCACCTTCTCGGCCTGCTCGCCCGTGACAGCCTCGATACGGCGCACGCCGGCCGAAATGGCGCTCTCCGAGAGAATCTTGAAGAAACCGATATTGCCCGTGGCGCCGGTGTGCGTACCGCCGCACAGTTCGACCGACGACCCGAAGCGGACCATGCGGACCTTGTCGCCGTATTTCTCGCCGAAGAGCATCATCGCACCGCACTTCTCGGCCTCCTCCTTCGTAGCCTCGCGGTTCTCCACGAGCGGATAGTTGGCGCGGATGGCCCGGTTGACGAGTTGCTCCACCTTGCGCAGCTCCTCGGGCGTCACCTTCTGGAAATGCGAGAAGTCGAAACGCAGGATTTCGGGCGTCACCAGCGAACCCTTCTGCTCGACATGCGCGCCGAGCACCTTGCGCAGCGCCTCGTGCATGAGGTGCGTGGCGGTGTGGTTGTTGGCTGCGGCCTGCCGTTTTTCAGGGTCCACCCGGGCCGTAAATTCGGCCGCGGGGTTCTCCGGGAGCTGGTTCACGATATGGATGATCAGGCCGTTCTCCTTCTCGGTGGCCACGACCGGAATGCGCTCGTTGGCGCTCTCGATCATACCGATGTCGCCGACCTGGCCGCCCGAGTTGCCGTAGAACGGCGTGCGGTCGAAAACCAGCTGGTACGACGTCTTGCCCTTCGACGTGACGCGGCGGTAGCGTGCGATGCGGACCTTCTCGGTCAGCGTGTCGTAGCCCGTGAAGATGCTCTCGCGGATGGGGAACAGCTCCACCCAGTCGTCGGTGTCGACGGCGGCGGCGTTGCGCGAACGCTCCTTCTGGGCCTGCAACTCCTTCTCGAAGGCGGCGAGGTCCACGCCGACGCCCTGTTCGCGGGCGATCAGCTCCGTGAGGTCGATCGGGAAACCGAACGTATCGTAGAGTTCGAAGGCGTCCTTGCCCGAAATAAGCTCCTTGCCTTCGCCTTTGGTTCTGGAGATCACGCCGTCCAGCAGGTTGATGCCCGTGGCGAGCGTGCGCAGGAACGAGGACTCCTCCTCCTCGATCACTTTTTCGATCAGTCCCTGCTGGGCCTTCAGTTCGGGGAACTGGCCGCCCATCTGCCCGACCAGTCCGGGAACCAGGCGGCAGAGCGTCGGCTCGGTGAAGCCGAGGTAGGTGTAGCCGTAGCGCACGGCGCGGCGCAGGATGCGGCGGATGACATAGCCCGCCTTGACGTTCGACGGCAGCTGGCCGTCGGCGATCGAGAAGGCGATGGCGCGCAGGTGGTCGGCGATCACGCGCATGGCCACGTCGGCCTTCCGGTCCTCGCCGTATTTCTTGCCCGACATCTCCGCGATGCGGCCGATCGTGGGCTGGAAAACGTCGGTGTCGTAGTTCGACTTCTTGCCCTGTAGGATCATGCAGAGGCGCTCGAAGCCCATGCCCGTGTCGACGTTGCGCGCGGGAAGTTCCTCCAGCGAGCCGTTTGCCTTGCGGTTGAACTGCATGAAGACGAGGTTCCAGATCTCGATCACCTGCGGATGGCTCGCGTTGACCATCTCGCGGCCCGGTTTGGCGGCGATCTCCGCCTCGTCGCGCAGGTCGAAGTGGATTTCCGAGCAGGGTCCGCAGGGTCCCGTCTCGCCCATCTCCCAGAAATTATCGTGCTTGTTGCCGCGGATGATATGGTCCGCGGGCAGGTACCGGAGCCAGTAGTCGTAAGCCTCCTGGTCGAACGGCACGCCGTCCTCCTCCGAACCTTCGAACACCGTGGCGTACATCCGCTCGGCGGGCAGTCCGTAGACGCCATGGAGCAGTTCCCAGGCCCACTCGATCGCCTCCTTCTTGAAGTAATCGCCGTAGGACCAGTTGCCCAGCATCTCGAACATCGTATGGTGGTAGGTGTCGTGGCCGACCTCCTCCAGGTCGTTGTGCTTGCCCGAAACGCGCAGGCATTTCTGCGTATCGGCCGCACGCGGATACTTGCGGGGGGCGTTGCCCAGGAAGATGTCCTTGAACTGGTTCATGCCCGCGTTGGTGAACATCAGCGTGGGGTCGCCCTTGACGACCATCGGGGCCGAAGGCACGATAGCATGCCCTTTCGACTCGAAGAAGTCGAGAAAGGCCTGACGAATTTTATTTGACTCCATGATATATTGATTTATCCTATTTTCACGTTCTTGATTTCGGGTTGCAAAATTACACATTTTAAACTAAATTTGCATCCTATTAAAGGAGATTTTTCCGCGATGGGCGAAAAAGGACACAGATTCGGAACCGAAACGCTTCGGACAGGCGCAGAGGAGCTGACACACGAGGCGCAGGTTCTCACGCACGGCGTGATGACGGCCCCGTTCCGGCTCCGCACCTACCGCCTGATCCGCAAGATCCTGATCGGATTCATCCTCGTGTCGATCGCCAACGTCCTCTTCTCCTACTTCTTCTACACGCCCAAGATGTACCGCATCCTGCGCGACAACCGCGAGACGGTGATCAAATACCGCATTCTTCAGGACCGCATCCGCACCGCCCAGCAGCGCGTCGACGAAATACGCCACCGCGACAACTACGTCTACCGCTCGCTCTTCTCGACCGACACGCTCTCGATCCCGGGCGTGTGGCAACCCTACCCCGATTCGAAATACGCCCCGCTCGCCGCCGACGACTACGCCCCGCTGATGGTCGGGACATGGCGGCAGCTGGACGCGCTGGCCCGGACGATCTACCTCGAATCGGTGTCGTTCGACGAATTGCAGCAGTTCTCGAAGAACAAGGAGCAGCTCTCGGCAGCCGTCCCGGCCATCTGGCCCATCGACCGCTCGGCGCTGCACAACAACCACATCGGCGCCTTCAGCGCGCGCCGCATGCACCCCGTGCTGGGCTACATCCGCCCCCACACGGGCATCGACTTCGGCTGCGACCGCGGCACTCCGGTCTACGCCACGGGCGACGCCGTGGTCGAAACAGCCTCGGCCAGCGGCTTCAACGGCGGCTACGGCAAGCAGGTGCTGCTCAACCACGAATTCGGTTACAAGACGCGCTACGCCCACCTGAACGAGGTGCTCGTGAAACCCGGCGAGCGCGTCACGCGCGGCCAGATCATCGCCCGGACGGGCAACACGGGGCGTTCGACGGGTCCCCACCTCCATTACGAGGTGATCCACAAGGGCGTGCCCGTCAACCCGATCAACTATTTCAACCGCAACATGACCCCCGAGGAGTACGAACGCCTGATGGAGAACATGCGCGAGACCAACTTCGAAAAGCTCTGACATGGCAGGTAAAAAGGATTTAGAGCGTCTGCGCAGGCGCAGGCGGCGCAAGCAGCGGATCATCCGCGCCACGGTCCACCTTTTCGTGTGGCTGGGGATGGCGGTGCTCTACTACGTGGGCTTCTCGGTCTTCTTCGACACGCCGTTCGAATACCAGATGAAGCACTCGACCGACCGCCTGCGCCGCGAATACGAGGCGCTGTCCGCCCGGTACGACTCGCTCTCGACCGTTCTGGGAAACCTTTCGGAACGCGACCGCAACGTTTTCCGCATCCTCTTCGAGTCGGAGCCGTACGATTTCGACTCGGAGCACGAACAGCGGCAGAGTTCGACCTACGAAAAGATCGTGGGCCGCTCGACGCGTCAGCTCAAACGCGAACTGCGCGAGAGGGTGAGCGAGATGGAACGACAGCTCGAAACGCTCAACGCCTCGTACCTCGAACTGCAGGCGCGCATCGACACGGCGGGCCGCAGGTGCGACAACATCCCCTCGATCCAGCCCGTGATCAACAAGCAGCTGACGCTGCTCACAGCCTCCTACGGCATGCGCATCCACCCCTTCTACAAGACGCTGCAATCGCATCAGGGCGTGGATTACACCATCCCCGAGGGTTCGCGCGTCTTCGCCACGGCCGACGGCGTGGTGCGCGACGCGGCGCAGCGCAACTCGACGCAGGGCCAGACCGTGGTGATCGACCACGGCAACGGCTACGAAACCTCGTACAGCCACCTCTCGAAGATCAACGTCCGCAAGGGCCAGACCGTGCGGCGGGGCGACATCATCGCCCTCTCGGGCGACACGGGCCTTTCGCTGGCCCCCCACCTCCACTACGAAGTGCGGCTCGACGGCATGCGCGTCGACCCGATCCACTATTTCTTCATGGAGCTGACCCCCACCGAGTACCAACGCCTGATGCGCATCGCCCAGACCGGCATGCAGTCGTTCGACTGACCCGGCCAAGAGCCGGGATTCAGGCGGCAACGAGCCTTTGGAACGAGTCATAGCCGATACACGCCTTCGACCGAATAGCAAACCGAAAAATGGAAAATTCTGAAATCCGCCTTCTTCTGCTCGATTTCGACGGCACGCTGGCCGACACCCGGCGGGCCAACACGCTCTCCTACGTCGCGGCCCTCGGCGAGGCGGGCTACACGCTCACCGAGGAGGAGTACGCCGCCAATTACTTCGGAATGCGGTGCAACGAGTTTCTCACACGCTTCGGAATCGCCGACCCCGCCGAACGCGAGCGGCTGCGGCTTCGCAAGATCGCCCTCTACCCCACGTTTTTCGACACCGTGCGGCTCAACGAACCCCTGTGGACGTTCTGCCGGCAGTTCCGCGCCGGCAGCGGCCGCGTGTGGGTGGTCTCGACGGGCAGCCGGGCCAACATCGACAACGTGATGCGCCACCTGGGAATCGGCGGCCCCGCGGCAGAGGGCGGGGTCTCCGAAACGGGCTTCCATTCCGGCGTAACGGACCCCGCAGCGCCGCTGGGCCGTGTCGACGGCATTCTCTCGGGCGCCGACGTGGAGCGTCCGAAACCCGCTCCGGACTGTTTTCTGGAGGCCATGCGCCGCGAAGGCTGCACGCCGCGCGAGACGCTGATCTTCGAGGATTCCGCAATCGGCATCGAGGCGGCACGCCGCAGCGGAGCGTCCTATTTCGTGGTGAAATTGTAGACTTAAATCTTGGAGACAATCCGATCCCGACTCGATGCCGGGGCCGTTAAGCGACGGACCGGCTAAAAGCGCAAGCGGAGGGGACGGGGCGCGTGCGCCCCCGCGAATAGTCGCCCGGAGCCAGCGTTAGCCGGTTCGTCGCAGGCAAAGGCATCCGTCGGGGAGTTTTTGGTACTTTTTGCGGAAAAAAGTACATGAAATCCCGCGGCCGCAGGCCGCAAAAACTACCTCTTGCAAATCACGTTGAAATCGCAGAACTTGCAGGTGTCGGCGTCCTCGCACTGGCGGAAGGGCACCGAGGGATCGTAGAGTTCCGCCAGCGTTTGGCGCACCAACTCCTCGAACCGTTCGGCATAAAGCGTGTAACGTCCGCCGCGGACGCCCGTTTCCCGGTCGTCGAGCGTCGGCAGGTAGTCGGGACGGTTCATCGCCCGCACGTAGTAGAGCGCGGGTTCGGCGTCGACGCCCCGCGTACGGTAGAGCATCATGGCGTAGAGCAAGGTCTGGAGGATGTTCGAAAGCCGCTGTTTGCCTTCGCCGCGGAAAAGGCTCTCCACCCCGGCGAACTCCAGGTGCGGCGCCCCGGTCTTGTAATCGACCACACGCAGCGTTCCGTCGTCCAGCGCGTCGATGCGGTCGGCGATGCCCGCGAACTTCATGCAAAGGGGGCGACCCGCCGCCGTGAAATCGAATCCGTATGCCACTTCCTGCTCCAGCCCCGTGACCGTGAAGCCGTCGTGCGCCGCATCGTAGGGCATCACCCCGCCCCGCAGATAGCGTGTAACGATGTCTTTGACCAGCAGCAGGTTGCCCGTATAGTCGTCGGTCGTGGCCGCGGGGTCCTGCAAATAATTCTCGTTGATCGCCGCCTCGACCGCCGCGGCGATCTCACCCGTGCGGATCATCGCCCGCAGGGTCTCGCCGGGGTGCGCCTCGCCCACGATCCGGGCATAGAGTTTCTGCACCGCGGCGTGAAGGATCGTGCCGAACATCGGGGCGTCGACCTCCTCGGCGATCTCGTCGTCGGCCTGGAGCCGCGCCACGGAGTGAAAATAGAACCGCAGGGGACAGGCCACATAGCGGAAGAAAGCCGTCGGCGAGAGCGTGGCCTTCGATTCTGGGTCGGTGAAGCGTCCGAGACGCTGCATGATCCCCTCGTCCTTGGCCACCTCGATCGGATCGGTCTCGGCGAGGTTGACATCCACACCCACCTCGACCTTCCGGACGGGAAATCCGCTCTCGTAGTCGAGCTGGTAGATGTAGCGGCTCGGTTCGCCCGTCGATTTGTCGTCGGCGTGCGAGCAGTAGAGCATCCACACCCGCCGGGCGCGCTGCACGAGGCGGTAGAAATAGTAGGCGTAAACCCCTTCGTGGTGCTCGGGCGTGGGCAGTCCGTAGGCCGCCCGCAGGTTGTAGGGCACGAACGACGCCTGCGCCATGTGGTTGCCCGGGAAGTTGTCGTCGTTCATCGAGAGCAGAACGACGTTTTCGAAATCGAGGTTGCGGGTTTCGAGGATGCCCATGACCTGCACCCCTTCGAGCGGCTCGCCCTCGTAGGGGATGCGCACGGTCTGCAAATGGCGGCGCAGCAGCGAGGTGTAAACCTCCGTCGTCAACTCGATGTCGCACTCGTCCAGCGAATTGCGGAGTTTGGAAATCTCCTCCGAAATCACGGCCAGAAACTCCACGCGCTGACGCCGGTCGTCGCCCTCGTAGGGCGTCCGGGCCACGGCGGCGACGACCCGCAGCAGCCAGTCGGACAGCTCGCGCCACGCGGCGGCGGGCGAAAAGATCATCCGCAGCAGGTCGTTGCGTCCCAGCCATGCGGCGTCGACCGAAATGCGCCGTTCGCGCACGATCTCGTCCTGCATGGCGCGGGTCTCGCGGGCATCGCTGTCCGCGACGTAGGGGTGCGCGAGAATGCCCACGGCGTCGGCATGGTAAAAAGTGCATCCTGCGCCCTTCGTGCGGCGGTGGGCCTGCAACTCCACGAGGCGTTCGACGAAGGTGTAGGCCAGGCTGGCCCGCAGCGGATAGCCCATCGTGACGTTGACCTTCCCGATCTCGGGCGGCAGGGCGTAGAGCAGCGGCAGGAGCAGGTTTTCATCGGTCAGCACCACGGCGGTGCGCTTGTCCAGCGGCCCCCGTGCGGCCAGTTCCCGCAGGATTGCGGCGGCGTGCTTGCACTGCACGGCGTTCGACACGGCGGCCACGGCGGTCAGCTCCTTCGGACGCTCCATGTTGTCGTGCGACACGTCCCCGCGCGGCGGGAACTGCACGACGTTCTCGCGCACGAACATTCCGGCCTCCTGCTCGGGGCGGTCTTTATAATAGGAGTCGTAATCCCAGTAGAAATCGGTCTCGGCAGCCGTCGAGAGGAAGCGGAATAGCTGTTTCTCGCACTCCGACAGGGCGTTGAATCCCGCCACGACATATTGCCGCGCCTCGGGAAAGGCATACCCCTCGCCGCGGATGCGGTCGGCGGCGGCCCGCTGGACCATGCCGTTGTAGGCGATGCCCAGCTCGGAGAGCCGTTCGCGGAAGCGGGCGTAAACCGGCCCCAGGGTCTTCCAGATCGCCAGGAAGCGGCGCTTCTCCTCCGAGAGATCGGTTTCGTCGGCGAGCGTCGACCAGAAACGCAGGATTTGCAGCTGCGCGGGAGTAAGGTACGAAATGTCGGCCTCGATCTCCTTGATCTCCGAGATGTTGCGGAACAGCATCGCGGCGTCGATCCGGTATTTGTCGATGGTGTCGAAATCCGTCAGGAGCATGTCGCCCCAGAAATAGAACTTGTCGAACGGCTCGGCGTGGTATTCCGAATAGATTTTGTAGAGTTCGGTGATCAGCCGCACGCGGTCCCCGGTGCGGAGTCCCGAAATCTCGGTCGTCAGATCGTCGACCGTCACCCACCGGGGCTGCCACATCGGACGCCCGGCGATGCCCGTCAGGGCGTCGACGAAGAACAGCCGCGCACGACGCGACGGAAAGAGGATCGCCCTTTCGGAAAGCCCTTCGCCGTAACGGGCATAGAGGTCTTCGGCAACTTCGTGGAGAAAGGTTTTCATATAATGCAAAATTCACAATTCACAATAATTTAGTTTGCAGACGTTTAAAACCGACTTCAGCAAAGTCAAAATTATGAATTATGAATTATGAATTGCGAATCACTCCACCCTTGTGATGTCGCCGCCCATGAACTTCGCTCCGCTGCGCACGATGGGCGGAGCGCCCTTGTAGGTGATCTTGCCCCCGGTCGAGGTTTTGCCCTGGAAACGGTCGGTCACCCACAGCGCAGCAACGCCCGAACTGGTGACGTTGGCCTCGGCGGCCATCACCTCCAGCCCCGCGGCTTCGAGCTTTCCGGTCGAGACGAACAGCGAAAGGTAGCGCACCGCGCCCGTCAGCGTCGCCGTGCTCTTGCCCGTAAGCTCCATTTTCAGGTCCTTGACATCCATCCGGGCCGTCACCTGCGCCATGCCGCCCACGGTCAGGTCGAGGACCGTGGCCACCAGCGTGCTGTCGAACGTCGCCACGGCGTCGGCAATGGCGACGCGCTCCAGCGAATTGTAATAAACCGTCACCGAAGTGCGGTCGGGCCGGCGGGCGTCGGAGCGTTCCGTGATGCGCAGCACCTTGTCCTTCACCTCGGCGCGGAATTTGGTCGTATAGGAACCTTTGGTGTCGTAGACGATCTTGGGGGCTTCGGTGTCGGGAACCTGCACGAATTTGACGTCGAGCGGCGCCGACACTTCGACGGCTGTAAACGACGTGAGCCATTCGCGGCGTTCCCCGGTTTCGGCGGGCTGCTGCGCCCGGCAGAGCGCTGCGGCGGCCAGCATCACGGCCGTCAGAATCATTTTCTTCATAACAAGATCTTGTTTTAGCTCCGCTAAATTACAAAATTATTGCGAAGTTCGGGATTTGTTTTGTATTTTTACCCATTAAAACGAAATTTCGGACAGTGAGAGCGAAGATTCTGAATGCAAGCGCCGGATCGGGAAAAACCTACCAGCTGGCCTACAAATACGTCCGCGACGTGATCGACCAGCCGGGCCTCTACCGCCACATCCTCGCCGTGACCTTCACGAACAAGGCCACCGAGGAGATGAAATCGCGCATCCTGAAGGAGATCCACCGTCTGGCCTCGGGAGGCGCAAGCCCCTATCTGGAAAACCTCTGCCGCGAGCTGTCGCTCGACGAGCGTTCGGTGCGCAAACGCGCCGCCGAGGTGCGTTCGAAAATCCTGCACGACTACTCGCGCTTCACGGTGCTGACGATCGACACCTTCTTCCAGCGCATCCTGCGGGCCTTCATCAAGGAGCTGGGCATCGACCTCAATTACAATGTCGAGATCGAGACGGCTTCGGTGCTGTCGAAGGGCGCCGACACGCTCATCGAGCAGATCACCGTCGACCGCGACCTGCAACGCTGGCTCACGGAGTTCGTGCAGGAGCGCATCGACGAGGGCCGCAAATGGGACATCCGCGACGGCATCCTTTCGCTCGGCGGCGAGTTGTTCAAGGAGAAGAACAAGGACGCGCTGTCGGTGCCGCGGTCGCGCGAGGAACTGGGCCGGATCGTATCGCGCGCCGCGGCGCAGGCCGAGGCGACCAAAAAGCAATTGCAGCAGACCGCCGCCCGGGCCGTTGCGATCATCTCCCGGGCCGGACTTACGGCCGCCGACTTTTCGGGCAAGAGCCGCAGCTTCGCCAATTATTTCTTCACCGTCGCCGCGGGCGAACTGAAACCCTACGGCGCGACGGTGGCCAAGATGGCCGCCGCGCCCGAGGGCTGGGGCGCCAAGGGATCGCCCGCGCAGGCGCTGGCCCCCGAGCTGCAACCCCTGCTGCGCGAAATGTGCGACATCTACGACGCCAACCGCAAGAGCTGGAACACCTGCGACCTGCTGAAGGAGAACTACCGCAGCTTCGCCCTGCTGTCGGACCTCTACAAGCGGGTGCAGCAGCTGTGCGACGAGCAGAACATGATGCTCCTCTCGGAAACCAAATACGTCCTCTCGGAGTTCATCGGCCACAACGACGCGCCGTTCATCTACGAGAAGGTGGGCAACCGTTTCGAGCGTTTTATGATCGACGAATTCCAGGACACCTCCCTGAAGGAGTGGGAAAACTTCCTGCCCCTGCTGCAAAACGCCATGGCGCAGTCGGAGGAGACCTCGGTGCTGATCGTGGGCGACATCAAGCAGTCGATCTACCGCTGGCGGGGCGGCGACTGGAAAATCCTCCACGGCGAGGCCCAGCAGGCGCTGGGCGCGGGCGACACCCAAGTCGAGGTGCTGCGGGAGAACTGGCGGAGCCTCCCCGCGGTGGTCGCCTTCAACAACCGCATCATCGAACGGATCGTCGCCGCGGACAACCGTGCGCTGAACGAAACCCTCGCAAAGGCCTCCGAGGAGGGTTCCGTCGATCCCGCGGAGGCCGCCGCGCTGCGCGACACCCTCGCCGACGCCTACCGCGGACATGCCCAGCTCCCGCGCCGCAAGGCCGAACACCCGGGTTACGTCTCGGTCGAGACCTTCGCCGAGCGGCCGCCCGTCGTGGAGCGCATCTGCGCGCTGATCGACAAGGGATTCCGGCCGTGCGACATTATGATCCTCGTGCGCGGGGCCACCGACGGCGCGAAGGTCGCCGCCGAACTGCTCGACTTCAAACGCCGCAACGAGGACCCGCGCTACCGTTTCGACGTGATGACCCAGGAGGCTCTGATCGTGGGCAACGCCCCCGTCAGCTCGTTCATCGCCGCGGCCCTGCGGCTGGCGCTCAACCCCGACGACTCGCTCTCGCGCGCCGTCTACAACCACTACCTCGGCCGCCCGTTCGACCGGCCGCTCGACGATTCGGAACGCGATTTTTTCCGCTCGGTGCGGCTCCTGTCGCCCGAGGAGGCGTTCGAGCGGATCGTCATGCGGCACGCCCTGCAAGGCGACCGTCGGCAGACGGCCTACCTCCAGGCCATCCACGAGCAGATCATCTCGTTCTGCGCGACGAAAATCGCCGACATAGCGCTGTTCCTCCGCTGGTGGGAGGAGACGGGCAAAAACCGCTCGCTGTCGGTCGAGGAGAGCGCCACGACGGTCGAGATCACCACCATCCACAAGGCCAAGGGGCTTGAAAAGCGGGCCGTGCTCATCCCCTACTGCTCGTGGTCGCCGGACCCCAAGTCGAGCGGCACGGTGCAGAACATCGTCTGGGCCGAGGCCCGCGGCGACGGGGCCGAAGCGATCGGCCGCTTCCCGGTGAGGTACAAGAAGGCGATGGCCGAATCGGGCTTCTCACCGGAGTACTACCGCGAGCTGGTCTACGCCCACGTCGACAACGTCAACCTGCTGTACGTGGCCCTCACGCGCGCCGCCGAGTCGCTACACGTCTTCATCCCGCAGAAGGGCGGCCGCACGGTCGGGGGGCTGCTGCTCCAGAGCATCGCAACCGACGGCGACAAGGCCCTGCTGGGCGACTTCGAAGGCCGCTGCACCATCGACGAAGCGGGCGAACACTTCGCTTTCGGGGAGTTCGCGGGTCCCGTCGCAGGCGGTTCGAAACGCTCCGAGGCCGAGCACGTCATCCTGGAGGAGTACCCCACGGCGCAGGCCGACCTGCGGCTGCGGCTCCCCTCGCAACGCTATTTCGAGGACGGCGGCGAGGTCGAGCTCTCGCCCCGGAACCTCGGCATCCTGATGCACAGGGCCTTCGAGCAGGCCGACGACGAGGCCGGAATCCACGAGGCCGTGCGCGGCATGCAGGCCGACGGCACGCTGTCCGAAGCCGATGCCGCGACCCTGCGGCAGATGATCGCCCGGGCCTTGGAACACCCCGAGGTGCGCGAATGGTTCGGCGGAGGCTGGGAGCGCGTGCGCAACGAAAACGAAATCATCATCCCCGGCAGAGGGTCGACGCGGCGTCCCGACCGCGTGATGATCGACGGACGCCGGGTCGTCGTCGTCGACTACAAGTTCGGCCTGCGCGACGCCGAACGCCACCGCCGGCAAATGCGCGAATACCTCCGCCTGCTGGGCGAAATGGGTTATGCCCCGGCCGAGGGGTATCTGTGGTATGTGAAACTGGGTAAAATCGAAAAAGTGGAGCCATGAGAAGCATCCTCCGAAGCCTTCCCGCCGCATTCCGCCGCCGGGGTCTCCGCATCGCCGCGACCCTCGTGCTGCGCGCCGTGCTGAACCTGGCGGGACTCGCGGCCCTGCTGCCGGTGCTGACGCTGGTGCTCGACCCCGCGGGATTCGAGGGCGACGGGCCGCTGGCGACGGTCTACGTCTGGTCGGGCGTCGCCTCGCCGCGCACGTTCGCACTCGCGGTCTGCGGGGCCGTCGTGGGGTTCATCGTCCTCAAATGCGGCGTCAACTTCCTGCTGGCACGCGCCGAACGCCGCTACATCTACGACCTCTACCGCACCCTTTCGCGCCGCCTCTACATCGCCTACCACGACCGGGGTCTGGCCTTCATCAACAATTCGAACTCCTCGGTGCTGGCGCGCAACGTCAACGTCGTCTGCCTGGCATTCGCCGCCGGGGTCCTGCGCCCCGCCGCCGCGATGATCGCCGAGGCGATGCTCTTCGTCCTGCTGTTCGCCTCGCTGGCTCTCTACACGCCCCTCGCGGCGCTGCTCTCCGTCATGATCTTCCTCCCCGCGGTGTGGCTCTACTACGCGCTGGTCCGCAACCGCATCAACCGTTACGGCGAACAGGAGAACCGCGCCCAGCGCGAGAAGTCGCGCCTCGTGGCCGAGACCTTCCGGGGATACGCCGACATCGAGTTGAGCGACGCCTTCCCGGGGATGCTCCGCGCCTTCGACCGCACGATGGACGAAGTGGTGCGCACCCGCTCGCGCGAGGCCGACATCGGCCAGCTGCCCCAACTCTTCACCGAGATCGGGCTTGCCGTGGGCATGGCCCTGCTGGCGGCCGTGAGCTTCGGCGGCGGGCAGTCGCAGCTGCTGTTCGGCGTCTTCGCCGTGGCGGCCCTGCGGCTGATGCCCTCCGTGCGCGGCATCATGTCGGGCTGGGCCACGATCCGCTACAACCGCTACACCATCCCCATCCTGCGCGAAGCGGCCCTCCACGAGCCGGCCTCCGCGCACCCCGAGGTCCCGACGCGCGAAACGCTGCCCTTCGAGCGCGAAATCTCGGTCCGCAACCTCTCGTTCCGCTTCACCGAAGAGAGCCGGGAACTTTTCCACGGCCTCACGCTGACCATCCGCAAGGGCGAACGCATCGGCATCCGCGGGGCGTCGGGCGCAGGCAAGACCACCCTTTTCAACCTCCTGCTGGGCCTTTACGAACCCACGTCGGGAGAAATCGCCGTCGACGGCACGCCCCTCACCGCCGCAAACCGCCGGGCATGGCAGAACCGCATCGGTTATGTCTCGCAGCGTCTGTTCCTCACCGACGGAACATTCGCGGCCAACGTCGCACCGGGCGTCCCGGCCGCCGAAATCGACCGCCGGCGGGTCACCGAAGCCCTCGAAGCGGCCCAGCTGGGCGAATTCATCGCTTCGCTGCCCCTGGGGATCGACACCCCCGTCGGCGAATGCGGCAGCCGCCTCTCGGGCGGACAGCGGCAGCGCATCGGCATCGCACGCGCCCTCTACCGCCGCGCCGACGTGCTTTTCTTCGACGAGGCGACCTCGGCGCTCGACAGCCGCACCGAAGGGGAGATCAACCGTTCGATCGCCGCGATCGCCGCGCGGAATCCGGGCCTTACGCTGCTGGTGATCGCCCACCGCGAAACCTCACTCGAATACTGCGACCGAATCATAACGCTGGAAAAATAAGATGAAGAACCGGAAGCCGTCCCTTATTCCCATCTGCCAGCCGCGACCCTCTCCCAGCGAGGGAGAGGACCTACGATTCACCCGGCTCGTACGGCAGAGTATATCCTTGCACCGCCGGCGCGAAAAAAAATGAACGCTAACAACCGCTTTATGAATTATACGATCGCCAATATCCGCGTCTCCCTGCCCGACGCCTGCACGGGAGAGCATTTCACCCGGGCCCTGCGCCCGTTCCTGACACTCGGCGCCGGCCCTGCGGACCTCGCGCTGGAAATCGTCCCCCGGATTCCGGCCGAAGCCGATTACCGCGAACTCGACATCTTCGAGTTTCCCGACGCCGACGCCGACTGCCGTTTCGGGACCGACGCGGCGGGCTACCTGCTCGAAATGACGCCCCGCGACGGCAGCGCCCCGGCCCGCTACCGCATGGCCTACGGCGCGGCGGCGGCCCGTAGCGACATCACCCCCGGACACAATCCCGCGCTGTTCCGGTTCGGGGTCTGGATTCTTTTCAACATCGCGGCGCTGCCCCTCGGAGCCGTGGCCTTCCACTCCTCGGTGATCCGCTACCGCGGCCGGGGAGTGCTGTTCCTCGGCGAATCGGGAACAGGCAAAAGCACCCACACGCGGCTGTGGCGGGAGCATATCCCGGGTGCGGAACTGCTCAACGACGACAGTCCGATCATCCGGGCCACGGACAGCGAAGCCCTCGTCCACGGATCGCCGTGGAGCGGCAAAACGCCCTGCTACCGCAACGAGAGCTGCCCGATAGCCGCCGTCGTACGGCTCTCGCAAGCCCCGCACAACCGCATCCGCCGCCTGCGGCCGATCGAGTCCATCGGAGCGTTGCTCCCCTCCGCACCCCCGGCCTTCGCCCGCGACGAACGGCTTTCGGACGACACCTGCGGCCTGCTCTCCCGGCTGATCGCACAGGTTCCCGTCTACCACCTGGAGTGCCTGCCCGACGCGGCGGCGGCGCAGCTCGCCTGCCGAACGGTTTTCAACGACGCGACGCTATGATCCTGCTCCCCAACCAACTCTTCTTCGCCGAGGTCGAGGCGATGCTCGCCGAAGGCCGCGAGGTTCAGATCCGCATGAAGGGCCACAGCATGCGGCCCCTGCTGCGCAGCGAGCGCGACCAGGTCGTGCTGACGCCCTGCGCCGACCCCGCGCGCCTGCAACCGGGCGACGTGGTGCTGTTCCGCTGCTGCGGCCGCCACATCCTCCACCGCATCGTCCGCCGCGACGGCGAGCGCCTCACACTCGCGGGCGACGGGAACTACCGCATCACGGAACAGTGCACGACACGCGACGTCGCCGGCATCGCCGTCCGGGTCATCCGCGCCTCGGGCCGCGTCGTCGGCTGCGACTCCCCCGGCTGGCAGCTCCGATCGCGCCTCTGGCTCGCGATCCCGCCCTGGCTGCGACGGCAGGTGCTGCGCGTGCTCTGGCATTCGGGCTGGAAATGAAAAAGGCAGGGCTTTCGACAGCCCTGCTTTTTTACGGCAGCCCACGGAAGAGACCGGGAGAGAAAATCCCCGGACGGGTAACGCCGGAGTGCGTCCCGTCCGGGGATTTCGAGGGATGTGCGGAAATATCCGCCGTGGTTCCTGCGGAGAGCCGCAAATGGCAACAAAAAAAACAGACCGGATCGCTCCGGTCTGTTTTCACATAAATCGGCCTGGACTATTCGCCCAGAGCGAACCGCTTGTAAGCCACGACCGTGGCATCCTTGTCGGCCTTGTGGATGTAGTCGGCGATCGACTCCTTCTCGCCTACCACCGGCTGGGCCAGCAGCGTGTTCTCCTCGAAGAACTTGCGCATCTTGCCTTCGGCGATCTTCTCCAGAATGGCCTCGGGTTTGTTGGCGTTCTTGGGGTCCTGCTTCATGGCCTCCACGGCGATCTTGCGCTCGTGCTCCACAACCTCTGCGGGGCAGTCCGCCTCCGAGATCGAAACGGGAGCCATGGCCGTAGCCTGCATGGTCACGGTGTGTGCGACCTCGGCGGGAATCTCCTTGTTGAAGCCCAGGATCGTACCCAGCTTCTTGTTGAAGTGCACGTAAGCGGCGCAGTAGGGAGCCTCGATGCGGCCGTAGTAAGCCAGCTCGATCTTCTCGCCCGTCTGACCCGATTTCTCGGTCACCATCTCCTCGACGGTGCGGCCCTCTGCGTTTTTCGCAGCCATCAGCGCATCGCGGTCGGCAGCGTCGTTCTTCACGGCGACCTCCAGCATGGCCTCTGCCGAAGCCGAATACTCGGAGTTCTGGGCCACGAAGTCGGTCTCGCACGCCAGGCAGAGGATGTAAGCCTTCTGGCCTACGATCTTCGTAACGACGACACCCTCGGTAGCGGTGCGGTCGGCGCGCTTGGCGACGATGAGCTTACCTTTCTCGCGGATAATGTCCTGAGCGCGGGCAAAATCACCTTCAGCTTCGATGAGGGCCTTCTTGCAGTCCATCATACCGGCGCCGGTCATCTTGCGGAGCTTCATTACATCAGCAGCTTTGATTTCCATAATCTTGTCCTTTCTCTATAAGGTTCGTAAATACAATTATTCTGCCTTTTCCTCGGCGGTCTCGGCTGCTTCTGCGGGAGCGGCAGCAGGCTCCTCGTAGGGAGTCTCGACAGCGGCGACAACCTCTGCCACGGCAGCCTCCTCGGCATCAATCGCAGCCTTCACGGCCTTCTTGATGCGGGGCTTGCCCTCCTTCTTAACGGTTGCACCCTCGGCGTCAGCCTCCTGTGCCTCCTTCTCCTTTTCGAGCTTGCGCTCCTCGGTGCCCTCGGCGATAGCGGCGCACATGGCTTCGAGAACCACGGCGATCGACTTGGTGGCATCGTCATTTGCAGGGATAACGTAATCAATGTCGGTCGGATCACAACAAGTGTCTACCATTGCAAATACGGGGATGCTGAGGCGTTTGGCCTCCTTCACGGCGTTGGCCTCCTTCTGTACGTCGACGACGAACAGAGCCGCCGGAAGACGCGTCAGGTCGGCGATCGAGCCGAGGTTCTTCTCCAGTTTCGCACGCTGGCGGGAGATCTGGAGTTTTTCGCGCTTGGAGAAATTATCGAACGTGCCGTCGGTCGCCATCTTGTCGATGGTGGACATTTTCTTGACGGCTTTACGTATGGTGGGGAAGTTTGTCAGCATACCGCCGGCCCAACGCTCGGTGACGTAAGGCATACCGACGGCTGCCACCTTTTCGGCAACAATGTCCTTGGCCTGTTTCTTGGTCGCTACGAACAGCACGCGGCGACCGCTCTTGGCGATCTGCTTGATGGCCGCAGCAGCCTCATCGATCTTCAGGACGGTTTTGTGCAGGTCGATGATGTGGATGCCGTTCTTCTCCATGAAGATGTAAGGAGCCATTTTGGGGTTCCATTTGCGCTTCAGGTGACCGAAGTGCGCACCGGCTTCCAATAATGTATTAAAATCTGTACGTGACATTTTAATTCAATTCGTTGATTAATTTTAATTCTCTTTTCTTCAACCCTCCGGGTAGCGGCCTGGCCGGTCCCGGGGAGTTTTCCGCGGCGCGGCAACCAGATAGTAGACTAATTAAAAATTAAGAATTAAAAATGAAAAATTCCCAATATATAATAAGTATCCATGTGGTTTGAGAACCGTCGCCGTGCGTTGCCGAAATTCCGGTCGTGCGTATTAACGCTTGCTGAACTGGAACTTGCGGCGTGCACCGGGCTGACCGGGCTTCTTACGCTCAACCTCGCGGGAATCGCGCGTGAGGAATCCGGCCTTCTTCAGCACCGGACGCATCTCCGCGTCGATTTCGCACAGTGCGCGTGCGATGCCCAGACGAGCGGCCGAAGCCTGTCCCGTGATACCACCGCCATCGAGGTTGATGACGATGTCGTAATTCTCCGCCGTGTTGGTGGCCAGCAGGGGCTGCTTCACCTGGTATTGGAGAATTTCGAGCGGGAAGTAAACTTCAAGCGCTTTGCGGTTGATTGTAATCTGACCCTTGCCCGGCTTCACGTATACGCGAGCCACAGCGGCCTTACGACGACCTACGGTGTTTACAACTTCCATAACTCTTACTTAATCTCGTTTAATTTAATAGTCTTCGGGTTCTGTGCGGCGTGGGGATGCTCTGCGCCGGCATAGACCTTCAGGTTCGACAGCAGCTTGTCGCCCAGACGGGTCTTGGGCAGCATGCCTTTGACGGCCTTCTCGATGAGGAAGGTCGGTTTCTTTGCCAGATAGTCGGCAGGCGTAGCGAAACGCTGGCCGCCGGGGTATCCGGTGTGACGCGTGTAGACCTTGTCGGTCATTTTGTTGCCCGTGAGCTTCACCTTCTCCGCGTTGATGACGATGACGTAGTCACCACAGTCGACGTGGGGTGTGTAGCTGGGCTTGTTCTTGCCTCGGAGGATCTTCGCGACCTGCGATGCAAGACGTCCCAATACCTCGTTCGTAGCGTCGATCACCACCCATTCCTTGGTGACGGTCGCAGCGTTCGCCGAGATAGTCTTGTAGCTTAATGAATCCACTGTTTTTACGTTTAATTTAACTTATTGTAATCCGTTCCCCGCACATTGCGGGTGCGCAAAGGTACGAAAAAGTTTCTGATCTGCAAAAACAAATGAAAATCAAAATCGAAAACCGCGCAAAAAAACCGCAACGGCCCCGTATTCAGGAGAGTTGCGGCATTCCGAAGCAGGAGCGCGGCGTTAGCGGGCGCCCTTGGCAGGCAGGCGGCAGGCGGGCGGCTGTGTCAATACGAACGGGATGAACCCCGGTTCCGGCCGGCGGCGCCGCTCGGGAACCGCAGTTCCGAGCGAATTTTGAAATCGACCGGCAGCGTGTATTCCACCCGGACGAGCGCACCGTCCTGCCTGCCCGGCGTCCACCGCGGCGCACGTCCAAGCACACGAGCGACCGCTTCCGAAAATTGCGGATGCGGCGACTCGAGAATCTCCACCATCGTAATCCGCCCCTCCTTGTCGACGATGAATGCCGCGACCACACGCCCCTGCACGCCCCGTTTCAGCATGTCCGACGGGTACCTCACTTCAGCCATCACCCAACTCCGGAATTTATCCAGCCCGCCTCCGAAGAACTTCGGCATGACCTCGACCACCCGGTAAGCGTCCTTATCGCTGTATTCCGCTCCGGCGGCCCCGGGACCGAAGGCGACCGGCATCGAGACCCCGAAACGAACCCGCTCTCCGTCAATCGTCGCCGGAGTCCACGCAGGAGCCGCGGCAATGGCCTGACGCACCGTCTGTTCCAAAGCATCTTCGTCCCGGTATTTCGGTTTGGGGGCAGGAGTCACCCGCCCGTCCTTTCCGACGACAAACCGCAGGATCAGTTTCCGCGGCTCCGTGAGCGCACCCGGACCCATCAGGCTGTCGACCTGCCGCTGCACCCACGCACGAAACCCGTCCGGACCGCCGCCGCAGAACAGGGGCATCCTATCGGCCGTCGTATGGATGTCGCACTCCTCGGCGCAAAGCCCCAGCTCCTCCTGTCCCGCAGGAGGGGCGACCAGCCGGAAGACGAATCGCATCTCCAGCTCCGTTTTTACAGGTTTCCCCTTCGTCCGTCCGGGCGACCATTTCGGCGACAGGGCGATCGTCTTGCAGAGCCGGTCGGCAAAATGCCGCTCCTCGCAATGCGTGACCTTCAGATCGGTCAGCGTCCCGTTTTTGTCGATGGCGAACACAACTTCGACCTTCGCCTCATCCCCGACATCGTAGCGATCGGCCGGAAACCGCAGGTTGCGGATCACCCAGATTTTGAAGCATTCCGGACGGCTTCCCTGAAAAGAGGGGTCCATCTTTTCGGGCCAAAGGCTGGCCGCCGCACCGGCGTTTTTTCCGGGGGTCTTTTCCTCTCCGGCGGTTTTCGCGGCGGTCGCAGCCGCATGCAGCGACGCAAGGCCGAAAAGCACCATAAACAAGCGTTTCATAATAAGGCAGGAGTTTTAGGTTTCATAAATATAGCGAAAAATGCGAGACTTGCAACGGCACAGGCGCAAAAAAGAGGGTCCGGCGAACCGAAACCCTCTTGCAACCGTATCGGGCCGTGCGGCCCGGAACGCGATTCCCTATCCGAGGAACGAAAGCAGAATGCCCGCGGCGACCGCCGAACCGACCACGCCGGCCACGTTGGGACCCATGGCGTGCATCAGCAGGAAGTTCGAGGGATCGGCCTTCTGGCCCTCGGTCTGCGACACGCGGGCGGCCATCGGGACGGCCGAAACGCCGGCCGAACCGATCAGCGGATTGATCTTGTTGTCGCCCTTCGAGAAGAAGTTCATCACCTTGGCGAGCAGCACGCCGCCGGCGGTTCCCATCGCGAAGGCGATCACGCCCAGCACGAGGATGAACAGCGTCCGCGGATTGAGGAACGCCTCGGCCGTAGCCGTAGCTCCTACCGTGAGACCCAGGAAGATGACGACAATGTTCATCAGTTCGTTCTGCACCGTCTTCGACAGACGGTCCACCACGCCGCACTCCTTCATCAGGTTGCCCAGCATGAGACAGCCGACGAGCGGAGCGGCCGACGGCAGCAGCAGCGCGATGATCACGGTGATGATCAGCGGGAAGAGGATCTTCTCGGTCTTCGACACCGGACGCAGCTGGCGCATCTTGATCTTACGCTCCTTCTCGGTGGTCAGCATGCGCATGATCGGCGGCTGGATCACCGGCACGAGGGCCATGTAGGAGTAGGCGGCCACGGCGATCGGGCCGAGCAGCTCGGGAGCCAGAATCGCGGTCAGGTAGATCGACGTGGGACCGTCGGCGCCGCCGATGATGCCGATCGAACCGGCCTCGGCTGGCGAGAATCCGAGCGCATAAGCGCCGATGAACGTGAGGAAAATACCAAGCTGCGCCGCGGCTCCCAGCAGGAAGCTCTTGGGGTTGGCGATCAGCGGGCCGAAGTCGGTCATGGCGCCCACGCCCACGAAGATAAGGCAGGGATAGATGCCGAGCTTCACGCCCAGATAGAGGTAATCGAGGAGTCCCGCCTGGGCGACGAAAATATCCCAGTGGACGTGCCCCCCGGCAAAAAGTTCCGTATGGTAGAGGTTCGCTCCGGGAAGGTTCGTCAGCAGCATGCCGAACGCGATGGTCAGCAGCAGCAGCGGTTCGAACTTATGTTTGATGGCCAGGTACAGCAGAAAGAAGGCCACACAGATCATAATCAGACTGCCCCACCCCATGTTGGCTATCAGACCGGCCACGCCCGTCGATTCGGCAAAGGTTTCAAGGCTTTCCAGCACGAAATTGGAGCTGGAAGTCAATGCATTCCACATAGTCCTACCCGATTACGATTAAAACGTCGCCTTCCATGACCGTAGCGCCCTGCTGCACGAGAATCTGCTTCACGACACCGGCGCGGTCGGCGTCGATGTTGTTCTCCATCTTCATGGCTTCGAGCACGACGAGCGTCTGTCCTGCCGCGACGGTATCGCCCACGGCCACCTTCACGCTCAACACGGTGCCCGGCAGCGGGCATTTCACGCTGGAACCCGACGTCGAAGGCGCGGGAGCGATGCGCGGCGAAGGAGTGGCCGTCGAGGGAGTGATCATGGCGCTGTTGGCCGACTTGGGGGCCGGGGACACCTGGGGTTTGGAGACCGTCGAGGCTTTCGCGCCCTCGATCTCGACTTCGTAATCCACGCCGTTGACCACGACGTGCGCTACCGTCGAGGCCTCGTTCACGTCGTCGATCTGGACGTTGTAATTATGTCCGTTGATTTTCAAAGAGTAATCTTTCATTTTCTTTTTTGGGTTGTCTTGTTCCGACGCAGGGTCCTATCTCCGGTCGGGAAGCTGGGTTAAACCGTGAATTTTCGAATTCCAGGGCGAATAGGCCCGCTTGATGTTGAGAATGGTCAGCACCTCGGACTCGCGGTCGTGCAGGGCGCCCTTGTAGATCTTGAGCGCCGTAGCGATGGCTGCGATCTCCTCCTCGCTGATCATCGGCTGGGCGTCGACCTTCCTGCCGCTCGCCGGACGGACCCGGAAGCAGGCCCCGAAGGCCTTCATAATGAAGATCAGCGCCACCAGCAGGATAAACACCAGGCTGAACCCGATCAGCGACACCCAGAGTATCTCGGACCATCCCCAGTTCATAACTGTCAGTATTGTCATCTTTTCAGTCTGTTAGAGAGGAATGTTCGAATGTTTCTTCGCGGGGTTCTGCAAACGCTTCGTAGCCAGCGACTGCAAGGCGCGGATCACACGGAAACGCGTGTTGCGCGGCTCGATCACGTCGTCGATATAGCCGTAGCGTGCGGCGTTGTAGGGGTTGGAGAACTTGTCGTTGTACTCCTGCTCCTTCTCGGCGATGAACTTCGCCTTCTCCTCCGGTTTGTCGGCCAGCTCCTTCAGCTCCTTGCCGTAGAGCACCTCGACGGCGCCGCTGGCGCCCATCACGGCGATCTCGGCCGTCGGCCATGCGTAGTTGATGTCGCCGCGGATGTGCTTCGACGACATGACGATGTATGCGCCTCCGTAAGCCTTGCGCAGCGTCACGGTGATCTTCGGCACGGTGGCCTCGCAGTAGGCGAACAGCAGCTTCGCGCCGTGGGTGATCACGCCGCCGTACTCCTGGGTCGTACCCGGCAGGAAGCCCGGAACGTCCACCAGCGTCACGATCGGAATGTTGAACGCGTCGCAGAAACGCACGAAGCGCGCAGCCTTGCGGCTGGCGTTGATGTCCAGCACGCCGGCCATGAACTTGGGCTGGTTGGCGATGATGCCCACCGACTGGCCGTTGAAACGCGCGAAGCAGGTGATGATGTTCTTGGCATAGCCTGCGGCCGATTCGAGGAACTCGCCGTTGTCGACGATGGCCTTGATCACCTCGGTCATGTCGTAGGGCTTGTTGGCGCTGTCGGGAATGATCTCGTTGAGCGAATCCTCCAGACGGGTGATCTTATCGGTGCAGACGGCCAGCGGAGCGTCCTCCATGTTGTTCTGCGGCATGTAGGAGATCAGCTTCTTGATCAGCCCGATACCCTCCTCCTCGGTGTCGACGGCGAACTGCGCCACGCCCGACTTGGTGGTGTGCATCAGGGCGCCGCCCAGCTGCTCCTGCGTCACGTCCTCGCCCGTCACGGTCTTCACGACCTTCGGGCCGGTGAGGAACATGTTCGAGGTCTCCTTCTTCATAATGATGAAGTCGGTCAGCGCGGGCGAATAGACCGCACCGCCTGCGCAGGGGCCGAAGATGGCCGAAATCTGCGGAATGACGCCCGACGACATCACGTTGCGCTGGAAGATGTTGGCGTAACCGGCCAGGGCGTTGACGCCCTCCTGGATACGCGCGCCGCCCGAGTCGTTCATGCCGATGCAGGGCGCGCCGTTGCGCATGGCCATGTCCATCACCTTGCAGATCTTGTCGGACATCGACAGCGACAGCGAACCGGCCGTCACGGTGAAATCCTGTGCGAAGACATAAACCAGACGTCCGTCGATCGTGCCGTAACCCGTCACCACGCCGTCGCCGAAGGTGTGCTTGCGATCCATGCCGAAATCGTAGCAGCGGTGGGTCACAAACATATCGAACTCCTCGAACGAACCTTCGTCGAGGAGCATCTGAATACGCTCGCGGGCCGTGTACTTGCCCTTATCGTGCTGTTTGTCGATCGCCTTCTGGCCGCCGCCGAGACGCGCGGTTTCGCGGTTCTCGATCAGTTTGTTGATCTTTTCCTGTATCTGGCTCATAATCCTATTTGTTTTTGTTTTCGCAAAGCTCCGTCAGAATGCCCTGGGTCGATTTCGGGTGCAGGAAGGCGATGGTCATGCCCTCGGCGCCCTTGCGGGGGGTCTTGTCGATCAGACGGATGCCCTTGGCCTCCGCGTCGGCGAGCTGCTCCTCGATGTTTTCGCAGGCCAGCGCCATGTGGTGAATGCCGACGCCGCGGTTCTCGATGTACTTTGCGATCGTCGAATCCTCCGAAGTCGGCTCCAGCAATTCGATCTTGGTCTGCCCCAGCATGAAGAACGCCGTGCGGACCTTCTGGTCGGCGACCTCCTCGATGGCATAGCACTTCAGGCCCAATACGTTCTCCCAGTAGGGAATCGCCTCGTCGAGACTCTTCACGGCAACGCCAAGATGCTCGATATGAGAAACTTTCATAGCAAAATTTAAATTTAAGTTAGTGGATATTCGTATGTTGTTTCGTTCGTTGTTATTTTGCGAACACAAAGATAGACGAATCTTTCAGAACCGCCAAAATTCGGAGTACTTTTTTTGGCAATAACTTCGGGTTCGGAATTCGCAGGAAATGTCCGGAAAGGCGATTCGTTCCGGCGGAGCCTCCGGCGGCCTGCGGTTCGAAAGCCGGGGTTACAGCGACGTGTAAATCTGCATCAGCCGTTCCGCCACGGCGTATTCGGAGAACAGTTCGGCGCGGCGGCGTTCGCGCTCCTGCATCGTGCGGCGCCACGACACGTCTTCCAACGCGTTTTCGAGCGCCGCGAGAACCTCGCCCCGCGCCTCCGGACGCACATAGGCGGCGGCCTCTCCGGCGGCTTCGCGGTTGACCTGCGTGTCGCTCAAGACCATCGGCAGACCCGCCCGCAGGGCCTCGACCACGGGGACGACCGACGCCTCGGCATCGGCGTCGGGCAGATAGGCGAAGACCCGCGCCAGACGGAACAGCGCCGGAAGGTCCGAAGGGGTCAGTTCGTAGATGAAATCCACCCGTGCGGCGATGCGGCGGGCGCGGGCATAGCCCAGCAGATAGTCGGACCAGGCCGTGCGGCGGCCGCAGACGACCACCCCGGCCGGGGACGCAGCGTCGGCCAGAGCCGCGAAAACCGCCTGATGGTTGTGCCGCGGTTCGACGGTTCCTATCATCAATATAAAATGCTCTGGAAGAGCATACTTGCGGCGCACATGTTCAAGTTCCGCTTGAGATGGATTTCCGCGCGGAGCCGGAACCGCCAGCGGCACCATGACCTCGATCTTCGAAGGGTCGATATTGAGGCGTTCCGACAGCTCCTCGCGGGCCGGAGTGCTGACCGTGATGACCCGGCCGGCCCGCCGGAGCGCACGGCGGTAGAGCGTCAGGACGAAAAGCCGTTCGGCAAACGTATAGAGATGCGGATAGCGCAGGAAATTGAGATTCGGGACCGTCATCACCGAAGGCACGCGCCGCAGATGCACGGACAACGGCAGCGACGACCTAAAGCCGTGGTAGAGGTCAACACCATCATTCACCTCTGCGCCAATGATATATTCATGCTCCGGAGCGTAGCGCGCCAGCACGCTGGCGAGGTGCTGGAAGTAAGTCCCGCGGAGTGCGGCGGGAGCCGTGTCGAGTCCTATTTTCATAACTTGATTCTAAAAAATTGGTCCATATGCCAAATAATTGTTATCTTTATCGAATAAAACAAGGCTCTCTTATGAAGAAAATGCTGCTTATATGGCTGTTGGCCGCGGGTTTCGCATCCGCGGGAGCCACGGCCCAGAACATCGCCCTCGGCGAACGCGTTCCCGAACTCAAAATCCAGACGTGGCTCGACAACCGCCAGCCCGAACCGGCCCCGACGACCTACATCGAATTTTTCCATTCGACGAATCCCGCGTGCAAAACCTCGCTCGAACGCCTGAAGGAAATCACGGGCAAATCGGGTACCAAACTGCGCGTGATCGTCGTGACGAAGGAGGACCCCGCGAAAATAGCCCCGCTGCTGCGCCCCTACCTCTCGGAACGGATCTCCGTGGGCCTCAACGCCGAAAAGAGTTTCACGGCGTTCGGCGTCAGCTACCTGCCGTTCGGCGTGCTGACCGACGCCAAGAACCGCGCCCTCTGGATGGGCAATTCCCTGCAAATCAACGAAAAACTGATCGAACAATCAACACGCTGACACACCATGTCGTTCACCAGGATAGACCATTACGAAAAAGAGTACGCAGACACGCATCACGACACAGCCCTCAACGTCACGCAAGGCGTTGAAGAACAACCGATAGTAAGCCCTTACTTCAAGCGGCGCAAGAAGCGCGTGCTCTCCACCGGAGAGTACGTCGAGGGCATTCTCGCGGGCAACATCACCACCCTCTCGCAGGCCATCACGCTCGTCGAATCGTCGAACCCCGACCACTATGCACAGGCGCAGGAGATCATCGAAGCGTGCCTCCCGCACGCCGGGAAATCGGTCCGCATCGGCATCACGGGCGTCCCGGGAGCCGGCAAATCGACCTTCATCGAAGCCATCGGCAACATGGTCGCGGGGCTGCGCCACAAGCTGGCGGTGCTGGCCATAGACCCTTCGTCGGAGCGCAGCGGCGGCTCGATTCTCGGCGACAAAACCCGCATGGAGAGCATCTGCAACAACCCTTCGGTCTTCGTGAGGCCCTCGCCCTCGGCGGGATCGCTCGGCGGAGTGGCCCGAAAGACTCGCGAGACGATCGTGCTGTGCGAGGCCGCGGGATTCGACGTCATCTTCATCGAAACGGTGGGCGTCGGACAGTCGGAAACCGCCGTGCACTCGATGGTGGACCTCTTCATGCTGTTGCAGATTTCCGGTGCGGGAGACGAACTGCAAGGCATCAAGCGCGGCATCATGGAGATGGCCGACCTGATGGTCATCACCAAGGCCGACGGAGAGAACATACACAAGGCCGAACTGGCACAGACCCAGTTCCAGGGGGCCTTGCGGCTTTTCCCCGTGCCCGAATCGGGATGGCGGCCCAAGGTCTACACCTCGTCGGCGGTGGCCCGGACGGGGCTGGAGGAGGTCTGGAAAGGCGTGGAGGAGTACCTCGACCACATTCAGAAAAACGGCTATTTCCAGCACAACCGCAACCGGCAGAACAAATACTGGATGTACGAGTCGATCAACGAGGCGCTGCGCGGAAGTTTCTACCGCGACCCGGCCGTGGAGGCGAGCATCGGAGCGTACGAGAAACGCGTGCTGGAGGACAAAATCTCGTCGTTCATCGCCGCCAAGGAGTTGCTGGAGATCTATTTCAAGGACGCCCGGACGCTGGAATGACCCGTGTCACGGTCCGGCGGGCGGGTTGCCGGCAGGTGGATATGCCCATAATACAGCCCTTATAATCGTTAAAATTTCGAGCCATGAAACAAGGACGCTTTTACCTGGCCGCGGCGATATTGCTGCTCGCTTCAGGTTGCGAAAAAGAGGACGGAGAGAACACAGGCGACTCTAAATGGACACACCCGCTGACAACGACCCTTCACAGAACCGATCCCGGAGGAGAGCAGAGTACATATGTGATAACGTACACCTACGACGCAAAAGATCGGCTGACCGGAACCCGGAACTCGAGAGACGGCGTTACGGAAACGACAACTTCGGACTACGTATATGACGGCAAAACGGTGACATACACGGAAAAAACATGGGCCGGTGAAACCCTGTGGAATTCGCAAAAATTCAAACGCACTTATCTGGATGACGCTCTCGAAAAGGTTTTGGAAGAACGGATAACGGACAAGGACGACCATATCATCCAACGGATTTGCAACGAATACGACCAGCAGGAACGGCTGGCCCACAGTTTGGAATATTCCAGAGGGAATAGTAAAGTATCCGAAACAAAATACACCTACGACGGAAAACTGGTAATCTGTGACAAATATTGGCTCAAGAATACAGGCGAAGTATCGGCTGTAAGCAAATACATAATCACATACTCCGACGATGAACTGACGAAACCGCTTATTCACGGCTGTCTGGCTGCCGAAGAAACGGCCGAACGCCCATGGGATTGGGTAAGACATTACAGTTACGATTACCGGGGACGCCTCAACGGAATTACGTACGAAGCGGAAGGTAAGCTCGTCTGGGAGACCCGCAACTACGTATATGGGAACAAATCCCTCACTTGCGAAAACCGGGAGGTGCATTATGGCACGGATATTATAACCATATCTGAAACAACCTACAAACACTGACACCGATCTCCGGCAAAACAGCCCCGCCCTCTCGAAAAGAGGGCGGGGATTTTCATGCAGGAACGGCCGCAGGCACACCGACCGGACCGAAGCCGAAAGCATTACGCAACCGCATCGTTACACGGAACGGACAGACGCGCAACCGCGTAATGGGTCGCAGAGCGCGACCAGACGAGGCGGCGCGAAACGGGCCGGAGATGGAGTGAGCCGGATCGGAATATGGGTGAATCCGAGCAAGAGCCAACCGGAACCGCAGCGTGCGGCCGGGAAAAGCCGGAAACGGAAAGCGAAAGACAGAGGGAGGGCCGAAAGCGGGAAAACGAGAACGGAGAGCAAACCGGGATGGGCCGGAAGCGGGGAACCGCCGGGAAGGGCGGATCAGGCTTTTCCGGGCAAAAGCGATTCGGACCGCCCTTCCGCACAGGCCGCGCGCAGGCGGTCGGCCAGTTCGGGAACTCCCTCGGCGGCACGTTTGCGGATCACCTCCAGCGGATTGCGCACGCCGCGAATCGCCGGCCGTCCCGGGTCGACCACGTAAACCGGAATGTCGGGACGCACGCAGCGCACCAGCGACGCCGCAGGATAGACCGCCAGCGACGTTCCGACCACCATCAGGATGTCGGCCCCGGCGGCAAGTTCCGCCGCACGGTCGAATTCGGGAACCGGCTCGCCGAAGAAGACGATGTGCGGACGCAGCAGCGAACCGTCGGGAGCGCGGTCGTCGAAACCCTGCTCGACGCCGTCGAACGGCAGGATGAGCGACGGATCGTCCGTCGAACGAAGTTTGGTAAGCTCCCCGTGCAGGTGGAGAATATGCGTCGAACCCGCCCTTTCGTGCAGATTGTCGACATTCTGGGTGATGACCCGGACGTCGAAATCGCGTTCCAGACCGGCAATCGCCCGGTGGGCGGCGTTCGGCTCGGCCTTGAGCATTTCGGCACGCCGCTCGTTGTAGAAACGGATGACGCCCCGACGATTGAAATCAAGCGCTTCGGGAATGCAGACCTCCTCGATCCGGTAATTCCCCCATGTTCCGTCGGAGTCGCGGAACGTCGCCAAACCGCTGTCGGCGCTGACGCCGGCGCCGGTGAAGACAACAAGTTTTTTCATTGCATGATGTAGTTTCGCCCGGTAAAGGTAACAAATTTATGGCATAGTTCGTGCAAGATCGGTCCGATGTAAACCAAATAAATATTTTTACGCTATGGATCAACAGAAACACACCACCGAAGACACCCTGACCGACATTTTCGGCTCGAAAGAGATGCGTTCGCCCGCTCCCACGGAATTCATTCCCAAGAACAAGACAGCACCCGAAATCGCCTATCAGCTGGTCAAGGACGAGACCTATCCCCAGACCCAGCCGAGGCTCAACCTGGCGACGTTCGTGACCACCTACATGGACGACTACGCCACACGGCTGATGAACGAAGCCATCAACATCAACTACATCGACGAGACGGAGTATCCGCGCGTCGCGGTGATGTGCGGCCGCTGCCTCAATATCGTGGCCAACATGTGGAACTCGCCCGAAAAGGCCGAGTGGAAAACCGGCGCGCTGGGCATCGGATCGTCCGAAGCATGCATGCTGGGCGGAGTGGCCGCATGGCTGCGCTGGCGGGCGCGCCGCAAGGCCGCAGGCAAACCATTCGACAAACCCAACCTGGTGATGAGCACCGGATTCCAGGTCGTGTGGGAGAAGTTCTGCCAGCTGTGGCAGATCGAGATGCGCACCGTGCCCCTGACGCTCGACCACCCGACGCTCGACATCGGCGAGGCGCTGAAGGCCTGCGACGAGAACACCATCTGCATCGTGCCCATCGCCGGCGTGACGTGGACGGGTCTCGACGACGACATCGAGGGTCTCGACAAGGCGCTCGACGCCTACAACGCCAAGACGGGCTACGAAATCCCGATCCACGTCGACGCGGCTTCCGGCGGTTTCATCCTGCCGTTCCTGCACCCCGAGAAGAAGTGGGACTTCCGCCTCAAATGGGTGCTGTCGATCTCCACGTCGGGCCACAAGTACGGACTGGTGTACCCCGGACTGGGATGGGTCGTATGGAAGGACAAGAAGTACCTGCCCGACGAAATGTCGTTCTCGGTCAACTACCTCGGCGCGAACATCACGCAGGTGGGCCTGAACTTCTCGCGGCCGGCGGCGCAGATTCTCGGCCAGTACTACAACTTCATCCGGCTGGGATTCGAGGGGTACAAGGAGGTGCAGCAGAACTCGATGGACATCGCCAAATACTGCCACGAGCAGATCGGCAAGATGCCGTGCTTCCGGAACTACGCCAAAGAGGTCGTCAACCCGCTGTTCATCTGGATGATGGACCCCGAATACGACAAGAAGGCCAAATGGACGCTGTTCGACCTGCAGGCCGCCTTGCAGCAGAGCGGCTGGATGGTCCCGGCATACACCATGCCCAAGAACATCGACGAGATGATCGTCATGCGCATCGTGGTTCGCCAGGGCATGTCGCGCGACATGGCCGACATGCTTCTGGGAGACATCCGCAACGCCGTGGCCGAGTTCGAGAAACTCCGGTACCCCACGCCCTCGCGCATCAAGTACGAGAACAAGGAGCACCAGAAAGGCAAGGTCTACACGCATTGATGCGGCCGGAGATCACCGGACCTCCGACTGCCGGAACGCTGGCGGGAAAAGCGGCCTTCGGACCGCAATTTCGGCCATAGCATCCAAAAGAGGCTTCTCAAGCCGCCCCTGAAGGGCGCTTTCTCGCGGCCGGCAACGGCTGACCGAACATTCAGGGACCTTCCCCGCGACACGCGCCCCCTCCGGGCGGCAGAACGCCGGACGGCTCACGCTTCACCCCCGAAGCGGAGCCGTCTTTTTCGTTTGCGGCGGGAGGCTCTTCCGGACCTTCGGCGGCGGCCTACGCAAGCCCGGCGCTGCCGCCACGGACCGGAAAAACGCCCCCGCAGCGACACGACGCAACGAACAAAACATAGGGCGCAAAGGACTTGCCGGGACCGGAAAAAATACGTATCTTTCGTGCGTTTTATCCCCAACGTCTATGAAAGAGAATTTCGACATTTTCCTGATCGTCATGGCCCTTCTGGCCGCCGTGGTCTACGCCGCGCTGCACTTCTTCGAGGCGGGTTACGGCTATCTCTTCGACCGCCGCTACGGACCTCCCGTGCCCAACCGCGTGGGCTGGATGGTGATGGAATCTCCGGTTTTCATCCTCATGTGCGTGCTGTGGGCCTCGTCCGAAAGGATGTGGCAGGCCGGGCCGCTGGCGCTGTTCTGCCTGTTCCAGGCCCACTACCTCCAGCGGGCCTTCATCTTCCCGCTGCTGATCCGCGGCAAGGGCCGCATGCCCCTCGGCATCGTCGTGATGGGCATGGTCTTCAACACGCTCAACGCCCTGATGCAGGGAGGCTGGATTTTCTACGTCTCGCCCGCTGACTACTACGCCGGATGGTTCGCACAGCCCTATATCTATATCGGCGGGGCGTTATTCGTGGCCGGAATGGCCGTAAACCTCCATTCGGACCACATCATCCGCCACCTCCGCCGCCCGGGCGACACGCGCCACTACATCCCCCGCGGGGGCATGTTCCGCTACGTCTCGTCGGCCAACTACTTCGGCGAACTGCTCGAATGGGTGGGATTCGCCGTAGCCTCGTGGTCGTGGGCCGGAGCGGTCTTCGCATGGTGGACCTTCGCCAACCTCGCGCCGCGCGCCGCATCGCTGCGCCGCCGCTACGAGCAGGAGTTCGGCGAAGAGTTTTCGCGCCTTCGCCGCAAACGGATCATCCCCTTCATCTATTGACCCGCCTAAAAGGCGGGGTTTAGGTTGCGGATGGTCCGTTACAACATTTTTCACCCAGTTCTGCGCCCGCCGGATTAAGAAGGCGGCTTCAGGGACGACGCAAGAATTTCACGTTTCGGAACGAAGTCTGCGCATCCGACTTTCAACCCTCAACTTCTAACTCTCAACTTTCAATTCAATGTCCTCTACACTTTTCACCCCTTATAAATTAGGCCCCGTCACGCTGCGCAACCGCACGATCCGTTCGGCGGCCTTCGAATCCATGGGCAAGGACTTCGGTCCCACCCGGCAGCTCAAGGACTACCACGTCGCCGTAGCCCGCGGCGGCGTGGGCATGACCACGCTGGCCTATGCCGCCGTGTGCCGCAGCGGACTGTCGTTCAACAAGCAGCTGTGGCTGCGTCCCGAGATCGTCCCCGGACTGCGCGAAATCACCGACGCCGTGCACCGCGAAGGGGCCGCCGCGGCCATCCAGATCGGACATTGCGGCAACATGACCCACTGGACCACCGCCGGGCAGATGCCCATCGGCGCCTCGACGGGATTCAACCTCTACGCCTACACGCCCGTGCGGGGCATGAAGAGACGCGAGATCGAACAGGTGGCCCGCGACTTCGGCACGGCGGTGCGCACGGCCCGCGACGCCGGATTCGACTCGGTGGAGGTGCACGCCGGGCACGGCTACCTCATTTCGCAGTTCCTGTCGCCCTACACCAACCACCGGCACGACGAATACGGCGGCTCGCTCGAAAACCGCATGCGCTTCATGCGCATGTGTCTGGGCGAGGCCGTGGAGGCGGCCCGGGCGTGCGGCATGGCGATCACCGTGAAGCACAACATGTACGACGGCTTCAAAGGGGGCATTGAAATCCCCGAGAGCATCGAGATCGCCAAAGTCATCGAATCGTTCGGCGTGGACGGCATCGTCCTCTCGGGCGGATTCGTCTCGAAGGCCCCGATGGCCGTCATGCGGGGGCTGATCCCGATCTACACCATGAGCTACTACTCGCCGCTGTGGCTGCGCTACTTCATCCGCTGGTGCGGTCCCTTTATGATAAAACAGTTCCCCTTCGAGGAGTGTTATTTCCTCGAAGACGCCAAGAAATTCCGGGCCGCCCTGAAAGGTCCGCTGATCTACGTCGGGGGACTCGTCAGCCGCGAGGGCATCGACCGGGCGCTGGACTCGGGATTCGAGCTGGTTCAGATGGCCCGGGCGCTCGTCAACGACCCGGCGTTCGTCGCAAAGCTCCGCGAGGGCGACGCGGCGACGCGAAGCGCCTGCGACCACCGCAACTACTGCATCGCGCGGATGTACTCCGTGGACATGAAGTGCTGCAAGCATTGCTACAACCTCCCGCGACGGATCGTCGAAGAACTCAAACGCCTGCCGTGATGAAACGCGAAGCAATCACACCGTGCGGGGAGCACACCGCAGCCGTTTCCGGAAGCGGCCGCAGCGTCGGCCGGCGGGGAGCCGTCGCCCCGGGAAGCGCCTGGGCGCTGGTCACGGGAGCCGGGTCGGGCATCGGACGCTGTTACGCCCTGCGGCTGGCGGCGTTGGGCTACAACCTGGTGCTGGCGGGCAACCGCCGCGAACCGCTGGAGACGGTATGCGGCGAGATACTCGCTGCCGGAGCGGGTCCGGACGGCGGCGTCCGGAAAGCGGCATCCCCCGCCGCCGGGTTCCGGCCCGAGGTGCGGATCGTGGAGATCGACCTGGCGCGCATCGAAGCCGCTGCGGAGCTGTGGGAGGCCGTGCGGCGCGAAGGAGCCGCCATCGACGTACTGGTGAACAACGCCGGGATATTCTCGTTCCGCGACATCCTGCAAACCCCCGCCGAGCGCATCGAGCGCATCATCCTGCTGCATGACCTGACGAACACCCAACTGTGCCGGATGGCGGCGGCCGACATGGTGCGCCGCGGCTGCCGGGGGCACATTCTCAACATGTCCTCCTACTCGCTGTGGATGCCCTTTCCGGGACTGGCCCTGTACAGCGCGTCGAAGGCCTACCTGCGGTCGTTCTCGGTGGCCTTCGCGAAGGAGGTCCGCGAGCACGGCATCCGCGTCACGGCGGTCTGCCCGGCGGGTGTGGCGACCGACCTCTACGGACTGACTCCCCGCTGGCAGCGCATCGGCACGCGCCTCGGGGTGCTTATCACGGCCGACTCGTGCGCACGGCGCGGACTGCGCGCCCTGTGGCGGGGACGCCGGTGCATCGTCCCCGACTGGTGGAACCGCGTGTGGATTCCCCTCTGCAAGATACTGCCGATGTGGGTGCTGCGTCCGGTCCGCAAGTTCACGATGAAATTTCAGAAATAGGCTCTTCGAGCACGAAAAAACAATAAATTATGAACACAATCAAAACCGTCGTCTTCGACCTCGGAGGCGTGCTGGTCGATCTGGACATAGACCGCTGCACCGGAGCCTTCCGGAGCCTCGGAATGGATGCCGTGGCCGATCTGATCAACCCCTACTACCCCGCCGAGATGATCGGACGGCTGGAACACGGCGTCATTTCGTTCCACGAAGCCTGCGACGAAATGCGCCGCCTGTCGGGCACGCCCGAGATAACCGACGCGCAGATCGCCTGGGCCTACGGCCAATTTCTCGTGCGCATCCCGGTCGCGAAACTCCGCCAGATAGACGCCCTGCGCGAGCGCGGAATCCGGACCTGCGTGCTCTCGAACAACAACCCCGCGTCGATGAAATACATCCGACGGATGTTCACGGCCGACGGCAAGACGATGGACGACTATTTCGATGCCGTTTTCCTCTCCTACGAACTGCACGAGCTGAAGCCCTCGGAGGCGATTTTCCGCAAGATGATCGCCGCAGGCGGCATGCGCCCCGAAGAGACGCTTTTCATCGACGACGGACAGAAGAACGTCGACGCCGCGCAGAGACTCGGATTCGCGGTCTACATGCCCGGTCCGGGGGAGGATTTCGGCCACATACTCGACAATCTCAACCGTTACGAAGAGATCCTGTAAAATCGCACAGGCCGACTGATGCCGCCCGTCGCCGCGGCCGTGTCGCCCGTGAGGAAAAGCCGCGTCGAAAAGCACGGTCGCGAACTTGCCGTGGGCGGCTCGGTCGGCAGGGAGCGCATCATCCGCGTCATACGCAGAAACCGCGCCTCCAGCCGAAAGCCCGCCGATCCGGCAAAGACAGAAACAAAACAAAGCAACCCCTCCGGTCCTGCGACCGGAGGGGTTTCCTCATTTCATACATCGTCTGTCGGAGTGACAGGATTCGAACCTGCGACCCTCTGGTCCCAAACCAGATACGCTACCGGACTGCGCTACACTCCGAACGCCGCGGCTTCCGCCGGAATTTCAATAAAAAAGCAGACCACCCTATCGAGCAGTCTGCCGATTTGTCGGGGAGACTGGATTCGAACCAGCGACCTCCAACTCCCGAAGCTGGCGCGCTAACCGGACTGCGCTACACCCCGAACAAGTGCCCTTATCGTTTTAAGAGCGCACAAAGATAAGTTTAAAATCCGAAAAGACAAAATTATTTCCGAAAAAACATTCTTCAAAAATAACGGACCGGACTCAAAAGCCCCGCAGCGGACGATCGCGGCCGCCTCGCAGCGCCCGGCCCGCCCCGGCGGCGGAAAATCCCGGCTTCCGGAACAAGAGACCGATTTTTTTCGTATATTGATGCCGCAACGACGCTTTCACGGGCCAGGAGGCGCAACCGCCCCGGATGCAATCCGGTTTTGCGGCCGCCCGTTTTTTCATATTTACAGACAATGACCGCCAAACTGCTGCTCATACTCCGCTTCTACCGCTCGGCGATGCTCCTCTTCTGCGGAGCGGCGAGCCTCGCCCTGGCATGGGTCGCCAAGGTCCACGGAACGCCGATCGTCCCGGCCCTGCTGTTGGGAAAGGCCTTGATTTACCCGCTTTTCCTCTACGTGTGGATCATCCCGCGCTATTCCGATGAATTCTACTATTACCGCAACCTCGGCATCCGCCGCCCTGCTGCATGCCGCCCGCTGAAAAACATATTCTCGAAATCGACTCCGCAGAGCTGGCGTTCGGCGAACGGCGCATTCTCTCGGGTGTTTACCTGCTCGTCGAAACAGGCGGCGTGACGGCTGTGCTCGGGCGCAACGGATGCGGAAAAAGCTGTCTGATGAAGATTCTGTCGGGGTCGCTGAAAGCGGGATTCTGCTCAATGCGCATCGACGGGAAATGGCACAGACGGTTTACCGAAAAGGAGATTCGCTACCTTCCGCAGCATCCGTTCATTCCCGGATGGTTGCGGCTGGAACGCGCACTCGGCGATTTCAGGCTGCAAAGGGAAGACCTGGAACGGTGGTTTCCGGAGTTCATTTCCCTGCGCGGAACCCGCATCGGGGAGCTGTCGGGCGGGGAACAGCGGATTCTGGAATGTTTCATCATCCTGCGCAGCCCGGCCCGGTTCATCCTGCTCGACGAGCCGTTCTCGCAGATTGCACCCCTGCACGTTGCAACGCTCCAAACACTCATCCGGCAGGAAAAGGCCACGAAAGGGATTTTGCTCACCGACCACATGTACCGCCACGTGACCGGCATTGCCGACCGGCTGTACGTAATGGCCGACGGGCAGGCCTATCCGTGCGAAAACGACGAAGACCTGGTCCGGCGGGGCTATCTGAACCATCTCTGAACGGTCACAGCCGGTGGTAGTGGCAGTAGAGCAATTCGCCGTCGTCGCCCCGCAGGTGCATGCCGCCGCCCTGGCAGTAGCGGAACATCGAGCAATCGGCGCATTCGCCCCTGCGCGCCCATTCGCGGTCGCGGAACGGCTCGAAGCGGTTCTGCCACACGTCCCAGAAACGATCCCGGTAGATGTTTCCCTGATGGTAGTTGGCGCGGATCGACGTGCACCCCGAAATGGCCCCGTCGACACGGATCGAAGCCACCGAAACACCCGCGGCGCATTGGTAGAAATGGTCGCGGACCTCGGCCTCGTAACCGCCCAGGAAGCCTTCGCAGGCATAGCTGACCTCGATCCGGCCCTCCTGCCGCGTGCGGCGGATGAACTCCAGCATCTCCCGGAACTGGGCGTCGGTCATCCGCAGCGTCGGGTCGTTCTTGGCACGCCCCATCGGGAAAATCGAGAAGAGCCGCCAGTGGCGCACCCCCTCCGAAAGGAGCATGTCGCGGAAGGCCTCCAGCTGCGGGACCATCGCCCCCGTGACGCAGGTGACCACGTCGTACGACAGCGAGGGTTCGCGCACGATCATCCGCACGGCCTCCAGCGCGCGGTCGTAACTGCGGGGATTGCCGCGGATATAGTTGTGTTCGCGCTCGAAACCGTCGAGGCTCACCGAAACCGATTTCAGCCCCGCGTCGAGCAGACGGCCGAAACGTTCCGGGGTCAGGGCCATGCCGTTGGTCACCATGCCCCACGGATAGCCGCGGCGCGTGACCTCGGCGCCCGCCTCCTCCAGGTCCGCGCGGACGAGCACCTCGCCGCCCGAGAAGATGACCAGCACGTCGGCGGGATCGACGTGGGGCGTCACCTCCTCGTCGAGCACCTTCAGAAAATCAGCCAGCGGCATGTCCGCCACGCCGGGGTCCACCCGACAGTCGCTGCCGCAATGGCGGCACGAGAGGTTGCAGCGCAGCGTGCACTCCCAGAATAGCGTATCGAGACGGTGTTCGCGCACCGTCGAAGCATAGAGTTCGGAAAAAATATTGAGGGCCAGTCGTTTGCGAAGCCCCAGCCGGCGGCGTGACATGGCTTATTTTCTGCCGACGGAAGGGTCCTCCTCCTGCGGACGTTCGGCCACGGGAGGCAGCGAATCGGGACGTTCGCGTTCCAGGCGTTTGAGCCGCTCGTTGCGGACGCTGTCCTGCCGGGGCGTCCGCACGCCGTACATGACCACCACGCGGCGGGGAAATTCGGGGTATCCCTTTACGGCCGTCGTATCGGCGCCCTGCGTCTTCGCGGTGTCCTCCTTGGGAGCGTTTTTCACCGACGTACAGGCTGCGGAGAAGCCCAGAAGGGCTGCCAGCGCGAGTTTCAGATTTCTGTTCATAACGCCATGAGGTTTAACATTCTCAATGCAAAGATAAGAATTTTCCGCACAAGACGAAAAAACATGCCAAAAAGTTTTGAAAGCCAATGTTTTTTATTTTACTTTGCCGAACACATTAACACTTTAATTCTCTATTTTTATGACAGGTAAGGTAAAATGGTTCGATGGCAAGAAAGGCTACGGATTCATTACGGCGGAGAACGGAAAAGAGATTTTCGTACACTTCTCGGGCATCGCAAAGGACGGCTTCAAGTCGCTCAACGAAGGTCAGGCAGTCGAGTTCGAAGTTGGCTCCGGTGCCAAGGGAGAACAGGCTATTAACGTAACTGTAGTTGAGTAATCGCGCAAACTATAATTACAGAGAGCAAAAAAGGAGGTCCCCTTTGGCGGGAGGCCTCCTTTTTTCTTGCCCGTTTGAAAAAAAAGCAGTACTTTTGGGCGTCCGAAACCGAAAAAAAGGTTCTCAAAACATAAAAACCCTATCAAAACCATGAAAGAAGCAATCGCAATTCTGACCGGCGGCGGACCGGCTCCCGGCATGAATACCGTAGTGGGCAGTGTCGCCAAAACGTTCCTGCGCCAGGGCTATCGCGTCATCGGCCTGCACGAAGGTTACACGGGCCTGTTCAACCCCTCGCCCCGCACCGTAGACATCGACTACCCGATGGCCGACGGCATCTTCAACCAGGGAGGTTCGTTCCTGCAGATGAGCCGTTTCAAACCCAAGGACTCGGATTTCGAGAACAACTTCAACCTCAAGTTCTTCACCGACAACAACATCAAACTGCTGGTGACCGTCGGCGGCGACGACACGGCTTCGACCGCCAACCGTATCGCCAAGTTCCTCGAGGCCAAGAAATACCCCATCGCCAACATCCACGTGCCGAAGACCATCGACAACGACCTGCCGCTTCCGAAGGGCACGCCGACGTTCGGCTACGAGTCGGCCAAGGACAAGGGCGCAGTCATCGCCCGCGCCGTCTACGTCGACGCACGCACGAGCGGCAACTGGTTCGTGCTGGCTGCCATGGGCCGTTCGGCCGGCCACCTGGCATTCGGCATCGGCGAGGCCTGCCACTACCCGATGATCGTCATTCCCGAGATGTTCGACAAGACGGAGATCACCGTCGAGAAGATCGTCAACCTGGTGATTTCGTCGATCATCAAGCGTAAGATCATGGGCATGGACTACGGCGCAGCGGTGATTTCCGAAGGCGTGTTCCACGCGCTGTCGGACGAGGAGATCCGCAAGAGCGGCATCCACTTCACCTACGACGAGCACGGACATCCCGAGTTGGGCAAGGTGTCGAAGGCGCACATCTTCAACGAGATGATCGAGATGAAGCTCAAGGAGCTGAGTCTCAAGGTCAAGAGCCGTCCGGTGGAGCTGGGCTACGAAATCCGCTGCCAGACCCCGATCGCCTACGACCTGACCTACTGCTCGGAGCTGGGTATCGGCGTGCACAAGCTCTTCGCCGAGGGCAAGACGGGCTGCATGGTTTACGTCGATTCGGAGGGCAACGTCTCGCCGCTCTACCTCAAGGACTTGCAGGACCCCACGACGGGCAAGATTCCGCCCCGTCTGGTGAACATCAAGTCGGACAAGTTCACGTCGGTGGTGGAGACCATTCTCAACGCCATCACCCCGGCCGACTACGAAGCCGCCAAGGCTTACGTTCCCAATCCCGAGGAGTACGACTTCCACAAGATCCTGAACTGGAAATAATCCGGTCGCAATCCCATACTCTGATCCCCGCCCATCGCGGGCGGGGATTTTTTTCGCAAAATATTTGCTCGGGGGGGGGATTTCGTATATTTGCATCCCAGAACAATCCAATTCATCATGGAAAAGACCGAAAAACCGGTGTTCGAGCCGATGCCCGAAACACCTGCGGAGCCGGCATCCACGGCCTCCGAATCCGCCGGACAGCCGGCGGCATCGCTCGCCGAAGCGAAAAAGAACATCCTCATCGGACTGCTGTGGTGCGTCGGCGGACTGGCTTTCAGTTTCATCTCCTACTACCTCACCGAAGCCGGAGGCCGTTACGTCATCGCCACGGGAGCCATCCTCTGGGGTGCCTGGCAAGCAATCATGGGATTATACGTCTGGCTGAAAATCAAGCATGGAGCCGGCGAATACGCCGCCTTTTGGCGCATGCTCGCAACAGCCGTCTGCACCGCCCTGCTCATCGGATACCTCACGGTGCTCTCCACGCAGCTGGTGGACGAAGGCGGCGAGCTGCCGCTGCTCAACACCGAACAGACCTATGATTGCACGGACCTCGGGCTGCGAATCCGGATTCCGGCCGGATACTCCGCCCTCGAAGAGAGCATTGAACCCGAAACCGACTCAACCTACGCCCGCTACACGATGTACGTCCTCGACGGCGAATGGGAATTCAACATCGACGCCCTGCAAGATGTCTTCGATCCCGAGGCAAAGAACATCGCCGACCTCTCGGACTACTGCGCGAGCCGCGATTCGGCCTACTACGACGGCGGGATCATCAAGGCCTCGCGCCCCCTCGTATCGAACGGCACCGACATGCTGTACAGCGAAGGCCGCCGGACCGAATATCCGGGATTCGTATTCACGGCCTACGACCTCAAACAGGGGCAGTCGCTCATCACCGTCGGCATCAGCTACCCCTCGAAGGAATACGGCAAGACGAGTACCCTCCGACGCGTCGAAGAACTGCTCCGAGGCATTGAGCTGACGCAGCCGGAGGAGACGGCAGGAACGGCAGAATAAAAATGATTCGCACGACAGAGAAGGGCAGCCTCCGGGCCATGAGTGGCTAAAAGATCGTAATCAACAGATATTCAGAATAATCCGACAGAGGGTTTGTTATTTTTTCTTGCAATGCAAGTCCGGCAGCCCGAACCGACGCAGCGACCGAGGGTAAAACAGCTCGCTGATTTTACCGAGGTGCAAGGAGGAAGCCGAAGGCAAGCCCCCGGCTGCGGAGGGCTGCAACATACATGTTTAGCCACTCCGCTGGCTTCGGGTTGAAAAACAGAGCGATTATTCAAGAGTAAAACTCAATGTAACAGCTTGTCACAATCTGCCGACCACGCGAGGCCTCCGGGCCGCTTTTTTATCCGAAGAGCGTCGGTTCGGGGGCGGGCGGCACGGGAGCCGCCGGACAGAGGTTGACGACCTCCAGCCCCCGGCCGAGGGCGCGGCGGACGGTGTAGCGGGTGCCGCCGGGCGAACCGTCGTACCACGCCACCAGGACACGGGCGTTGTCCACCAGAAAATCGTTGCGCACGGCATAGCAGCCCCGGTGGTAGGCCGGCGCAAGCACTTCGACGGAATCGGCCTCGGCCAGCACGCGCCGGAAGCGTTCACGGTCGGCCGGGGAGAAGCGCATCTCCTGCCCCCGGAACGGAACCGCAGCGACAAGCCGCACGCCGGGCATACGCTCCCGGAGTTCCAGCACCGCCTCGGCGGCGGCCAAATCGAAACCCACGGCCATGCCGCTCAAAAAGGTCCGGAAACCCCGCGCGTACAACTCCCCCACCGTCCGGCGCAGGGCGTCCGCAGCCGCGCCGCGATAGGTGCGGTGGCCGGTAAAGGCGACGGATGTGCGGGGATCGGCGATCATGCGTCCAAAGGTAAGGCTTTGGCCCGGACTTTGCAAGCCCCATTGCTGAATTAAAACTTTCAGCAACTATGAAAAACACAGGAATTGCCATCGTATCGCTCGTGGGCGGCATGATCATCGGTTCGGCCCTCACAATGCTCTTCACGCCCCAGTCCGGTCTGGAACTGCGCCAGAAAATCAAGGATTCGATCGACGACGAGATCGACAAGGTGAAAGACAAACTCGGCAAAGTCGAGAGGGAGATCGAGGAAGCCCGCTGCAAATGTGACGAAAAATGACCCTCCCGGCACGACGCAACAATGGAGAATAAACCTTCCGGCGGCCGTTTCATAGCCGCGCTGCTGTTTTTCGCAACGACTGCGGGCATTGCCATCCTGCTGCTGCTCACGGCGCTGGTTATCTGGCTTTCGTCCGTTACGGGTTCGTTCATCGCCTCGGCGCTGATCGCAGGCGGCTTTTTCGCCGTCCTCGCACTCCTCGTCTACCTGTTCGCGATCCGCGACGCCGTGGAACAGATCCGCAGGCAGGCCGAAACGGTTTACGAGGTGGCCCATGCAGCGCAAACGGGCTACGAATGGCTCGCCGGAAAGGTTTCTCTGTTTCTGAAGCTCCGCGAGGAGTTGCAGAAAAAATGAAAAAAGCCGGAGCAGCAAGCTGCTCCGGCTTTTTCAGGCCTTCCGCGAAGGGTTGCGCCGCCATCTCCGCACGGACCCTCGCAGAACGGGCCTTTCGAACTTGCTCCGAACTGCGTTTCCGATTTCAGCGGTTCGTGTTTCGGCCTAACGTAATCCGGCCCGGACGAAAAATACAAACGTATTCCCGTTCGGGCCGGACATGTCAGGGCAAAAAGCCCTGTAAAATCGAAACCTACTTAAAGTAGCGTTTGTAAAGACCTTCGAAACCTTTGCCGTGACGGGCCTCGTCCTTGGCCATCTCGTGAACGGTGTCGTGAACGGCGTCGAGGTTCTCCTCCTTCGCCATGCGGGCCAGGCGCATCTTGTCCTCGCAGGCGCCGCACTCGGCGTTCATGCGCTTTTCGAGGTTGGTCTTGGTGTCCCAGACCACTTCGCCGATCAGCTCGGCGAACTTCGAGGCGTGCTCGGCCTCCTCCCAGGCGTAACGCTTGTAAGCCTCGGCGATCTCGGGATAGCCCTCGCGGTCGGCCTGACGGCTCATAGCCAGATACATGCCCACCTCGGTGCACTCGCCCATGAAATGATTCTGGAGACCTTCCCAAAGCTCCTTGCTGGCGCCCTTGCCGTCGCCGATCTTGTGTACCGTTACGAAATCGAGGTCGCCCTCGGCCTCAACGAGTTCCACGAACTTCTCCTTGCCTACCTTGCACATCGGGCACTGGTCGGGTGCCTCGGGACCTTCGTGAATGTAACCGCATACGGTACAACGCCATTTCTTTGCCATAATCTTCTACTGTTTAATGTGTGTGATTGTATTCTGTTTGTAGTGCAAAGATAGCAAATCCGTTCGGAATCCGTATAGGTTTCCGATTGTCTTTCCTGATGGCGGGATAGGCTGCGCTTATAGCCGCGCCGCAGAACCGGGCAGGAGGCGTGTGAACCGCCGTTCGCTCCCAAAACCGGCTTTTTAAGCCGGGGAGCGCAGAACAGGACAAGAGGCGCCGGGTCACCCATCGCCCATAAATCCCGTCTATCAAGCGTTTTACGCCCGGCGGTCTATTATCTCTTCGATCTGCGCCACGTCGGTCGAATCCTTCACCAGCACCCGCTTGCGGCTGTCCAGCAGGTAGAGGGCCGGAATGGCGTGGAGGTCGTACAGGCTCTTTTCGCGGACGACGCACCCCTTGTCGTAGGCATTGATCCACGACGCCGGAATGTGGTCGCGGTAGTCGCGCCACTCCGTAAGGTCCTCGTCCGGATAGAGCGCCAGCACCTTCAGCCGCCCCCGCTCGATCATCTCCGAAAGCATCGGCGAGGAGGTGATCGCCTCGCGGATTTCACGGCACATCGCACAGCCGGGATTGTTGATGAACAGCAGCACGTATTCGGCTTGCAGCCCGTAGAGCGTCCCCGAGGCGCCCGAGGCGAGCGTGTAGCGGAAATCGTTGGCAGGCTGGCCCAGGCGGTTCTGCATGGCCATTTCGAGGTCGTACTGCGGGGCGATGCGTTCGTACTCGTCGTAGAAAGGGCTGGCGAGCTGCGCCCGGAGCACGGGAATGTAGAACTCGTCGTTGCGCAGCGGCGAGTTGGGGTCGTGCAGCACCGTCCCGGCGAGCATCGCGAAATAGTCGAGCATCGGCTTCGACGACGAAGCCCGGCGCATCAGCGAATCCATCGGCGCGGAATCCGCCGGACGGTCGGAAAGCACCGCAATGTAGCGCGCAAAGGCCTCGATCATCTGCACGGTGTCGGCCTCGGAGACGAAAAGCGTGTCGGTGAAGTCGAAACGGTCCCAGTAGTGCCGGCGGAGATAGTCGCGCTGCTCGTCCGGAGAGAGTCCCGCGGGGGCGATGGCCGGGAGAAAAACCCGCGGACGGGATGCGGAGACCGCGGTCTCCTGCGAGGGAGCGCTCCGGCGGCGGCCGCACGCGGCGACGCACAGGGCTGCCAGGAGGATGATCAGGATGCGTTGCATGGGCATGGAGATTATTTATACGCAAAGATAGAAATTTCCGGCAACAATCGTACACCCGAAGGCTGCAAAGGCGACTTCCCGGCGGTTTTGCACGGTAGTTGCAACACCCAACAGCGACAAAAAACCAAATCAATTCATTATGGATGTAAAGAAAACTACCACAAGCACAGGGTTCAAATTGAGTGTTATGACACTGGCAATTATGAACGTGACTGCCGTAGTGAGTCTGCGCGGACTGCCCGCCGAGGCGGTCTACGGACTTTCGTCGGCATTCTACTACCTGTTTGCAGCCATCGTGTTCCTGATTCCGACGGCGATGGTCGCCGCCGAACTGGCCGCGATGTTCGCCGACAAGCAGGGCGGCGTATTCCGCTGGGTCGGCGAAGCCTACGGCGCACGCACGGGATTCCTCGCAATCTGGCTGCAATGGATCGAATCGACGATCTGGTATCCGACGGTGCTGACCTTCGGCGCCGTGTCGATCGCGTTCATCGGCATGAACGACACGCACGACGCGCTGCTGGCCTCGAACAAGGTCTTCACGCTCTGCATGGTGCTGGCCATCTACTGGATCGCCACGCTGATCGCCCTGAAAGGTCTCGGATGGGTCGGAAAAATCAGCAAATGGGGCGGCATGATCGGTACGATCATTCCCGCGGGCCTGCTGATCGTGCTGGGCGTCATCTACATTTCGACCGGCGGACACAACCACATGGACATGTCGCAGGGCTTCTTCCCCGACCTGTCGAAATTCAACAACCTCGTGCTGGCGAGCAGTATCTTCCTGTTCTACGCGGGTATGGAGATGATGGGCATTCACGTCATGGACGTGAAGAACCCGTCGCGGAACTACCCCAAGGCCATCATCATCGGTTCGCTGGTCACGGTGCTGATCTTCATTCTGGGAACCTTCTCGCTGGGCCTGATCATCCCCGCCAAGGACATCAGCCTCACGCAGTCGCTGTTAGTCGGGTTCGACAACTACTTCCACTACCTCCACATTTCGTGGGCCGGCCCGATCATCGCCATCGCCTTGATGTTCGGCGTGCTGGCAGGCGTGCTGACGTGGGTGGCGGGTCCCTCGAAGGGTATCTTCGCCGTGGGCAAGGCCGGTTACCTGCCCCCGTTCTTCCAGAAGACCAACAAGAACGGCGTACAGAAGAACATCCTGCTGATCCAGGGCTGCGTCGTGACGCTGCTGGCGCTGCTGTTCGTCGTGATGCCCTCGGTGCAGTCGTTCTACCAGATCCTCTCGCAGCTGACCGTGCTGCTGTACCTGATCATGTACATGCTGATGTTCTCGGCCGCCATCGTCCTGCGCTACAAGATGAAGGGCACGCCCCGTCCGTTCCGCCTGGGCAAAAAGAACGGCCTGATGTGGTTCCTCGGATGCCTCGGTTTCTGCGGCGCACTGCTGGCCTTCGTCTTGAGCTTCGTGCCGCCCAGTCAGATTTCGACCGGCAGCAACACCGTCTGGTTCTCGGTGCTGATCATCGGCTGCGTGGTGGTCGTGGGCGCCCCGTTCGTCATCTACTCCATGCGCAAGCCGTCGTGGAAAGACCCCGAGGCCGCCGCCGATTTCGCTCCCTTCCACTGGGAAGCGCAGGCCAAGGTCGCAGCCCCCGAGGCAGCCGCACCTGCACAGCAGAAACCCGGTAGCAACAAATAACAGCCGAAGAAATGCCGCCGAACTCCTTAAGTCCCCGCCTCGGCGGGGGTTTGGGGACGGGGCGGGCCTGCAAACACGGCGGAACGCCGTGACTACGGCCTGCCACAGCGGAAATGAGGATACAAACCATTTTACAAATTTCATAACATGATTCAGAAGATCGACAAAAAAGCGGTTCAGGATGCCGTGCAGATGGCATACGACCGCTGCAAAAACGAAACCGGCGGCAAAAACGCCGACTATATCCCCTATCTGGCCGATGTGCCGTCGAACTTGTTCGGCATCGCGGCCTGCCTTCCCGACGGCGACGTGGTGGCCGTGGGCGACACGGACTACAAGTTCGGCATCGAATCGGTGTCGAAGGTCCCCACGGCGATCCTCGCCATGAACCAGTACGGCGGCCAGGAGGTGCTCGGCAAGATCGGCGCCGACGCCACGGGACTCCCCTTCAACTCGATCATGGCCATCCTGCTCGAAAACGACCACCCCTCGACGCCACTGGTGAACGCCGGAGCCATTTCGGCCTGCTCGATGATCAAGCCCGTGGGCGACAGCGACGGCAAATGGAAAGCCATCGTCTCGTTCATCGCCGACCTCGCGGGATCGGACGTCGCGGTGATCGACGAACTCTACAAATCGGAGACGGCGACCAACTTCAACAACAAGTCGATCGCGTGGCTGCTGAAGAATTACAACCGCATCTACGACGATCCCGACATGGCGCTGGACATCTACACGCGCCAGTGCTCGATCGGCGTGACGGCCCGGCAGCTGGCCACGATGGCCGCGACGATCGCCAACAGCGGCGTGAACCCCGTGACCGGAAAGGCCGTGTTCAAGCCCGAGCTGACGCCCAAGATCGCCTCGATGATGGCCACCGTGGGATTCTACGAGCACACGGGCGACTGGCTCTTCACGACGGGGCTTCCGGCCAAAACGGGCGTGGGCGGCGGCATCATGGGCGTCGTGCCGGGCGTGATGGGCGTTGCGGCGTTCGCGCCCCCGCTCGACGGGGCCGGCAACTCGGTGAAGGCCCAGAAGGCGCTGGCGTTCATCGCCGGACACCTCAACCTCAACGTCTTCGGCACGACGCGCTGCGTGATGGCCGGAAAAGAGCCTGTGAAGGCGTAAGAACTCCCCTGCGGGGAGACCCGCCGACGAAAAGGGGCGCATCCTGCGAGGAATGCGCCCCTTTTCCGTATCCGGACAGGGTGTCAAAAGCGGTAGCGGACGCCGACCAGCAGACAGCCCGACGTACCGATACCGGCCTCGGCATAGGCTGCGACGCGTCCCCCGACTTCGACGCCGACGGGCGACACCTGGAAGGCGAACTGCGTGGATTTGTCGCTCTCGCCCCCGACCTCGGATCTGGAGAACGAGGCTCCCGCACCGAGGCGCGAATAGAACGAAACCACCTTGAGGTTCATCCAGTTCCACTTCACGTTGGGCAGCAGCGACCAGTAGCGGTTCCAGATCTCCGAGCCGGCGTCCCTGACCTCCTGCGTGTTCGAGGAGTAGACGACCTGCGCGCCGAGGCGCAGGCTGCCGATCAGGCGGAAACTGTAACCCACGGTGACGGCGCCCCACCCCTCGAGGTCGGTATTCGCATTCGTGAAAAGCCCGGTCAGCATGTCGCTGTACGAGTCGATCCAATCGGTGACGGGAGCGACGCCGTAGGACACCGAAACCTCGCTGCGGCGCGATCCCTGGGCGGCGGCGGGAACGGCCATCACGACGACGGCCGCCGCCATCAGCAATTTCTTGATCATTGTTCTCTGTTTTTCAGGTTTTACGACTGCTAATATAGCAAAAATCACGCAACGAAATCAATCCGTTCGGCGGACAGGCGCGCGACGGGCGCAGAACGGGCACGCGACAGGCGCAGAACGGGCACGCGACAGGCGCAGAACGGGCATGCGACAGGCACAGAACGGGCGCGGAACGGGCAACGCATCGCGGACAATCACTCGTCCATCACCTCCCGCCGGATGGCTTCGAGATACCCGCGCCCCCATTTCAGGTCCGGCTCGACATAATTTCCCTCGGCCCATTCGTTCCAGGATTTCAGCAGGATGATCCGGTGTTCGGGAGCTTTTCCCCGGACCATTTCCACAGCCTCCCGGAGGTGTTTCCCGAACAGCTCGGGCGTGGAATCCGTCACGATCCACCCCTCTTTCCCGCTGCGCGGCGTGTGGTCCCAGTTCGGAATGACCGAGGAGAACACGTTCTCCCGGGTGTCTTCGTCCCCGTTGAGAAAATAAGCGGCCATCCGTTCATAGGGATAATTGAGCGGAATCTTCCGCCAGCGGTCGAATTTTACCCGCTGCCGTTCGAAAAACGAATGCCTTACATTGAAATACCCGACCAGCCGCAGCGGATTGACAGCGTCGACCCCCGTAGAGAAAATAGCCCCGACGTTCGGAACCGGGGCGTTCTCGTGCCCGACGAAGTAGATTCCCGGCAGGCCGTTCTTTTCGGCCAGCTCCCGCCACGTGGCGATGAAAACCTTCACCTCGGGGTCCGCCAGCGGTCTGTAGATCATAAACAGCGGCTTGCCGTCCACCGTAATGTAACGATGGTCCCGGAAAGCGGGCAGCACGGCCCGGAAATGCGCCGTATAGTCTTCGACGCCTCCGTAGAGCTGTTCGATCAGCATGTTCCGGTTCGTGATCCCGTGGGCGAAGCCCCGCCAGCTCTCATTGGCCCAGGCCAGCGCGAACGGAAAATCGGGTTCGCCGCTGGCCAGCACCTCGTTGAAGGGACGTTCCAGCAACCGTTTGCCGTTGCCGAACCAGTAATGCCAGTAGACGAAGCCCTCGACGCCGTATTCGCGGGCCATATCCGCCTGCGCCTGGCGCGTCTCGGCGACCCGCAGGTCGTAATACCCCAGATCGGCCGGAACTCGGGGCTGATAGTGATTTCTGAAATACCGCCGGGCCTTACCCACGTTCGTCCATTCGGTAAAACCCTTTCCCCACCACAGGTCGTTCTCCGGGATGGGGGAAATTGAGGCAGATACAATGCCAATAATCTCGCTTTCATACATTGATCCGACAATCGGACCCGGATACCGGAGCGGACTGCAAGACCCTGCACAGCAAGGCTGTGCCCCGGCATGAAAAACGATGCGGAGGATTGTTCAGGATCCCCCGCATCGTATCCGGTCCGGTGTGTTTAAACCTCGTTTTCGACAGCTTTGAACAGCGCGACGTCCTCCGTCGTGGAGTTCATCACGTAGGTATAGGCCTCCGCGATCTTCGCCTCTGCAAGCTTGCAGAACACGCGCGCCGAAGCGGCATACTCCTCCGCCTCACCGGCCTGACGGGCCAGCAGGTAGGTGATGATGATGTGTCCGGCGGTCTCCACCAGGCGGCGGGCATGGAAATCCTTGAATCCGCAGACCTCCTTGTCGCCGGCCTCGACCCGGGCCTGCATCTCCGAGAACTTGACGGTCAGCTCCTTGAGCTTCGTCACCACGGGGCACATCGCCTCCGTGTAGCTTTCGGCGGCATAGCGCCCGATCTGCTCCAGGAACGTGCCCTTCGTCACGGCGTTGATCGCCGCAACGACCTGCAACTGCGAGGTTCCCTCGTAGATGTTCATAATGCGTGCGTCGCGGTACAACCGCTCGCAGGGATAGTCCTTCATAAAACCCGATCCGCCGTGGATCTGGATGGCGTCGTAGGCCAGCTGGTTGGCGTACTCCGACGAGAAGAGCTTCACCAGCGGCGTGAAACCGTCGGCAAGGCGGTTGTAGAACTTCATCTCCTGACGCTCCTCCGCTTCGAGCGAACGCTCGTGGGAGATATGGCCGTACTGCTTGTAGACCTCGACGAAACGCGCCGTTTCGTACAGCAGCGCGCGCACGCCCTGCACCTTGGCCTTCATGTTCGAGAGCATCTCCGAAACGGCGGCGAACTGGATGATCGGCTTGCCGAACTGCTCGCGCTCGTGGGCGTATTTCAGCCCCTCGCGGTAAGCGGCCTCGCAGAGACCCACCGACTGTGCGCCGATGCCCAGACGTGCGGCGTTCATCAGCGACATCACATACTTGATCAGGCCCATCTTCCGGTCGCCGACCAGCTGCGCCGGGGCGTTCGTGAAGACCAGCTCGCACGTCGGCGATCCCTTGATGCCGAGCTTATTCTCGATGCGGCGCACCTTCACGCCGCCGTCGCGCTTGTCGTAGACCAGCATCGAGAGGCCGCGGGCGTCGGTCGTACCCTCTTCGGTACGCGCCAGCACGAGCGAAACCTCGCCGTCGCCGTTGGTGATGAAGCGTTTCACGCCGTTCAGCAGCCACGTCTGCCGCTCCTCCGACCAGGTGGCCTTGAGCATCACGGCTCCGAGGTCCGAACCGGCGTCCGGCTCCGTGAGGTCCATGGCGCACGTCGCGCCCGCCGAGACCCACGGCAGGTATTTCTGCTTGATCTCCTCCGAAGCGAACTCGTTCAACGTCTCGGCGCAGTCCTGCAACCCCCAGATGTTCTCGAAACTGGCATCGGCGCGGGCCACCATCTCGTTGGCCATCACGAAGCAGATGAGCGGGAAGTTCAGTCCGTCGTACTTGCGCGGAAGCGTCATGCCGCTCAACCCCGCGTCAACCACCGCCTTCATGTTCTCGACCGTACCCGAAGCGTACTCCACATGGTCGTCGACCACGCGCGGACCCTCGTGGTCCACACCCTCGGCGTTGGGGGCGATCACCTCGCCGCAGACCTCGCCGGCGATCTCCAGCACGCGGCGGTAGTTGTCCATCGCGTCGTCGAAATCCTGCGGCGCATAGTCGTAGAGGTCCTTCTCCGCGAAACCGCGCTCCTTCAGCTCCACGATCTTGCGCATCAACGGATGCTGGAGGTGGAACTGCAAATCCTTGTTATCTGAAAAGAAATTAGCCATAATTAGTTGTTTTTAAGATTCGTAGGCTCCTGTTTTGGGGTAAATTCAATACCTATGACATAGAAGTGGGGAATGTTGCCGACAATTTCGCCCGACAGGTCGGGCGCGATCTCGTTCTCGCCGCAGAAACGGAACAGATTGTGCTCCGCATCGAACCACATCGAACCGTAAAAGACCAGCGGAATGAACTTTCCGGCCTCGAACGAGTCGATCCCGAACGGACGGGTGCAGTACTTGGTAAGCGTATAACCGCTCGACGAAGTCACGCTGCGGAGCTTGAGCCGCTGACTGGCCTCCCGCATCTCCGGGATACTGAAATTCAGCATCGCCGTCGAATCCGTCCCCGAAGGATAGAATCCAATCGTCAGTTTTTTGGCCAGCATGTAAATGCCCGCCTGCGGATCAGCCATCTCGCCGGGCAGGATTTCGCCGCGCACCTTCTCGGGGAAATCGCTTACGAGCAGTTTGTTCGGCCCGCAGGGAAACTCCCGGGAACGAATCTCCACGCCCGATTCGTACTCCTTGATATATACCGTCATGTCATAGCAGCCCGGTCCTTCGAGCAATTCCGACAGGTCAAAACCGAACGCCTCGTAACCGGCAGCTTCCAGCAGGGAGCGGAAGTCGTCGAACCCGACAGGCCGGCTCTTGATCTGCTGTCCGGAAACGGACGCAGAGAGGAGAAGCGTACAGATTACCGTCAGAAGCCTGCGCATCGCTATTTCGAGTTTTGTTTGTAGTACTTGATCATCTTGGGGATAATCTCATTGACATCGCCCGTGATGGCGTAGTCGGCGATCTTGTTGATCGGGGCTTCGGGGTCCGAGTTGATCGAGATGACCATCGACGACTGGTCCATGCCGGCCGTGTGCTGGATCTGACCCGAGATGCCGCAGGCGATGTAGAGCTTCGGACGCACCGTGACGCCCGTCTGGCCCACCTGACGCGCATGCTCCGTGAAGCCCGCATCGACGGCGGCGCGGCTGGCGCCCACTTCGCCTCCCAGAACGTCGGCCAGTTCGTGCACCAGCCTGAAGTTCTCTTTGGAACCCATGCCGTAGCCGCCGGCGACGATGATGCCCGCACCCTTGATGTCGATCTTGCGCTCCTCGATCTGACGGTCGATGATCTTCACCGCGAGGTCCGCGTCCGTGACCATCTTCTTCCAGTCGATCGCCTTCACCTCGCCCGCGCCGGGCTGTGCGGCGTACTCCTTGCGCATGACGCCCTCGCGGACGGTGGCCATCTGCGGACGGTGGTCGGGGTTGACGATCGTGGCGATGATGTTGCCGCCGAACGCCGGGCGGATCTGATAGAGGAGGTTCTTATACTCCGTACCCGTCTTGGCGTCCTTGTGGTCGCCGATTTCGAGCTGCGTGCAGTCGGCCGTAAGACCGCTGTGCAGGGCCGACGATACGCGGGGTGCGAAGTCGCGGCCCACGGGCGTGGCGCCGAACAGCGCGATCTGGGGCTTCTCCTGCCCGATCAGACCGCACAGGACCGCCGTGTGGGGCAGCGTGCGGAACGGGGAAAATAACGGATCATCGGCAACCCAGACCGTATCGGCGCCGTATTTGGCCAGTTCCTTTTCGATGCCGGCGAGGTTGTGGCCCAGGACGACGGCTTCGAGTTTCACGCCGAGCGTCGTGGCCAGTTCGCGGCCTTTGGTCAGCAGTTCGAGACTCACGTCGGCGACCTTGCCGCCCTCCATCTCGATATATACGAATATATTGTTCATCTCAAAAAAACGCATTAACCGAGCGTGTGGCTCGCGATGAGTTCAACCATAAGTTCATTGATGTCGTTGTCGGCGGCGGTGAGTTTCTTGGCCTCCTTGGCGGCGAAAACCACGTTCTCGATCCTCTTGACCTTCGTGGGCGAACCCTGGAGGCCGAGCTGCGCGGGATCGGGATCGACATCGGCGGCGGCCCACTCCACGATGCGGAGGTACTCCTTCGCGGCGGCGCGCTGCGCGGCGGGCGATTCGGGTGCAGCGGCGATCTCCGAACCGGCCAGCGCGCCCTTGTACTTCATCACGCGCTTGGCGTTGCGCGGGCGGCACTCGGCGGCCGAGGCGTTGACCGTCACAACGGCCGGAATCGGGCACTCGACGACCTCCGTGCCGTGCTCCAGACGGCGCTTGATGACCAGCGCGCCCTCACGGACTTCGAGAATCTCCTCGGCATAGGTCACCTGCGGAAGACCGAGCTTCTCGGCGACCTGCGGACCCACCTGCGCCGTGTCGCCGTCGATGGCCTGACGGCCTGCGAAAATCACGTCGGGGGCGATCTTCTTCAGCGCGCACGAAAGGGCGTAGGAGGTGGCCAGCGTGTCCGAGCCGGCGAACTCGCGGCCCGAAAGCAGGTAGCCGCCGTCGGCCCCGCGGAACATCGCGTCGCGGATGATGTCGGCGGCGCGCTGCGGACCCATCGTAAGGATATGAACCGTGGAACCCGCCACACGGTCCTTGAGCCGCAGGGCGGCTTCGAGCGCATTGAGGTCCTCGGGATTGAAGATGGCCGGAAGCGCCGCGCGGTTGACCGTCCCTTCGGGAGTCATCGCGTCCTTGCCTACGTTGCGGGTATCGGGAACCTGCTTGGCCAAAACAAGAATTTTGAGGTTTTGTTGTTGCATATAAGTAAGTAATGGTTATATATTGAATCCTTTTCCTTCTTTTACCGCTGTCGTCGCGGCGTTCCGTCGCGTTCGCGAATCTGCCTCGCCCCAAGCCCTCCCGCGGGAGGGACTTACGGCGTAAAACACGCCCCGTTTCTGCTTTGGCGGTTCGGCAATCCGCAAGCGACTGCCCCCGCCTGTCGCCGCAGTTGTCGCAGTTGTCGCAGTTGTCGCAATGCGACCGGGTCGTCAACCGGGATTTCGACCGAAACGCGGACGGGCGGAAATCACACAAAAACGCATCCCTAACCTGCCACGGGGCAGCCGGGATGCGCGGTTGCTTATCGGACGATCGTTTCGCCGCGGTCGGGGCCTACGGAGATGATCTTCACGGGGACGCCCGTCTGCCGCTCGATGAACTCCACGTAGCGTTTGAACGCCTCGGGGAACTCCTCGTAGCTGCCGTACCGGCGCAGGTCGCATTTCCAGCCCTCGAACTCGGTGTAGACCGGACGGAGGTCGCCGGTGATTTCATAGGGGAACTCCGAGGTGGTGCGGCCGCCGATCTCGTAGGCCGTGGCCACGCGGATCGTGTCGAAATCGTTCATCACGTCGGATTTCATCATAATCAGCTGCGTCACGCCGTTGACCATGATCGAATATTTCAGGGCCACCATATCGAGCCATCCGCAGCGGCGGCGGCGGCCCGTGACGGCGCCGAACTCGTGGCCGATGTCGCACAGCCGCTCGCCCGTCTCGTCGAACAGCTCCGTGGGGAACGGTCCGCTGCCCACGCGCGTGCAATAGGCCTTGAAAATGCCGAAGACCTCGCCGATGCGGTTCGGGGCGACGCCCAGTCCGGTGCAGACGCCCGCGCAGACGGTGTTCGACGAGGTGACGAACGGATAGGAGCCGAAGTCCACGTCCAAAAGCGTTCCCTGCGCGCCTTCGGCCAGAACGGACTTGTCCTGCGAGAGGCAGTCGTTGACGAAATATTCGCTGTCGATGATGTGGAAGCGGCGGAGGTATTTGACCGCCTCGAACCACTGCTTCTCCAGCTCGGCAATGTCGTATTGATAGTCGAGACTCTTCAGAATCTTCTCGTGGCGCGCCTTGGCCGCAGCGTAGATGCTTTCGAAATCGGGACTCAACAGATCCCCTACGCGCATGCCGTTGCGGCTTACCTTGTCGGTATAGGTGGGACCGATGCCCTTGCCCGTCGTGCCGATCTTGGCGCTGCCCTTGGCCGCCTCGTACGCGGCGTCGAGCATGCGGTGCGTGGGCAGAATCAGGTGGGCCTTCTTCGAAATGCAGAGCTGTTTGGTCAGGTCATGGCCGCTGGCAGCCAACGCTTCGGCCTCCTCGCGGAAAAGCACCGCGTCGATCACCACGCCGTTGCCGATGATGTTGGTCTTGCCGCCCTGGAAAATGCCCGAAGGAATCGAGCGGAGCACGTATTTCTCGCCGTTGAATTCCAACGTGTGACCGGCATTGGGACCGCCCTGGAAGCGGGCCACCACCTCGTAACGAGGCGTCAGCACGTCCACAACCTTCCCTTTGCCCTCGTCACCCCATTGCAGGCCGAGGATAACGTCAACTTTTTTCATTGTATCTGGTTCTGTTTTATGTTTGCAAAAGACATTTTTTGCATCCAAAGGTACGAATTATTATCCGAAAAGCCCAAGCCGCGCGACGGACTTTTCAACAAATTATGAAGAAAAACCGTCCTTTTCGGACGGTTTTTTGCCGTAAATGGGGAAATAACGCACTCGGAAGCGGGGTCGTTCCGCCCGGAACCGAAATCCCCGCAACGGCCCGCCAGGCCGTTTCATGCCGGAAATCACTTGCGGACGAGTTCCGTCGGTCCGTTGAAGTCGACGCTTTGCGAGGCGAGGCAGTAGACCGTGGCAAGGGAGGGGTTGCCGCGCACGTCGGCACGCAGCCCCGAGGCGCAGGAGGTCACGTCCAGCGACCCCGCGAGGGCATTGTCCGGACAAAGAAGCGTTGCGAGCGAGGCGTTCGACTGCAAATCGAGGCGCGGCAGCGAGTTGCCGCCGCAATCGAGGTATGCGAGGCCGCGCAGGCCGTTCACGTCGAGCGACACAAGGCCGTTGTCCGAGCAGTCGAGCCATTCGAGGCGCGTCATCGTGACGTCCAGCCGCGTGAGCGCGTTGCCCCGGCAGTCGAGCCGTTCCAGACGCGTGAACTCCTTCAGGTCGGAGAGCGACGCGACGCCCCGTTCCGGACACTCCACCGTGCGGACACGCTGCGCCTCGTAGCGCGAGATGCGGCCGTCGCCATCGACGTCGAATTCGCCCAGACAGTAGGCCTCGAAGGCCTTGTCGTAAAATGTCAGGTAGATGTATCTGTTCTTCTCGTCGCGCTCGTCCTCGGCAAGGCCGCAGGCCGCCGAGAGCAGTAGGAGCAGGACGGGAAGGGCGCGGACCATAGGCGGCGTCAGATGTTCACGTCGTCGTCGGAGGCGTCCGAAGCGTCCGAGCTGTCGTCGTCGCCCTGAATGTCGTCGGCCCCCTTGATCTCGTCGTCGTAGTAGTCCTTGTCGTCGTCGTCGTGCGAATTGTCGTCGACCTTCACGTCGATCTTCACCATGTAGGCTATCTCGTCCGTATCATAAGGAACGGCATAGAAAAAATCGCCGTTGGGCTTGTCGACACGGATCATCGCATCGGTGAATCCCAGCGGGTATTTCGCCTTCACAGCCTCCTGCAACTCGGGGCTGAGGTTATGAAAACTCGTCGCAATATGTTTCTTCACGATATTCGGTTTAGTCATGGTAGTGTCTCGAAATTTTTTGCAATTATAAGCAAAATTTGAATATCGCACCACATCTGCAATTTTTTTTTGCATTTTTTTTGATTTTACACCAAATTCACCCGTTGTTAAGGACAAAATATGTAACTTTACACACGTTATTTAAGGATTATGGTACGCGAACGGATCGAAGAGCTGCGCCGGCAGCTCGAACTGCATAACTTCAAATATTACGTCGAAAACGCCCCCGAGATTTCGGATTTCGAGTTCGACGCAATGATGCGCGAACTCCAGGATCTGGAGCGCGCACACCCCGAATACGCCGACCCCAACTCGCCTTCGGTGCGCGTGGGAAGCGACCTGACGGCCGAGTTCCGGACCGTGAAGCACCGCTACGCGATGCTGTCGCTGGGCAACACCTACTCGCTGGACGAACTGCACGAGTTCATCGGCCGCATCGAGCGCGAAGCCGGGGCCACGGACTACGTCTGCGAACTGAAATTCGACGGCACGGCCATCTCGCTCACCTACGAGCACGGACGGCTCGTGCGCGCCGTGACCCGCGGCGACGGCGTCGAGGGCGACGACGTGACGGCCAATGTCCGCACCGTGCGCACGGTGCCCCTGCGCCTGCGGGGCACGGACTGGCCCGACCTCTTCGAAATCCGCGGCGAGATCCTGATGCCCTACGCCTCGTTCGACCGCCTCAACGCCGAGCGCGAGGCCAACGGCGAGCAGCTCTTCGCCAACCCCCGCAACGCCGCCGCCGGGACGCTCAAGCAGCAGTCGTCGGCCGTGGTGGCCCGGCGCGGACTGGACTGCACACTCTACCAGCTGGCGGGCGACGAGCTGCCCTTCACGAGCCATTGGGAGAGCCTCGAAAAGGCCCGCCAGTGGGGGTTCAAGGTCTCGGACGCGGCGCGCATCTGCCGCAGCGTCGCCGAGATCGACGCATTTATCGAACACTGGGACACCGCACGGCGCCGCCTGCCCTTCCCGACGGACGGCGTGGTGATCAAGGTCAACGACTTCGCCGTCCGGCGCCAGCTGGGATTCACAGCCAAGGCCCCCAAGTGGGCCGTGGCCTACAAGTTCAAGGCCGAACGGGCCGCCACGCGGCTCGACAGCGTGTCGTTCCAGGTAGGACGCACCGGGGCTATCACGCCCGTCGCCAACCTCGAACCGGTGCTGCTGGCCGGAACCACCGTGCGGCGCGCGACGCTGCACAACGCCGAGCAGATGGCCCAGCTGGACATCCGCCCGGGCGACACGGTCTACGTCGAGAAGGGCGGCGAGATCATCCCGAAGATCATCGGCGTGGACCTAGCGCAGCGCCCGGCCGACAGCCGTCCGTTCGAGTACATCACCGTATGCCCCGAATGCGGGACGCCGCTGGTGCGCTACGAAGGCGAGGCCAAGCACTACTGCCCCAACCAGAGCGGATGCCGGCCCCAGATCATCGGGCGCATCATCCACTTCATCCGCCGCAAGGCCCTCGACATCGAGGGGCTGGGCGAGGAGACCGTCGAACTGCTCTACGAAAACGGACTCGTGCGCGACGTGGCGGACCTCTACGACCTGCGGGCCGAACAACTGGCCCCCCTGCCCCGGCTGGGCGAGAAGTCGGCCGACAACATCATCCGCTCGGTGGAACGCTCGAAGGCGGTTCCCTTCCAGCGCGTGCTGTTCGGGCTGGGAATCCGCTTCGTGGGCGAGACCACGGCCAAATACCTCGCCGAGCATTTCCGCTCGCTGGACGCCGTGATGCGGGCCACGCGCGAGGAGCTGGTCGAGGCCGACGAGGTGGGCGGACGCATCGCCGACGCCATCATCGAATACTTCGCCGAGGAGGACAACCTGCGGATCATCCGCCGCCTGCGCGCCGCGGGGCTGCAATTCGAAGCCGAGGCGCGCCGCCTGGCGTCGGAGGCGCTGGCGGGCCGGAGTTTCGTGGTCTCGGGCAAGTTCACGCGGAGCCGCGACGAAATGAAGGAGTTGATCGAACTGCACGGGGGCCGGAACCTCGCGGCGGTGTCGGGCAGCGTCGACTACCTCGTGGCGGGCGACAAGATGGGCCCGGCGAAGCTGAAGAAGGCCGAGAAGCTGGGCGTAAGAATCATCTCCGAGGAGGAGTTCATCCGGATGGTCGAGGGCGGCGGTCCGGCAGAGAAGGCCCCGCAGCAGGGCGAACTTTTTTAATCGGGAAATTCCGGCCGCGCTGCGACAACTGCGGCGACAGGCGAGGGCAGTCGCTTGCGAATTGCCAGGCCGCCAAAGCAGAAACGGGGTGTGTTTTTACGCCGTAAGCCCCTCCCTCGGGAAGGGTTCAGGCGGGGCCAGACTTGTAAACGCGGCAAAATGCCGCGAGGCGGTTTTGCCGCGAAAGAAAAATAAGAGTGAACAAAATCAGATAACGTAAATCAGTAATACTTATGCTACAATCCAAACTCGCAGGCGTGGGCGCCGCGATGATCACCCCTTTCACGGCAGACGGCCGCGTCGACTACAAGGCGCTGGCCCGCATGATCGACTACGTGATCGACGGCGGCGTGGACTACATCGTCGCACTCGGCACCACGGCCGAGACCCCCACGCTCTACATGCCCGAACGCGCCGTGATCGCCATGTTCATCACCAACCAGATCGCAGGCCGCGTGCCGCTGGTGATGGGCTGCGGCGGCAACTCCACCTCGGAGGTGCTGGACCAGCTGCGCGAATTCGACCTGCGGGGCGCCGACGCCATTTTGAGCGTGACGCCCTATTACAACAAACCTTCGCAGGAGGGTCTCTACCAGCATTTCCGCACCGTCTCGGAGCATTCGCCCCTGCCGGTGATCCTCTACAACATCCCGGGCCGCTCGGGCGTCAACATGACCGCCGAGACCACGCTCCGCTGCGCCGCCGACTTCCGCAACGTCATCGGCATCAAGGAGGCGTCGGGCGACATCGGGCAGATGCAGCGCATCCTGGACAACCGTCCCGAGGGATTTCTCGTGCTGTCGGGCGACGACGGCATGGCCATCGAGCTGATGCGCCGCGGAGGCGACGGCGTGATCTCCGTGGCGGCGAACGCCTTCCCGCAGCGGTTCATGGAGTGCGTGAACCATGCCAAGGCGGGCGACTTCGACGCGGCGGAAAAGGCTTATGCCGCGCTGGACGAAGCCGTGCACGCGCTCTTCGAGGAGGGCAACCCCGTGGGCGTGAAATGCGCCCTCTCGGTGATGGGACGCATCGGCGACACGATGCGCCTGCCGCTGGTCGCCGGATCGGGAAAACTCCGCGCGAAGTTCGAAGAACTGATCGCCAGATACGATTTGCGCTGATTTTGCGTTTGTACCGGAAACGACCGCTATGAAACGATTGCTGCTTCTCTCACTGCTGGTTCCGGCGCTGGCCGCCGCCGGAGTCCCCGACGAGGACATGATCCTCGACCGGACGATGGACGCCCAGTCCGCGTTCTACTACCCCGCGCTGATGATGCGCTACAACGCGGGCGACGAGACGCTGACCGACGAGGATTACCACTACCTCTACTACGGATACGCCTACCGCGACGAATACAAGCCGCTGGCCGTGAACCCCGATCTGGACAAAATGCTGATGCTGGCCTCGGGCATCGACCCCGACAAACCCGACAGGGCCACGCTGGAAACGATGGTCTCGGTGGGAAACGACGCCCTGAAACGCGATCCGTTCAGCCCCAAAATCCTCAACCTCATGTCGTTCGCCTACGGTGCGCTGGGCGACAAGGAGCAGGAAAAAGCCTGGTCGGACCGCATGAACGGCGTCATCCGCACGATCCTCGGCTCGGGCGACGGATTCACGCAGAAGACCCCGCGCCATGTGCTGATGTTCGACCACGCGCTCGACGTGCTGGCCGCCGAAGGGCTTTCGTTCGGCAAGGCGCGCATCGTCAGCCGCACGGTGGAGTTCGTGCCGCTGGTCGTTCCCTATGTGGTCGAGGGCAAGAAGCGCAAGGGATTCTATTTCGATTTCAGCCGCGTCTACTGGAACAAACCCGAGGGTTACACCTACCAGCGCGACCGCACGTGGCAGTTCAACAACCTCAAACCCCGCACCTATAAATGATCCGCATTCTCCGGCATACGCTCTGCCTCGCCCTGCTGCTGACGCTCGCGGCCTGCGAAAAAGACCGCGAGCCGCGAATCGAGGTCTCGACGGGAGAGATTCACCTCCCGGGCGACGCTTCGTCCGGAACGACATTCACCGTGTCGGCCGAAGAACCGTGGACGCTGTCGTATACCGGCGAGGGATTCGCCGTGACGCCGGACGGCGGCGCCCGCGGGGAGACGACGGTCACGGTGACCGCTTCCGAACCCAACTCCGCCAAGGCGCGCCGGAAGCTGGGCACGATAACCGTCCGCCACCCCGCCAACAAGGACGGCTATCCGGTCGAGGTCTACCAGCGGCCCGCCGTGGCGACGCAGACCCTTCTGCTGTACATGCCCGGACGAAGCCTGATCGACTATTACGAGCGCAACATCGAGGGCGTCAGTGCGGCCGTGACGAACCAAATCCCGGGCGACGGGCGCATTCTGGTCTGCTACCAGCCCGAGAAGCATTCGTCGGCCGTCCTGCAGGAGATCCGTTACGACCCGGCGACGGAACGGTGCGAACGAACGACGCTCAAAACCTACGACGGCTTCAACGCCGGAAACCCCGAAAAGGTACGGCAGCTGTTCGCCGATGCCGCGGAGCTGGCTCCGGCCCAAAACTACGGGCTGATCATCGGCTGCCACGGCAAGGCGTGGATTCCGGTCGCCAGCGGCTCGCTCTCCTACCCGATGCGGCGTTCCGCCGAGGACGACCTATGGGCCGCGCCCCCGGGGGCCAAGCAGACCCGTTCGTTCGGCGACAAGGGCTACGAACTGAACATCACGGAGCTGAAGGAGGCGCTCGAAGCGCAGCAGTTCCGTTTCGACTACCTGATCTTCGACGACTGCTTCATGGCCAACATCGAAACGCTCTACGACCTGCGTTCGGTCATCGGCTACATCGTGGCGTCGCCCTGCGAGGTCATGGGCGACGGATTCCCCTACGACCGGATCGTCCCCCACCTGTTCGAAACGGGACCGGTCGCGGACCGGCTCGCGGAAACCTGCCGGGAGTTCTGGAACCTCTACGAAAACGAATACCAGAGCACGACCTGGAAAGAGCAGTCGGGCTGCATCTCACTGGCCGTCACGTCGCAGCTGGACGCGCTGGCGGAGGTGATGCGCCGCATCAACGAAAAAGGCAAACAGCCGTTCGAACCCTCGCAGCTCCAGTACTACGAGGGACTGATGACACACCTTTTCTACGACTTGGGGCATTACGTCGAATTGAGCTGCGGCGACCCGGCGCTCGTCAAGGAATTCACGACGCAACTCGACCGGGCATTTCCCCCCGAAAGCCGTCTGTGCACGAAGCAGTTCTATTCCCAATACAACAACGGGTCGAACCCCGTGCATTTCTATACGGGCGTCTCCGTGAGCGAGCCTTCGACGAAGTACGTCGCCGAAAACCGGATGACGAACTGGTATCGGGACACGCATTAAATGAAATGAAAAGAGCGATTCTCACGAATCGCTCTTTTCATTTATGCATACAGCCCGGACTTTCTATTCATACTGCCCGGACTTCAGCCGCTCCACCTCCTCGCGGGTCAGGAACCGCCACGCTCCGCGCTTGAGGTTCTTCTTCGTGAGACCCGCATAGTAAACGCGGTCGAGTTTGGTCACGGTGTACCCCAGGAACTCGAAAATACGGCGCACGATGCGGTTGCGGCCCGAGTGGATCTCGATGCCCACCTCCTGCTTGTTCTCCTTGACGTAGGAAATCTCGTCGGCGAAGATCTCGCCGTCTTCGAGCGTGACGCCCTCGGCGATGCGGTCCATGTCGGCGCGCGTCAGGGGTTTGTCGAGCGTCACCTGGTAGATTTTCTTCTTCTTGTAGGAAGGGTGCGTCAACTGCTTCGTAAGGTCGCCGTCGTTGGTGAACAACAGCAGCCCGAGGCTGTTCTTGTCGAGGCGTCCCACCGGGTAGATGCGCTCCGTGCAGGCGCCCGAGACCAGCTCCATGACCGTCTTTCCGGCATGGGGATCGTCGAGCGAAGTGACGTAGCCCTTGGGCTTGTTCAGCACCAGGTAGACCTTCTTCTCGCCCTGCACCGGCTCGTCGTTGAACCGCACTTCGTCGGTCGGCAGCACCTTGGTTCCCAGTTCGGTGACGATCTTGCCGTTGACCGAAACGACGCCCGCCGTGATGAAATCGTCGGCCTCGCGGCGCGAGCAGATACCCGACTGGGCGATGAAGCGGTTCAGGCGCATCTCGCCCGTCTGCTTCTCGGGATTGAATTTCGGATACGACGCCGGTTTGTCGTCGTGTTTCTTATAGGCAGGTTTGAACGGTTTGTCGACGAACTTCCGGTCGCCGAATTTCTTATCCCCGAATTTTTTCTCGCCGAACTTCTTCTCGCCGTAGGGCTTGTCGCCGAACTTCTTGGGTCCGAATTTCTTCTCGCCGTAGGCCGGCTTGTCGCCGTAACTGCGGCGCGGACGCTCCTCGTCGCTGCGGTGACGGTCACCGTCGTAGCGGGGTTTATCTCCGAAGGAACGCCGCGGACGGTCGTCGTCCTGACGCTGACGGTCGCCATACGAACGCGGCTTATCGTCATACTGACGCTGACGGTCGCCATAGGGACGCGGGCGGTCGTCATACGAACGGCGCGGGCGGTCGCCCTCCCCGCGGGATTTGTCGCCGTAGTGCGGCTTCTCGAAGACCGGACGGTTGTCGGCCGTGAAATGGGGGTTATACGAAGCCCGGCGTTCGGGCCTGTTTTCAAAGGAGGGTTGCTCCGAATCGGCGGCATCACGCTGCAAACGCGGGCGACGCTCGACACGCTCCGCCGTAGCCACTACGGTGCGCTTGCGTTTGTCGCGTCCGAAGCGTTCGAGCACCGGGGTCGAGTCGTTTTTAGGATCTTTCATTTTCTATTCGTCTAATAAATTATCGGGGGCAGGGACCGGAACGTGCCGACCGGGTTCACGCGCGTGATACCGGACGCAGCCCGTCCGAGCCGGTTTCCACCCGGCAAAGGTAATCCATTTTTCCGGATTATAACACATAACGTGCCCGATTTCAACCGTTTTGGGAATAATTGCGCCGGAAGGCGACAAAACGCCTGCTTTTGCCGTATCTTTGCCGAAAAATAACTCCCCGACGACCGGCGGCATTCCGGCAGAAGCCCCGCGCCGCCCGGCATCGGCTGCGACACCCGATCCTGCGTTATGAACATGAACCGCGAAATACTGCGCATTGCGCTCCCCAATATCGTCTCGAACATCACCGTGCCGCTCATGGGCATCGTATCGACCGCCATCGCCGGACACTGGGGAGCCGACTCCGCCGCCACGATCGGCGCGCTGGCCATCGGCGTCTCGATCTTCAACTTCATCTACTGGAACTGCTCGTTCGTGCGCATGGGAACCAGCGGGCTGACGGCCCAGGCGTTCGGCGCGGGCGACTTCCGCGAGTGCACCAACATGCTGGCCCGCGCGCTGTCGGTGTCGGCGGTGATGGGTGTGCTGATGATCCTGCTCCAATACCCCGTGGGAGAACTGGCCCTCTGGGCCATGAACGGCAGCGAAATGACCCGCGACTACTTCTACGCCCGCATCTGGGCCGTGCCGGCGGGCATCGTGCTCTTCGGGTTCAACGGCTGGTTCACGGGGATGCAGAACGCCATATTCCCCATGCTGACGGCCGTCACGGTCAACATCGTGCACATCCTTTGCAGCCTCTGGTTCGCCTTCGGGATGGATATGGGCATCGTGGGCATCGCCTACGCCTCGGTGATCGCCCAATGGACCGGCGTGGCGCTCTCGGCGCTGCTGCTCGCCGCCAAATACCGTCCGATCCTCACCGGGATCGACTGGTCGGAGGTGCTGGACCTCAAACCGCTGAAGACGTTCTTCATCATCAACCGCGACATCATCCTGCGCACGTTCTGCATCGTCGCGGTCTACACCTTCTTCACCGGGGCGTCGGCACGCATGGACGACCCCGCGCTGCTGGCCGTGAACACCCTGCTGCTGCAACTCTTCACGCTCTTTTCCTACATGAACGACGGCTTCGCCTACGCCGCCGAGGCGCTCACGGGACGCTTCATCGGGGCGCGCGACAGCGTGTCGCTGCGCGACTGCCTGCGGAGGTGCATCGCCTGGGGAACGCTCGTATCGGTGGCCTTCGTGGGGATTTATCTCGTCTGGTGGCGCGACCTGGTGGGCGTGTTCGTAGACCACTCGGCGCCCAACGCCGGGGTGATCGAGGAGCTGGCGGGACGCTACATCGTCTGGATCATCCTCATCCCGATCGCCTCGGCCATGCCCTTCATCATGGACGGCATCATGGTCGGAGCCACCGAAACGCGCGTCATGCGCGACTCGATGTTCTGGGCCACGGCGGCCTATTTCGCCATTTACTACGCCTGCTACCCGCTGATCGGCAACAATGCCCTATGGCTGGCCTTCACGCTCTACATGTTCCTGCGCGGAGTGATCCAGTTCTTTATGACCCGCCGGCTGAAAACCATCTACGACAAGATCGCATAGGACCCGGACAACCGCCAGTCGCGCCACCCCTCGGGACGGATCGCCGCGGGAAATTCGCACTCCAGCCACACGGTGCGGGCCGCCGATTTCCACGGACGCCCGAGGTAAACCCGCGTCACCCCTTCGGCCGCCGTCACACGGCAGCAGGAGAAGACGAATCCGTATTCGTTGCGCTCGGTGGTCGAAGCGGCCGTGATGAAACTGTCGGCCTTGCAATGGATCGTCGAACACTCGAACAGCACGATCGAAGGGCCGAAAATGAAGTCGGTGGTTCCCTCGATATAACAATTCTCGACATGTACGCGCGAAACGTAGCCGCGAGCAAAGAAGGTGTCCTGATCGCCGATGAGCGCACAATGATACAGATGGATGCGGTCACCGCGGGTTTCGAGCGCCACGGCCTGCCCTACCCTTCCGGCATCGTTCTCGACGGTCAGGCAATCCAGATAGACATCGTCGGCCTGAACGGACATCGTATAACTGTCGTAGGTGGTCAGCTCGCGGCCGTCGACGACTTTGCCGGCATAGTCGCCCCAGACGATGCGGGTTTCAGCCATTTCATCGCCCAGAATCCGGACCTTGTCCTTATAGACGTCGAGCGTCACCTTCTCGCGATAGACGCCGGGCATAATCCGCACCGTGCGCCACTCCGCAGGCTTCGACGGCAGGGCGTCGAAACACGCCTGAATGGTCCGGAAATCCCCGCCGCCGTTGCAGTCGACGGTATAGACCGTCTCTGCCGAGGCGACGAACGAGGACAGGAGAAGGATCGTTATGATTACAGCGGATTTCATCATAGGTTCGGTGAACGCAATTACACGCTACAACGTCACCCCCGTCTTGAAGATAGCGATCTCCTTGAAACCCGTCTCCTCGTGCTTGAGACGCTCGCCGCCGGCCGTGGCCAGCACCTTGCCGATGAAACGCTCCAGCACGGCCTGCGGCTCCTCATCCTCGACCAGCGTGCCGGCGTTGAAGTCGATCCAGTTGGCCTTGAACTCCGCGAGCTGCATGTTGGTCGAAATCTTCATCGTGGGCACGAACGACCCGAAAGGCGTGCCGCGTCCCGTGGTGAAGAGCACCAGCTGGCAGCCCGAGAGAGCCAGCGCCGAAGCGGCCACCAGGTCGTTGCCCGGAGCCTGCAAGAGGTTCAATCCCGGCTTCGTGACGGGCTGTGCGTAGGTCAGCACGTCGACGACGGGCTGCGCCCCGCCCTTCTGCACGCAGCCGAGCGATTTCTCTTCAAGGGTCGTGATGCCGCCCTTCTTGTTGCCCGGCGAGGGATTTTCATAAATCGGCTGGTCGAACCGGCGGAAATAGCGCTTGAAATCGTTGATCAGCGAGACCGTTCCGTCGAAAACCCGGCGGTCCGCGGCGCGGTCCATCAGGATCGTCTCGGCGCCGAACATCTCGGGAACCTCCGTCAGCACCGTCGTGCCGCCCTGCGCGATCAGCCAGTCGGAAAACAGCCCCACCAGCGGATTGGCCGTGATGCCCGAGAAACCGTCCGAGCCGCCGCACTTCAAGCCCACCTTGAGGTAAGCGAGCGGAAGCGGCTGACGCTTATCGGCTTTGGTCTTTTCCACCAGCCCGCGGCAGATTTCGAATCCCGCCTCGATCTCGTCCTCGACCTCCTGGGCGACGAGGAACTTCACCCGCTCGTCGTCCCATTGGCCGATCACCTCTTTCAGGGCCGACACCTGGTTGTTCTCGCACCCGAGGCCCAGCACCAGCACGGCGCCCGCATTGGGGTGACGCACCAGCGCGGCCAGCGCCCGCTGCGTATTGGCGTGGTCGTCGCCCAGCTGCGAACAACCGTAATTGTGGGTGTAGACCCGCACGTCGTCGAGGTGCGAGCAGTCGCACTCGCGCTTCACACGCTCCGCGATGGCCTGCGCCTGCCCGTTGACGCACCCCACCGAGGGCACGATCCACAACTCGTTGCGAATGCCCATCGTATCGTTCCCGCGCAGGTAACCCATCACCCGCACGTCGCGCTTCGGGCACCCGACATCGTAAACCTTGGGGGCATAGGTGTATTCGAGGTCGTCGCGGAGGTTGGTTTTCAGGTTGTGCGTGTGAATCCACCCGCCCTGCGGCACGTCCTGCGTGGCGTGACCGATGGGATAGCCGTACTTCACGACGTTCTCGCCCGCGGCGATGTCGCGCAGGGCGAACTTATGGCCGCGCGCAACGTCTTCGCGGAGCGTCACGGCGACGCCCTCGACATCGAGCGTCTCGCCCTCGTGCAGGTCGTCGGCCAGTGCGACGGCGACATTGTCCGCAGCGTTGATTTTCAGAAACCGTTTCATATCAATAAAATAAGCCGCATGTCCGGGTCCCGCAAAGCTCCCGCCGAGGCGGGGGTGGGTCGGGGGTGGGTCGGACTTGTGAACACGACCGGAGGCCGTGCCACGAACCGTCCGAAACGCCGCACCGGAACAGCTGACTGGTTACGCTCCTAAAAACTTCTTCAAGGCATCTTTCATGCCCAGCGTCTCGATGTCGCGGACATAGCCCGCAACGGTCCCGATGAAGCCCGGAACCTCCGAGAAATCGACGGTGAAGATGCCGCTCTCCTTCACAATCTTCGCGATCGTAGCCTCCATGTCGGCCGAATCCCAGTTGGCGCGGATGTAGTCCACGAACTCCCTCGTGTCGTCGGGTTCGAAACCGCTGTTCGGCCCGTAGAGGGTCATCAGCGCGGCGAACGTGAATGCTTCGCGTTCGGCCAGCCGCTGCGCCTTGAACCAGTTGTCGCGCACGGTCGGATAGTTGCGCGCCTCCCATTTCGAAAGCGAGTTGAGCGAAATGGACCGGAGCATGTGCTTGATGAAGGGGTTGTAGAAACGCTCCAGAATCCCGGCGGCGAACTTCTTCAGCTCGTCCCGGTCCTCGTCGATCATCGGGATCACCTCCTCGGCGACCATGTCGTTGACGAACCGCTCGATGTCGGGCGTATTGAAAGCGTCCATCACCGTCTCGCAGCCCATTTGCAGGGCGATGGGCACCATGCCCGTATGCGACCCGTTCAGGATGCGGACCTTCTTGTCGCGGAACTGCTTGATCGAGGGCATGAAAACGACGTGCAGCCCCGCCTTGTCCAGCGGCAGTTCCTTCATCACCTCCTTGTAGCCCGGGCCGCCGATGGCCCACAGGTGGTACAGCTCGGCCTTCACCACGAGGTTGTCGTCATAGCCGATCTCCTCCCTGATCTCGCCGATCTGCTCGCGCGGGAATCCCGGCACGATGCGGTCCACGAGCGTGTCGCAGAAATGACAGTTCTTTTCGACCCAGTCGATGAAATCCTGCCCGAGCTTGTGGTATTCGGCGTGTCTGATGACGTATTCGTGGAGCGTCGAGCCGTTGTTCTCGATCAGCTCGCAGCAGATGATGCAAAGGCCCTTGGTCGGGTCGCCGTTGAAATGTTTGAACCGCTTGTACAGCAGCGCCGTCATCTTGGCGGGGTACGATTTCGGAGGACAGGCCGTCAGATCGTCGCCCTCCTCGTAGCGGATGCCCGCCTCGGTGGTGTTCGAAATGGTGATCTTCAGCTCCGGCGAGAGGAAATACGCCTCGTATTTCGCATAGTCCACATAGGGATTGAACGAATCCATGATGCTCTTCACCAGCCGCACGTCCTTCTTGGGCCGTTTGTTCTCGATGCCCTCCAGATAGACGTGGTACATGTTGTCCTGCCGGTGCATCAGGTCGATCATCCCCAGCACCTTGCGCTCGGGGTCGATGATCGGCTGGCAAACGGCCACGCCTGCATCCATGACGCCCTTCTCGTTGGCGATGTCGATCTGCCAGTCCACGAAGGCTCTCAAGAAGTTGCCTTCGCCGAATTGCAGGATGCGAACGGGACGGCCGACCGTTTCGACGGTCGACTTGTTCAGTTGCTTGATCATTGTATGTCCGGTTTTTAAGTTAATCCAATACAATCGGTTTGTATTTCGGAACCAGCGTCTTCATCACGATCCAGCCGATGAGGTAAGCCACGGCGCAGATGCAGAAGACGACGAAATATCCGGCGGGCTTACCCTCGAAACCCATGAACTGCATCGCCGTTTCGTCGGCATATACGAACAGCCAGCCGGCGAACCATTGCAGGATCATCGAGCCTACGCCGCCGGCCATGCCGCCGATGCCCGTCACGGTGGCGATCGCCGACTTGGGGAACATGTCGCCGATGGTCGAGAAAATATTGGCCGACCACGACTGGTGCGCCGCGCCGCCCAGACCGATCAGGATGATCGGGAACCACGGCGAGATCGTGCCCATGGGCTGCGCCAGCAGCACCAGCAGCGGAATGAACGCGAAGATCAGCATGGCGCGCATGCGTGCCGCATAGGGGTTCAGCCCCGTCTTGTTGATGATGATCGTCGGAAGCTTGCCGCCGTAGATCGACAGCATCGTGATGGCATAAAGCGTGAAGATCAGCGCCACGCCCAGCCCTTCGGACATCTTGATCCCGAACTGCGAATTGAGGTACGAGGGGGTCCAGAAGAGGAAGAACCACCACACGCCGTCGGTCATAAACTTGCCGAAGGCGAAGGCCCACGTCTGTTTGAACGAGAGCGTTCTCCAGAACGAGATCTTCTCGCCCTCCTGCTCCTTGCCGACCGTCTCGCCGTCGACCACTTCGTGCTGATCCTGCTCGATATACTCCAGCTCGGCGGCATTCACCTTCGGATGGTCCGAGGGTTTCTTGTACATGAAGACCCAGAAGCCCATCCAGACGAAGCCCAGGGCGCCGATCACGATGAAGGCCATCTCCCAGCCCCAGGCCTTCGCCAGCAGCGGAATGGTCAGCGGGGCGAACAGCGCGCCGATCGAAGCGCCGGCATTGAAGATCGAGGTGGCGTAGGCGCGGTCCTTCTTGGGGAAGTACTCGGCGGTCACCTTGATGGCTGCCGGGAAGTTGCCCGCCTCGCCCAGGGCGAGGATGCAGCGCGCGGCGATGAAGAAATACATGCTGACCATGGCGATGGTCGCGGCCAGGGCCGACCCGGCCTCGACGGCGCGCAGCGCGGCGGCGTCGGGAAGCCCCACCCATGCCTCGGTGGCGATGCCGCAGAGGGCGTGCATGCAGGCTCCCATCGACCAGACGCCGATGGCCCACAGATAACCTTTCTTGGTGCCCATCCAGTCGATGAAACGGCCCGCGAAGAGCATGCAGACGGCATAGACGATCGAGAAGATCGAAGTGATCAGCCCGTAGTGGTACTCGTTCCAGTGGAATTCGGGCTTGATGAACTCGTCCCACGTCAGCGAGAGCACCTGACGGTCGAGGTAGTTAACAGTCGTTGCGAAGAAGAGCATCGCACAGATGATCCAGCGATACTGCGTCATCTTCCCAGCGAGAGTCGATTTGTTGTTTGTCATTATGGGGTTTAATTAAGTAGTGTTCAGGAATTGGTGAGCCGTAGGAACGGCGTCCGGCGGCGGAGCGGGGCCGCCGCCGGACTACCGAACTTACGGAATCGGTTTTAACGCACCCGGGCGATCACGTCCAGAGCGAAACGGCATTTTTCGGTGATCGCCGCCCAGTCCTTCACGGCGACGACCTCTTTCGGGAAGAGCTGCGAGCCCATGCCCACGCAATAAACGCCGGCCTTGAACCACGCCGTGAGGTTCTCCTCGGTGGGTTCCACCGCTCCGGTGGCCATGATGTTCGACCACGGCAGCGGGGCCTTGACGTTCTTGACGAACGACGGACCGCCCACGTTGCCCGCGGGGAAAACCTTCGTCAGGTCGCAGCCCAGTTCCTGCGCCGTGCCGATCTCCGTCACCGAACCGCAGCCAGGGGTGTAGGGAACCAGATGGCGGTTGCAGACCCTGGCCACCTCGGCGTTCAGGTAGGGACCCACGACGAAGTTGGCGCCGTACTGCATGTACATCGCGGCCGTCGGGGCGTCGACCACCGAACCGATGCCCAGGATCATCTCCGGGCACTCCGCGGCGGCGAATTTCACCAGACGGATGAACACCTCCGAAGCGAAATCGCCGCGGTTGGTGAACTCGAAAGCGCGCACGCCGCCTTCGTAGCAGGCTTTCACGACCTGCTCGGCCACGTCGGCGTCGGCATGATAGAATACGGGAACCATGCCGGTCTTACCGATGGCCTCCAGAACTTGCATTTTATTGAAGCGAGCCATAATTTTTAATTCTTAATTTTTCATTTTTAATTATCTCTGCACCCGTCCGCTGGCATTGCCTCCGGCCAACGACTCGACCTCCTCGGCCGATACGAGGTTGAAGTCGCCGTTGATCGTGTGCTTCAGGGCCGATGCCGCCACGGCGAACTCCAGGGCCTCGCCCTGCGTCGGCTTGGTCAGCAGGCCGTGGATCACGCCGCCCGAGAACGAGTCGCCGCCGCCCACGCGGTCGATGATCGGGTCGATGTCGTAACGCTTCGACTCGTAGAACTCCTCTCCGTTGTAGATCATGGCTTTCCAGCCGTTGTGCGTCGCCGAGAACGACTCGCGCAGGGTCGAGATCACATACTTGAACCCGAACGTCGCGGCCATCTGGCGGAAGATGCCCTTGTAGCCCTCGGCGTTGGTCTCGCCGCCCTCGACATCGGCGTCGGGCTTGAACCCGAGGCACAGCTCGGCGTCCTCCTCGTTGCCGATGCAGACATCGACATACTGCATCAGGGGCTTCATAATCGACTGCGCCTTCTCCTTGGTCCAGAGCTTCTTGCGGAAGTTCAGGTCCACCGACACCGTCACGCCGTGACGCCTGGCGGCCTCGCAGGCCAGACGGGTCAGTTCGGCGGCCTTGTCCGAAATCGCGGGCGTGATGCCCGACCAGTGGAACCAGTCGGCGCCCTCCATGATGGCATCGAAGTCGAAATCCTGCGGATCGGCCTCGGCGATCGACGAATGCGCACGGTCGTAGATCACCTTCGAGGGACGCATCGAAGCCCCGGTTTCGAGGTAGTAGATACCCACGCGGTCGCCGCCGCGGGCGATGAAATCGGTCCTCACGCCGTATTTGCGCAGCGCATTGACCGCCGACTGGCCGATCTCGTGCTTCGGGAGCTTCGAGACGAAGTAAGCCTCGTGGCCGTAGTTGGCGCACGAAACGGCCACGTTGGCCTCGCCGCCGCCATAGACGACGTCGAACGAATCGGACTGAACGAAGCGCGTGTTTCCGGGCGTCGAAAGACGCAGCATGATTTCACCTAATGTTACGATTTTCATGGTATTATGACAGCTTAAAATTTAAAATAGTCCTTGGCGTTGCGGTAGCAGATGCCCTCGATGATCTCCCGGCCGATGAAGTCGATCTCCGAGGCGGGCAGCAGGCCCTGCTCGATGTCGTTGCCGACGAGGTTGCACAGCGTGCGGCGGAAATACTCGTGGCGCGGGTACGAAAGGAACGACCGCGAGTCGGTCAGCATGCCCACGAAGCGGCTCAACAGACCCAGCGTCGAGAGGGCGTTCATCTGTTTCTCCATGCCGTCCTTCTGATCGAGGAACCACCACCCCGATCCGAACTGGATCTTCCCGGCGCCGTAGCGGCCGTCCTGGAAATTGCCGATCATCGTGGCCACCAGCTCGTTGTCGCGGGGATTGAGGTTGTAGACAATGGTCTTCGCAAGGCGGTCGTTGCGGTCGAGCATGTCGAAGAATTTCGACATCTGCCTGCCGACCGTGAAGTCGCCGATCGAGTCGAAGCCCGTATCGGGACCCAGCCGGCCGAACATGCGGCTGTTGTTGTTGCGGATGGCGCCGTAGTGGAACTGCTGGGTCCAGCCGGCCTCATGGTCCATCGTGGCGAACTCGACCAGCATGGCGGTCTTGAACTTGCGGATCTCCTCGGGCGTCAGCGTCTGCCCGCCGTATACCTTATTAAAAATAGCGTCGATCTCGGCCTGCGTATAATCCTCGGCATAGAACTCCTCGATGCCGTGGTCCGAAAGGCGGCAGCCGACCGACCCGAAGAACTCGTGACGCACGCGCAGCGCGTCGATCACATCGGCGAACTTCGTGATCGCGACGCCCGAAACCTCCGAAAGCTTCTCCATATAAGCGCGGAAATCGGCCGAAACCTCCACGGCCATCGCCTTGTCGGGACGCCACGTGGGGAGCATCCTGGTCGCAAAACCGTCCTCGCGGACCTTGATGTGGTGTTCGAGCGAATCCACGGGATCGTCCGTCGTGCAGACCGCCTCGACGTTGTAGCGGCGCATCAGGCCGCGGGCGTGGTATTCGGGACGCTGCAACAGCGCCGTGCAATGGTCGTAGATTTCGCGGGCCGAAGCGGGGTTGAGCAGTTTCGTCACCCCGAAGGCGGTCTTCAATTCGAGGTGGGTCCAGTGGTAGAGCGGGTTGCGCATCGTATAGGGAACCGTCTCGGCCCACTTCTCGAACTTCTCCCAATCGGTCGTATCCTTGCCCGTGCAATACTTCTCATCGACCCCGTTGGTACGCATGGCGCGCCATTTGTAGTGGTCGCCTTCGAGCCAGATCTTCGACAGGTTGTCGAAACGGTGATCCGAAGCCACGTACTCGGGAATCAGGTGGCAATGGTAGTCGATGATCGGCATCTTGGCCGCATGGTCGTGGTAAAGACGCTGCGCAGTCTCGGTCTGCAACAGGAAGTTGTCGTCGTTGAACTGTTTCATAAAAAATAAAAGCTATCGCGGTTAAATTTCTATACGTATCAGGCTCTTTTTCATAACGTAAAATTAGTAACTTTCCGCCACTCGGAATATGAAAAATTACCGAATTAAATAGAATATTTGCCGTTTTGGTTGACCAATATACGGAAAAATTGTAAATTTGCCTACAAACAACGGAAAAACTTCAATTCTAATTTTATGAAAAAACCGATTATGTGGGTTGCAGCCCTCCTGACGGCCTCCTGCACACCCGCTTTGAAGGTCGAAGTCGCCAACACGACCCCGACCGAACGCGATGACGAAACCGTCGAAATCGCCTGGTCCGAAGTCGCCGCGCTCAAAGGCGTGACGCCGGACAACATCGTCGTCCTGAACGACGACAACGAGCAGATCCCCTCGCAGGTCCTCTTCCGCGGCGGAACGGAGCCGCAGGCGCTGATCTTCCAGACCGACGCCGACCCGATGGAAAGCAAGCGGTTCAAACTGGTCACAGGCCAGCGCGAGAACTACCCCGCCGAGGCGTTCGGCCGCACGGTTCCCGAACGTTACGACGACTACGCCTGGGAGAACAACAAGGTGGCCTACCGCCTCTACGGCCCGGCGCTCGAAACCTCTCCCGAGAAACTCGTCACTCCGGGCATCGACGTATGGGTGAAGTGCACCGACAAACTGGTGATCGACGAGTGGTACGCCCGGGGCAACTACCACCACAACTACGGCGACGGCATGGACTGCTACAAGGTGGGCGTGACACTCGGTTCGGGCGCATCGCTGCCCTTCGCCGGCGGTAAATTCTGGATGATGGGACACAACTACGCCACGGCCCGGACGCTCGACAACGGCCCGATCCGCACTTCGGTCGAATTGACCTACGCCCCGTTCGATGTCGACGGCACGCCCGTGACGCTCACCAAGATCATCTCGCTCGACGCCAACCAGCGCTTCAACCGCATGGACAACATCTACGAAGGAGCATTCGCCGAGATGCCGATCGCCGCGGGCTTCGTGCGCCACGACGTGAAACAGATGCAGCGCGGCGAAGGCTGGATGGCCCTATGCGAGGCCGTTTCGGACTCGAAGAACCCCGCACGCGACGGCGACATCTACCTGGGCGTGATCCTGCCGGGAGCCGAGATGCTTACGGACACGCTGGGCCACGCCGTAGCCGTCAAGGCCGTGAAACCCGGCCGGACGCTGACCTACTACGCCGGTTCGGGCTGGAGCCAGGGCGGCGTGGAGGACATGAAGGAGTGGATCGAAGAGATCGGGCAGGCGCAGGCCGCCGCCGTGACGCCGCTCAAAGTGACGGTCCTCAACTAAAAATCCGTCCAAAAAGGGCAGGCATGCCGTCCTGCTTTTTCCGAAAGGCCCGGTCCGACGACCGGGCCTTTCTCTGTCGGAACCCTTTCCCGAAGCGGGCGCAATCCGGCTTGCGATTGTCCGGCTTTTTACGTATATTTGTAACTCCTATTTCACAAAAATCATGGACAGACAAAAGATCGTTACCTTCGGGGAGATCATGCTGCGGCTCACGCCGCCCGACTACCTGCGTTTCAACCAGACGAACCTCTTCCGCGCCAGCTACGGCGGAAGCGAGGCCAACGTCGCCGTATCGCTGGCCAACTACGGCCTGCAAAGCGAATTCGTCACCCGCCTGCCGGACAACCGGGTGGCCGACGCCTGCATCGACGACCTGCGCCGCTACGGCGTACGGACGGACGCCATCCTGCGCGGCGGCAAGCGGCTCGGGATTTACTACATGGAGGAGGCCGCCGCGATGCGCTCGTCGCACGTCGTATACGACCGCGCCGACTCGGCCTTCGACACCCTGCAACCGGGGATGATCGACTGGGACGGAATCTTCCGCGGCGCCTCGTGGTTCCACTGGTCGGGAATTTCGGCCGCGGTGAGCGCCGGCACGGCGGCCGTGTGCGCCGAGGCGATTGCGGCGGCGCACGCGGCGGGACTGACCGTCTCGTGCGACATCAACTACCGCAAGAACCTCTGGAAATACGGCAAGGAGCCGCAGGAGGTGCTCCCACCGCTGATGGAGCAGTGCGACGCCTTCTTCGGCACGGACGACGAATACGAAAAGGTGCTCGGCATGCAGCTGCCGCAGTTTGCGGCCCGCGACGCCGCCTACCGTCCCGATACGGCGGGTTACGAACGGGCCTCGGCGGAGGTTGCGGCGCGCTTCCCCCGCTGCCGGAGCATCGTCTTCGGACTGCGCAGCGTATTGAGCGCCAACCACCACCTGATCTCGGGAACGCTCTACACGGGCGGACGTCTGCACTCCACGCGGGTTTACGACATCGACCCCGTGGTCGACTGCGTCGGCGTGGGCGACGCCTTCGTGGGCGGATTGCTCTACGGAATGGCCGCGCATCCCCACGACGCCCAGTTTGCGCTGGACTTCGGAACCGCGGCCTGCGCGTTGAAAAACACCGTGCCGGGCGACTACAACCAGTTCACGGCCGCAGAGGTCGAACAGCTGGCCCGCGGCTCCGTCTCGGGCCGCATCGCCCGCTAACCGGCGTAAGACGCCGGATTCAGGGTGCGGCCTTTTGGCCGGAACGCTGCTCCCCGGCCCCGCGCCCGCACGGTCAAAAGGCGGGATTCAGGGTGCAGGGCGTTTCGTAATGCCATTTACCCCCTCCATATGCAAAAAACCCGGCTGGAAAGCCGGGCTTTTTTCATAACGCCTGCCGAACGGGCGGCAGCGCAACTCCGTTCAAAGAGCGGGACCGGCGAACCATCGCCGCTGAATCCCCGCCCGTCAAGCGGCTATTCGATGCCTTTCACCTGCTTGTAAAGGGCATTGTAGGTGTTGTACTTCTCCATGATGCCGGCCTCGTCGCGCAGACGGAAGCAGATGGATTTGAGGAACTCCAGCGTATCGACATCGTCGGGTTTGATCTGGTGCGCCTTCTCGAACCAGGGCACAGCCTCCTTGTAGACATCGTTGACGACTTTCAGATCGGCGTCGTAAACCGCCTGGCTGCTGTACTGCTTCTCGTTCATCTCCTTGTTGAGCGCGTCGCCCTTGATCGTATAGAACACACCCAGGTAGTAGTTGCCCTCGAACAGGTCGGGCTTCAGCTCCACGACCTTCTTGAACGATTCGATGCTCTGATCGTAGTCCTTCAGCGCGTAGAAGATACGGCCGCGGCCGAACCAGAGGTCCACGTTCGACGGGTTGTCCTCAATGGCCTTGTCGATCAGCGCGATCAGGTCGGCGGGGTCGCCCACGCCCTGCTCCGCGGTGTAAAGCTGCATCAGGCCGTCGAGAATGCGCTCGTTCTTCGGGAACTTCCCGATACCCGTCAGCAGCACGTCCTTCGCTTTCATAATATTTCCCTTGTCGAGATCCTTCTGTCCGTAGAGGCAGTGGAAGAGGTAGTAATAGATATTACCCTCCTCGTCGGCATAGCCCAGGTCGATGGCCTTGGTCAGGTACTCGCCGCCCTTGGCGAACGACTTGGGGTTGTTCGAGCCGTCGACGGTCAGCAGGTAGCCCGCATAGTAGAGCAGCGCGGGGTCGGCCTTCTCGTAAGCCGGGCTGGACTGCGCCTCGAAAGCCGTCACGTAAGCGTCTGCGGCCTCGACGTAGTTGCCCGAGTCGATGCCGACGTTGCCCACCTGCGAGCAGAAGTCGCTGATCTGCTTCAGACCCTCCTTGACCTTCTCGGCCGTCTTGGGATCAAGTTCATAAGCCTTGTTGTAAGCCTCGATGGCCTTCTTGGGAGCGTCTTTCAGCACCCATTTGCTCTGCTTCCACGTCACGACCTTGTTGTCCTTGACGTAAGCCGTGAAATAGGGATACACCCATGCGTCGTACTCCGTGCCGTTGAGCGTCTCCTTCGTCGTCGACTTGGGTTCGCCGACAGCCAGTTTCAGCATCGTCGGTTCCATGTTGGCGAAGATGCTCTTCGTAGGCTCCACGGCCACCTCGTAGAAAGCCTTGCCGCGGGCGAGCCACGTCGCGGCCTTCGCCGCCTTCTTCTCGTTGGCGATGTCGGTGTCGCTCTTTTCGATCTTGGCGAGAAGGGCTTCCTTGTTCACTTTCTGGGCTTTCACGGCGGGAACTGCCACGAGCAGCGCCGCAAGAGCCGTCAAAATCGTTTTCTTCATGGTAAACTGAAATTTTAAAGTTTTTGTTGTTTCTTTTTCTTATTCCTCCGCGGGGGCGGCTCCGGGGGTTTCGCCTCCGGTCTCAACGCCTTCCGCGGGCTGCACTTCCTCCTCTTCCCCGGCAGCCGGCACGGCCATCACCGAAGCAATGGCGTCGCCCTCGCGGAGGTTGATGATACGCACGCCCTGCGTAGCGCGGCCCGCGAGGCGGATCTGGCTGACAGCGGTGCGTATGGTGAGTCCCGAACGGTTGATGATCATCAGGTCGTTGTCGTCGGTAACGGCCTGTATCGAAATTAGTTTGCCTGTCTTTTCCGTAATGTTGATGGTCTTCACGCCCTTTCCGCCGCGGTTGGTGATGCGGTATTCGTCCAGATCGGTACGCTTGCCGTAGCCGTTCTCGCTCAATACCAGCACGTCCTGCTTCGAATCGGGTTCCACGCAGATCATGCCGACCACCTCGTCCCCGTCCTCGATCGAGATGCCGCGCACTCCGGCGCCGACACGCCCGATCGGACGCACCGTCGATTCGTTGAAACGGATGGCCTTGCCGTCGCGGGCGGCGATCATCACCTCGGCGTTGCCGCTGGTGAGCTTGGCCTCGATCAGCTGGTCGCCCTCGCGGATGACGATGGCGTTCACGCCGTTCTGGCGCGGACGCGAGTAGGCCTCCAGTTTGGTCTTCTTGATCGTGCCGTCCTTGGTGCACATGATGATGTAGTTGTTGTTCACGTACTCCGCATCGGCCAGGCTCTTGACGTTGATGTAAGCGCGGACCTTGTCGTCCGGCTCGATCTGGATGACGTTCTGGATGGCGCGGCCCTTCGACGAACGGGCGCCTTCCGGAATCTCGTAGACCTTGAGCCAGAAGCAGCGGCCCTTTTCGGTGAAGAAGAGCATCGTATTGTGCATCGAAGCCACGTAGATGTGCTCGATGAAGTCCTCGTCGCGCGTGGCGCTGCCCTTGGCCCCCACGCCGCCACGGTTCTGCGTGCGGTATTCGGCCAGCGGCGTGCGCTTGATGTAGCCCATGTGCGAAATGGTGATCACCATGTCGTCGTCGGCATAGAAATCCTCGGGATTGAACTCCTCCGAAGCGTAGACGATCTCCGAGCGGCGTTCGTCGCCGTACTTCTCCTTGATCTCCAGCAGCTCGTCCTTGATGATCTGCATCTGCATGCCGACGTTCGCAAGCACCTCCGTCAGGTGGGCGATCAGCTTCTCCAGTTCGTCGCGCTCGGCGAGCAGCTTGCCCCTTTCGAGTCCCGTCAGGGCGCGCAGGCGCATTTCGATGATGGCCGAAGCCTGGATGTCCGACAACTCGAAACGCTCGATCATCGTCTGCTTGGCGGCGTCGGGCGTCTGCGAGGCGCGGATGATGCGCACGATCTCGTCGATGTTGTCCTGCGCGATCAGCAAACCCTGCACGATGTGCAGACGCTCCTCGGCCTTGCGCTTGTCGAAGCGCGTGCGGCGCACGACGACGTCGTGGCGGTGCTCGATGAAGTATTTGATCAGGTCGCGCATCGGCAGCATCTGCGGCCGGCCGTTGACCAGCGCGATGTTGTTCACGGCGAACGACGTTTGCAGCGGCGTGTTCTTGAACAGCGTGTTCAGCACCACGCTCGCAACGGCGTCGTGCTTCAGGATAATGATGATCCGCAGGCCGTTGCGGTCCGACTCGTCGTTGATGTAGGAGATGCCGTCGATCTTCTTGTCGTTGATCATGTCGGCGATCTTCTTGATCATCTCAGCCTTGTTGATCATGTAGGGAATCTCCGTGATGACGATGCACTCGCGGCCGCTGGGCGTATGCTCGATGTCGGTCTTGGCGCGCATCATCACGCGGCCGCGGCCCGTCAGCATCGCCTCCTTCACTCCCTCGTAGCCGTAGATGATACCGCCCGTGGGGAAGTCGGGCCCCTTGACGTAGTGCAGCAGCTCCTCGCCCGTGATCTCCGGGTTGTCGATATAGGCGCAGCAGGCGTCGACCACCTCCGAAAGGTTGTGCGGAGCCATGTTCGTGGCCATACCGACGGCGATACCGCTGGCGCCGTTGACGATCAGCAGCGGGATTTTCGTGGGCAGGACCGTGGGTTCGGGAATCGTGTCGTCGAAGTTCAGCGTCCAGTCGACCGTCTCCTTGTCGATGTCGGCCATCACTTCGTCCGTGATTTTCTTCATGCGAGCCTCGGTGTAACGCATGGCGGCAGGCGAGTCGCCGTCCATCGAACCGAAGTTACCCTGTCCGTCGACCAGCGGGTAGCGCATCGACCAGTCCTGCGCCAGGCGGACCATCGCGTCGTAGACCGACGTGTCGCCGTGGGGGTGGAACTTACCGAGCACGTCGCCGACGATACGGGCGGACTTACGTGTGGGTTTGTCGGAGTAGAGGTTAAGCTCCGCGCTCATATCGTAGAGGATGCGGCGGTGCACGGGCTTCATGCCGTCGCGCACGTCAGGCAGCGCACGCGACACGATGACCGACATCGAATAGTCGATGTACGCCGATTTCATCTGCTCTTCGATATTGATGGGGATGATACGCCCCGTCAAACCGGCATTCTTTTCTTCTTCAGTTAACATATTAATACTTAATTCTGTTATTCTTCGTCTTTCCGTTTCGAAGCGGGCTTTCGCGGCATCCCGCCGCGTTTACATACTTGGCCCGCTCCGGCGCCCGCCAAGACGGGAGCCTCGTCGCATCGCGACCGGAATTTCGACCGAATTATCTCCAATTCAAATTTTCAACGCTCACAAGCGCCGCAACCGGCCCGTCGACACCCGTCGAAAATTACCGTTCTTTTAACGAACAAAAATACGATTTATTTCCGGTTTGAGCAACTTTAGGGGAATAAATCTGCTTCGTGGGCGCGATATTTTCAGCGGACCACCCCGTTTTTGCCCCTTTTCCGGCGATCTGACGGTCCGAAAAAAATCTCCCGGCAAACTGCCGGGAGAAAGACGGATTGCAGAACGGTCCGCGACAAAGTCGAGCGATCACTCCGCACCTTTGGCCGGGCACGCCTCCGCAAGCGCATTGAGCTTCACATTGACCCAGAGCATAAGCACCAAATACAGGAGTCCGCACGAAAGACAACAGCAGAGGGCCAGTTCCCCGGAGACATCGCGGGGCACGACCCGGTTGCAGAACAACTCACACAACTTAATACCGACACTCGTTAAAAGCGGCACGGACCACGCCAGCACGAGTTTCAGCCGGATGATACGCCGGTCGACGCCGCAGGCCCGCATTCTGGGGCGGACGATATGTTCCACTACCGGAAAAATAAACGAAAAAGCGACGAACATAACGACTGCAAGGGGAATGATCCACCCCGTAGGCCTCCACTTTCGGTATTCGGATACGGCAAAAACGATAGCAACCGCATAATGCAACACCCCCAAGACCGCAAACCCCGCCAACGTAAAACCTAATTCATCCATAATAGATTAAATTTAAAGTGTTCAACATGCGTCAGGACATCCTAAAACAAATATAAGATAATATTTTAATAAATAACATGAATTTATGTTAAGATTTATTATCCTTGACGCATTTATTAAAAACACACATTAAACAATCCATCCTCCCTGCATTCGGCGACAGCAAACGGCGCGACAATTTGTCATTTACGCGGGATTTCCACCATTGCGCCCACGATCTCGACGCCCCGAAAAAAAAATCTCCCGGCAAACTGCCGGGAGAAAGACGGGTCACCTGCCTTTCATCCGATGCCAGCGAATCGAAAATCCGACCGTGGCATAAAAAAAAACAATAGTCGGAAAAACCTCCCTTATAGCAATCCTGATAGCGCACACCCAAACCGACGAAAGGCGGTATTTTCAGGTCCGCCCACTCCCAACGCACGCCCAGATCGTAATAGCGGAAATGCCAGCTGCCGCCGAGCGTATTGCCCGCTCGCACCGCTATTTCGAGCCGGTCGCGGGTGGTATGAAGCGGAGCGTATCCGAAGCCCAGTCCGAGCTGTCCGGCCTGTTCGTAGCTTTTCACGCCACCGGCCTTGAACAACCCGGTCGTCGCCGTAACCGGTATGAAAAGGGAAAAACGCCCATCGAAACGATAACCGACAATTGCCTCGACATCCATCCCTCGCTGCGCCACTCCGTCGCTTTTCGATCGGGCCAAAGCCCGCAATTCGGCCCGTAGAAAAACGCCTTTGTCGTTATTCGCAAAAGATTGCGCCTGCACGGCGATCGCGCTTCCGAACAGACAGGACAGCAATAACAGAATTTTTTTCATAACTTTTCGAATTAATTTCCCATTTCCTCCGTTTCCCCGACTTCGCTCTCTCCAGGATCGCCTTTGTTCCGAATTCTGCACGATATTTATAAAATCTTCCCAATAAGCAGACAACAGCGCCTTGCAGAAATTTTCGCATTAAGGTCAGCCCCCCCCCTCTTGCATTACCTGTTCAGGAACTTCCTCCCCCGGGAGTCGCTTTTGAACAAGCGTCCAACGACAAGCCCCCCAAACGCAGAAACCAAGCTATTTTTTAATATTTCAGCCAAGCAATCAAATAAATATCAACACAAAAGCATCATAATGCAAATATATTAAAAAAACACATTTACCAAGACATAATAATATATAAAACAAACACCAATTATTAAAATAACAGAAGAAACCGATTCGCAAAAACAACGGGCGCCCCAAAGGTCGCCCGGAAGATCATTTCAGCCGATAAAAACACCTACCCCGACAACCGGGCCGAAGCACCGCCGGGAACAGCCACCGGTCGGCGCAAACGACATCCATTTTCATGGGATATTCAATTATCGGGATTTGACACACAGGAATCGGGTCGCGTCCGGAGAACCCGGAACCGTCCGGGAGCAATCCGGCCCGGCGGCACGCGTATCAGCGGCGGACAGCGGCTCCGCGATCCGGAGCCGCGAACGGCGAAAATCGAAGATCACGCGGAAGCGTTCGAAGAAACGGATGCCCAGAAATCCGTGCCCCGGAAGCCGCATACGGTTTTCAAGCAGCAGCACAGGCTGGCCGCGAAAAGTATAGGCATCCATAAAGATCACCTCGGCAGGCCGGATCACCGGCAGCCGTTTGCCGGCGGAGGTTCGTCCTTCCAGTTCCTGAATGCGCGAGCGGGAAACGAATTTCTTCACTTCGGGCTTGTAAGCAAAGAGCGCCAGCAACATGGCATTGCCCAGATCCACGACCAGTTCCGCCGGTTCAGCGACACGCCGGCCGCGGTCGTTGACAAACGCCAATGAACTTTGCAGGCAATACATCCCCGACCGTTCATCGCGCGTCATATCCCAGGCCGTCCAGCCGCCGCCCTCTCCGGGCAGTTCCTCCTCCGCGAGCAGTTCCAGACGCCCCCGGGCGATGTCGAGACCGAAGATGCCGGGCGTCGCGGCGCTGTCGGTCGTAAACCGGTTCAAGGGCCAGAGCAGATCGCCCTTACGGCCGCCCATATCCACCACGTAAGTGTCGCACAGACTCCGGGAACCGCTCACCGAGAGGCCGGGAGCCAGTTTGTAACGCGCCGCGTAATTCGCCCCGACAGCCATGCGGAAACGGACCGCGGAGTCGAGTTTTTCAAGCCGGAAAAGATCGGGATGCGACCACACGAGCGCACTGTCGATCAGCGGAAAGGCAATTCCCGATTCGAGCATGGCCCGCGCCGGAATCGAATCCTGCAACAGGACTTCGGCATAGAGATGCCCGCCGTCGCGCATCAGCGGCAGCGACCGTTGCGCATGCGCGGAAAATGCCGCCGACAGCGACAGCGCGCAGCATACCGCCCGGCGAAGACCGCAATGCCCCCGGCGGACCCGGTCAGCGGAAGTCGATGAATTCGTAGCCCTCATAATTTTTCGGATCGAACCGCCGGACGTGCCCAGCGAGGGGCGCGACCTCCAGCACGTTCACCAGCACCTGTTCGCCGTCGTAGTCATACGAAAGCGAGCGGGGGCGCATCGTAGCGGTGTCGACCGTCAGTGTGACATCGCCTGCCGGGGAGTCGTTCCCGGCGGCGGGCGTCAGCCGCACGACGGCGCGGCCGTCGGCTTCGGAGACGAGCGACGGCGTATATTCGCTGCCCAGAAAATCGAAGGCCCGGACCGGATTGTTCAGGATGTTGCGGCTCGCGGTGTCGACCTCCGTAACGGTCACCTCGCGGCGGCGGTTGTCGACCTCGCGGCGCACGGCTCCGTCGGCGAAAACCTCCGCGTCGCCCAGCACGAGGTAATAGCTGTCGCCTTCCACGACATAGCTGCCGCGGGCTTCGTAGTCGCCCGAGACGACCCCGAACTTCACGCCGTAGCCGTCCATCGCACGGAATCCCGCCGCAAGGCGTTCCAGTATCTCCGTGGCACGAGGCTGCGCCGCATTGCCTTGCAATATGTCGCAAAACAATACGGCAATGAAAAATAAGCAATGAAAAATGAAAAATTTTCGTCTCCCCATAGCGTCAGCTCCCGCAATTTTCAATTCCTAATTTTTAATTCTTAACCACAGGAACTGGGATTGTTTTAAGTCCTCGGCTTAAAACAATCCCAGTTCCTGCAATTTCGCCTCCAGCGAAGGCAAGTCGTGGTAGAGGATGTCGCGCGGTTTGGCCCCCTGCTGGCGGCCGACGATGCCGGCCCTTTCGAGCTGCATCATAATGCGGCCGGCGCGGTTGAAGCCCACCTCGTAGTTGCGCTGGATCATCGAGGTCGAGATCTGACCTCCGGACACGGCGTCGCGGGCGATCTCGGCAAAGAGCGAGTCGTATTTCACGGGCGCCGAGGACTCCTCGCTGCCCATTTGAGCGTCGCCGCCGTCGGGCGTATAGTCGGGCAGCGTGTAGGCCTCGGTGTAGCCCTGCTGTTTGGAGATGTATTCGCAGATGCGCTCGACCTCGCGGGTCTCGACCAGCGCACACTGGATACGCGTCAGGTCGCCGTCCTTCGAGAAAAGCATGTCGCCCCGGCCGATAAGCTGATTGGCCCCCGGCTGGTCGATGATCGTGCGCGAGTCGATCATCTGCATCACGCGGAAGGCGATGCGGGCCGGGAAGTTGGCCTTGATGCCGCCCGTGATGACCTTCACGTCGGGACGCTGCGTGGCGATGATCAGGTGGATGCCGATGGCGCGGGCTTTCTGCGCGAGGCGCATGACCGGTCCCTCGACCTCGCGGGCCGTCATTATCAGGTCGGCGAACTCGTCGACCACCACCACGATATACGGGAGGTAGCGATGTCCGTTCATCGGATTCAGCCGCCGCGAGGTGAATTTCTCGTTGTACTCGGCGATGTTTCGCGCCCCGGCCTTCTTACACAGTTCCAGACGGTTGTCCATCTCCGTACAGAGCGAGTTGAGCGTATAGACCGCCTTTTTGGGGTCGGTGATGATCGCGTCGTCCTCCGACTCCATCTTGGCCAGGAAATGGCGTTCGATCTTGGCGTAGAGCGAGAACTCGACCATCTTGGGGTCGATCATCACGAACTTCAGCTGCGCGGGGTGTTTGCGGTACAGGAGCGAGGTGATGATGGCGTTCAGCCCCACGGACTTGCCCTGTCCCGTGGCTCCGGCGACCAGCAGGTGCGGCATCTTGGCCAGGTCGAAGACGTAATTTTCATTCTGGATCGTGCGCCCGATCACCACCGGAAGCTCGGCCTTCGACTCCTGGAAACGCAGTGAACGCACGGCCGAATACATCGAAACCACCTGCTTGTCGCGGTTGGGAACCTCGATGCCGATGGTTCCCTTGCCCGGAATCGGCGCGATGATGCGGATACCCAGCGCCTTGAGGCTCTGCGCAATATCGTTTTCGAGGCCCTGCACCTTCGAGATCTTGATTCCCTGCGCCTGCACGATCTCGTAGAGCGTCACCGTGGGACCCACCGTGGCCTTGATGCGCTGGATGGGAATGCCGAAGTTCTTGAGCGTATCCTCGATCTTGGTCTTGTTCTCGAAAATCTCCTCGTCCGAGACCTCCGAATCGGAAATGTAGTCCTCCAGCAGCGTCACGGGCGGCTTGCGGTAGTTCACCAGGTCCTTCAGCGGGTCGTAGCTCTCCGTGGGGATCGCCTTCTCGTCGAGAAGTTTCGCCTCGTTGGCCTCGACCGTCACCACGACGCCCTCCGGCTCCGCGGCGGGCGCGTCGTCCAGCACGGTGATCTCGGTAAAGGGCGCATCGGAATCGGACTGTGCAAGCTCTCTCTCCGGAACCTCCTCCGGGGCAGGCTCCGCAGGTACGGCGTCGCGCACCGCAGGGCGTTCCAGCTCGACCAGCCCGCTGCGGCCGATCACCACACGGCCCTCGGGACGCGAAAGGTCCACCTCGATGAACTCCCCGTCCTCCGCGGGAGGGGGCGCCTGCTCCGCGGCAGTCTCCCCGGCGACGGGTTTCCCGTCGGGCGTCAGTTCGAGGAAGGGATTTTCGTCCTCTTCCGGCACGGACTTCCGAGCCGCAACGGGCTCCGACGGACGTTCCACACGGATCGGGGCGGTTTTTTGCGCCGCGGGTTCCGCCGCTTTCGGCGGCGCGGGCTGCGGTGCGGCCGCCTTCGGCCCGGGTTTCGGAGCCGGTTCGGGAATATCCTCCGCAGCCCCGTCCTCCCCGGCCGCACGTCCGTGCAGCACGACTTTGTGCTTGAGGATCTCGACGACCTTCCCGCTCTTGTCGACCACGACGTTGCCCGCCTCGTTGACCTTGTTGATGAAGTTGCGGTTGATGAAAACACCTGTCAGTATCCAGCCGCCGACAAGCAGGATCAGCGTTCCGAAAGCCCCGATATGCGTGCGCAGCAGGGCCGAAGAGGCGATGCCGAAAGCGCCGCCCCACCCCGTCGAGCAGCAGAGGCTCCAGCGGTTGGCGAAGGCGAATCCCAGCGTCAGCGACCCCAGGATCATAATCAGAAACAGCGAAAGGATCGAATGGTTGAACAGCAGCGGCCGCTGACGGACGATCCGCACGCCGACCAGCACGATCATCGCGGGAATCAGGATGCCGAAAAGCCCGAACGAATGATCGACCAGCAACATCCCCAGCCGCGCTCCGGCCCAGCCGCAGAGATTTTCCGGTTCGATGCCGAGCGTCACCCGTTCCTCGACCGATTTTTGCAGCCCGCTCTGGTCGGCGGCCCAGCTGAAAAACGAAAAGAACACCGCAGCGGCGGCGAACAGACCGATGAACAGCAGCAGCAGTCCGGCGATCCAGCGCGCACTGTCGCTGTTGGAACGCTGAACGGCCTGCCGGCTGTTGGAGGATGTATTTTTAGATGCCATTCCAGAATGTCGCTATTATCGAGCGAAGGTACGAATTTTTTCCGACAATTCCGAAGGTGCCGCAAACTTTATCGATCGCCCGGAGCGATTCCGGTCGGAAGCGTTCCCGCCCGCGAATGGGGGGGGGGCGGAGCCGGGAGCGTCTTACAGGTACGCCGCAACCTTCCGTTCGAGACGCAGGCGGTAAAGCTCGTCGGCGAAGGTGCGGAACGTGAGCGCGGGGCGGTTATCCGCCGAAGCGCGCAGGCCGTAGCGGTCCAAAAGCTGCCCGACGCGGCGGGCGACGGCGGGCGACGGGTCGACGATCGCGGCCCGTCCGTCGACGATGCGTTCCATCACGGGCGTCAGAAAGGGATAGTGCGTACACCCCAGCACGATCTGGTCGGCGCCCCGCGCCAGCATCGGCTCCACGGCGGCGCGCACCGCGGCTTCGGCCTCGGGCGTATCCTCCCGGTCCCCCTCGACCAGCTCCACGAAACCCGTGCCCGGGTAGGTCAGGACTTCGATGCCGCTGCCGTACCGGGCGGCCGTGCGGCGGAACAGCTCGCCGTCGAGGCTCCGTTCGGTGGCCAGCACTCCCACCACCCCGCTGCGGGTCGCCAGGCAGGCCGGTTTCACGGCCGGCTCCATGCCGACGATGGGCATGCCGGCGTATTTTTCGCGCAGGAAGCCGATGGCCGCGGCCGTGGCGGTGTTGCAGGCCACGACGACCATCTTGCAGTCCAGCTCCACGAGCCGCGCCACGGCGGCGTCGGCCAGCGCCTGCACCTCCTCGCGGGGCCGCGAGCCATAGGGGCAGTTGGCGCCGTCGCCGAGGTAGGCGAGCGATTCGCCGGGCAGCGCACGCCGGATCTCGCGCCAGACGGTCAGTCCGCCCAGCCCCGAGTCGTAAATGCCTATGGGTCTGTTGTCAGCCACGGTCGGAGAAAGTTTGCACGATATGTTCGACCAGCTCGTCGTCGGACATCGGGTCGCAGTCGACGACGAGCGAAGCCTGCGCGTAGAACGGTTCGCGGGCCGCCATGTCGCCGCGCATGAAGGCCACCAGCTGTTCGTCGTCGAGACCTTGCAGACGGGGCCGCTTGCGGCGTCCGTAGGGGCTTAACCGCCGGGCGATCTGCTCCGGCGAGCGGCGCAGGTAAACCGTATGCCCGACGGCGTTCATGCACGGCATGTTATCGCGCCACGTGGGCAGCCCGCCCCCCGTGGAGACCACGGCGAAGGAGGCTCCGGCGATCACCTCGTCGAGGACCCGGCGCTCCGCCTCGCGGAAACGCTCCTCGCCCTCGTAACGGAAGACGTCGGCCACGGAGGCGCCTTCGCGCTCCTCGACCAGCGCGTCGGTGTCGATGAAATCGACGCCCAGACGCCGCGCCAGCTTGCGTCCGAGGGTGCTCTTGCCGCAGCCCATATATCCGACCAGAAAGAGAGGTTTCATCGCAGGCGGTTCGTTAAAACAGGTTCAGCTGTTCGGGGTCGATCATCTCGCCGGCGTCGCCTTTCGGACGCTCCACCTCGAACTCCACGCCTCCGACGATCGTTCCGGCCGAGGGCTGGCCCGCCGAAGCCTTTCCCGGGGCGGGCTTGGCGCCGAGCGGCTCCTTCAGGGCGGATTTTCCGGAAGCTTTCCCCTCTGCCGCAGCGCGTTGCGCCGCGTCAGCTGAAGCGTCCGTCAGCTGACCGTCGTCAAGCGACTCATCCTCCGAAGGTTCCGGTTCGGGAGGCAGTTCGGACTCGATCATCCGCAGCCGGTCCACGTCGTAGGTCGTCAGGCGTTTGCCCTTGGCGCGGTGGCTCTTGACACCCACGAACTCGTCGACGTCGATCACATCCGCGGGCCGTGAGGCGTGCGCCCCCTTGTAGGTGATCTCCAGTTTGGCCCCGGCGCGGTCCGTCACGCAGATGAAATCGGCGTCGGCGTCGAGGAAATCCTGAATCTTGTCCGACATCTCGGCCGTGAAACGCTTCATGTAGTAATACTTCTGGCCGCGGTCGTAGTAACACAGGCTGTAAACCCGGTCGGACTCGTAACGCGCCACGAGGACCGTGTCGTCGGGGAAGTGCTGCATCAGGTCGTAGCCCGTGATGTAGTACTGATTCTTCGAGGTCCAGACGATCAGGCGGTCGTCGCCCTTGAACTCGCCGAGCAGCTTGCCGCGCCCGTCGGCGTTCAGCCGGCGGACATCTTCGTCGAACCAGATGTCCTGCCCCCCGAGCGTCGAGGTGCCGCGCTCCTTCAGCACGATCTTGTGGATGCCGTAGCGCGAGAACAGATTGCCCTGGCTCTGGCGCCCCTTGATGGCGAGGGTCGAGAAATCGAGATCGACGATCACCTTCTTCAGGCGCGGACGGGGCTTGAAGTAAACCTTCAGCACCTCGGCCTCACCGTTCGGATTGACAGACATATACAGTATCTCGCTCTTGGCGGTTCCCTTGGTGATGTCGTACTCCTTGTCGCGCGTGATGCCCTTGATGGCGCAGCGCTTCATCATAATCGCGCCGTTCTTCCCGTCGCGGTAGAGAACGTTGTAGATCGTGCGGTCGTCGTTGCGCTTGAAGACCCCGATATAATAGATGTTTTTATCGAAGAAGGCCTTGTCCGAAACCTTGGTGATCACGTAACGCCCGTCTTTCGTGAAGACGATCACGTCGTCGATGTCCGAGCAGTCGCAGACGAATTCCGCGTCCTTCATGGATTTGCCGATGCCGAAGAACCCTTCGGCCCGGTCCACGTACAGCTTGGCGTTCGTGACGGCCACCTTCGTCGCCTCGATCGAGTCGAATTCGCGCAACTCGGTGCGACGCTCCCTGCCCTTGCCGTACTTGTTGCGGATGCGCTCGTAGTAGGCCACGGCGTATTCGGTGAGGTGGTCCAGGTCGTACTGCGTCGACTTCAGGTCCTCCTCGATCTGGCGGATCTCGTTGTCGGCCTTCTCGCTGTCGTAACGCGAAATACGGATAAATTTCAGCTCGGTGAGCTTCTGCACGTCTTCAAGCGTCACTTCACGTCGCAGCCGCATCTTGAAGGGTTCCAGACCCCTATCCACGGCGGAATAAGCCTCCTCGCGGCTCTTGCACCCCTCGATCAGCTGGTAGAGCCTGTTCTCGATGAAGATGCGTTCGAGCGAGGCGGCGTGCCATGCCTCGCTCAACTCGCCCAGCCGGATTTTCAGCTCCAGCCCCAGCAGCGACTTGGTGTGCTCGGCCGAGCGGCGCAGGATCTCCGAAACCCCGAGGAAATGCGGCTTCTCGTCCCAGATGACGCACGAGTTCGGGGCGATCGACACCTCGCAGTCGGTGAAGGCGTAGAGCGCGTCGATGGTCTTGTCCGACGACTCGTCGGGCGAGACCTGAATGACGATTTCGACCTTGTCGGCCGTATTGTCGTCGACCTTTCGGATCTTGATCTTGCCCTTGTCGTTGGCCTTGATGATCGAATCCTTGATCGACTCGGTGGTCGTGGTATAGGGAATCTCGGTGATGGCAAGCGTCCGTTTGTCGATCTTCGAAATCTTCGCCCGCACCTTCACCGTGCCGCCGCGAAGGCCGTCGTTATAGCGGCTCACGTCGGCCATGCCGCCCGTCGGGAAATCGGGGTAAAGCTGGAAATCACGTCCCTGGAGGTGCGCAATGGCGGCGTTGATCAGCTCCACGAAGTTGTGGGGCAGGATTTTCGAAGCCAGTCCCACGGCGATGCCGTCCGAACCCTGTGCCAGCAGCAGCGGGAACTTGATGGGCAGCGTAACGGGTTCCTCCTTGCGGCCGTCGTACGACAGCATCCACTCCGTCGTCTTCTTGTTGAAGACCACGTCGAGGGCGAATTTCGAAAGACGCGCCTCGATATAACGGCCCGCGGCGGCCTCGTCGCCCGTGAGGATGTTGCCCCAGTTGCCCTGACAGTCGATCAGCAGGTCCTTCTGCCCCAGCTGCACCAGCGCGTCCTTGATCGACGCGTCGCCGTGCGGGTGGTACTGCATGGTCTGGCCCACGAGGTTGGCGACCTTGTTGTAACGGCCGTCGTCGACGACCTTCATCGCATGAAGGATACGCCGCTGGACGGGTTTCAGTCCGTCCTCGACATGCGGCACGGCGCGTTCGAGGATCACGTACGAGGCGTAGTCCAGGAACCAGTTCTTATACATGCCCGTGAGCTTGCGGACGCCGCCCTCCTCGTGCGTCAGGCGGTCGAATTTGCCCGCCTTGGCCGGAGCCTCGGCCACAGGCGTTTCGTCCGTCGCGTCGTCCGCGGTTTCGGGAGTCGAGGCGTCCTCGTTGAGCGCTTCGTCGCGCCCCGTCTTATCGTTCTCTTCCGCCATGAAATCGGAATTTTTAATTTTTAATTCTTAATTTTTAATTAATCGCAAGGTCCTGCTCGACGATGTCCTCCTCGATGCGCAGGTTGTCGATGATGAAGCCCTGACGCTCATACGTATTCTTGCCCATATAAAACTCCAGCAGGTCGTGGATCGGGTCGTCCTTGGTGATGCGGACCTTGTCCAGGCGCATGTTCTCGCCGATGAACTCCTTGAACTCGTCGGGCGAAATCTCGCCCAGACCCTTGAATCGCGTGATCTCGGCGTTCGCGCCGCACCGGGCCACGGCCTTCAGGCGCTCCTCCTCGGAATAGCAGTAGAGCGTCTCCTTCTTGTTGCGCACGCGGAACAGCGGGGTTTGCAGCACGAACAGATGCCCCTGGCGGATCACCTCGGGGAAGAATTGCAGGAAGAAGGTCATCATCAAGAGGCGGATGTGCATGCCGTCGACATCGGCATCGGTGGCGATGACGACCTTGTTGTAGCGCAGGTTGTCCATGTCCTCCTCGATGTTCAGCGCCGCCTGAAGGAGGTTGAACTCCTCGTTCTCGTAGACCACCTTCTTCGTCAGCCCGTAGCAGTTCAGCGGCTTGCCGCGCAGCGAAAAGACCGCCTGCGTACGCACGTCGCGGCTCTTGGTGATGGAGCCTGACGCCGAGTTGCCCTCCGTGATGAAGATCATCGACTGTTCGGCCAGCTCGTTGCGGTCCGTGCGGTGGATCTTGCAGTCGCGCAGTTTCTTGTTGTTCAGGCTCACCTTCTTGGCCGTCTCGCGGGCCTTCTTCTGGATGCCCGAGATCGCCTTGCGCTCCTTCTCGTTCTCGACGATCTTCCGCTGGAGAATCTGCGCCGTCTCGGCGTGCTTGTGCAAGTAGTCGTCGAGGTGCTTGGTGAGGAAATCGGCCACGAAGTTGTTGACCGAGACCCCCGGTTCGACCTCCTTCGAACCGTACTTGGTCTTCATCTGGTTCTCGAAGATCGGGTCGGTGACCTTGATCGAAATGGCCGCGATGATCGACGTGCGGATGTCCGAGGGGTCGTAGTCCTTGTGGTAGAACTCCTTGACCGTCTTGGCAACGGCGGCGCGCAGGGCCGTCTGGTGCGTGCCGCCCTGCGTGGTGTGCTGGCCGTTGACGAACGAGTCGTAGCTCTCGCCGTAGCCCGTGCCGTGGGTGATCACCACCTCGATGTCCTCCCCCGTGAGGTGGATGGGCGGGTAGAGCGGGTCCTCGGTCATGTTGTCGTTCACGAGGTCCAGCAGACCGTTTTTCGAAACGTAGCTCTTGCCGTTGAAATTGAGCGTCAGACCCAGGTTCAGGTAGCTGTAATTGCGGATTTTCTGCTCGACGTATTCGAGGTTGTAGGCATATTCGCCGAAAATCTCCTTGTCGACGCGGTACGAAATGAACGTGCCGTTCTTCTCGTTGACGCCGCTCTCCCACCTGTCGCTCACTTCGAGACCCTTGGCGAAGGTCACCGTACGGGCCTCGCCGTCGCGGACCGAACGGGCCGTAAACTCTTCGGAAAGCATGTTCACGGCCTTGACGCCCACGCCGTTCAGGCCCACGGTCTTCTTGAAGGCGTCGCCTCCGTACTTGCCGCCCGTGTTCATCTGCCCGACGGCCGCCGCGAGCGACTTGAGGGGGATGCCGCGGCCGTAGTCGCGCACCGTAACGACGTTGTCGGCCAGCGTGATGTCGATCTGCCGGCCCGCGCCCATGATGAATTCGTCGATCGAGTTGTCCACGACCTCCTTGATCAGCACGTAGAGCGCCTCGTCGGGCTGCGAACCGTCGCCCACCACGCCGACGTACATGCCGGGGCGCAGGCGGATGTGCTCCCTCGGCGAGAGGGTCACGATGGCGTCGTCGCCGTAATTGTTTGCGTTCGAGTTGGTATTATTGAGTAAATCTGCCATAACTTAATTAAGGTGAAAAGTGAAAGGTGAAAGGTGAGAAATTAAAAAATCGGCGGGAAGTTCAACGCAACTTTTTTTGAATTTTTCGTGTTCCAACCTTTATTTGCGACATTTCACTTTTAACTTTTCGTTTCTCACTTCTCCCAGCGCCGTGCACATCCGTTCATGCACCTCCTGCATCAGTTCATGCGTCTCCAGCGCGGCGACCCGTTCGGCCGGAACGGGAGGCAGCACGCGGACGGTGATCCGGTTGCCCCAGTTGAATGCCAGGTTCTTTTTGATCAGCGTCTTGGTTCCGTCCAGCACCACGGGAAGGATCTCCGCGCCGGCCTCCTTGGCCAGCGTGAAGGCCCCGGCCTTGAAGCGGTGGATCTCACCGTCCTTCGAGCGCGTGCCCTCGGGAAAAATCGCCACCGAAGCCCCGCGCGAAATCCACTTTTTCCCGTCGCGGACCAGCTGTTCCAACGCCTCGGCGGCGTGGCCGCGGTCGATGCAGATGTCGCCGTGCAGCAGGAGGAACTGGCCGAAGAAGGGCGTTTTGAAGACCTCGCGCTTCGACACCCAGCGGAAATTGAGCGGAATGTAGTAGAGCGCCGGGATGTCGATCACCGTGTTGTGGTTGATGACGATGACGTAGCGCTTCTTCCGGTCGATCAGTTCGCGGCCGATGACCCGCTGCCGCCAGAAAGGCGGCAGGAAGAAGAAAATCCGCACCAGGATGCGCGACAGTTCATGCACCGTCCGGCGCCCCCGGTCGAAGGGATAGCAGACGACCAGCGCAAGGGCCGACAGAATCATAAAAAGCGTGCACAAAAGCACCAGCAAAAGGTAGTATAAAGCACTTAACATACGATCATCGTTCTATTACAGCATTTGCAAAACAGACTGTCCGAACCCGCGGCCGCGGGCCGCGTCCACAAATCCGGCCCGCCCCGGATTCCCGCCTCCGGGAGGGACCCGGCAAAGGGCGCAACCGGTTGAAAAAAGCCCGTATCAGACGTCCGGGGACAATTAGCCACATTAATTCAATTTGCAAATTTAGGAATTATTTCCCGGGATTCCTACCCCGCCAGTCGGCGAATTTTCAACAAAATATTCACGGCGTCTGTTTTCTGGAGGCGAAAAAGCGGGACCGCGAAAAAAAGTTACGGAAAAATTTGGTTCGCAGCCGGGGGGGGGGTATCTTTACACCCGGAAAACACCCCCGCAAGAACCGCGGGATTCCATATATATAGGTATCGAAAATTTTCCGAATTTTTAGTACTATGCCTTACATAGTACAAATATTATTACATATCTTTGCGTTGACAAATAAAGTGCTAAACAGAATATTATGAAAAGACTGATCCTCCTTATCGTAACGCTCGCAGCGGCCGCGACCCGGCTCTTTGCGGCGCACCTCTGTCCCTCGACGGGCCGCGTGGTGGACGAACAGGGAAAAGCCGTCGAATACGCAACGGTCGTCCTGCTGAAAGGAACCGAGCAGGTGGCCGGCATGGCCACCGACGCCGAAGGACGCTTCGCGCTGAAAGCAGCTCCCGGCGAATACACGCTCCTGATTCAGTACCTCGGATTCGACCCCGTGAAAAAGCCGGTGCGCGTGGAGCAGGAGAACCATCTGGGCGATTTCGTGATGCGGACCTCGGCGACCGGCATCGAAAGCGTGGAGGTAAAGGCCCGGCTGGTGCGCCGCGAGGCCGACCGGTTCGTGGTCGACGTGGCGAACGCCCCGGCGGCCATCGGCAAGGACGGCATCGAACTGCTGGAACGCGCCCCCGGCGTATGGATCGACGGGGAGAAAATATCAATCAACGGCAAGAGCGGCTCGAAGGTCTACGTCAACGACCGCGAACTGCGCATGGAGCCGGAACAGCTGCTGACCTACCTGCGGTCGCTCCGGGCCGAGGAGATTCAGAAAATAGAGGTCGTGCCCACCTCGGGCGCCGACTACGACGCCGACTCGGCGGGAGGCATCATCCGCATCACGCTCAAAAAACGCCGCGAGAACGGCGTCAACGGCTCGGTGGCGTTCAACACGACGCAGGGAGAGATCGTACACAGGTACAATCCGTCGGCCAACATCAACCTGCATTCGGGCCGCGTGGACTTCTACGCCTCGGCATGGGGATCTTTCGGAAAGGACGAGACCACCACCGGCGAGCAGACGCACTACGAGGCCGCGGACAAGGAACTGAACGCACATTCGTCGATGAAAGGCCGTAACCGCAGCCTCGGGGCCAGCGCCGGCGCGGTGGTCGAGATCGACAACAGGAACAGCGTCGGCGCGGAGTTCGAGTACTGGCGCAACCGGAACGGGGAGCCGAACGACACCTACACGGATTTCCGGAACGCCGGCACGGTGACACGCACGGACAGCCATTTCGACAAACTCGACATCCGCAACAACTACTCGGCGACGTTCAACTACATCCGTAAGATCGACACGCTCGGCTCGACGCTCAAACTCCTTGCCGACTACACGCGCCGCGAAACCGACTCCGGAAACGACAACTTCAGCCGCATGACGGCTCCGGGAGCGACGGCGGATTCGACCTACCGCGACAACACCGAGAGCGTCTACAACATCGCCACGGCGACGCTGGCCCTCGAAAAGAGGTTTTCGCCCCGCTGGACGCTCAAGGCCGGAGCCAAATACACCTACAACGACATGCACAACGACGCGCTCTACGAATACCTCAAGGGCGACGCATGGACGCGCAACGACAACCAGAGCTTCACGATCGACTACACGGAGAACATCGCGGCGGCCTACGCCGTCGCCTCGGCGCAGCTCGGCCGCTGGGGCCTCGTGGCTGGTCTGCGCGGCGAATACACCCACACGACGGGAAAAAGCGTCGGACAGGATTATTTCTCGCTCTTTCCAAACGCCAACGTCTCCTTCGCCCTTTCGAAGGAGAAAGGATGGTCGCTGATCGCCCAATACGCCCGGACCATCGAACGGCCGCGCTTCTGGTGCCTCAACCCCCAGCGGATGCAGATTTCGGACTACACCTACCAGACGGGAAACCCGTCGCTCGACCCGGCGTTCAAGCAGGACGTGAACCTCACGCTGGTGGCCGCCCACAAATACACCCTCACGGCCGGCGTGCAGCTCGTCAGCGGCGAGATTCAGCAGACGATACAGGCCGACCCGGAGAATCCCGACCTGCTGCAACTGGCATGGGTCAACTACGACCGCACCAAAAACTATTACGTCTCGGTCAATCTGCCTTTCCAGCCCGCGAAATGGTGGCAACTGAACGCCAACTTCACCTACATGCGCCACGGTGAGCGCGTCGAGCAGCACGGCGCCGAAACTTTCTACAACTGGGCATTCGGCAGCATCTCGACGACCTTCACGCTCCCGGCTAAATTCTACATCGACCTCTCGTACAACTATCAGAGCCGCATCGACCTGGGCAACTGCTGGGTCGAACCCGACCACCGGTTGCAGGCCGGCGTGAAGAAACGCTTCGGCGACCGGTTCACCGCCTCGTTCTCGGTGCAGAACCTTCTGGACCAGGGACAGGTGATCGGAGCGCACGGCGACGGATTCGTCCGCACGATGAACGCCCGGCAGACGTGGAGCAACCGCTCGTTCCGAATCGGGCTGACCTACAACTTCAAGTCGGGGAAGGCCTTCAAGCGCAAAGCCGTCGAGGCGGGGTCGGCCGACGAAAAGAGCCGGCTGTAACGGTACGAAGACAAACGCGCCGGCGTCGGAGGAGATTCCTCCGGCGCCGGCGCGTTTTTGCAAAATCCGTCAGCGGGTACGGCGGATACGCGGCAGCGGCAGGCGGCGCGCCCAGCGCACGGCCCAGCGCGGCAGGCGCGGACGGGCCATCCACCGGGCCAGGTGCGTGACGGAGGTGGGGATGCGGATTGATTTGCCGGCGATGATGAGCGTCACGGCGACGAGGATCAGCAAAACGCCGGTTCCGATGCGCAGCGTGAACCGCTCGCCGAAGACCGCGACGCCGAAAAACAACGCCGTGACGGGCTCCAGCGCCCCGAGGATCGCCGTGGGCGTGGAGCCGATGCGGCGGATGGCCCCGGCCATCGCGACCAGCGAAACGATCGTCGGGAAAAGCGCCAGCGCAACGGCGTTGACCCACATCAGAGGCGAAGGGACGGGTTGCAGATCGGCACAGCCCCGCAGCCGAACGACATAGACCAGCGAGCCGAAAACCAGACAGTAGAAGGTGAGTTTCTCGGTCGGAAGGTCCTTGAGCGACGAGCGGTTGACGGCGACGATCCAGACCGCATAGGAGAGCGCCGAAAGGAAGACCAGCACGACGCCCGCGAGGTTGAGCGTCGCGCCGTCGCCCCCTTTGTAGAGCAGCGAGATGCCCCCGCACGCCAGGGCGATCGAGACGACCGTGGCGGCGGTGACCCGCTCGCGGAAACCCACGGCCATGATGACCGCGACCATCACCGGATAGACGAACAGGATCGTCGAGGCGATGCCGGCGTCCATGAGGTTGTAACTCTCGAAAAGCAGCAGCGACGAGACGGAGAAGAGCACGCCCATAGCCGCAAGCGGCAGGACGTCGCGCCGCCGCAGGGCGAACGACTGCCGCCGGAACAGCATCAGCGCACCCAGCATCACCACAGCCAGCACATAGCGGTAGAACAGCACGGAATCCACTCCCAGGCCCGCGCCGTAAAGCGGCAGCGCAAAGAGCGGATTCAGTCCGTAGCTGGCCGCGGCTATGGCTCCCAGCACATAACCGCGGGAACGTTCCGAGATCATTTAGAAGGTGACCTGCGGAGCGGCCGCGGCCCCTTCGGCCGACTCGAAATAGGGCTTCTGGCCGAAGCCGAACATCCGCGCGACGAGGTTGGCCGGGAAGCGGCGCACCGAAACGTTGTACTGCTGCGCCGCGGCGTTGAAGTCCTTGCGGGCGACGGCGATGCGGTTCTCGGTCCCTTCGAGCTGGGCCTGCAATTCGAGGAAATTCTGGTTGGCCTTCAGGTCGGGATAGCTCTCCGACACGGCGATCAGGCGGCCCAGCGCGGAGCGCACCTCGGCCTGCGCCCGCTGGAACTGTGCGAGCCGCTCGGGCGTCAGGTCGTCGGCCGAAAGGTTGATCGACGTGGCCCGGGCGCGCGCCTCGGTAACCTCGTTCAGGGTCTGCGTCTCGTGGGCCGCGTAGCCCTTCACGGTGTTGACCAGATTGGGAATCAGGTCCGCACGCCGCTGGTACTGCGTCTCGACGTTGGACCAGGCGCTTTTAAGCCCCTCCTCCCTGTTCACAAAACCGTTATAGGTCGCATAAAAGAAGATCGCCACCACGGCGACTACGCCGATCCAAATCCATTTTTTCATAACAGAAGCTATTTATATATTTAAACTCATTTCGCATCAAACCGCTGCAGTCGCAGCCTCCGGCGCCGTTTACAAGCCAGACCCCGTCCCAAACCCTTCCTTCAGGGGAAGGGCTTGTCGCGACGCGCAACCGAATTGCAGACGCTTTTCAGCCCAACATGCAACGCCCCGGAACTCTGCACCTTAAACTACCAGCGCGAACCGGCTCCGCCGCCGCCGAAGGAGCCTCCTCCGAAGCCGCCGCCCATGCCGCCGCCCATGCCGCGTCCGAAGCCGCCGCCGATAATCGTGCCGCCCCCGGCCCCGCCGCCGAAATTGTCGTCGCGCAGGTTGCGCGAACGCCGCTTCACGACCGCACCGCAGTTCGGGCAGACATACGTATATTCGACCAGCCGGTAGTTCCGCGTGACGCTCAACACCTGCTGCGACTGCTGTTTCAGCGTCAGCTTACGGCACTTCGGGCAACGGCGGGAGAAATAGTAGTTCGCCAGCACCATGCCCAGCGGGAAGATCACGAAGCCGAAGACGATCGTGAAGATCATCCATGCCGGAAGGTCCTCGTCGGCGTCGCCGCCCAGATCGACCTCGCCGCCTTCGAGGATCGTGGCCGCAGCCCCCACCCCGGCGACCATGCCCGCGCTGTAATCCCCCTCGCGGAAGGCCGGAAGCATGTAGTTGAGCTGGATGCGTTTGCAGAGCGCGTCGGGAAGGATGCCTTCGAGGCCGCCGCCCGTGACGAAGCGTATCTCGCGCAGGTCCTTCACCAGCAGGATGCCCAGTCCGTTATTGCTTTTGGCCGAGCCTACGCCCCAGCTGCGGAACAGATCGACGGCGAACGAAAACGTATCGCCGCCCGCAATGTCGTCGACGGCGACGACGGCGACCTGCGCGAGGCCCCGCTCACGCAGCGAGGCGCAGACGGAGTCGATATGCGCCACGGCGGCAGGCGACAGGATACCGTCGGGATCGGAGACATAGCGCCGCCGGTCCATACGCTGAACATTGGGAATCTCGTCCGCGCGGTAGGTTCCCGCAAGGGCGGGCAGCGCACAGGCGAGCAGCAGGCAAAGGATCGCAATGTTTCTCATGCGGCAAAGATAAAGAAAATGAAGAATTAAAAATGAAAAATGCAAAATTATAACGCAGGCTGCATCACAACGGCCCGAACAGTCGGGCTGCAAAGAGCATTACAACAGCCAATCATTCGCAAATAATAATTTTTAATTCTTAATTCTCAATTTTTAATTACACAATATCCGGTAGCTCCACGGGGCCATATCCTCCTCGACGCGGCCGCGAAGCTCGTAAGGCTCGCCCGTCATGGCGTCGGTGTACATCCCGGCGTAGATGCCCGTATAGTAATCGGCATGGATGGCGTAGGGCGAGAGGTTCATCACCGCAACGACGCGGTTGTCAGCCGTCTCGCGGACCAGCGTCATCAGGCAGTCCTCGGCGTTGTTGCGGATCTCGGTCATCGCGCCGCCCCGCTCCCCCGCCGCCAGGGCCGGGTTGTCGTGGCGCAACGCCGTGAGGCGGCGGTAGAACCCGGTGAAAGCGTTGGCCTCGTAACGGGGAATCGGATCGCGGTCGAAGAAGGCGAACGAATGGTCGTAGCCGATCTCCTGCCCGGTGTAGATCAGCGGCAGGCCGCGCGGCACGACGAACGTAAAGACCGCCATGATCTCGCGCGCATCGCCCAATCTGGAAAATTCGGAGCCGTTCCACGAATTCTCGTCATGGTTCGACGTGAACGCCAGCCGCATGGCCGAGTCGGGATAGTCGTCGCGGTCGGCGTAGATGTAGTCGCGCAGAGCCGTGACGCGGGTGCGCTGCCGGGCCACGTCGTTCATCAGGTGGTGCATCCGCCAGGCGTAGCAGGCGTCGAAAGCCCCCTCCTCGAAAAGATTCCGCTCCTCGGCCTCGGCCAGCATGAACAGATCGGGCTTCACACGCCGCAGGCGCAGCGAGGTCTCGTTCCAGAACTCGATGGGAACCAGCATCGCCATGTCGCAGCGGAATCCGTCGACGTCGTGCTGCGTGAGCCAGAACTCCATGGCGTCGGCCTGCGCGCGCCACACGTCGCGGTCGGCGTAGTTGAGTTTGGCGGTGTCGGACCAGTCCCACGGCACGGCGGGACGGCCCGCGGCGTCGCGTTCGTACCACGAGGCGGGCTTTTCGGCGATCCACCGCGCGTCGCGCGCCGTGTGGTTGGCCACCCAGTCGAGCAGGACCCGCATGCCGAGGCGGTGGGCCTCGGCGACGAAGGCGTCGAAGTCAGCCATCGTGCCCAGCTCGGGGTTCACGGCGCAGTAGTCGCGGATCGAATAGTAGGAGCCGAGCGAGCCTTTGCGCCCGGCCTCCCCGATCGGATAGACCGGCATGAGCCACACGGCGTCGACGCCGAGGTCTTTGAGGAAAGGCAGTTTTGAAGTTGCCGCGCGCAGCGTGCCTTCGGGCGTGAGCTGGCGCACGTTCATTTCATACAGGACAGCCTGCGGCCAAAAACAATTCATAATTCACAATTCATAATTACCTTGTCCGCGATCAGCCGGCGCACGCCGCGGATTTCAAGTTCGACGGGGGCACCTTCGTTCGCCACCTCGACCGCATTGCGGGTGATCCGGACCGTCAGGACCCGGTCCTGGAAATTGACCTTGAACGAGAGGGACTCCCACGCGGCCGGCAGCTGCGGGTCGAACGACAGCACGCCGTCGCGGACGCGCATGCCCCCGAAACCCTCGACCACCGAGAGCCACGAACCCGCCATCGAAGTGACATGGCAGCCCTCGCGGACCTCGCGGTTGTAGTCGTCGAGGTCCAGGCACGCCGTGCGCAGGTAGAGTTCGTAGGCCTTGTCCAGATCGCCGATACGCGCGGCGAGGATGGCGTGGACGCAGGGCGAGAGCGACGATTCGTGGACCGTGCGCGCCTCGTAGAAGCGGAAGTTGCGGCGGACGGTGTCGAGGTCGAAATCGTCGCCGAAGAAATAAAGCCCCTGCAACACGTCGGCCTGCTTGATCAGGCACGAGCGCAGGATGCGGTCCCACGACCAGCGCTGGTTGATGGGGCGATCCGCAGGGTCGAGGTCTTTGGCCAACGTCTGCTCCTTGTCCAGATAGCCGTCCTGCTGGAGGAAGATGCCCAGTTCGCGGTCCTCGCCGAAGTACATGCCGTCGGCGATTTCGAGCCACCGCTTCGTCTCGGCCGTCTCGTCGAAACGTCGCTTCGCGCAGATGCGCGCGTAGTCCGCAGGCCGGTTTTCACGCACCCACGCCGCCGACTCGGCGGCATAGCGCATCGACCAGCAGGCGATGTAGGAGGTATACCAGTTGTTGTCGACGTTGTTCTCGTACTCGTTGGGACCCGTGACGCCCAGCATGACATATTTTCGCCGCGCCCCGGACCACGTGATGCGCTGCGCCCAGAAGCGCGCCACGGACAGCAGCACCTCCAGCCCGCAGTCGGCCAAATACGCCGTGTCGCCGGTATAGCGGATGTAGTTGAAAATCGCGTAGGCGACGGCGCCGTTGCGGTGGATCTCCTCGAAGGTGATCTCCCACTCGTTGTGGCACTCCTCGCCGTTGACGGTGACCATCGGGTAGAGCGCCGCACCGTCGCGGAAGCCCAGCTTCGCAGCGTTTTCGATGGCCTTGTCGAGCTGGTTGTAGCGGTAGACGAGCAGTTCGCGGGCGACGGCCCGCCCGGCGGTGGCCAGGTAGAACGGCAGGCAGTAGGCCTCGGTGTCCCAGTAGGTCACGCCGCCGTATTTCTCGCCCGTGAAGCCCTTCGGACCGATATTCAGACGGGTGTCCACCCCGGTATAGGTTTGCAGCAACATGAAGATGCAGAAGCGGATGCCCTGCTGCGCCCGGGCGTCGCCCCCGATTTCGATGTCGCAGCCGTGCCAGCGGGCGGCCCAGGCGGCCGTCTGCTCTTTGAGCAGGGCCTCGAAGCCCGCCTCCTGTCCCGAAGCCGCGACGCAGCGCGCCGCGGCGATAAGGTCCGCCGGAGCGTGGTTGAGCGACGAGCAGATGCCCGCATATTTATATAAGACGGCGGCGCAGCCCTTTTCACGGCTGACCGCTGCGGTGGCCCGGACCTTCTCGGGGCGGGTTTCGCAATGCCACTCGGCGCCGTCCAGCTCGACGGCCTGCGCCCAGGCCGCCTCGAAACCGCTCTTTTTGGTACGGCTCTGCGTGGCGTCGGCCTCGGTCGAGACCTCCTCCCAGAACTTTTCGTCGTAGTTGGCGTCGGCATTGCGCACGTCGGCGTCGACATAGGGCGAGAAGGTGATCCGGGCCGCCCGGTTGAGCGGCGTGACGGCGTATTTCACGACGCCCAGTTCGCGGCGCGCCAGCGAGAGGAAACGAACCGTCTCGACGGCCACCTCGACGCCGTTTTTCAGCACGACCCTCATGCGGCGCGTCAGCACCGAGCGGCGCATGTCCGTCTCGCGGTAAAAGCTCTTCACCTCCGCGACGGTCGCCAGGTCGAGCGGCTCGCCGTCGACCGCGACATCGACCCCGATCCAGAACGCGGCGTTCGGGACCTTGGCGAAATACTCCGGGTAGCCGTTCTTCCACCACCCCACGCGGGTCTTGTCGGGATAATAGACCCCGCCGATATAATTGCCCTGAAGCGTCTCGCCCGAGTAACGCTCCTCGAAATTGGCCCGGCCGCCCATCACGCCGTTGCCCAGCGCGAAGAGCGACTCGGAAGAGAGCGCCCGCGAAGGGTCGAAGCGATCCTCGACGAGGCGCCAGGGATCGGTTTTTACATATCCGTCGTTCATAATCTATACTCTTTATCGCTCGTTTCACCGCCCCGGCCGCAGCCTTCCGCGGCGTTGCGCCGGGGTTGCAATCAGTCCCGGTCGATCTTCATCGCCAATTGTTCAAACGTAAACCCCGCGAAGGTTTCCAGCCGCATCGTGGCGGCCGAAAGCGACGCACCGCCCCCGACGCCCACCGAACGCATGCCCGCACGCGAAGCAGCCTCGATACCCGCGGCGGCGTCCTCGAAGACCACGCACACGGAAGGCGCGGCGTCCACGGCGGCGGCACCCTTCAGGAAAACCTCGGGATCGGGTTTGGCCCGCGAAACCTCGTTGCCGTCGACCACGGCGTCGAACAGCGGCCGAAGGCCGCACCGGTCGAGGATCGTCCCCGCGTTCTTCGACGCCGAGCCGAGCACCGTCCGCACGCCGCGGCTGCGCACGTCGTGCAAAAACGCCGCCACGCCCGGAAGCACCTCGGCGGGTGTCATTTGCGAAACAAAACGCAGGTAACGCGCATTCTTTTCGGCGGCGAGACGCTCCCTCTCGGCGGCGGAAAAACGCCCCTCAAGCCCTCCGGCGCGCAGGACGATCTCCAGCGACGCCATGCGGCTCACACCCTTGGTCGCTTCGCCCTGCACGGGCGTGAATTCAAAGCCCAGTTCACGAGCCAGCGCGGCCCACGCCAGATAGTGGTAGCGGGCCGTATCGACGACAACTCCGTCCAAATCGAATATGCAGCAGTCTATCATTTTTTGAATTTCGGATACCAAAGATACGATTTTTTTATGAAAAAAACACGTATCCGGCAACGCATTACCTACATACTTGTAAAATATCACCTTCGAAAAGCGGCTGTTTTTCAGAATTAATTTATATCTTTGCGCACGTAATTACAATCAACGCCTTATTAAAAATGAAGCAACTCTGCCTTCTCATCGGGACAGCGGTCCTCGGCATACTGCTCGTTTCGTGCTCCGCACAGAAGCGCGTATGGTATCTGCAGGACGCCCAGCCCTTCACACCCGAACAAATCGCCGAAAACGGACAGATCCGCATCAAGCCGCTCGACCGGCTGACGATCGTCGTCAACAGCAAGGACCCCGAACTGGCAGTGCCGTTCAACTCGGCGACCTCCTACAATTCGCTCACGGGAACCAACATCTCCGGCGCGGCAAACTCGCAGGCGCTCCAGATGCGCACCGTCGACGAGAACGGCATGCTCGAAATGCCCGTGATCGGCAAGATCGAATGCAAGGGCAAGACCCGCAGCGAACTGGCCCAGGCCATCGCCGAAAAGATCATCGACGGCGGATACATCAACGACCCAACGGTCAACGTACAGTTCGCCGACATGAAGATTTCGGTCATCGGCGAAGTGGCCCGCCCCGGATTCTACGATGTCACGCGCGACAAGGTTTCGATTTTCGACGCTCTGGCGATGGCCGGCGACATGACCGTATACGGCGTGCGTTCGGAGGTGGCCGTGACGCGCGAGGTGGACGGCGTGCGCACGATCGAATACCTCGACCTCACATCGACCGACATCTTCAACTCCCCGGCTTTCTACCTCCAGCAGAACGACGTGGTATACGTGAAACCCAACAAGTACAAGGCGCAGACGGGCGAGATCAGCCAGAACCGCAATTTCTACCTTTCGCTGGTGGGAACGGCGATTTCGGTGGCGACACTCATCGTAACCCTCACCAAATAGCAAGGCTCCATGGCAGAACAACAGATCAATTCACAGATACAGACCAACAACGAAGAACTGACGAACACGATCACCCTGCACGACATCATCCGCATGGTGATCGCCAACTGGTATTGGTTCGTGCTTTCGACCGTATGCTGTCTCTGCGCGGCCTACTACTATCTGGCCAGCACCCCGAAGATTTACAGCCGCACGGCGACCATTCTGGTCAAGGACAGCCGCAAGGGCGGAGACGTGGATCTCACGGCATTCAGCGATCTGGCGGGATTCCAGAACCGCCGCAACGTCGACAACGAAGTATTCATCCTCCAGTCGCGGCGTCTGATGACCAACGTGGTCAAGCAGCTCAACCTGACGGTCAACTATTCGGTGAGCGACGGGCTCCGCCGGCGCGACCTCTACGGCCAGGCCCCGATCGACGTGAAGTTCATCAACGACAACGACAACCAGTCGCTCGCAATGGAGATCACGCCGATCGACGACGACAAAATCCGGTTGAGCGAGTTCAAAGACCAGTTCGTCACCAAGCACGAGAGCCGCAGCGTCATCACGGCGGCTTACGGCGACACGATCCCGACTCCCGTGGGTCAGGTCGTGGTGCAGAAGTCGCTCTACATGGCCCCCGACTACATCGGGGTTCCGATCCGCGTGACCAAGAGTTCGCTGGGACGGACCACCAACGCCTACCGCGCAGCCGTGAAAAGCGACGTGGCCAACAAGCAGGCTTCGGTGGTGACCATCTCGATGAACAACACCGTCCCCCGGCGCGCCGAAGACGTGATCAACACGCTGATCGAGGCCTACAACGAAGACGCCATCGAGGACAAGCGCCGCGTGTCGGTCGCCACGGGCAAGTTCATCAAGGCCCGTCTGGACGTTATCGGACGCGAGCTGGGCGACGTGGACCGCAATATCGAGGACATCAAGAAGGACAACCGGATGGTGGACATCACCTCGGAGGCCGCGCGCAGCGTGTCGGAAAGTTCGCGCTACAAGACGGAAGGTCTTTCGCTCGAAAACCAGATCAACGTGGCGGAGTACATCCGCACCTACCTGAACGACCCGAAAAACGTCGGTGAACTGATTCCGGCGATGGCGGCCGCAGGAACCAACACGGCCATTGCCAAGCAGATCGAAGATTACAACTCGGCGATCCTGCGCCGCGAGAAACTGCTGGAGAACAGTTCGGAGCGCAGCCCCGTCATTCAGGACCTCGACAACCTGCTGGCCGCCGTGCGGCGTTCGATCATCTCGTCGCTCGACTCCAACATCTCGACGCTCGAAATCCAGCGCGACGCCATGCGCAAGGAGGAGACGCAGGCCAACATCCGCATCTCGACCATGCCTTCGCAGGAGAAGGTCATCCTGGGCATCACGCGCCAGCAGAAGATCAAGGAAGAACTGTTCCTCTACCTGCTGAACAAGCAGGAGGAGAACCAGCTCAACTACGCCGTGGCAGAGAGCAACTCGCGGTCGATCGACTACGCCTACGGCAGCAACGCTCCCGTATCGCCCCGACCGATGATGATTCTGGGCATCGCCCTGATCGTGGGTCTGGCCATTCCCTTCGGCCTGCTCTACCTGATCGGCATGCTCGACACGACCATCCGCGGTCGCAAGGACATCGAAGACAACGTCAACGCCCCGTTCCTGGGCGACATCCCCTACCACGAGGGCGGCGGCAAGGCCGGGATCGTGGTGCGCGAAACGGGCCGCGACGCCCTGTCGGAGGCTTTCCGCATTCTGCGCTCGAACATGACGTTTATGAGCGTCTCGGCCGGAACCGACATCCGCACCATTCTCTTCACCTCGTCGGACCCGCACGCAGGCAAGACCTTCGTGGCGACGAATCTGGCCATGACCCTCGCCATGGCCGGCAAGCGCGTGCTGCTGATCGACCTCGACCTGCGCTGCCATGCCCTGTCGTCCCAGCTGGGCCACAGCAACAGCAAAACCGGCATCACGAGCTATCTCGCAGGAACGGTTTCCGATGTGGAGAGCATGATCCAGAACTCCGGATTCCACCAGAATCTCGACGTGATTTACGCAGGAGTGCAGCCGCCCAACCCGGCGGAGATGCTCCTTTCGGACAAACTCGACAAGCTCATCGCCGAAATGCGCGGCAGATACGATTATGTCTTCCTCGACAGTACGCCCGCCATGTCGGTGGCCGACGCAATTATCACCGACCGGCTTGCGGACCTCTGTATATACATCGTACGCGAGGGTGTGCTCGACCGGCGCCAGCTGCCCGACATCGAGCGGCTCTACCGCGAGAAGAAGCTCCACAACATGTGCATCGTTCTAAACAGCACCCGCGCCCGCCGTCACGGATATGGATACGGGTATGGCTACGGCTACGGTTATAGATACGGATATGGCTACGGAGACGATTACAAGGAAGTAAGCTACCGCAAACGCATCAAGCACTTCTTCCGGTCGCTGGCACATAAAGTAAAACGGTAACGATGGCCATTCACGACGCAACAATAGCCATCGACTTCGACGGTACGGTCGTAACGCATGCCTACCCGGAGATCGGTGAGGATGCGGGAGCGGCGCCCGTGCTGAAAGAGCTGACGGACAACGGTTGCCGACTGATCCTCTACTCGATGCGGCATGGAAAACTGCTGGACCGCGCGGTGGAATGGTTCCGCGTCCGGGGCATTCCGCTCTACGCCGTGAACGAAAATCCGTCGCAGAAGCGCTGGACCTCGTCGCCGAAGATTCATGCAGACCTTTACATCGACGACTGCAATCTGGGATGTCCGCTGCGGTTCGTCGACGGAGAGAAACATCCCGTGGCCGATTGGGCCAAGATCCGCGAGCAGCTCGTCCGGGAAGGTTTTCTGGACTGACGCGCAGAAAGGCGGGGGGGGGCCTGGCGAAAACCCAAACCGGATAATAAAAAAGCGAGACTTTGAAAAGTCTCGCTTTTTTTGCAGGCAGGCTGGCTGGAGCGGCAGAGCGGCAGAGCAGGCAGAGCAGGCAGAGCAGGCAGAGCAGGCGGCGGGCAGGCTGGCTGGCTGGAGCGGCAGAGCAGGCAGAGCAGGCAGAGCAGGCAGAGCAGGCAGAGCGGCTGGAGCGGCAGAGCGGCGGGCAGAAGTATACAGGCGGTGGCAAAAACAGGCAGAGGTAGGCCTATAATGACAGAGATAATAGGAGCTGGCAAGTTCCGGGCATCGTGAAGAACGGGACGGACGGGTAGCACTCAAGTGCGTCCCATTCGTCCCGTTCGGGAGAATTACGGAAATGACTGCATCTAAAGCGGAACCGGTTTTTGATTATCGCGGAGCAGATTTTGCCATAACGCAGTTCGGCCCGGACGGGACATACCGAAGTATTTCCCGTTCGGGCCGGACAAGGCAGGGCGAAAGATGCCCGTGAGAATCGAAAACTACGCCCAGAGATTCCGGGGATATTTACCCTCGGCAATCATCTTCTCGATGGCGGCCATCAGCGCGGGTTTGTCCTCCTTGTAGGTGACGCCGTGCCACTGGGCAGCCGAACGCAGCACGCGGAGCGTAGCCGTGCCGTCGCCGATCAGCTTGTTGACCATCGTCGGGATGTAGAACTCCGACTTGATATTGTCCTTGTTGGCCTCGAACCAGACTTTGAAGTACTCCTTCGAGTAGGTGAAGAAGTCGGGCGTGAAGCCGAAGAGGTTCATCGAAACGGGAGTGTCCTCGGAGAGAGGCTCGTCGGCGCCGTTGTCGTGGAAGACGATCCGGCCGTCGGGCATCCGCTCGATCTGCGTCCGCTCGACCATCGACGTGAGGTCGCCTTTCGGATCGACGCCGCAGACGCCGCGCGAAACCGTACCGTTCTCCGAAAGCGTCTTGTTCAGGTCGTAAGCGACCATGCAATAGCTGTTGCGGCTCTCGCCGAGCTGCGCCAGGTAGTCCCCGATGGTCTTATAGGCCTCGGCGCCGTAGAAATCGTCGGCGTTGATCACGGCGAAGGGTTCGTGAACCGCATCGGCTGCCATCATCACGGCGTGGTTCGTACCCCACGGCTTGACACGGCCTTCGGGAACGGCAAGACCTTCGGGCAGGTAGTCGAGTTCCTGGAAAACGAAATCCACGGCGATGCGCCCGCCGAAACGGTCGGCCGAGAAGACCTCGCGGAACTCTTTCTCGAAGGAGTGGCGGATGACGAAGACGACCTTGCCGAAACCGGCGCGGATGGCGTCGTAGACCGAATAGTCGATGATGGCCTCGTTATTGGGACCGACACCGTCCATCTGTTTGAGCGACCCGTAGCGGGAGCCCATGCCCGCGGCGAGTACCAGTAATGTGGGTTTTACCATGTTATTTTATCTGTTTATGACATTGGTTCAAAACATCCACAAAGGTAAAAAATTAAGCGCGCCCCGCAAAGGATTTATGCAAATTTGCCTATCTTTGTAGGGTTAACAAAGAGAAATCGTACCCGGAGAGATGAAATTTCTGAAAACCATACGGGCATGGTGGCGCGGCCTGTTCCGCAAACGCCGGTTCAACATGCTCAACGCCACGGACAACACCGAAGAGTGGCACATGCACCTCTCGCCGGCGAGTATCCTCGCGGGACTGGTGGCGTTCATGCTGATGCTCTTCATCCTCACGCTGTCGCTGGTGGCGTACTCCCCCATCCTGGAATTCCTGCCCGGATACCGCACCGAGGCCGACCGTTCGCGCGAAAGCCTCGTGCAGAACATCATCCGGCTCGACTCGATGGAGCGCATGATGAACGACATGCTGACCTACAACGAGAACATAGCCCTGATCATGGAGGGACGCACGCCCGTGGCGCGCGTGCTCGCCTCGTCGGACTCGTCGCGCATCAGCAAGGTGCTGGTGATGCCCTCGCACGAAGACTCGCTCCTGCGGGCCCAGATGGAGGGCGACGGCGAATACGCCATCGCCGGACAGGGCGGCTCGCGGCGCAAGGTGCGCGAGGCCATCGAGCTGGCGACGCCCGTCGAGGGAATCATAACCGGAAAATTCGACATCCGGCAGGGAAATTTCGGTGTGAAGATCGCCGCGACCGCCGCCGACCGCATCACGGCCATCGACAACGGCACGGTGGTTCAGAGCCTCTGGACCCCGGAGACGGGTTACATCGTGGTCCTGCAACACGCCGGGAACCTGATCTCGGTCTACAAGAACCTCTCGCAGTCGCTCGTAACGACCGGCCAGACCATCCGTTCGGGCGAACTGATCGGCTACAACGCCGAAGTGCAGGACGGAGAGGTCCGGCTCTTCGAATTCGAACTCTGGAACAACGGCAAACCCGTGGACCCCGAGGGGTACATCGTCTTCTGACAAACGCATGAAACAAAGACTCGCAATACTGGGTTCGACCGGCTCGATCGGCGTGCAGACGCTCGACATCGCCCGCGAAAACCCCGGCCGCTTCGAGGTCCGCGTCCTCACGGCCAACCGCAACTGGGAACGACTGGCCCGGCAGGCCCGGGAATTCGACGCCGACGCGGCGGTGATCGCCGACAAACAGCACTACGCGCAGCTGCGCGACGCACTCGCGGGAACCGACACCAAAGTATATGCCGGAGAGGAGGCCGTGGCGCAGGTCGCGGCCGGAGGCGGCACGGACGTGGTGGTGAACGCCCTGGTGGGCTACGCCGGACTCGCTCCCACGGTGGCGGCCATCGAGGCGGGCAAGAAGCTCGCGCTGGCCAACAAGGAGTCGCTCGTGGTGGGCGGCGCCTGCGTGATGCCGCTGGCCCGGAAGCGGAAAGCCCCGGTGATTCCGATCGACTCGGAACATTCGGCCATCTTCCAGTGTCTCGTGGGCGAGCGCGCCCCGGTCAGAAGGCTGATCGTCACGTGCAGCGGCGGCGCATTCCGCGACTTCCGGGCCGAAGAGCTGGCGAACGTCACGGTGGAGCAGGCCCTGCGCCACCCCCAGTGGGACATGGGCGCGAAGATCACGATCGACTCGTCGACGCTCGTGAACAAGGGGTTCGAGGTGATCGAGGCCCACTGGCTGTTCGGGACCCCGGCGGAACGGATTTCGGTGTTGCTCCACCCGCAGTCGATCATCCATTCGATGGTCGAATTCGAGGACGGCGCGATCAAGGCCCAGCTCGGAACGCCCGACATGCGCCTGCCGATCAGCTTCGCGCTGCTGTACCCCGACCGGGCGAACCGTCCCGGCGAGCGGTTCAACTTCCTGAACCATCCGCAGCTGACCTTCGCCGAAGTGGACCGCGCGAAATACCCGGCGCTCGACATCGCCTACGACTGTCTGCGGCGCGGCGGCACGGCGGCCTGCACGATGAACGGCGCAAACGAGGTGGCCGTGGCGGCGTTCCTCGCCCGCAAATGCGCATGGCTCGACATCGTGCGCGCCATCCGCTACGCGCTGGAGCACGCCGCATTCGTCCCCTCGCCCACCCTGGCCGATTACGCCGAGGCGAACGCCGAAGCCCGCGCGCTGGCGGCGGAGTTCCTACAATTAAAAAATTAAAAATTAAAGCTTGTGGACATTCTTGTAAAAATCATTCAGTTCTTCCTCTGTTTCACCATCCTGATAGGCATTCACGAGATGGGTCACTTCATCATGGCGCGGGTGTTCAAAATCCGCGTCGAGAAATTCTACATCTTCTTCGACCCGTGGTTCTCGCTGTTCAAATTCAAACGCGGAAACACCGAGTACGGTCTGGGATGGCTGCCGCTGGGCGGATATGTCAAGATCGCCGGCATGATAGACGAGTCGATGGACACGGAACAGATGAAACAGCCCGTCAAACAGGACGAGTTCCGCGCCAAACCCGCCTGGCAGCGTTTTCTGGTGATGATCGCCGGCGTGGTGATGAACGTCGTGCTGGCCGTGGCCATCTACATCGGCATCTGCTACACGTGGGGCGACACCTATTTCTCGAACGCCGACGCCAAGTGGGGCTACAACTTCAACGAGGCCGGGCACAAACTCGGATTCCACGACGGAGACCGGCTGGTGAGCATCGACGGCGAAGAGGCGGACGACATCAACAAGGTCGTAAACTCGCTGATCATCACCGAAAGCGACCGCAGCGTCGTGGTCGAACGCAACGGACGGCAGGTGGAACTGATCCTCCCGCTCGACGAGCTGATCTCGATGCGCCAGCAGAAGGGATACGAAAATTTCCTCCTGCCCCGCATCCCCTTTCTGATCGACAGCGTCGTAAACCCGACCGTCGCACAGTTGCGGAAGGGAGACGAGATCGTAGCCATCGACAACGTTTCGGGTCTCGACTTTGCGGGCTACGGCCAATACCTGAAGGCGCACGCCGGAGATTCGGTGCTGCTGACAGTCCTGCGGGAAGGGGACATGCTCTTTGAATTCAAAGCGCCCGTCTCGGAGAACGGCACGCTCGGAGTCATCCGCAAGGGCCTCGCGTTGCGCACGCAGAAATATACGTTTCTGGAGGCGATTCCGGCCGGTATTCAAAGGACGGGCAAGGTGATCTCCTCCTACTGGGACCAGCTGAAGATGATCGTGCAGCCCAAAACCAAGATGTACGAGGAGCTGGGCGGATTCATCTCCATCGGCAGCATCTTCCCCTCCACGTGGGACTGGCAGGACTTCTGGATGAAGACCGCCTTCCTGTCGATCATCCTCGCGGTGATGAACATTCTGCCGATCCCGGGACTCGACGGCGGGCACGCGATCTTCACTTTCTGGGAGATGATCTCGGGCCGCAAGGTGAGCGACAAGGTGCTCGAAGCGGCGCAGTATGTCGGACTGATCATCATTCTGTTCCTGCTGCTCTACGCCAACGGCAACGACATTTACCGGTTCTTTATCAAATAAATGCGGAGCCGATGGCAAACCGAACTGCGGAAAAAACGGAAGCCTGCGCCGCGGCGCTGCGGAGACACCGTTTCGAGGCCGAGGTGGTGAAGGACGCCGAAGCGGCCTTCGCCCTGATGAAGGCCGTCGTGGAGGCCGAAAACCCGCAACTCGTGTCGTTCGGCGACTCCATGACGATGCGCGGAACGGGCATCGTCGAGTGGCTGCGGAGCAACGGGCGGCTGACGCTGCTCGACGGGTTCGACGCCTCGAAGCCCTACGAGGAGCGGCTGGAAATCCGCCGCCGCGCGCTGTTGTCGGACCTTTTCATCACGGGCGTGAACGCCGTGACGGAGCAGGGAACACTGCACTGGCTGGACAAGGTGGGCAACCGCATCGCACCGGTGGCATTCGGCCCCCGGAAGGTGATCATCGTGGCGGGACGCAACAAGATCGTGGCCGACCGCGACGAGGCCGAGGAGCGCATCCGCCGGATCGCCGCCCCGCAGAACGTCGCGCGACACCCCGGATTCCGCACCCCCTGCGCCAAAACGGGCGTCTGCGCGGACTGCAACTCGCAGGACCGCATCTGCAACACCCGGATGGAAATGCTGCGATGCTGGCCCGACAAACGGGTGTTGGTAATACTGATCGACGAAGATTCCGGATTATGATGAAACAACTGAAATACGGCACGGCCTGCCTGCTGTTGCTGGCAGCCGCCTGCGGAGACGATTCCGACGCATTTTACACGGCGGTTTATCCCGTCGTGCGCGTCGAGGCCGAAATCACCCTCCCGGACCCCGAACCGGGCCCAACCGATCCCACCGACCCCACTGATCCCACCGATCCCACCGATCCAACAGACCCAACAGACCCAACAGACCCAACAGACCCAACAGACCCCACGAACCTCACCGATCCCACGGAACCGGAGACGAAGGCTGGGGAAAACGAAACGGACCCCGTGGTCGAACGGATCAGGGAGGAGATCGAAGCGGCGGCTCCCGTGAAGGCGGGCGGAAGCTACGTGCTGGAATTCACCAAATACAACGGCGGGCGCCTCCGGATCAGACAGACGGCGGAGGCGGACCGGGTGCGGGGCGTCTTCTTCAAGGACCCGGGCGCAACCGACATCCTCGTCTACTGTCCGGAACCGGCGATGAAGTACACCTGCGCCGTCTCGGCCTACAAGGCCGAGGACGGCACGAGCAAGACCCTCCTGACGGTCGACCTGACCGAAGAGTACCAAGCTCTCTACCCCGAGGCCGGAATCACGAAGGCCGTGCGCCGGGAGTACACCTCGGCAAACGCAAAATAGGAGGACGTATGGCAAAGGTCAAAAAGGCATTTTTCTGCAAAAACTGCGGGTTCGAAGCCCCGAAATGGCTGGGACGCTGCCCCTCGTGCGGCGAATGGAACACGTTCGCCGAGGAGATCATCGCCCGCGAGAGCGGTTCGGTCCCGGCGGTCGCGGCGGGTCCCCTGCCCGCGGCGAAGCCTCAGCGCGTGAGGGACATCCGCGAAAGCGAGCACGTCCGCCTCGATCTGGGAAACGCCGAGGTAAACCGCGTGTTGGGCGGCGGGATGGTCCCGGGGTCGCTGGTCCTCGTGGGCGGCGAGCCGGGAATCGGCAAATCGACCCTCTCGCTGCAAATCGCGCTGGCGGCGAACGGACTGAAAACCCTCTACGTCTCGGGCGAGGAGTCGGCCGAGCAGATCAAGATGCGCGCCGCGCGCATCGGAATCGGCAACGACGAGTGCCTGATCTATCCCGAAACGCTGCTGGAAAACATCGTGGCGCAGATCGCCGAGCACCGGCCCGACCTGGTGGTGATCGACTCGATACAGACGATTTACACCGACCTCCTGGACTCGTCGGCGGGAAGCGTGTCGCAGATCCGCGAATGCGCGGCGACGCTTCTCAAATACGCCAAATCGACCGGAACGTCGATCTTCATCATCGGCCACATCACCAAGGACGGCTCGATAGCCGGTCCCAAGATACTCGAACACATCGTCGACGTGGTGTTGCAGTTCGAGGGCGACAGCAACAACATCTACCGCATCCTGCGGGGCATCAAGAACCGGTTCGGAGCGACGTTCGAAATCGGGGTCTTCGAGATGCTCGACGCCGGACTGCGGGGGGTCGACAATCCGTCGGAAATCCTGCTGACGCACTATGAGGAGCCGTTGAGCGGCATCGCCGTGGGGGCGTCGGCCGACGGCGTGAGGCCCTACCTGATCGAGGTGCAGGCGCTGGTGAGCGGTGCGGCGTACGGCACGCCCCAGCGTTCGACGACCGGATACGACGCACGGCGCATGAACATGCTGCTGGCCGTGCTGGAGAAGCGCGTGGGGATGAAGATGTTCCAGAAAGACGTTTTCCTGAATTTCGCGGGCGGATTCAAGGTCGCGGACCCGGGGCTGGACCTCGCGGTCGTGGCGGCGGTGATCTCGTCCTACTACGACCGTCCCGTGGCCGAGGGGGTCTGCTGCGCCGGCGAAATAGGCCTGTCGGGCGAAGTGCGCCCCGCGCCCCGCACCGAACAGCGCATCAGCGAGGCCGCAAGGCTCGGATTCAGGCGCATCATCGTGTCGGGCTATCTGGCCAAAGGCGGCAAGCGTCCCAAAGGCATCGAGGTAGTCCCGATAAACAGCGTCGACCAGCTCCCGAAGGCGCTTTTCACAGAATAGGCCGACATCAAAAACAACAGATAAGGAAAGGAGCGGCTTCTGGCAGCCGCGGCCGGAAGATTTTCGATTCGCCTCGGGCGAATCGGCAGGCCGCAGCTCCGCCCTGCGGAGGCCTGCTCGTAACTGCCCTTCGAGCGGACCACCGCAAGCTGCCGCCTGAAAACGCGACAGAAGTTCCGGAGAGCGAATCTTCCGACCTCGCGTGGGCTTCCGGCCGGATTGCCGCCGGTATGGAATGGATTTTGCTTTTTCCCCGGTAAAAGGGAAGAAAATGCAAAAGAGAATAGTCGTACTGGGCGGCGTGGGATTCATCGGCTCCCACCTGTGCCTGCGTCTGTTGAACGACGGGCACGAAGTCTTCTGCGTGGACATACGCGACACCGCCGATTCGCCGCTGCTGCGCGACATGCCGCCGCACCCGGAATTCCGGTACGTCCGCCACAACATCGTCAACGCATTCGGCATCCGCTGCGACGAGATTTACAACCTCGCGGCGCCCTCGCGCGTGCGCTACAACAAGGCCCTGCCCGTCGAGTCGCTCAAGGTCAGCATACTGGGGTCGATAAACGCCCTCGACACGGCCCGTTCGGAGCACGCACGCATCCTCTACGCATCCACCGGAGACATCTACGGCACGGGATACCGCGACACCTCGGTCGAGGCGGCGGACGGTTGTCCGACACACCGCACCCTCGCCGAAGGCAAACGGGCCGGAGAGGCCCTGCACCGCGCCTACCAGTATGAATTCGGGGTCGACGCACGCATCGCGCGCATCTTCAACACCTACGGCAGCGGCGCCGACCTGATGGACCAGCGCGTGGTGATGAAGATGATCGTGGCGGCGTTGCAGAACCGCGACATTCCGATCAACGGCAGCGGCGAGCAGCTGCGGACCTTCTGCTGGGTGGAAGACGTGGTCGACGGACTGGTGCGGCTGATGGAGGCCCCGCCGGCCGAGACGACGCGCACGGCCAATTTCGGCAGCAGTCACGAGGTGACGATCCGCTCGCTGGCCGAGAAGATCATCGCCCTGACGGGCAGCAGCTCGCACATCGTCCACGCCGAAGCGCGCATCGACGACATACGCCGCCGCACGCCCGACATCTCGGCGACACGGCGCGAACTGGACTGGGCGCCCCGCACACCGCTCATCGAAGGCCTGCGGCGCACGATCAGCTACGTCGAAAAGGAACTTGCGGAGAAGAACTATGCGGGAATATCGTGGGTGGAAATAAACTGATCGGAAGATATGACCATGACGGACTTTGACAAGATCATCTGGCGGGACGCGCTGACGTTCGTAGACTTCTTCGCCACCTGGTGCGGGCCGTGCCGGATGATGATGCCGGCCATAGACAAGTTTCGGGAGCGGATGAACGGCCGCGTCGACGTCTACAAAGCGGACATCGACGACCCCTCGATGCGTGAAATCATACGGCGCTACAACATCATGTCGGTCCCGACACTGATGTTTTTCTGCCGCGGAGAGGTATTGTGGCGCGAGAGCGGCCGCGTGGGGTACGAACACCTGATCAACGTGCTGAACGAACTCGAAAAGCGCGAACAGGTGATGCAGCCCTAAACCTCCAGTCGCCAGGCCAGCTCCTCGTGGACGCAGGCTTCGGCAGGGAGCTGACCCAGAGAGCCGGCCGCGCGGAGAACCGCCTGCCGGTTCTCTTCGTTTCGCGTCCCGAGGGCCGTGAACAGCGCCACGGCGCCATGAGCCAGCAGGTGCGCTTCCGGGATGCTGGCCGCAGCGGCCCCGTGCACGACGGCCGCAGCCGGAACGGCCCACGCCGGAGAAGGATGCGGAACGCGGGCCGCGGCCATCAGGGCCGCATACTGCCGCAGCCACCCGGCATCGGGCGCAATCCACGCCGCGAACAGTTCGGGGAACGCCCCGATGCGGCTCAACAGCGCGAAGGCGGCCTCCGCGGCGATTTCAGAATTGAGAAGCCCGTCGCCCCAGAAGGCGAACTCCCCGGGCGTAAGGCGCGCCGGATCGGCGATGTGCAGCGCGGCAAGGCGCAGGCAGCGGACATCCTGCCGCCAGAGGTATTTGGCGAAATCGTGATCGGCGGCCTCGGCACGCGCCAGCGTGCGGAGCGTCGGCAGGCTCACGCCGTAGTTCAGGCCGCAGGGTGCGCCGTAGAAGCGCATCGAATCGGCAACGGCGCCGTTGCGCTCGCGGCGGAATGCCCCGAGCAGCGCCGCCATGCGGGAGGTGAAATCCATCGGAAGGTTATTTGCGGCGCGGCAGGGCGACGTTGATCGTACGACCGAATTCGAAAACAGGAAGCACGGCGCGGGCATACTCGCGGCCTCCCGAGACGACGATGCAGGTCGAGGGATCGGCCACGCGGCACGCCACGACCTGCGTCTCCTTCGGACCGGCCTCGAGGTCGCTCTTCGCAGCGCCCGAAGGTTCGATCTGCAACAGCACGATGTCGCCCGAAAGGTCCGTGTCGGGAAGCAGTCCGGCCGCAGGGCTGAAGCGGCAGACGATATACTGTTTCTTGTCGGCCTGCGGGCAGACCACGTAGCGGCGGGTCTCGGTCGAGACGATCCGCTTGCCGAGGAACAGCTCCAGATAGCTCTGCTCCAGACGGTCGATCTCCTCCAGCGCGGCCTTCAGGCCCTCGCCGAAGACGTTCTCGCCCGCTTCGCCCGTGACCAGCTCGATGCGGTGGCGGCGCAGCGAGAAGATTTGCGCGGCGGCGGTGCGCGCGGCGTCCTCCAGCGCGGGCGTCGTCATGTCGGTCTTGTCCGGCTGCAAGCGCGCGAACTTGTTTTCGGAGGCGGTGTGCGACAGCACGCGGGTCGAGGCCGGAGCCGGAGCCGCGGCATTGAGGTAGGTGTCGCCGTCGAGCAGGGCGATCTGCGCCCCGGTGACGCTCCACACGGTCTTGTCGGTGAGCGGAGCGCGCACCCCGAGGTATTTCTGCGCATAACGCGCATAGGGTCCGCTCAAGGTGACGTCGTGTTCGACGGTGAGGTCGACGGCAAGGATCGTGCGCGGCTGGGCGACGGTAAGGCCGCCGGCGGTTTCGTTCGCGCCCTGAAGGGAGATGTATGGGTTCTGGGCCGAGACGCCGCCCGAAAGCAGCAGGGCAAATGCCAAAAGTCTGAATTTCATGGTCCGAAAATTTTATTGCGGTTTCACAAATGTAGCTTATTTTCGCGTGCCGTCAAAATTTCAGGTAAAAATCACGGGTCAGGGCGCGGTATTCGGGCGTGTAGCATTCGTGCTCTCCCGTGCCGACGACCAGTTCCGAGACCTCGGGCACGGCGGCGGAACAATCGGCGGGAGGGTCGGCGGAACAATCGGCGGGAGGGGCGGCGGGGCGGTCGGCGCGGACGAACTCCATCAGCGCCCGTTTGGCCGGGCGGCGGGGCGTGGTGCGCACGTCGGTGCGGCGCACGAGGGCCAGTCGCCCGGCACAGACCGCGAGGAAACGCTCCGCTTCGGCCGTGGGAAGGATGACGGCAAACCGGCCTCCGGGAGCCAGCAGGCGGAGGACGGCGTCGCGCAGGTCGCCGAACGGCAGGTGCACGGCATGGCGGGCCGCGGTGCGTCCCCCGTCGGGGCAGGTGAGCGAGTCGACGAAAAACGGCGGGTTGGAGACGATCAGATCGAACGGCTCCGGGGTCTCGAACTCCTGCACGGGGCATTGAGCGAACGCCACCCTGCCGCTCCAGGGCGAAGCGGCGGCGTTCTCGCGGGCCTGCCCGACATCGTCGATGTCGACGCCCGTGACATGCGCCTCCGGGGCGCGCTGGGCCAGCATCAGGGCGATCAGCCCCGTGCCCGTGCCGATGTCGAGCATCCGCCGGTCCTGCGGCCGCACCGCGGCCCATGCACCCAGCAGAACGCCGTCGGTCCCGACCTTCATCGGGCAGCGGTCCTGACGGACCGTGAATTGTTTAAACCGAAACCCGCTTAAGAAGCGGGATTTATGAGTATTATTCATTGTTCATTCAAATAGCCGTCCATGCCTGCGCCGAACAGCGAGAAATCGTACCGCGCAGGATCCTCCGCATCGAATGCGCGCAGGGCGTCCGTCAACTCCTCGACGGCCCGCCAGTCGTTCTGGCGGCGGCCAAGCAGTCCCAGCGCACGCGCCGTCTCGCCGACATGGACGTCCAGCGGCAGGTAGAGGGCCGACATCGGGATACGCCGCCACAGACCGAAATCGACACCCCGGTCGTCGCGGCGCACCATCCACCGCAGATACATGCACAGCCGCTTGCAGGCCGCGCCGCGCTCGACGGACGAAACATGCTTCTCGCAGCGCGGAGCGTGCTCCCCGGCGAAAAACTCGCGCCGGAAGTCGACCAGCACGGCGGGCATGCTCTGCGCGGCCTCATAGCGCGTCTCGAAGAAATTCCCGATGCCGCCATGGCGCTCCTCCATACGCCGCAGGGCCAGCACGAAATCGCGCAGGTCCCCGCCGTTGAACGTGCGGTGGACGTAGGACGAAAGCAGCGCCAGTTCGCGCTGCGAGGCGTTGCGCACGAAATCCGCCGGAGCGTCGTCCATGAAGTGCATCATGCGGTGGCCACTGCGGACAATGGCCTTACGGTTGCCCCAGGCGATGGTCGCGGAGAAAAATCCCGCGATCTCGCGGTCGGCGCGGTCCGTATAGCGGTGCGGTACCGAAATCGGATCGTCGGCGATGAAGTCGGGGCTGTTGTATTTGTCGTGGAGCGCGTCGAGCAGCTCCTTCAGATCGGTGTTCGTCATGGCGTGCGGAGCATTCGGAGCAAGACATCGGTTTGCGGGATGCCGTAACCCAGTTCGCAGCCGGGAGCTGCGGCCCGCGTGCCGGAAGCGTGCAGCAGTCCGATGAGTTCGCCGCGTTCCATAGGACGGTATTCGAGCAGGCAGGCGCAAAGCCCCGCGATAACCGGCGTCGAAAACGAAGTTCCCAACGGCGAGGCTCCGGCGACGAAATCGGGCTTCACATAGCCGGCATCTTCGCGTCCGACACCACTGGAGCGGGAGCGGGAAACACCGTCGGAATCGCACGAACCGACCGTGATGACCTGCCAGACATCGGCCGGAAAGGAGACATTGCGCCACGCCTTGTCGCCCTCGTTGCCGGCGCTCTGCACGAAAACGAGTCCGGGGCGCGCCGTGAGCAGGCTGTCGAGGTAGCGCGAGAGCGTCGAGGTGCGGCCGTCGAGCATCGCGGGCGTATAGCCGCTGAAATCGTCGAATGTCGTATAGCCCAACGACGAGGAGATCACGTCGACGTCATGCGCCAGGAGCCACTCGATGCCGCGGATCAGCTGCCGCTCCTCGGCGCGAGGCTCCACTTCGGCGCGGTCGGTTTTCGCAAGATAATACTCCGCGCCCCATGCCAGCCCGCGGATCGTATCGCCCGAACGGCCTCCGAGGTTGGTGCAGACCCTCGTGCCGTGGTCTGTGGCGTCGTCGAAGAATGCCGTCTCGTCGCCGCCCGTGAAATCGCGCCAGGCGGCGACGTGCAGCCCCCGCGTCCAGCGGTCGGTGCGGAAGCCCCCGAAACCCGCGTCCAGCACCCCGATGCGGACGCCCCGTCCGGAGAGGTTCAGCGAATCGAACGCCCGGGACATCGTCTGCCCCACGGCGCGCGAATAGGTCCGGGAGTAGTCCGAGGTCCACGCCCCGCGCACCTCGCGCACGAGGTCCCACGCACCATAGGCGGCAAGAGCCGGAAGAAGCAGCCAAAGCAGTTTTTTCATGTTACCGGACCGTTTCGCAGCCGAGGATCAGACCGTCGGACATGGTGATCTTCCGGTCGGCCATTGCGGCGAGGTTTTCGTCGTGGGTGACGATCACGACGGTCTGGCCGAGCCGTTCGCGCAGGTCGAAGAACAGGCGGTGGATCTCGTCGCGGTTGTGCGAGTCGAGGTTGCCCGAGGGTTCGTCGGCCAGCAGCACGGCGGGCGAATTGACCAGCGCACGGGCGATGGCCACGCGCTGCTGCTCGCCGCCCGAAAGCTGTCCGGGCTTGTGGTCGCGCCGCGCCGCGAGGCCCATCATGTCGAGCAGTTCGGCAGCACGGCGTTCGACATCGGCGCGCGGACGCCGGCCGATCAGCCCCGGAATGCAGACGTTCTCGAAAGCCGTGAACTCCGCAAGCAGGTGGTGGAACTGGAACACGAAGCCGATGCGCTCGTTGCGGAACTGCGACAAGGCCCGATCGCCCAAGGCCGAGACATCGCGGCCGTCGATCTCCACGCGCCCGCCGTCGGGACGCGACAGCGTGCCGATGATCTGCAAAAGCGTGGTCTTGCCAGCGCCGCTGGCCCCCACGATGGAGACCACCTCACCCTGCGCCACGTCGAGCGAAACGCCTTTCAGCACCTCCAGCGTGCCGAAACTCTTGTGTATGTCGGTAACCCGTATCATTGGCGGAACATATTGAACAGTTTGACCGTGTCCACAGCTTCCCGCACGTCGTGGACGCGGAGTATCGCCGCACCCTGGCGCAGGCACTCCCAGCCCAGGGCAACGGTTCCGGCGAGCGATTCGGCGGGAGTGGCGTCGAGGACCTTATAGATCATCGACTTGCGCGAAAGCCCCGCCAGCACCGGGTAACCCAGCGCGCAGAGGCGGTGCAGACCCGCGAGCAATTCGTAGTTCTGCTCCGTGGTCTTGGCGAAGCCGAAGCCGGGGTCGAGGATGATGTTTTCACGCCGGATGCCCGCGGCGAGCATCTCGTCGGTGCGGCGGCGGAAATAGCCGACGACCTCGGTGACGATGTCGCGCCGGTAGTCGGTCTGCGACTGCATGGTTTTCGGATCGCCCTTCATGTGCATGGCGATGTAGGGTACGCCGCAGTCCGCAACGACGGAGAGCATCGCAGGGTCGAGTTCCCCGGCCGAAATGTCGTTGACGACGAGCGGCCCGAACGTTTCGACAGCCTTCGCCGCGACTTCGCTGCGGAACGTGTCGACCGAGACGGTCATGCCGGGCGCCAGCCGACGCACGGTCCCGACGCCCAGCCGGACGCGACGCCACTCCTCGTCGGCGGGGACTTCGTCGGCCCCGGGACGCGAGGAGTATCCCCCGACGTCGATCAGCTGCGCCCCTTCGGACACGGCTTCGCGGACGCGGCGCTCGACGGATTCGGCCTCCGGAGTGCGGCTGCCGGCATAGAAAGAATCGGGGGTGACGTTAAGAATCGCCATCACCTGCGGCGAGGAAAAATCAATGTTCATGGGCTTCATGGCTGAAAATTCGGTGCAACTCCGCGACAGCGGGTTCAAGGTCGGATTCGAGGATGTTGACAAGGGTGTAGTCGGCCTTCGCGCTCAACGTATCGTCGTCCGTCTGGGCGGCGATGCGGAGGCGGACCTCCCCGGGTGTGCGCCCGTCGCGGCGGCAGGTGCGTTCGATGCGCAGCGCCTCGGGGGCGAGGACGGCAACCGTGCGGTCGACGCAGGCATCGAACCCCGCATCGAAAAGAAGGGCGCTTTCGAGGATCACGTAGTCGCCCTCCTGCTGTTCGGCCCACGCCGCGAAATCGGCCCAGACGGCCGGGTGGACGATGGCGTTCAGGTCGGCGAGGGCCTGCGCCTCGGAGAAGACCCGCCCGGCAAGGTAGGTACGGTTCAAGGTCCCGTCCGCATAGGCTTCGGCCCCGAAACGGTCCGTGATGCGCCGGCGCAGCTCCGCATCCTCCGTCATCAGCCGTTTGGCCCCGGCATCGGAGTCATAGACCGCGACGCCCAAACGCGCGAAAAGACGGCAAACGGTGCTTTTGCCGCTGCCGATGCCGCCTGTGATTCCGACCTTCATCATGGGTTACGGGGAACGTCGATTTCGGGAATGTCCCCGATGGAAATGATCTTGATGTCGCTGAACCGCGGCGCAAGGGCGTTTTGCAGCGACTGGGGGTCGATGATGAGTTTACCCTCGTGCCCCTCCTCATACGAACGCTTCGTCTTGAGTTCCGCAAGCGGAATGCGCAGCGTCTTGTTCATGTAGACCCGGTAGCCGAAAAGGTTCGTACCGACGCCCTCGACCACGCAGGTAACCTCGAAAGGCTGTCCGTCGACACTCACCCTCACGGTCTGCTCGGTGGTGTACGTATAGCTCAATTTCGCGATATACCAAAGGATGAACGACGCGACGAGCAGCGCCAGAAAAACCGGCGACACGTAGCGGTGCATCCATTTCAACCAATTTTCCATCATGGGAACCTATAATATCCGTATGACAAAGATAGTGCAAGGCGGGGCAATATCAAATTTATTTTGCACATTGCCGAGCCGCAGCCTGCCCAAGCGGGCGTCTGCTTGCCCGCAAAGATAGTGCAAGCCGGCCGCAATGCCAAATTTATTTGAAAAAACGGACCGCACCTCTCGGTGCGGTCCGTTTTTGTCGGATCGGGAGTCTATCCATTACTTCTCCACGTCGGTCTTGGCGCGCTTCGTCATCAGATCGTAAGCGATCGGCGTCGCGAGGAAGATCGTGGCGGCCGTACCTACGACCACGCCGATGATCAGCGCGAAGATGAAGCCGCGGATCGTCTCGCCGCCGAAGAAGAAGATGGCCAGCAGCGTCACGAGCGTCGTGCCCGAGGTGTTGATCGTACGCGACAGCGTCGAGTTGATGGCGTTGTTCACGGTCTCCTTCAGGTTGCGCTTCGGGTAGAGACCCAGGTACTCGCGGATTCGGTCGAAGACGACCACCGTGTCGTTGATGGCATAGCCGATGATCGTCAGGATCGCGGCGATGAACGCCTGGTTGACCTCGAGGTTGAAGGGCAGCAGACCGTAGAACATCGAGAAGATGCCGATGATCAGCAGGGCGTTGAAGGCCAGGGCCGCCGTGGCGCCCGAAGCCCACTGCCAGCGCTTGAAGCGGAACGTAATATAGAGACCGATGGCGATGAGCGAGAAGAGCACCGAATAGATGGCGTTCCACGTCATGTCCTTGGCGATCGAGGGACCGATCTTGTCGGCCGTCAGGATACCGTTGGCGTCGGTCTGCGTATTGCGGAACTGCTCGAAGGTGATGTCATACGAGTAGAGCGGTTTCAGAGCGTCGTAGATGATCTGCTCGACCTCCGAGGTAGCCTCGTCCGACGTGTCGTCGTAGCGATACTGGGTCACGATGCGCATCTGGTTCTCCTTGCCGTACTGCTTCACCTCGGAACTGATCGACGAAGCGTCGGCATCGGCGAACTGCGAGAAAGCCTTCTCCACATTCTGACGAACCTCTTCGGCCGAAACGGGCTTGTCGAAACGGATCACGTAAGCGCGGCCGCCCGTGAACTCGGCGCCGAGGTTCAGACCGCGGGCGAAGAACGAAACGCACGACAGAACCATCAGGGCAACGGCGATGCCGTAAGCCAGTTTGCGCTTGGCGATGAAGTCGACGCGCGTGTTATTGAGGAAGTTCTCCGACCAGCGGCGCGAGAAGGTGATGTGACCCCATTTGCCGACGATCCACTCGATCAGCAGGCGCGTGATGAAGATGGCGCAGAAGAACGAAGTGATGATACCGATGATCAGCGTCGTGGCGAAGCCCTGAACCGGACCGTTGCCGAAGATGAACAGCACGATACCCGTGATGATCGTCGTCAGGTTACCGTCGATGATGGCCGAATAGGCCTTCGAGAAACCGTCCTTGATGGCCAGCGAAAGACCCTTGCCGCCGCGAAGCTCCTCCTTGATACGTTCGTAGATGATCACGTTCGCATCGACGGCCATACCCATCGTCAGCACGATACCCGCGATACCCGGAAGGGTCAGCACGGCGCCGAACGACACCAAAACGCCCATCAGCAGGAAGACGTTCGTGAGCAGCGCGACGTCGGACATCCAGCCCGCCGTCTTGTAGAACAGACCCATGTAGAGCAGCACGAGGATGAAGGCGATCACGAACGAGATCATACCGGCGTTGATCGACTCCTGGCCCAGCGAAGGACCTACGACCGTATCCTGGATGATCTTGGCCGGAGCGGGAACCTTACCCGAATTGAGCACGTTGGCCAGGTCCTTGGCCTCCTGGATGGTGAAATCGCCGGTGATCTGCGACTGTCCCTTGTCGATCTTCGAGTTGACGCGGGGAGCCGAATAGACGTAGCCGTCGAGAACGATGGCGATGCACTTGCCGATATTTTCGCCCGTCATGCGCGACCACTCCTGCGTACCTTCGGCGTTCATGGTCATCGAAACCTCGGCCGTAGCGCCGCGCTGGGCGTACTGCTCGGTGGCTTCCGTAACGACCGAACCGTCGAGCGGAGCCTTGCCGTCGGGCGTAGAAACCTTGATGGCGTAGAGGTAGAAACGACCGTCGATCTTGTCGTCGCCCTTGACGCCCCACTTGAACATGATGTCGGCGGGGAACAGCTCGCGGACGGCCGGCTGGGCGAGGTACTCGTTGACGGCTGCCATGTCGGCCTTGTAAGCGGCTCCGATGGAGGCGCCGCCTGCGAAGCGGGGATTGAGGACTGCAAAGAGCGGGTTCTGCGAGTGGTCGAAGTTGCCTTCCTGAACGGCGGTCTCGGCCGTGGCGGTCGAATCGGCGGCGCCGACCTCGGCGATCAGGCCCTCGGCCTCGGCGGCGGGAGTCCCGGCGGCAGCGGCAGCCTCGGCGGCAGCGGTCTCGGGCGCAGCGGCGGGAGCCTGCGCCAGTTCGGCCTTGATGAGCTTGTCGGCAGCGGAAAGCGCGGGGAAGATCTCATTGGCGTCGTAGGTGGTCCAGAACTCCAGCGAAGCGGTTCCCTGCAACAGGTCGCGGACGCGCTGCGGCTCCTTCACGCCCGGAAGCTCGACCAGAATGCGGTGCGAGTTCGGGAGGCGCAGGATGTTGGGCTGCGTAACGCCGAAGTGGTCGATACGGCTGCGAAGCACGTTGAACGATGCGCCGATGGCAGCCTCGGTCTCCTTCTTGAGGATCTTCTCGACGTCGGCGTCCGAGCTTTCGAGCGTGATGTCCTTGCGGTCGGGGCTTACGAAAAGCTCGGCGATGGGACGGCCGTTCGAAAGGCGCGAATACGCCTTCACGAAGTCGGAGATATAGTCTGTCGAAGAGCCTTGCTTCATCGCCTCGTTGGCCACGCCGATCGCCTCGATGAAAGCCGGGTCGTTCTGGCTGTCGCCGGCCAAAGCCTTCACGACATCCTCGACCTGCACCTCCAGCATGACGTTCATTCCGCCCTTGAGGTCCAGGCCCAAGTTCAGCTCCTTCTCCTTACACTCCTTGTAGGTGAACTTGCGGAAGCCCAGGTTGTAAACCGGCAGGTTCTGCACCGAATCGAGGTAATGCTGTTCGGCCTCGCCCTGCTGGTCGAGGGGGAACTGCGCGGCATAAGCGGCCGCCTGCTTCTCTACGCCACGCGTCTTGAACGTAAACGAGAGCTGATAAACACACGCGAGAGCCAGCAGGACCGCAATGAGTTTAATAAAACCTTTACTTTGCATTTGAGTGAAAAATAGTTATTGTTATTTGTTGTAATTATTGTCATTACGCACAATAGCACGCAAAGATAGAAAAATAAAGTGAAAAGTGAAAGGTGAAAGGTGAAAAGTAGTGCGCCGGCGCAAAAAAATCCGTATTTTTGGAGCCGTATGATAAAATACACGGAATACAAATACCACCTCGCGGCGTTGTTCACGGTGACCGTATGGGGCGCGACGTTCGTTTCGACGAAGGTCCTGATCGCTAACTCGCTGACTCCGGCGGAAATTTTCCTGCTCCGGTTCGCGATGGCATACGTCTGCATCCTGCCCTTCGCCCGCGGGCGCATGTGGGCCGCGAACCTGCGCGACGAACTGCTGCTGGCGGCCGCGGGGCTGAGCGGAGGGTCGCTCTATTTCCTTACCGAAAACATGGCTCTGGAGTACGCCCCGGCCTCGAACGTTTCGCTGATCGTCTGCACGGCGCCCGTGTGGACCGCCGTGGTGATGAGCCTCTTCTATCGCGGCGAGCGGATGTCGCGGCGGCAGATCGCAGGCTCGGCGCTGGCATTCGCGGGGATGGTGCTCGTGGTGCTCAACGGGCATTTCGTGCTCCGCCTCTCGCCGCGGGGCGACATGCTGGCGCTCTCGGCGGCGATGCTATGGATGGTTTATTCGCTGGTGATCAAACGCCTCGGAGGCCGCTACCCCGCTATCTTCATCACCCGGAAAGTCTTTTTCTACGGACTCGTGACGATCCTCCCGGTCTTTGCGTTCCGGCCTTTCGGCGCGGACTGGGAGGTGCTGTCGCGGCCCGTCGTGTGGGGCAACCTGCTCTTTCTGGGCGTCGTGGCCTCGATGCTCTGCTACGTGCTCTGGAACGCCGCGATGCACCGTCTGGGAGCCGTCAGGACAACCAACTACATCTATTTCAACCCGCTGGTGACGATCGTCGCGGCGACGCTCTGCATCGGCGAGCGGATCACCCTCGCCGCTTTGGCCGGAGCGGCGCTGATCCTCTACGGGATGTGGCGGGCGGAGCGGGCCTAATGCACCATCTTCAGGCCGACGATGCCGACGAAGACCAGCGACAGGAAGAACATCCGCCAGGAGGTCACGGCGTCGTGGAAGAAAACGATGCCGAGGACCACGGTTCCCACGCCCCCGATACCGGTCCAGATCATATAGGCCGTACCCATCGGGATCGTCCTCTGGGCCACGTAGAGCAGCCAGCCGCTCACGCCCATAGACACGACCGAAAGGGCCAGAAAAAGAAAATGGTAACGCGGGCAGAGGTTCGCAAGTTTGAACCCCAGCGGCCACCCCATCTCGAAAAGTCCTGCCAGAATCAGATACAGCCAAGCCATCGGAAACGATTTTTACGGACGAAGATAGCAAATTTTACATCCCGGGCAAAATAAAGAGCGCGACTCCCGCAGGAATCGCGCTCTTTCGCGTCGAATTAATTCTTAATTTTTAATTGGCGAAGCCCTACTTCACCTCTTCGAACTCCACATCCTCGGGCTGCCCGTCGCCGCCGCCCTGCTGGCCGCCGGCGTTCGACTGCGACTGCTGACCGGCATCGGCTCCGGGCTGTGCGCCCTGCTGTGCCTGCTGCTGCGCGTAGATGTCCTGCGAAGCGGCCTGCCATGCGGCATTAAGCTCGGCCATCGCCGTGTCGATGGCGGCCACGTCGGCGTTCTTGTGCGCCTCCTTCAGCTTGCCGAGCGCCGTCTCGATGGCGGCCTTCTTGTCGGCGGGAAGTTTCTCGCCGTACTCCTTGAGCTGCTTCTCGGTGGTGAAGATGTTCGAGTCGGCGGCGTTGATCTTGTCGATGCGCTCCTTCTCGGCCTTGTCCTTCTCCTCGTTGGCCTTGGCCTCGTCGCGCATGCGCTGGATCTCCTGCTCGGTAAGGCCCGAGGAGGCCTCGATGCGGATCTTCTGCTCCTTGCCCGTGCCCTTGTCCTTGGCCGAAACGTTCAGGATGCCGTTGGCGTCGATGTCGAACGTAACCTCGATCTGCGGAACGCCGCGCGGTGCGGCGGGAATGCCGTCGAGGTGGAAGCGGCCGATCGACTTGTTGTCGCGGGCCAGCGGACGCTCGCCCTGGCAGACGTTGATCTCCACCGAAGGCTGGTTGTCGGCAGCCGTCGAGAAGGTCTCCGACTTGCGCGTCGGGATCGTCGTGTTGGCGTCGATGAGTTTGGTCATCACACCGCCCAGGGTCTCGATACCCAGCGACAGCGGCGTAACGTCGAGCAGCAGCACGTCCTTCACCTCGCCCGTGAGCACACCGCCCTGAATGGCGGCGCCGATGGCCACGACCTCGTCGGGGTTGACCGAACGGTTCGGGGTCTTGCCGAAGAACTCCTCGACGATCTTCTGGATCGCGGGAATACGCGTCGAACCGCCCACGAGGATCACCTCGCTGATCTGCGAGGCGTCCAGACCCGCGTCACGAAGCGCCAGCTTGCAAGGCTCGATGGTCTTGCGGATCAGGTGGTCGCACAACTGCTCGAACTTGGCGCGCGTGAGCGTCATCACCAGGTGCTGCGGAATGCCGTTGACGGGCATGATATACGGCAGGTTGATCTCCGTGGTGGTCGAGGACGACAGTTCGATCTTCGCCTTCTCGGCGGCCTCCTTCAGACGCTGCAAGGCCATCGGGTCCTGACGCAGGTCGATCTGGTGCTCGGCCTTGAACGACTCGGCCATGTAGTCGATCAGCACGTGGTCGAAGTCATCGCCTCCGAGGTGCGTATCGCCGTTGGTGGACTTCACCTCGAAAACGCCGTCGCCCAGTTCGAGAATCGAAATATCGAACGTTCCGCCGCCCAGGTCGTACACGGCGATCTTCTGGTCGCTGGACTTCTTGTCGAGACCGTAGGCCAATGCGGCGGCCGTCGGCTCGTTGATGATGCGGCGGACCTTCAGACCGGCGATCTCGCCCGCCTCCTTCGTAGCCTGACGCTGCGAGTCGGAGAAGTAGGCCGGCACCGTGATCACGGCCTCCGAAACCTCCTGGCCCAGATAATCCTCGGCCGTCTTCTTCATCTTCTGGAGGATGATGGCCGAAATCTCCTGCGGGGTATACTGACGTCCGTCGATGTCCACGCGCGGGGTGTTGTTGTCGCCCTTGACGATGGCATAGGGAGCGCGCGCGATGTCGGCCGAAACCTTGTCGTAGGTCTCACCCATGAAACGCTTGATCGAGAAGACCGTGCGCTTGGGGTTGGTGATCGCCTGACGCTTCGCGGGGTCGCCGACCTTACGCTCGCCGTCGGCCGTGAAAGCCACGACCGAAGGGGTCGTGCGGTGTCCCTCGGAGTTGGGGATTACAACAGGCTCGTTGCCCTCCATCACTGCCACGCAGGAGTTCGTGGTTCCTAAATCAATACCGATAATCTTTGCCATAATAGTAATATGTTTTAATTGTTTATTTTTTCGGTTTCGTATCCGCCGGTCCGGGCTTTTTCCGACTCCGGCCGCCGGTTACGCCCACGAACCGAACAAAGGTCGTGCCGATCGGCAATCCCTGCCAAATTGTCAGCCCGATGGCAGAAAAATGCCGTGCAACGTCATGGCGCACGGCATTTTGTCACCCGCCTGAAAAGCGGTTTTTGAGGGGCGCGGCGCACTCGGGGGTGTTCGCAGTCCGGCGACTTGCGTTTTTTGCCGCTTTTTGGTCAGCGGTTAACCGCGGTCTCCGCCCGCGGAAGCTTATGTACTTTTTGACCGCAAAAAGTACCAAAAACTCCCCGGCAGATGCCTTCGCCTACTTCGTCCCGGCTAACGTTCGAAACGGGCGCCTATTCGCGGGTTTGCAAGCAAACCGGCCCCGTTTCTTGCCACTTTTAGCCGGGACTTCGTTTCACAGCTTCGGCATCGGGCCGGAATCGTTCGCCGCGTTCCGCGGCGGGAAGGATGCGTCCGGGACAAACAGGAAGCACAGAAGCCTACGATCGCCCCTGGAAGCGGTTTTAAACCGCCGCATTCTCGCTTGCAGCGGAACGAGAACAACCGACAGCCCGCGTGCCCGGAGCGGGAGGCTGGCAAAGGCGTCCGCAGGCGAGGGCAGACAGCGTGCTGTTTGCCGAGCCGCCACAGCCTAAACGGCGCGTGTTTTTGCGCCGTAAAGTCTTGTTCTTGCTGCGCCCGCTCAACGCGGGCCGGAGGTTGTTCCCGCGAAAAGCGACATGCGGATGGTTTTGGTACTTTTAACTTCGCTACGCTCGTTTTCCTCCTTCTGGCATGGCATAGCCCGCAAGCGGTCTCTGCTCGTGCTGCGTGCGTCGGTTGCCATCAAAAGTACAGAGAAAGCCGCGACGATGTCGCGGGTGTTTTGTACCTTTTTTCCGCAAAAAGGTACCCAAAAACTCCCCGGCAGATGCCTCCGCATCCGACGTGCCGTCTTAACGCTGGCTCCAGGCGCCCGCCTAAAAGGCGGGTTTAAGGGGGCTGCGCAAACATTCATAAAACAGGCGTCTTACGCCGGCGCTCGCGCTTTTAGCCGGGACTTCGTTTGACGGCTCCGGCATCGGGCCGGAATCGTTCGCGGCCAGCGGCAACGTGCAGGAGGTGCAACTTCCGCATTATCGCTTGCAGCGGAATAAGAACGGCGCGAAGGCGGAGCGTAAAAAACGGGGCGGGTTTGCTCGCAAACCCGCCCCGTTTCTTGCCACTTTTAGCCGGGACTTCGTTTCACGGCTCCGGCATCGGGCCGGAGTCGTTCGCCGCGAAACGCGGCGGGAAGGATGCGTCCGGGACAAGCAGAAAGCACAGAAGCCTACGATCGCCCCCAAGGGGGGGGGCTGAGGCGAACGAAACGGCAGCAAAAGACCCGCAGGTTGCCGGGCTGCAAACAACCCGCGCCGCTCAAACCCCGCCGCTCAAGCGGACGCTCCCAAGGGCTGGGGCGAACGAAAAGACTAAAAGGACCCGCCGTCGCCGGACTGCGAAGATCTTTGCCACCAAAAGGCAGCGATACCTCGCGGGCGAGGACCGCGGAATGTTTCATGTACTCTCGGTGACAAAAGCACAAACAAAAAGGCCTGCAAAACGCAGGCCCTTCTTCCGGCGGATGCCGGACAAATCGCTATAACTCCGTTACTGCTCGCTCAAGATGCGCATTGCAACATCGAGAATCGTCGTATCGTCCAACGTAACGACACCCCCGTCCGGTCCCGGTTCGAAGTGCACGCCGACGCACTCCTTCGATTCGTGCTTGCCGCCAAAGTAATTGCGGACAGTGTCTACGTCGATTCCTAACTCATCTGCAATGCGCTGCGAGCTGCCGCTGGGCAACCGGTCCTTGATACGGCGCAACTCGTTAAATGTGATAATCATATCCGTTGAATTTTTGGTTGATGGTTCTACACAACTAAATTAATACAATTTTACGGAACTGCAAAATTTCTGCCTGAAAAAGTGTAATAAAAATGCAACGCGAAAGAAAAGAAGCGAAAGTCCCCTGTTCCAAAACAAAAGCCCCCGCCGAAGCGGGGACTTTTCAGATTTCACGGTGCATTCCACACCGCCGGAAAAGCGGATCATTTGCCGTCAGGCTCGATGTAGATCTGGAAAATCAGCGGCGAGAAGGACGGAATGTCGGTATAGACCTTGGTCGTGGTCGTCGTCTCGCCCGAATCGTAATTGCCGCCGTAGCCCCCGTAATAACCGCCGTAATAGCCGTAGTTGCCCAGACCGCCGTAGCCGTAGTAATCGTTGTAATAACCGCCGTAATAGCCGTTATTGCCGTAATACATCTGCGAATAGTTCAGGTAGTTCAGGTAATCGTAATAGCTCGACGTGTAGCCGTTCGAGGAGGTCGACGTACTCGAACCGCCGCTCTTGCCCGTCGTGCCGTAGGCATTGGTCGACGTGGTGACCAGCGTCGCCCACTGCCCGTATTTCAAATGCGGGACGATGTAATAGAACGCGGTTATCAGATCGGGATTCTGCACGTCGTACGAGTGCGCCGAACCGGTTTTGCGCACCTCGCCGTAGATGATCTGCTTCACCTCGTCGATGTTCGTGTCGAAGATGAACCCGTCGAGGAAACGGCCGATATACCAGATCTTGGCCGTACCTTCCATGCCGACCGAATCGGCGTCGAGGTCCGCAACGCCCTTGTAGGCTTCGTAGTCATCGCCCTCGCCGTGGAAACGCTTCACGAGCGCCTCGGCGATCTTCTTCTCCAGATCGGAGCCGTTGTAGGGTTCGAACCCGACGTTATACGGCTCGTTGCGTTCGCTGCCGACGGGAAACGAGAAGGTGAACCTGTCGCCGGCAAGTTCCTTGGCCGGGTCGTAGCGCACGTCGACATAGAGCTGCGCTACGGTATCGCAGGCGCTCACCCACCGCTCCGCACGGTTGTAGGGATGTTTCGCATCCTCGGGATCGGTCGGGCGTTTCTCCGAATCATCCTCGCCATCCTTGGTGAACATCACCATTCCGCCGTTGGCCTCGCAGAAGGCGTCCACCAAGGAGCCTTCGGCCTCCAGCGGGTTCTTCACCGTATCGCAGATCTCCATATCGACGATGAGCGGACGCTTGGCGCTCAAGTCGAACTGCCCCTCGTAGCCGCCGTCGCCCTCCACGCCGTTGCCGACGATGCGCGAGGGAAGGTAGAGCCGCACCCTGGAGCCTTCGCGCAGCAGGAACTCGGGATCGACACCCTTGCCGGCGGCATAGTCCGGATCGAGGTGCAGCGTATTGCGCATGGCCAGGAAAGTGCCCTCCATCAGGCTCGTATTCTCCGTGCCGCAGTAGCGGTAGAAGGGAACGTAGTGGGTGTATTTGGTGAACGTGCCGAGCTGGCGGGCTTCATTGGCACGGCGCGTAAGCACGATGTTGCCGCTCAAATCGCGGCCCGAGAAGTCGAACTTCACCCAGCAGGCAGTGTCGTTCACCGGCTTGGCGTCGGGATTCCCGGCAGCGAGGATTTCGACGTAATAGCCGCCTTCGGGCTGGTAATTTTTCAGCAGCTCCCGGCGGTTCTGCGTCATCCACGCCTCAAGGGCCTGGTTCTCGAATTTGTCATACGACTCGGTCTGCTCCTTGGCGCAGGATGTCAGCAGCATGATGCCGGCTGCCGAGAGGTAGAGAAAACGGGTGATCAACTTCATATCTTGTTATACAATTCTATAAATTCGGTGTTCTGTCTATTCGTCGTACTCCACGCTTTCGACCGTGAAAAACCACGCGACGGGGCTTTCTCTCGGAATCGTGCTCACATATTTGTCCCCGTAAGCCATATTGTAGGTCATGTAGGCTTCGACGACGTCGCCTTCGCGACAACCAAGTAACGCATGCCGCAGCCCGTTTAGTATGTCGCCGCGCATATCGAGCGTCAGCGGTTCGAACGACCACGCTCCGGGCGTCAGCCCCATGTCCTCGTAGGCCTGCTGCAAGGCGGGATCGTTCGAGTAGAACGGAAAGGTCGAATCGGTGATGTTCGAGAAGGCGAAGACGTAGGCCCGGAAGGTGATGGTCGCTTTCGCGGCGGCGGTGACCTCCGGAAGCTCGCTCCGCCCGTCCCGGTAGAAATTGTCGATATACCGGTAAACCGTGCTGCCCGACATGGTGTAGAACCGCTGCTGGCTCCCGGTCTCGACCTGCGACTCCGGGATCAGCGCCGGGGAGTGCGTCCTCTCAAGATACGAGACGATCTTCTGGCGCTGTTCGGGAAGGATGTCCTCCTCCTCCGAGCAACCGCAGAACAGCAGAGACAGGGCGAAAATCAATGTGGCGAATATTCGTTTCATCGGCATATAATCGTGCAAATTTACAAAAACAATCCGATTTACGAACAAGAAACGTAAAAAATCGCCCGCTTTGCATGCGGGCGTACTTGAAAAGATCAGAAAAACCGGCTATCCCTTTTTCCGGTAATAGTCCTTGTGCGGATCCTTGAGACGCTGCAACCTGCGCTGCTTCCACACGATAACGATGGCTGTCAGCACAATAGCCGCGACAAAGAAGCCGAACAGAATCAAAATGAATCCAAGCGGAATGTCTTCCATGAGAGGCGAATTAAAAATGAGGCGTTTTGTTAGGCGACGCAAATATAAGACAAAATAGATCCAAAACAAAATGCCGGGAGACTTTCAGACCTATTTTCCAAAAGTTTACGGTTTCCGACCACACATGCGGCATATCCGCACTTCCGGAATGGCGGATTCAGAGTTTTTTCAACGCCATTCGGATCAGCTCCTCGACCGGAGCCGCGGGAGATTCGCGCAGAACGCCCCGCAGAACCTTCTCGGCCGGGGCGCGGGCGAAGCCCAGCATGGACAGCGCCGCAAGGGCCTCGTCGAAGCTCCCGCCCGCCCCGGGCTGCGCCCCTCCGTCGTCGGCGCCCGGCGCCATGAGCTTGCCGCTCAACTCGACGATGATCTTCTGCGCCGTCTTGAGGCCCAGCCCCTTGACGTTTTTCAGCAGCACGGCGTTGCCCGCCGTGATGATTCCCTGCAACTCGCGCGGCGAATAAGTCGAAAGGATCATACGCGCCGTGTTGCCGCCCACGCCCGAAACGCTGATCAGCAGGCGGAACAACTCGCGCTCGGCTTTGGTCGAGAAGCCGTAGAGCAGCTGCGCATCCTCGCGCACGACGTAATGGACGTAGAGCCGGGTCTCGGTCTCGTGTTCGATCGCGGAGTAGGTTTCGAGCGAAATATGGAGGTAGTAGCCCACCCCGCCGACGTCGATAACTGCGTAAGCGGGAGCCACTTCGGCGACTGTGCCCTTGATGTATTCGTACATGTGTTTCAAATTTTGCTGCGGGTTGGGCAAAAGTAAAGATTTTTTTTTACCTTTGTGTCTCAAATGCTGAATAATTAACTAAACAAACCAAAAAACGATATGAAAAAAACTCTCTTTCCGGCGCTGGCTGCGGCTCTCGTCCTCGCGGCCTGCGGCACGAAGACCACCGGGCAGGCCGAAGTTGCGGCCGAGGCGGCGGCGCAGCAGGTTGTTTCGAGCGACATCGCATACGTTCAGGTCGAAGCCGTGCTGGCCCAGTGCGACCTCTACAAGAACGAAGGCGTAGCGCTTCAGGAGAAGACCGAGAAGGCGCAGAAGAGCTGGGCGCAGCGCGAACAGAACCTCCAGGCCGAAGCCGCCCAGTTGCAGCAGAAGTACGAAAAGGGACTGATCACCTCGCGCGACGCGCAGGCACAGCAGGAGAGCATCCAGAAGAAGGTGGCCTCCTACCAGAGCAACGCCCAGAAGGAGGCCCAGACGCTCGACGAGGAGAACTACGTGTTCACCAACCGCGCCCAGGACCTGCTGCACCGCGCCGTGCAGGAGATCAACAGCGGCAAGAAGTACAAACTGATCCTCAACGCCTCGGCGCTGATCGACGCAGACACGACGCTCAACATCACCCCCGCCGTGCTGGCGAAGGTCAACGAGCTGTATGCCGCCGACAAAAAGGCCGAGAAGAAGTAGCCCCGCCCGCGAAAAACAAAAAAACCGGCTTCCCCGCACGGCGGAAGTCGGTATTTTTTATATCTTGGGCGTCGTAACGACACTGTCGGAAAGTCGCGGCGTTTTGCCGAATCGCATGCGGTCCGGTTTTGCAGCGGCCCAACTTTTTCGTATCTTTGTGCGATAACTGAAACCTGATAAATTTTCTGATACACGATGGGATTCGTTCCGTTCACATTCGTCGACCTGATAGACATCATTCTGGTGGCCGTGATCATGTACTGGATTTACCGCATGACCAAGGGAACCAATGCGCCGTACATTCTCTCGGGAATCATTGCCGTCTACCTGCTGTGGGTGGTCGTCCGGGCGCTGAACATGGAGCTGCTGTCGACGATCCTCGGACAGCTGATCTCGGTGGGAGCCATCGCGCTGATCATCGTCTTCCAGCCCGAACTGCGGCGCTTCCTGCAGATGATCGGCATGCGCCAGAAACATTTCAACTTCATCACCCGCATCTTCTCGACGGGCGAGGACACCGTGCAGACCAACGTCGTGCCGATCGTCACGGCCTGCCGCGAGATGTCCGAGACGAAGACCGGGGCGCTCATCGTCATCGGTCAGCAGAGCGACCTGCGGCTGATCGCCGAAGGCGGCATCGCCCTCGACGCCAAGGTGTCGACGTCGCTGATCAAGAACATCTTCTTCAAGAACGCCCCGCTGCACGACGGCGCGGCGCTGATCGAGGGCGACCGGATCGTGGCGGCCAAGTGCATCCTCCCGGTGACGCAGAGCGACGTGCCCAAGTCGTTCGGCACGCGGCACCGCGCGGCGATCGGCATGAGCGAGATTTCGGACGCCATCATCGTCGTCGTCTCGGAGGAGACGGGCGACATCTCGATCGCACAGGGCGGCGAAATCCGCCTGAACATCGACCCCGTGCGGTTGCAGCAGACCCTGCAACGCTACCTGACGATCAACACGCGCAAACGCTCGAAAAAGGAGGTCGCCGAATAAGCGGCGCCGGATTCAGGGGCGGCAGAAGGTTTCCGGACCGGCCATTCCGTTCCGCGCTTCCGCGACACTCCCCGAACCCCCAAAACAAGCAAGTATGCTTTACCCGTCCCGAACGGCCCGCCTCGCACTGCGCGCATGGCGGGAGGAAGACCAGCCGGCTTTCGCCGCCATGAACGCCGACGAGCGGGTCATGGAGTATTTCCCCGCGACGCTCACCGCCGAAGAGTCGGCCGACCTGCTCGACCGCATCCGCGACGAGTTTTCGACCGAAGGATTCGGTCCGTATGCCGTCGAACGTCTTTCGGACGGAGAGCTGCTGGGATTCACCGGACTGCACCGCGTGACGTTCTCCGGCGGGCTGGAGGGCCAGGTCGAGATACTCTGGCGGCTGCGGCACGACGCCTGGGGCCAGGGTTACGCCACCGAGGCGGCCCGGGCATGCATCGCACACGCCGCGAAACTCGGCATTCCGGAACTGGTCGCCTTCACGTTCGTCGGAAACGGGCGTTCCCGGCGCGTGATGCAGAAGCTCGGCATGACGTGCGTCGGAGAGTTCGACCACCCCGCCCTGCCCGAGGGGCATCCCCTGCGCAGGCACGCCCTCTATCGCATCCGGACCGAACAATGAAAAAGTCCGCGACCTGTCAGAGGTCGCGGACTTCTCCTTTCCGGCTGCGGAATCATTTCAACTCGAATTCCACCGTGCCGCGAATATCGTCCGACGCGGCGCCCACATAGGCCGTGAACGCGCCCGGCTCGGCCACCCACGCACCCTTTGCGTCGTCGTAGTACTGCAACATCCCGGGGGTGATCTCGAAAGTCACGGTCCGCGTCTGCCCGGGATTCAGCGAAACTTTCTGAAAACCTTTCAGCTCCTTCACGGGACGCGGCAGCGACGACTGCTCGTCGCCGATGTAAAGCTGCACGACCTCGGCGCCCGCACGGTCGCCCGTGTTGGTCACGTCGGCCGAAATACGGATGCTGCCGTTCGGGGCGAGCGTCGTACGGTCGGCCTTCACGTTGCCGACGGCGAAGGCGGTGTAGCTCAACCCGTGGCCGAAGGCGAACAGCGGCTTGAGCTGCTCCTTGTCGTGCCAGCGGTAACCGACGAAGATGCTCTCGTTATACTTCACCTTGTCCGAGCCCGGGTATTCGCCCAGCGCATGCGCGCCGTTGTCCTCCAGCCGCACGGGGAACGTGAAGGGCAGCTTGCCCGAAGGGTTCACCGCACCGAACACCACGTCGGCAAGCGCATTGCCCGCCTCGGAACCCGAGAACCACGCCTCCAGCACCGCCGGAACACGGTCGATCCACGGCATCGCCACGGCGTTGCCCGAGACGATCACCACCGCCAGATTGGGATTGGCTTCGGCCAGCGCCCCGATCACTTTGTCCTGCGCATACGGCAGGCCGTATTGCAGGCGGTCGTCGCCTTCGCAGTCCTGGTGGTTGCTCTTGTTCAGCCCCCCGACGAAGATCACCGCGTCGGCCTTGCGGGCCGCGGCCGCGGCATCGGCGATCAGCTGCGCCTCGGAACGGCTCTCGCTCAAATCCTGCCCGGTCTTCACCCCGTTGTAGTCGCCCGTCACGTCGCCGATGTAGCCGCGTTCGTAGATCACCTCGGCTTTGCCGGCCGCAGCGGCGCGGATGCCTTCGAGCGGCGTATATTCGTGCCGCACCTTGAGCGACGAGGAGCCGCCGCCCACGGTCATCATCTTGATCGCATTCTCGCCCACGACGGCGATGGTTTTCGCACGCCCGAGGTCGATGGGCAGCACCCCGCCCTCGTTTTTCAGCAGCACCATGCCCTCGCCGGCGATACGGCGCGCAACGGCCAGATGTTCGGGCGAATTGAGCGATCCGAACGGTTTGCGGGTATTCATCGCCGTGCGGAAAATCAGCCGCAGCACCCGGCGCGCCTTGTCGTCGAGCGTCGCCGTCGAAGCCTCGCCCTTGCGGAGCATATCGAGGTAGGGGGCGGCGAGGTAATAGTTGTCGTAGGCGTTGCTGGCACCCCAGCTCAGGCCGTCGGTCCACGAACCGAACTCCATGTCGAGACCGTTCTCGGCGGCCTGCTTCGTGTCGTGCGTGCCGCCCCAGTCGGAGACGACCACGCCGTCAAAGGCCCAGTCGCGTTTCAGAATGTCGTTCAGCAGGTAGCGGTTGTGGCAGCAATGCTCTCCCTTGTATTTATTGTAGGCGCCCATGACGGCCCATGCGCCGCCCTCCTGAACGGCGGCTTTAAACGCCGGGAGGTAGATCTCGTTCAACGCACGGTCGTCGACCTCGACGTCGATGCCGTGGCGGTGGGCCTCCTGGTTATTGAGTGCGAAATGTTTCACGCAGGCGGCAACGCCGTTCTTCTGCACCTCCTCGATGTAGGGAACGACCATCCGCGAGGAGAGGTAGGGATCCTCGCCCATGTACTCGAAATTGCGGCCGTTGAGCGGCGTGCGGTAGATGTTCACGCCGGGTCCCAGCAGGATGTCCTTCTCGCGGTAGCGCGCCTCCTCGCCGATGGATTTGCCATACAGCGCCGACATTTCGGGATTCCACGTCGCGGCAAGGCACGTCAGCGCCGGGAAAGCCGTGCAGGAGTCGTTCGTCCAGCCGGCCTGGTCCCATTCGTCCCACAGGACCTCGGGGCGGATGCCGTGAGGGCCGTCGGTGCACCACACCTCGGGAATGCCCAGGCGCGGAACGCCCGCCGACGAGAATTTCGACTGCGCATGCAGGATGGCGACCTTCTCTTCGAGGGTCATGCGCGAAAGGGCGTCTTCGACCCGCTTTTCGATCGGCTGCGACTCGTCGAGGTAGACGGCGACGCTGCCCTGCGGCCCCGGCCTGCCTCCGCAGGCGACCGCCGCCAGGGCGCACAGCCCGGCGAGACTCTTCAACAGAATTTTATTTTTCATGTCTGGAATGGATTAGTGCATATTCACAAACGGAGTGCACAGTCGAGAGGCTGCGCACTCCGTTCACAAAATTAACGATTATTTCTTAACCAGCGACAAAACGGGGTTGTCTTTTCCCGCCGTCACGTCGAGTGTCAGACGATAGGTCGCGCCCTCCTCAAGGGTGACTCCCGAGGCGATCTCGATGTTGCCGTCCCCGGCGATCGAGAAGAACGCCTCGGCGCCCGGCGCCAGCGTGAAGGCTCCCAGACCGTCCCAGCCGCGGTTCCGGAAGAACTTGCCGCTCCAGCCGCTCACGCGGAAACGCTGTCCGAGGGTCGTGCTGCCTTCCAGACCCGCCTGGGCCGTCATCGTGTAGATGCCGGGAGCGGATTCGGGCACGCAGACGCCCTTTTCGGTGGTCCAGCCCGGTTCGTTCACGGCCGCGGGCGAACCGATGCCGTAGCCGATGAAATAGACCGCCCCGTGACCGTCGTCGCTCAACGTGGCAAGCCCCGAACCGTCGGCGTTGAGCACCAGCGCATCAATCACCCGGGTCGCCAGATTGGCCGTGATGCGGTATTTGCCCGTGACGGGGACCAGCTTGACGCTCGTCGCGGAGGCCGCCTCGAAGAAGTCGGGATTGATCCACGCCGGCGTGAAGGCGTCGGCGCCGCCCAGCGTCAGCGTCTGGCCCTGCGTCAGGTCGAGGTCCAGCTGGTAGTTGTCCACGTCGAGCTGGGCCATCGGCGTTCCGTTGACGGTGATGTCGGCGGGCGGAAGCTCCTGCTCGCCCACTTTCTCGACGGTCAGCACCGCGGCCATCGTGCCGCCTGAAACGTCGATCGTGAAGCGGTAGATACCGCCCAAGTCGAGCGTCTTGCCCTCGGCAAGCCCCAGGTTGCCACCGTCGGAAATCTCGATCAAATCGCTGGTAGTGGTCAGGACCCCGTAGGGATTGGCAAACGAGGCATCCGTCTTACCCAGGAATTCGCCCTTGTCCCAGTCCTTCGGCCAGAAGAACTTGAAGTCGAAGTTCGAAGCGTTGATCGAAACGCCGGCCACCAGCGAGATCTGGAATTTCTTGTCCGCAACGCGAGCCAGACACAAGCCCGTGGAGCCCATATCCCAACCGTCGCCGTTCTTGATGACGGGTTTGCCGATACCGGCTCCGACCGTCCAGATCGCATTGCCCGAACCGTCGGCGGCGAGCGACGCATACTCCGTGGCCGACTTCATGGCCTCGATACGCAGGTAGCTGTGTTTGAAATTGGCCGTCACCTTGTACATGCCCGACATCGGCAGGAAGGTCAGGGCCTCGGGATTCGAAGCGTCGGCCCGTTCGAAGAAGTCGCGGTCGATGTCCCAGTCGGCGAAGTCCGAAACGCCCGTCAGCGTGTAGGTCCGGCCCTCGGTCAGCGTGGTGACGATGCTGTAATTGTCATTGTCGACCATCGTCATCTCCGTCTCGCCGAAGAGCAGCTTGATGAAAGGAGACCCCTCGAAGGTCAGCAGGTTGAAGGTGATCGTGAACTCCCCGGCATTCGAATTGGCGAAGGGAATGGCGTCGGTGGAATCGGAGACGATGCCGCCGGCCCCGGAGTCGTAGCCGAAGGTCACCACCGAGCCAGCGGCGTCGAGTTCGGGCGTCGCGATGTAGCCCTGCGGCTTCTGCGGGAACTCGTCCGTCACGGCGTATTCGTAGTCGTTTCCCGTAGGCTCCATGCGGTACTCCGCGTCATCGAGGAAGAACGTCAGGTAGGCGGGCTTGGGACGCGATACGGCGAGCGGCCGGTCGACGGTCGTCGTTCCGAAACGCACGTTCTGCCCCACAAAGCGCAGCGTGGCCTCGCCGTCGGGAATGTTCTTGTAGAAGGGAAGCGTCACAGCCCCCGTGTAGGTTCCGTCGCTTTTGGTGCGGATCACCTCCTCGGCGACCATCTCGTCGTCGAAGAATACCTGCGCCTTGAGCGTCGAGAGCGCATAGCGGTCGGTCATCGTCACCTCGAAGTCGACCTTGCCGCCGTAGACGCCCGACGCATCGGCCGAAACGACGGTCATCTCGGGACCGACGTCGGTGGTGAGCAGTTCGGGATCGTCCTTGCACGCCGTCGTCGAGGCAGCGACGAGCAGCGACAGTGCGATGTATTTCAGCGTTTTCATGTTCTGCGAATTTTAAAGGTTAGTTTTCGGCTCCGGCGCCCCAGCGGAACGAGGCGATCGACTTGGCCGGGATGGTGTATTTGAACGAACGGTCGGCGTTTTCATACACGGCGACGGTCTGTTCGCCGGCGCTCCTGTTGAGCGCCACGAAGGCTTTCGATCCGTCGGGATTCCGGAAGGCCAGGTAGGTCAGCCCCGACGCCGTATAACCCGACGCGCCGATGCGCACGGCACCCGGCCGGATGACCTTGGCGCACTGGGCCAGGTCGTAATAGTGGCTGTTGTACTTGAGCGTCTTGTAATCCGACGAACTGATCTCGATAGCCCCGTAGCAGGTCGTACAGCCTCCGGGACGGTTCGGAGCGCCCTTGTCGTCGAGCATCAGGTTCCACAGCAGAACCCCTTTGCCGTAGCGGCTCAGCGTCCCCAGGAAGATCGACTCGAAGTCGTCGATCACGCAGCTCTCGAAATTGTAGTTCCACGTGCCGATCGAAGCCTCGGTGAAGTAGATCGTCTTGTCGGGCGCGGCGGCGCGGATGTTGTCCAGCTCGCTCACGCTGCCCCCGTAGTTGTGCCAGGCCGAGCCATCGACCCACTGCGCAGCATCGGCGTCGGCGTAGATGTTGAGCGGGTAGTTCTGCTGGCCGGCGACGTTATCGTAGTTGTAGTTGTGGTCGTAGCAGAGGATCTTGGTGTCGATGCCCGCCTTGCGGAATGCCGGGCCAAGCTTCTTGACGAAGGCCAGCTGGTCCTCCCACGGCATGTAGAGCGACATCGAATTGCCCTTGTTCAGCGGCTCGTTCTGCATCGTGATGGCGTAGATCGGGAAGCCGTTCTCCTCCATCTCGGTCACCCACTGCACGAAATACTCGGCGTAATCGTCGTAATAGGCGGGATTGAGACGACCGCCGGTCCACGAATCGTAGGGTTTCGAGGGGTCGGCGACCGTGCCCTTCATCCATTTGGGGCACGACCACGGCGAACCCATGATCCTGATTTCGGGATTGATCTCCAGAATCTCTTTCAGCACCGGAAAGATGCCCTCCTTCTCCACGGCGGGAATAGCGAAGAACTCGATGCCCTCCCGGTCGCAGCAGGTGTATTCGTCCATCGAGAAATCCGAGCCGCCGATATGCACGCGGATAAAGCTGAAACCGGCTCCGGTTTCGGGGTCGAAGCACTTCCGGAGGATCGCCGTGCGGTCGGCCTGCGACATTTGCAGCAGGTTGTAGCACGTAGCGCCGGTGATGGCCGGGCCGAAACCGTCGACGGTCTGGTAGGTCGTCGAGGGGTCGATCGTGACCCGGTAGGGCGACATCGAGACCTTCGAATAGTCGAGTCCCTCCTCCGTGAACAGGCGGTTGCCGTCGGCCGAGGTGACGTAGGCGAGAACATCGCCCGTCACGGGCGAGGGATCGGGGCCAGGACCGGGAGCCGGCGTGTCGCCGTCGTTCCCGCTGGAACAGCATACGGCTCCGGCGAGCAGCAGCGGGCAGGTCAGCAGGCGCAGGTTGTTATTGATCGTGAATTTCATGTCAGAATCGCAATTTTAAGGTTAATAGCCCAGGTTTTGTTTGATGTTGGTGTTATCCTCCAGCACTGAAGTCGGCACCGGCATCAGCACGCGGTTGTCGTTCATCGCGCGGCGGGTCTGGAAGTAGGAGTCGTAGGACGCCGAGCCTTTGATGTTGACGCCGTCGCAGATTTCGAACAGTTTCGAATAGTCGTCGCCGTAACGCATCAGGTCGAACCAGCGGAAGCCCTCCATGGCCAGTTCCAGACGGCGTTCGTGGAGCACGGCTTCGCGCATCAGGTCGGCCGACGCGCGCTGCGCCGCAGTCAGCTTGCCAATGCCGGCGCGGCCGCGGATCTCGTCCACGATGTCGGCGGCGCCTCCCGGATCGTCCGTATTGGCCAGCGCTTCGGCATGCAGGAGCCGGATCTCGGCCAGACGCATCAGGTAAACCGGGGTCACGTTGGTCGGGAACTTGTGCATGAAAGCGTATTCGTCGCTCGGATAGTGGTACGACCAACCGCATTCGTCGTAGACGACCGACGCATTCTTGCGCTCGGTGTCGCCCTCGGCGTCGTAAGCCTTCGTCAGGTTACGCGACGGCGTGCACCACTTGGCCCACGAGAAACTGTCGCCCGGGACATAGGCGTTGCGGTGGAACATCATCCACATCCACGAACCCGAGGTCTGGCTGGTCCACTGCACCTCGAAAATCGACTCGCGGGTGTTCATCGCAGCCATGCCCGTATCGCCGGTGGTGTAGGCCCACAGGTCGCCGTACTTGTCGCAAAGGCTGTACCCCATCCCTTCGACCGCTTCGCAGGCCGAGACGACCTTCGACCAGTCGCGGAACTCGCGCATGGAGTAGAAACGGGCCATCAGGCCGTAGGCGAAGCCCTTGGTGATGCGGAACTTGTTCGAAGCGTCCATGTCGGGGGCGTATTTGCAGGCATACTCCTCGATGTCCTTGACGATCTGCTCGCCGACGGTCTGCTTCGACACGCGGGCCGGGAAATAGAGCGGATAGACCTCCTCGACGTTCCCGGCGTTGATGGCGGGCGGGATTTCGGTCAGCATCGGGATTTCTCCGAAAAGCTGCATCATGTTCATCCAGATATAGGCGCGCCAGCAGAGCGCTTCGGAGAGCCACTCCTGGTACTCCTTGTCGGTGAGCGACGGATCGTTCTCCTTCACCAGATCAATGTTGCAGATGACCTGGTTGGCATAGTCCACGGCGTTCATCGAGTAGTTCCACAGGTTCGAGGCGAATTCGTTGTCGCTGTCGATGTGGTTCGACTCGACGCTGACGACCTTCGTCTCGGCCATGTTGCCGCCGTAGGCATTGTCGGCGCGCGCCTCGGCGAGCGTGATCAGCTGATACCAGTAGGTCTGGAGATCGCCCTTCATGTAGTTGTACATGGCCGTAAGCTGGCCTTCGAGCAGTTCGCGGGTGTTGATGGCCGTCTCGCTGTCGCCCGTGCCGGAGGTGTTGTTCTCGGCATACATCGTCTCGGGGAATTTCTCAAGGCTGCACGACGTGGTGGCAACCCCCAGCGAGAGACCCGCGGCAATTAAAAATATCTTTTTCATAATCGGTTCTTTTTTCAGCGGTTAGAAAGTAAGATTCAGACCCACGACGACCGTGCGCACGTTGGGATAGGTTCCCCAGTCGATGCCCATTTGCGTGGCGCTTTCCGACTGGCTCACCTCGGGATCGTAGCCCGAATAGCCGGTCCAGGTGATGAAGTTCTGGAGCGAAATGTAAGGCTGGATGCGCGTGATGTTGATGCGCTTGAGCTTCGGCGAGGTGATGTCGTACGACAGGGTGATGTTCTTCACCTTGAGGTAGGAGCCGTCCTCGACCCAGTAGGACGAATTCTTCACGTTCCAGGCGGGGTTGTCCGAGCGGAACACGTCGGTCTGCTGGCCCGGAATGCGCCAGCGCCGCAGGACCGTGGTGGTCTGGTTGTTGGCCGAAGCCATGCCCTCGGTCTCGATGCGCGAGGCGTTGAAAATGTCGTTGCCGTAGGAGCCCGTGATCAGAATGTTCAGGTTAAGCCCCTTCCACGAGAAGTTGTTGGTCATGCCGAAGGTGAACTTGGGATTGGCGTTGCCGATCCAGGTCTTGTCCAGCGGCGTGATCTCGCCGTCGCCGTTGCGGTCCTCGTAAACCAGGTCGCCCGTCTCGGGATCGACCCCCTTGGAGACATAGCCCCAGAACATCGAAAGCGGGTGGCCCGGGGTCATGCGCACGACGTTGTCGTTGGTCGCGTCGGAGGTCGTGGCGTAGTAGTATACCTGCTTCAGGTTGAGTTTTTCGACCTTGTTGCGGTTGAGCGAAACGTTCAGGTCGGTCGACCAGTTGAAATCCTTCCGGGCGATGTTGACCGACGAAAGGGTGATCTCGAAGCCCTGGTTCGACATCTCGCCGTCGTTGCGCGTGATGTTGGGATAGGGCGAGGGCAGAGGCACGCTCATCAGCATGTCCTTGGTGTACTTGTAGTAATAGTCGAGCGAGAGGCTCAAACGGTTGTTCAGCAGCGCGAAATCGAGTCCGACGTTGGTCTGCGAAGAGGTCTCCCACGTAAGGTCCTCGTTCTTGATGTTGCTGCGACCGCCGACCGTCGGCACGGCCTGCGCGTTCTCGGTCAGCGTCCAGTCGTAGTAGTTGGTGCTGTACTGCTGCATCCAGCCGTACTCCGCCAGACTCGCCTGGTTACCGGTCTGTCCCCAGCCGGCGCGCAGTTTCAGGTCGTTGATCCACGACACGTCGCGCAGGAACTTCTCGCCCGAGATACGCCACGCGGCCGAGAACGAGGGGAAGTAACCCCAGCGGTGGCCGGGAGCCAGCTTCGAGGAACCGTCGGCGCGGAAATTGGCCGTCACGAGGTACTTGCTGTCGTAGTTGTACGACACGCGCGCCAGATAGGACATGATCGACCACTCCGATTTGCCGTAGCTCTGGCCGCGGACGCCGCCGTTGTTACCGCCGTTCAGGTTGGGAATGGCGTTGTTGTTGGTCGAGGAGAAATAGGAGCGCGAGCCGCTCAACTGCTCCCACACGGAGGTCGTGGCCGACGTGCCGGCCATCACTTCGAGGCCGTGGCGGTCGAACGATTTGTTCCAGGTCAGGATGTTGTCGTAAATCATGCGCATATCGTCGGAACGGGTGTCCGAGGCGGTTCCGTGCTGCGTCCGTCCGTAGGAGGTGCGGATCGGGTCGAGGAACGACGACGAGTGGACCCAGCGGCGGTCCATCGAAACCGTCGACTTGAAGGTCAGATCCTTGGCCAGGTAGAACGTCAGGCCGCCGGAGAGCAGCAGGCGGTCGGTGACATCCTGGTTGTAATCCGTGCGGGCCATGTTCTCACGCGGCGAGGTGAGGTTGGCGCCGTAAAAATTATTGTAGAACTGCTGGGGATTCTCGGGGTCCCAGATCGGAGCGTAGGTCGGAGTCGTGATGGCCGACACCACCACGCCGGCGCGGTTGGCGCCCTGACCCGAGATGATCGTGCCCTTGGTGGTGTAGTGCGAGAAAGTCGTCGAGGCGTTGGCCGAAACCCATTTGAAAATCTTCTTGTCGAAGCTGGCCTTCACGTTGTAACGGTCCGAAGAGGTGGTGTTGATGATGCCCTTTTCGTTGGTGTAGCCGCCGCCGAGGTAATAGGACGAGTTTTCATCGCCGTTGGAGACCGAGAACTGGTAGTTCTGGTTGACGCCCGTCGAGTAGGTTTCGTCGAACCAGTCGGTCCGGTCGGTCAGATCGGCCGGAAGCCCCGACACGGCGCCGTTCTCCTCCATCAGGTCGCGGTACTGCCGGGCATTGAGCACGTCGTAGCTCTTGGTCACCTTCGAAATGCCGACGAAGGTCGAGAACGAAATCTCGGGGCCCCGTTTCCGGCTGCCCTGCTTGGTGGTGATGAGCACCACGCCGTTGGCGGCGCGCGAACCGTAGATGGCGGCCGACGAGGCGTCCTTCAGCACCTGCATCGACTCGATTTCGTTGGGAGAGAGGTAAGCGATGGCGTAGTTTCCTTCGCCCACGGGAACGCCGTCGACCACATAGAGCGGGTCGTTGCTCGACGAGATGGACGAAGCGCCGCGGACGCGGACCACCATGCCCTGTCCGGGCGAGCCGTTGGGCTGAATGACCTGCACGCCGGCGGCTTTGCCCTGAAGGGCGCCCGAGGCCGAGGTGATCGGGCGGCGGGCCAGGTCGTCGGTCTTGACGACCGAAACGGCCGTCGTGAGGTCCTTCTGCTTGACCGTGCCGTAACCGATCGCCACCACGGCGTCGAGGGCCACGGCGTCTTCGGCGAGTTTCACGTCGATCTTCGTGCGGCCGTTCACGGCGACCGTTTGCGAAACGAATCCGAGCGACTGGAAAATCAGGTTAGCAGAATTCCCCCCCCCTCGCAGTTTGAGGGAATAAGAGCCGTCCACGCCCGTCGTAGCGCCGTTCGTAGTTCCCTGCTCGATGATCGTGGCTCCGATAACGGGCTGTCCCGACTGGTCGGTGACCGTTCCCGTCACTGTCGGCGCCGACTGGGCGAAGGCCGCCGGCGCAAAGACGATCAGCATCGCCGTCAGTGCCAGCATCCACCCTCTCCGGCAGTCCGCTTGCAGTTTCTTGCAAAAATGTGCCATAGGAATTTAAGGTTTTTAAGCTTTAAGTTAATATTATAAATAGGTAAGGCGCAGTTCTTAAAAAATCGACACTTCATCGCCTTATTTCCGTTTAAATAAAAGTAACTATCCTCCGCGACATGAAAAAAATTTAAACAGCAAATTGTAAACTCAAAACCCGTTTATAAAAATATATCTACTTGATATTCAATATATTAATTATTTGACTATTGCAAAAAAAAGTAGATTGATCGGAATTTTCACAACCGCCTCGGAAGCCCGGAAGCGGCATATAATAAAATATTTTAAATAAATCCGGCTCCCGGAGCACGTTCCGTTCGCCGGGCCGCCCGCCCGTCCTGCCGGGAAAAACGGCCGGACGGTCCGACCGGCGGAAAGCGCGCCGCCCGGCATTGATTTTCCCGGGATTATTCCTATCTTTGGTGCCGTAACGACACTTTTATCAGCCGGAAAGTACCGCACCGTACCCGATTCGGTCTTGGAACCATCCGTCCTTTTTCCGATCTTTGTCAGGAACAAACCGTGAACCGTCCGCACATGAGAAACCTTCTGTCAACCGTACTGCTGCTCGCCGCAACGCTCGCCGCCTCGGCCCAAAACGACCTGAAAAGCGTGCTTTCACAGCTCGACGCCACCCTTTCGCACCGGGACTCCTACATCGCCGGACGCGAACAGCGGATCGAATCGCTGAAAAACATCCTCCGGAAATCGGATTTCTCGGACGCCCAGCGCTACATCCTCAACCAGCAGCTGATCGACGAATACACCCCCTACCAGGCCGATTCGACCATCGACTACCTCTACCGCAACATCGCCCTGGCGACACGCATGAACGACGCGGGGCACCTCAACGAGAGCCGTATCCAGCTGGCCTACCTGTACAGTTCGGCGGGTATCTACCTCGAAGCGGCGAACATGCTGAAACTGGTCGACACCACGGCGCTGGACCGCAGGCAGCTGGTCGACTACTACATCGCCCGCCACAAACTCAACGACGAACTCCAGCTCTACTCCCACGACTCGGCGCAGGGACACGAATCGTGGCGGCTTACGGTGATCTACGCCCAGCTGATCGTGGAGAACACCGAACCGGAGTCGGTCACGCACCTCAACTTCCGGCTCCGCCAGGCGATCGGCGCCCGCGACTACCCGCAGGCCGTGGAGATTTCCGAACGGCTGTGCAGCGCCCTGCAACCCCTTTCGCGCGAATATGCCGAGGCGTCGTACATGCGCGCCCTCGTGGCGGACCTGATGGACGACACGCCCACGGCGCAGGTGTGGTTCGCACGCTCGGCGATGACCGACATCCAGCTGGCGATCCGCGACAACGCCGCACTGAAAAGTCTCGCCAACACGCTGCTCGACGACGACAACATCCAGCGCGCCATGCGTTACATGCGGATCGTGATGGACGACGCACGGTTCTTCAATTCGCGGCTCCGCCCGTGGCAGGACGCACTGGCGCTGCACGTCATCGAAGAGGCCTACCAGGTCCGGCGGCAGCGGATGGACGCCATGTACAACATCTTCGTCGTGTCGATCGGCTGCTTCATGCTGCTGGCCCTCGGGGGCGTGGTCTTCGTCCTGCGGCAGAACCGCAAGCTGAACCTCGCGCGGCTCGAATTGCAGCAGGCCAACAACCGGCTCAACATCTCGAACAAAGACCTCCAGCACATCAACAAGCGACTGGCAGGACTGAACAGCCAGATTTCAGAGGCCAACGAAGTGAAGGAGGGGTATATCGGCATCTTCCTGACGATGTGCTCGGAGTACATCGACAAGATCATCGACTCGCGCCGCCACGTACGCCGCCTGCTGCGCGACGGCCGCGTCGACGAACTGCGGAAGGAGTACTCCCCGACCGACGGCGACAGCCGCGAACTGGAGGAGTTTTACCGCAACTTCGACACGACGTTCCTGCAACTCTACCCCACGTTCATCGAGGATTTCAACTCCCTGCTGGACAAGGAGGCGCGCATCGAGCCGAAAAAGGGCGAGCTGCTGACGACCGAGCTGCGCATCTTCGCGCTGATCCGGCTGGGCATCAACGACTCGTCGAAAATCGCCGCGCTGCTGCGTTACTCCGTGAGCACGATCTACAACTACCGGTCGAAGATCAAGGGGCACACGCTCGTCTCGCGCGACGATTTCGAGGAGCGGATCAAGACCATCGGGGCTTTCAGTCCGCAGCATCTCTGACCGTTTTCGCCCAAGGGGGGGGGCACCCTCCCGGAGCGATTCGAAGCGGCACAACAAAAGCCCGCGGAGCATCCCGCAGGCTTTTCCAATACATGAATCGGAGAGGTTCCGGCCGTACGCAAAACACGGGCGGGAATTCACCGTCCCGTTCCGGGAGGCAAACAACCTCGGAATTTCCATTGCAAAGCGGCCCCTCCGGGGTCTCTGCTGCGGGACCGTTCCGGCCCCCCCCCGATGAATCGTCCCATGCGGGACCTCCTCCGGACGGGCGAAAAAAAGACCGCGGAAAGAATCCACGGTCTTCTATAACGGCGAGGTCTCTCCCCCCCCCGGCGTTCCGGACGGAGCGCGGAGGCTACTCGGCCTGCTGCTCGGTCTGTCCGGCAGAGGGAATCTCGGCCTGCGGCATCGTAGCGGCGGCCTCGGATTCGATGACCCGCTCCTGAAGCGCCTTGGCGTCCTTCGAAATCTCCAAATTGCTGTCGGCGACCAGACCGCGGTCCATGGCCAGCGTAGCCGCAAGGCTCAAAACCACGATGGCAATAGCCATCGACCAGGTGAATTTCTCCAGGAAGTTCGTAGTCTCGCGCACACCCATCACCTGGTTCGACGCGCCGAAATTGGCGGCCATGCCGCTCTTGGGGTTCTGCACCAATACCGCCAGGATCACCAGTACGCTCGCAACGAGTATCAGGGCAATGCAAATCGTGTATAACATATTACCTTAAATTTTAATATTGTTTTCTATTTTGCCAATAAGTTCGGCAAAGTAAACACTTTTTTCGGGATTTCGCAAACTTAATTTGCGATAAATCGCCACGGACTTGTCCCGAAGGCCTTGAGCGAGATAGATTTCGGCCAGCTCCTCGGTGACCACCTCGTCGTCGTCGTCCAGTTCGGGCTGCAGAACGACCTCCTCCTCGGGTTCGCCCTCGCCGGCGACGATGCGCAGGTCCTCTTCCTGAAGGAAACGGTCGATGATCTCCTCCGAGGAGAGCTGCGTGAGCGCCGAGGCGTCGACGGCGGCCCTGCGCAGCGAACTCTCGGCCCGCCACGGGGCCGTCAGCGCCACCCGCGGATCGGATTCGCCCGTAAGCGTCTCGCGCAGGATACGCCCCGGAAGGAACCACGGGAAGCGCACCGCAAGGTCCCCGGCTTCGGCAGCGGAAGGCGTCTCCGCCCGGCCGGGCGCCGCAAAGTATGTTTTTAGGTCGGACATCGCGCGTCGGAATTACCAGTTGGAGGCCGCGGCCTGGAAAATGTCGGTCACGATCTTGTCGACGATCTGGGGGATCAACTCGCCTTCGACCTCCGTAAGCAGTTTCGTGGAGTCGTAGTCCTCGTAGGCCTGGAAGGTGCGGTTGAACGACATCTTCTCGTCGAGGGCGTTGGTGAAGCGCACCTTGACGGTGATCGTCAGGCGGTTGAGCAGGGCGTAGTCGTCGCTCGAAACCGAAGCCGTCGTCGAGGTATAGTTGACGATCTCGCCCTCGAAGGCGAAGTCGCCGCCCTCGTCGACCTGCATCAGGCGCGTGCGGCGCGTGAACATGTCGACCAGCGCCTCGGTGAGCGTGGAACTCAAAATCGGCGACACCATCGTGGCGTTGTTGGGGAAGTAGGCCACCGAAAAGGTCTTGGCGTCGGGCGGAATCGAGGCGCCCGACAGCGAGTATTTGATGGACACGCCGCAGCCGGTCATCACCGCGGCGATAGCCAGCAATGAAAAACGGAAAATGAAAAATGAAAAATTATCTCGGAATCTGCGCATTCTTTTAATTCTTAATTTTTAATTGGAGTCAGGAATTGTCTTCAATTCCTAACTCCTTTATCTTGCGGTATAGTGTGCGCTCCGACATGAAAAGTTCGGCAGCGGCCTCGCGGCGGCGGCCGTTGTTGCGGCGCAGGGCGCGGATGATCTGCTCGCGCTGCATGTCGGCCTTGGTCATCTCGCGGGGCGGCTCGTCGGTCACCTTCTCGCTCTCGGCATAGACCGGAGGCTGGGGATAGGAAGCGACGGCCGGAACGTAGCTGCTCTGCGCCGTGGTCGGCAGCAGGGCCTTGACGTCACGGACCGGCTCGGGGCACGGCACGCCGCCCTTCATCAGTTCGGAGATCATCCGCTTGAGGTCGTTGATGTCGGCGCGCATGTCGAACAGCACCTTGTAGAGCAGTTCGCGCTCGGTCGACATCGTGTCGTCCATGCGCATCGTCCCGGCGGCCATCGGCGCGCCCCCGCCCTGCGGGGGCAGGTATTTCGCCAGCACCTCGGAGGTGATCACCCGGGTCTGCTCGATGGCCGAAATCTGCTCGGCGACGTTCTTCAGCTGGCGGATGTTGCCCCGCCAGTAGTAGTTCTTCAGCATCTCGCGCGCCGCATCGTCGAGCGTCACGGCGGGCATGCGGTACTGCACGGCCACGTCGGCGGCGAACTTGCGGAACAGCAGCGGAATGTCCTCCGGGCGTTCACGCAGCGAGGGAACCGTGATGGGGACCGTCCCCAGACGGTAGTAAAGGTCCTCGCGGAAACGCCCCTGGGCGATGGCCTCCTGGAGGTTCATGTTCGTGGCGGCGACCACGCGGACGTTGGTTTTCTGCACCTTCGACGAACCGACGCGGATATACTCGCCCGTCTGAAGCACGCGCAGCAGGCGCGCCTGCGTCGGATGCGGCAGTTCGGCCACCTCGTCCAGGAAGATCGTACCGCCGTCAGCCTCCTCGAAATACCCCTTGCGGGCCTCCACGGCGCCGGTAAAGGAGCCTTTCTCGTGGCCGAACAGTTCGGAGTCGATCGTACCCTCGGGAATCGCCGCGCAGTTGACGGCGATGTATTTGCTGTGCTTGCGCGCGGAATAGGCGTGGATAACCTGCGGGAAAAACTCCTTGCCCACACCGCTCTCGCCCGTAACGAGCACCGTCAGGTCGGTAGGGGCCACACGCAGGGCCACCTCCAGCGCCCTGTCCAGAAGCGGGGAGTTGCCGATGATGCCGAAGCGTTGTTTTACGGTGGTGATCTCTGTCATTTATTCGAGTTGTTCGGGTTGGGACGCGGCGGACGGGAGTTCCGCCGCCTGCGGAAGTTCGATGTATTCGTTTTCGGCCTGCTTCTCCCGGGCGTCGCGCCAAAGTCCGAAGGCGATGGCCGCCACGGCCAGCAGGGCGGCGATCACGGCGATCCAGATGAACCGGTCGGCGCGGCGGCGCGGCACGCGGTCGACGTAGCGGTAGGCATCGGTGTTCTTCGGCGGCTTGCCGTAGCGCAGCCCCCGCACCGAAGGATCGGGATTCATCTTCGCCGAAGTCGACACGCGCGGCTCCGTGAAAGCCGTCTTGACGGCCTCGGCCACCTTCTCGGGTTGCAGCGGCTGACGTTTCCCGGCAGCCGGTTCTTGCGCGGGGGATTCCGACGCGGGTTGCGGCTCGTAGACGAAGGCGATGGTCGCATTGGGACCGGGTTTCATCACCCCGAAGCCCTCCAGGCGGTACTCCGAGCCATGCTCCACGGCGTGGCGGATCTCGAAAACGAAGCGGTCGATCTCGCCCGCGGCCTCCAGTTCGCCCATCCCCCCGGCGCGGAGAAGCCCCCGCAGCACGCCGTCGTCGCGCTTGAGCAGTTCCGAAAAGACGACGCTCCGGCCCGGCTCCTTGACGATGAACGTTCCGAGTTGGGGTACGACGAGCCGCCTGTGCGACTCCAGATATTGTATCAGGGTATGAATCAGCACGGTTGAAAATCCTTTAAATCCGGGTTCAAAATTACCCTTTTTCAGCGGAAAAAGCAATATTCCGGAGGGCTTTTTCAAAATAATCGGGCAAAGTGTTGGTTATCCGAAAAATATTCGCCTATTTTGCATCCCGATTTTTTCCAAAATCCGGGCGAGCTACTTTCGCCCGAAAATTGCAAAGTAACCGGGCCGGATTGCAAAAACTTTACCGAACGAGCCATGAAAGACAAGTACATCGACCTGATCGAACAATCGTTCGATTTCCCGCAGGATGAGTTCTCCGTCGAGGACAACGAGCTGAATTTCCACGACATTCCGCTGATGGAACTGATCAAACAGTACGGAACTCCGCTCAAAATCACCTACCTGCCGAAGATCTCCCAGCAGATCAACCGCGCCAAGCGCATGTTCAACGTGGCGATGGCGAAGGTCGACTACAAGGGTTCGTACAACTATTGCTACTGCACCAAGTCGAGCCACTTCTCGTTCGTGCTGGAAGAGGCCATGAAGAACGACATCCATCTGGAAACCTCGTCGGCCTACGACATCCACATCATCAACGCCCTCTACGACGGCGGCATCATCGACAAGGACCGCTACATCATCTGCAACGGTTTCAAACGCCCGCAGTACGTCGAGAATATCGCCCAGCTCGTCAACGACGGTTTCTCGAACACGATCCCCGTGCTGGACAACAAGGAGGAGCTGGAGCTGTTCGAGGACTCGTTCACCAAGAAGTGCAAGGTCGGCATCCGCATCGCCTGCGAGGAGGAACCCAAGTTCGACTTCTACACCTCGCGGCTGGGAATCCGCTACAACGACATCGTCGATTTCTACAAGGCAAAACTCCGCAACAGCAAGAAATTCCAGCTCAAGATGCTGCATTTCTTCATCAACACCGGCATCAAGGACACGGCCTACTACTGGAACGAGCTGTCGAAGTGCATGAACGTCTACTGCGAGCTGAAGGCCATCTGTCCCGAGCTGGACAGCCTCAACATCGGCGGCGGTTTCCCGATCAAGAACTCGCTCAACTTCGAATACGACTACGAGTACCTCACCGAGGAGATCGTGGCGCAGATCAAGAACATCTGCCAACGCAACGGCGTCGAGGAACCCAACATCTTCACCGAATTCGGCTCGTTCACCGTGGGCGAAAGCGGCGCGGTGCTCTACTCGATCGTCAACCAGAAACAGCAGAACGACCGCGAGAACTGGTACATGATCGACTCGTCGTTCATCACCACCCTGCCCGACACGTGGGGCATCAACCAGCGTTACATCATGCTGGCCGTGAACAACTGGGACAAGGAATACCAGCGCGTGCTGCTCGGCGGGCTGACCTGCGACAGCGAGGACTTCTACAACTCGGAGTGCCACACCAGCGCCATCTTCCTGCCCAAACTCGAAGCGGGCAACACGCAGTACATCGGATTTTTCCACACGGGAGCCTACCAGGAGTCGCTCGGCGGCTTCGGCGGCATCCAGCACTGCCTGATCCCCGCACCCAAGCACGTGATCATCGACCGCGACAAGTCGGACAACGAGTATTACACGCGCCTGTTCGCCAAGGAGCAATCCTACCGCTCGATGCTCCGAATACTCGGATACTAAATCCGAACGCCCCGACGGGCGCGTGCAATACACCGCACAGACAATCCCCCTAAATCCCCCTTTGAGAAGGGGGACTTGCTTCGGGCGACCTGTTCGCCAGGGAGCAATCCTACCGCTCGATGCTCCGAATACTCGGATACTAAATCCGAACGCCCCGACGGGCGCGTGCAATACACCGCACAGACAATCCCCCTAAATCCCCCTTTGAGAAGGGGGACTTGCTTCGGGCGACCTGTTCGCCAGGGAGCAATCCTGCCGCTCGACGCTGCGCATACTCGGGTATTAAGCCGCATATTCCGCCACTAAAAAATCCACCTCTCTCAAGGTGGATTTTTTAGTGGCATTCGGCCGGATCGCTACCGCAAATAACGCCAGGCAATCAGCAGTAATGCAATGACGAAAAACGAGAGAAAGACGATATTGCCTATCACCTCCCGGGAACGAACCGACCGGGCGGACTCCCGCGACAATTCATCACCCCGGCGGACACGGACGATCACACAGCCGATCCGGATCGCCACAACCAGCATGAGTCCCGTAACGATGAAATCAACCAAGAAATCCGCCGTATTCCGCAGAACGAACCAACTCGCGATGAGCAGGAGAAACCCGACGCTCACGCCCCAATCGACCCACTTGTCCCCAAAAATGGCTTGCAGGTATTTATACGACTGCATAGTATCCGTCTCTTTCATCTTGCTTCCCGATATTTTGCACTGTATGAAGCGACACCCACGCCGATACATACAGCATATTTATCTTCTGTAAGAATAACTGTTAGCGGGATGTCAGGCTCGCCGTCTCCCTCCCGGTCTCCAGTTGGATCATCAAAACCCGTACAAGCGCTTATACAAATATAAATATTCAATTACACATTTCAACTAAAAATAATCCGTTATTTCACATAATAGATAAAAAACTTCGCGACAATTCCGGCCGAAACGGTCTCGATTCCGGGGAAAATTTGTATATTCGCCGAAACTTTCGAACTTCTACCCTGCTATGAAATTTGCCTTGCGGGCCCCGATTCTGAAATATACGCTCTTCGGCATGTTGTTTCTGAACAGCCCGGCACAGGCTTCGGAACCGTGTTCGGAGCGAATGGAAAAATCGGCGGCCGAAGTGATTGCGGCGGACAGCGCAGCGATCCCCAAAGGCTGGGACAACGACTGCCGCGCAAGCTACAAAGCCGGATACGAGGCGGGATACCGAGCCGGATACCTCCATGGGCGGCGGACGGCGACGCAACCCCACAGTTCCGGGCGGGCGTCAGCCACCCGCTACGCCGACGGATCAATCGTCCCGACCCGCGACACGACCGCTTCCGGGCGTCGTTTCATGCACCGCATCGGCGCGGAGTTCCGCCCTGAATACATCTTCCCGACCAACCCCTTCGTCGAAGGCGAGAACCGCGCCGGACAGCCCATCGACCTCTCCCTCTCGGGACACCTCCGCTACTCGTTCCAGTTCCGTCCCGGATCAATCCCCGACCAAATTTACGGCGGCGCCTATCAGGGCATCGGGGCCGCTTACTACGACTTCGGAAACCCCGACGAACTCGGAAACCCGATCGCCGTCTACCTGTTCCAGGGCGCGCGCATCGCACGGATCAGCCCGCGGCTGTCGTTCAACTACGAATGGAATTTCGGCCTCTCGTTCGGCTGGAAACCCTACGACGACGCCGTGAACCCCCTCAACAAGATGATGGGTTCGAAGATGAACGCCTATCTCAACGCCGATTTCTTCCTCGACTGGCGCGTCACGCGCGAGGTGGACTTCACGGCGGGCCTGAGCCTCACGCACTTCTCCAACGGCAACACCAAATTCCCCAACGCGGGACTCAACGCCGTGGGACTGCGCGCGGGCCTGACCTACAATTTCGGACGGAAGTCGTCCGAAATGACCCCGCGGACGGTCTGCCCCGCATTCCCGCGCCATTTCAGCTACGACCTCACGTTCTTCGGCTCGTGGCGGCGCAAAGGCATCGAAGTGGGCGACAAGCAGTATGCCGCGCCGGATGCCTACACGGTTCTGGGATTCAACTTCGCCTCGATGTATAACTTCGGCTACAAGTTCCGTGCAGGCGTGTCGCTCGACGGCGTGTACGACGGCAGCGCCAACGTAGCCATCGCCGACCAGATCGTGGAGATGGGCAGCAGCGCCGACCTGGCGGTGGAGAAACCCGGTGTCGACAGGCAGCTGGCGCTCGGCGTCTCGGCCCGCGCCGAGTTCGTGATGCCCTATTTCAACATCGGGGTCGGTCTGGGAACCAACTTCCTGCACAAGGGCGGCGACCTGAAAGCCTTCTACCAGATGCTTATCCTGAAGGTGGCCGTGACGCGCAGTTCCTACGTCCACATCGGTTACAGTCTCCGCGATTTCCACATGCCCAACTTCCTGATGCTGGGCGTCGGATACCGATTCAACAACAAATACCCGCGGCACCGCTGAACAACTCACAATTATTTAGTTTGCTGACGTAAATATCGTGCAATTGTTTCAGCGAAGCCGAAATTGCGCATTGCGCATTTACGTTCCCCTTAAACTCCGAAAAGAAAGACGAAGGGCTTGGCCGATTTCCGGAATTTCGCCGTGGCGTCGCCCGCATAGGTCTGCCCGCCGGCAAGCGTGAGGGTGCGCTCGCCGCTGCCCACCGAAAAGTCGATCGCCGCCAGGTCGACCCAAAAGGTCTCCATGGCCAGCGTCGGTTCGAAATAGTAGACCCGGTTCTTCTGGTCGCAGACCGTGCGCCAGCGCGTCGAGGCGATGTGCGGCTTGTCGGGCGTGGAGATGCCGTAGGGAACCGAGACGTTGCGCATGACCGACATCACGGCCGGCACGGCGATCTTCGGGTCGGAGGTCTGCACGACGGCGTCGATGTAGAACGACGCCCGCACGAAGCGGTCCGAAGCGCGGTTGGTCCCCGGCAGCATCGTCAGGCCGCCGATCTGCCGCCAGTAGCCGAGAATCGCCAGCTGGTCGTCGTAAAAGGGCGAATTGGTCATCACCTGACACTGCCGTCCGTGGTGGATTTCCAGTTTGCCGTCGCGATACTCGAAGATCGCGCTGTCGCCCGAAGGATCGGAAATCGCCAGGTGGAGCCGCGATTGCACGCCGTTGGGCAGGTCGGGAGCGTCGATGCGGAACTTCTCCTTCGAAAGTTCGGCCACGGCCTCGTCCACGGTGGCGAAATTGTCGAGCACATACTGCGTCCAGACGCTCAACCCCATGACGGGGCGCGTGTCGCCGGGACGTTCGTAGACCGACTCGGGCAGGAACAGCAGGTTGGCGACCAGCCCGGCTTCGTTCATGCCGTCGGTGATGCCGATGTCGTAACCTGCGGCCGAGAGCGACCCGTATTTCGAGGTCCAGAAGACGGTCTTGTCCGTGTTCGCACCGCGACGCACGACGCCCCGCGGGAAGACGTAGAGATTGGTGAGCGGATCTTCGCGCCAGTCCATCGTCCGGCCCGTGACGGTCATGCCGTCGGGTCCGAGGTAAACGGCGCGGGTGCAGGCTTCGGCCTGCGGAGGGAAGACGGCCAGCGCAGCGGCGCACAGCATCGTCAGGAAGGGTGTTTTCATAGACTGCGAAAATTTTGGAATCACACGTCGTCCGCTTCAAATCGGATGCTAAACCCGCATTTCCGGAGGAAATAAATTTGATCTTTCGCGCAGGTTGCCTTATCTTTGTGGAAAATTGACTTTCCCGACATGAAACCCTTTCTGCGCATTCTCCTGCCGGCCGCCGTGTGCGGCCTGCTGCTGGGCGCCTGCACGCAGCGGCAGACGACCCTGAAATTTATGAGTTACAACATCCGCAACGGCCGCGGCATCGACAATGTTCAGGATCTCGGCCGCGTGGCAGAGATCATCAACCGCACGGCCCCCGACATCGTGGCCCTTCAGGAACTGGACAGCGTGACCGGACGCATGGCCGGACGCTTCATCCTCGGGGAGCTGGGTGAAATGACGGGCATGCACGCCCGTTTCTGCCGCGCCATCGACTACGACGGCGGCGCCTACGGCGTCGGCCTGCTGTCGCGCGACGAACCGCTCGCCGTGCGCCGCATCCCGCTTCCGGGACGCGAAGAGTCCCGCGTACTGTTCGTCGCCGAGTTTCCCGACTACGTGGTCTGCGTCACCCACCTCTCGCTTACGCCCGAGGACCAGCGCGCGTCGCTGCCGATCATCCGCACGGTCACCGACACCTGCCGCAAACCGGTGCTGCTGGCCGGGGACTTCAACATGAAGGTCGCCAAAACCGTCCTCGACGGGCTGGGCGGCGCATTCCGGCCCCTTTCGGACACCACGCAGATGACCTTCCCGTCCGGCAAGCCCTCCATCCGCATCGACTACATCCTCGGCCGCGGACTGCCCGAATCGGCCGTCGTCACCGAGCGGCAGGTGGACACCTCGACCGTCGCCTCGGACCACTGTCCGCTGTGGGTGTCGCTCGCGTGGAAAAAGTAGCCGCCCCCTGCGTTACGCAAATCGCAGGCGCAATACGGACTTTTCCGCGGCCTTAAGGAGGTAACGCCCCTTTTATCAGCCGGAAGGTTTTACAGACCCGCACGCAACCCAGGTTTGCAACCATCCGGCTTTTTCGTACCTTTGGGGTCGTAACGACCCTTTTAGCAGCCGGAAGGTTTTACGGAGCCGCACGCAATCCGGTTTTGCAGCCATCCGGCTTTTTCGTACCTTTGGGGTCGTAACGACCCTTTTAGCAGCCGGAAGGTTTCACAGCCCCGCACGCAACCCAGGTTTGCAGCCATCCGGCTTTTTCGTACCTTTGTATAAAACCAGATACCGATGCAGATCACCAAAGCCGAATTCAAATGCTCGTCCGAGCGCATTTCGCAGGTCCCGAAGGACGACCTGAAAGACATCGCCTTCATCGGGCGCAGCAACGTCGGAAAGTCGTCGCTCATCAACATGCTCACCGCCCGCACAGGGCTGGCCAAGGTGTCGGGGACGCCCGGAAAGACACGTCTCATCAACCACTTCCGCATCAACGATGCCTGGTATCTGGTCGACCTGCCCGGCTACGGCTACGCCCGCACGTCGAAAACACAGCGCAGCGAGTTTTCGAAACTGATCACCGACTACGTCATCAAGTGCGAGAAGATGCACTTCCTGTTCGTGCTGGCGGACATCCGCCTCGAACCCCAGAAGATCGACCTGCGGTTCATCGAGATGCTGGGCGAAAACGGCATCCCCTTCGGCATCATCTTCACCAAGGCAGACAAGCTCTCGAAAACCCAGCGCGAAAAGAGCGTGGAACGGTTCCGGACCGCACTCGCCCAGCAGTGGGAGGAACTGCCGCCGATGTTCGTCTCCTCGTCGGAAAAGGCCGTGGGGCGCGAAGAGATCCTCGACTTCATCGGCGAATGTCTGCGACAGAACTGACCCCTGCCGTCACGCAACGGGAAGAAACGTCCCGGGGCTACGGAATGAAAACCGGGCCGCAGCGGAAAAGTTTAACCGAATGTTGAAAAAACACGCCCGGGCGGGCGTGTTTTTTCATCGTATTGTTCTATATTTGCAACGTCAAAAAAATCCTCGAAATCTATGGCTATCCACAAAATCAAAATTTTCACCGGTCGCGATTCGGAGTATCTGGCCAAAAAGATCGCCGCGAGCTTCGGCACGACGCTCGGACAGTCGGAAGTCCTGCGCTTCAGCGACGGCGAATTCCAGCCCTGCTACAACGAGTCGATCCGCGGCTGTACGGTCTTTATCATCCAATCGACCTTCCCGCCCTCGGACAACCTGATGGAACTGCTGATGATGATCGACGCCGCACGCCGCGCCTCGGCCCATCAGGTCGTGGCCGTGATGCCCTACTTCGGCTGGGCGCGTCAGGACCGCAAGGACCGTCCCCGCGTGCCGATCGGCGCCAAGCTGGTAGCCAACATGCTGATGGCCGCAGGTGTCGACCGTGTGATGACGATGGACCTGCACGCCGACCAGATCCAGGGATTTTTCGACGTTCCGGTCGACGCCCTCTACGCCAGCGGCATCTTCGTGCCCTACATCAAGAGCCTCAACATCGAGGACCTCTCGATCGCAGCGCCCGACATGGGCGGCGCCAAGCGGGCAAACACCTATTCGAAACTGCTCGGCACGCCGATCATCATTTCGCACAAGGAGCGCGCCAAGGCCAACGTCGTGGGCAAGATGACGGCCATCGGCGACGTCGAAGGCCGCAACGTGCTGATCGTCGACGACATGATCGACACGGCCGGTACGATCTGCATGGCCGCCGACATGCTCATGTCGCGCGGCGCAAAGAGCGTCCGCGCGGCCATCACCCACCCGGTGCTCTCCGGCCCAGCCTACGAGCGCATCAATGAAAGCGCGCTGGAGGAGGTGATCGTGACGGACACCATTCCGCTCAACCCCAACAAGGACCTGCACAAATTCACCGTCCTGTCGGTCGCCGACCTCTTCGCCGACGTCATCGAGCGCGTGCACAACTACAAGGAAATCTCGTCGATCTTCTCCAAATAGGAGAACCGGCTTCCACCCAGAAAATTCCCCGGAACCTTTGCGGAAAGGTTCCGGGGAATTTTCCGTTCACGGGAGAAGGACTACCCCGCCTTCTCTCCGCCCTTGGTGCGGCTGCGGACATACTCCGTGGGCAGGCAGCCGACGCCCCGCCCGCCGAAAAACGGGTCCCGCGGAAAGGGTGCAAAAAGGCGGGAACCTTTCGTAAGTTCCCGCCCCTGCCATCCGACTTCCGGCTACTTGAAAGGCGAATCCGGCTCGCGGGACATCACCAGATAGAACATCCGGTCGAGGAACGCCGGGGCGAACTTCTTGACGAAGTGCGTGGCGCGCCCCTCGCTCTCCATCAGGCAGAGGCGTTTGCGCCGGAGGATGCCCTTCGCCACGATGCGGGCCACCTCCTCGGGGGTCATCATCTTCGACTCGTTGCGCGGCGTGGCGCCCTGCTGCTTCCCGTCGGCCGTGAGGGCCGAGAAGCGGACGTTCGAAGCGGTGAAACCCGGACAGGCGATCATCACGTGCAATCCCTTTTTGAGGTTCTCAATACGCAGCGTTTCGAGGAATCCCGTCATGGCGTATTTCGAAGCCGAATAGCCCGTGCGGCCCGGCAGTCCGTGCAGCCCGGCGACGGAGGAAATGCCCACGACGGAGCCTTTCGACGCCTGAAGATACGGCAATGCGAACTTGCAGCAGTTGACCGTACCCCAGAAGTTGACGTCCATCAGCCGGTGCAGCACCCCGAGGTCCACGTCGTCGAAAATGGCGCGCATCGAAATACCCGCATTGCAGATCAGCACGTCTATGCCGCCGAACTCCCGCACAGCGGTTTCGATCAGCTCCCGGCACTCCTCGGGCTTCGTCACGTCCACCCCGCAGTAGGCCGCCTGCCCGCCCCGGGCGCAGATGTCGCCCGCAAGAAGCTGCAATTTCTGCACGTTGCGCGCTCCGAGCACCACTTTTGCGCCCTGCGCGGCGTATACCTTCGCCATCGCCTCGCCGATACCCGACGATGCGCCCGTAATGACGATTACCTTATTTGCCAATGTCTTCATATCTTTTTTATTCATGTTTTGCATCTCCGCCCGCCGTTTTCGCGGCGTTCCGCTGCATCTACAAGTCCGGCCCCGCCCCCGCCTTGACGGGAACTTACCGCATACGGCCGGAATGCGAGCCTAAATTTCCACCTCCAACCCGTCGTAAGCCAGGTGCACGCCCGGCGGAAGCGTCGCCTCCGTCTCGGCATGCAGGCCTATTTCGTGGGACATATGCGTGATATAGGCCTCGCGCGGCCCGACGCGGCGGATCAGCGCCAGCGCCTCCGCGAGGTTGAAATGCGACGGATGCGGGGCGAAACGCAGCGCATTGACCGCCAGCACCTCCGTACCGCGCAGTTTTTCGGCCTCGGCGTCCTCGATGGTCTTGAAGTCCGTCAGGTAGGCCAGCGTCCCGATGCGGAAGCCCGTGACCTCGAAGCGTTCGGAATGGTGGCCCGACACGGGCACGATCTCCACATCGCCGACACGGAACGGCCTTGCGGTGTCGATTTCGTGCAGTTCGATCTCCGGCACGCCGCGGTATTTGTCCTGCGCGAAGGCATAGTCGAAATCCTTGCGCACGCACTCCAGCGCCCGCGGGGCGGCCCAGATATGGACCTTGTGGACGGTCGGCGGGTAATCGACGAAATTGAAAGCCCGCACGTCGTCCAGACCGCCGATATGGTCCTTGTGCTCGTGGGTCAGCAGAATGGCGTCGAGATGCCGCACGCCCGTGCGGAGCATCTGGTAGCGGAAATCAGGCCCGGCGTCGATGACGATGCGCACGCCCCGCGTCTCGACCATCGCCGAGGTGCGCAGACGGTTGTCGCGCCGGTCCGCCGACGTGCATACCTTGCAGCGGCAGCCGATGACGGGTACGCCCTGCGAAGTACCGGTTCCCAGAAAGGTGAGTTTCATGGATGCAAATGTAGAAAAAAATAGCGCAATTCCCGGCACTTTGTGATGCATTGCTTCATTTTTCGCACCGCATTGCCGCATACGTTTCAAATACGGCTTCCGGTCTCCGAATATCGCGGAACCGACGAAACCGGGATTCCGGTCCGTGCGGGGCAGATGCCGGGCGTCGTGAAAAACGGGGCGAACGGATCGTACCCGAGTACGATCCGTCCGCCCCGCCGGAAGGATGTGCGGCAGGTGCGCCGCAAGCAGCGGAATCAGAATCCGCTTTCGATATTCCAGACAAACGCCCGGGACCCCTGCATCCTGGTCGCAGCGTCCATTTCGCGGAAGGCGTCCATCAGCGGAGCCACCTTCTCGTCGTCGACGATGGCCAGGATCGAGGCGTTCATCGAAGGCCACGCATGCGTGCCGTAGTGGGGTTCGCCGTCGACCGAGCCGCGGCCCTCGGTCAAGGCCCATTTGGTGAAGCCGCGGATACCCTGCTCGTCGAAGATGGCGTTCACCCGGTCGGTCAGCGCCTGGTTGTATGACAAAAATACTGCTTTCATAGTACCGATCAATTTTAATTCAGCTTTTCACTTTCAATGCTTGCTTGCCTGGTGTTCGGCCGAGAGGCGCGCCAGTTTCTCACGCTCCTTGCGCTGCGAACGGTTCACGAGGATCGAGTAGAGCACCGGAACGATGAACAGCGTGAGGATGGTCGAGAACGTCAGACCGCCGATCACGGCAATGCCCATCGGCTGCCACGTCTCCGAACCCGCTCCCGTGCCGATCGCCAGCGGCAGCATGCCCAGAATGGTCGTGAACGAGGTCATCAGCACCGGACGCAGACGGCTCTTGCCGCCGGCGATCACCGCGTCGAAGACGCCCGAGCCACGCTCGATCAGGAGGTTCATGTAGTCGACCATCACGATACCGTTCTTCGTCACGATGCCCACCAGCATGATGGCGCCGATCAGGGCGATCAGCGACAGCGGCGTGGAGGTCATCCACAGCGCGAGGAACACGCCCGTGAAGGCGAACGGAATGGTGAACATGATGATGAACGGGAACTTGAGCGACTCGAACTGCGTGGCCATCACGATATACACCAGAATGACGATCAGGATGAGCAGCGTTCCCAGGTCGCCGAAGGCGTCGCCCTGATCCTCGACCGTACCGCCCACTTCGAGGTCCACGCCGTCGGGCGCGGGATAGTCGGCGAGGAGCTTTTCGACCTCGGCCACCACGTCGCCCAGCGCGACGCCGGCCCCGAGGGTCGACTGGACCGAAATGACGCGCTGGCGGTTCTCGCGCTCGATCATCGGCGCGGCGTACTCCTCCTCGACGGTTCCCACCTCCTTGAGCTTCACGGGGCGGCCCTGCGCGTTGTAGAGCGTGATGTTCTCGACATCCTCGATGCGGTTGCGGAACGGCTCGGCATAACGCACGATGATGTCGTACTCGTCGCCGTCCTCGCGGTATTTCGAGGCCACGAGGCCGTCGATGCGGTTGCGCACGGCCTGCGACGCCGTGGCGCTGCTGATGCCGTAGTACGACAGCCGGTCGCGGTCGAAGACCACGTTGTACTCGGGACGCAGGTCGTCGCGCGAAAGTTTCACGTCGCGAACGCCCTCCAGACGGCGCATCTTCTCCTTCAGGTCGTTGGCAACGGCGTTCGTCACGTCCATGTCATAACCGAAGACCTTGACGTTGACCGTCGCCGAACCGCTCATGCTGCCCGACTGTCCGCCGGGAGTGACCGTGTACTGGCGGATCTCGGGAATCTGGTCGAGATCACCGCGCAGCAGGTCGGAGATGACGTAGATCGACCGATCGCGCTCCTCCACGCCGGTCAGGCGCACGTTGTAGTTGATGATGTGCGAACCGGTGGTCTGCATCGCCGCGAAGGCGTTGTCCGACGAGTTGGCGCCGGCCGACGCCGAGACGAGCACGATCTCGGGGTATTTCGCATAGATGATGCTGTCGATCTGCCGGGCGATGCGCGCCGTGTAGTCGACGCCGACGTTCTGCTCCAGCTCGACCATGGCCGAAATGCGGCCGTTGTCCGAGGGCGGGAAGAACTCGGTGGGAACCCGCGTCAGCAGCCCCAGCGACACGACGAAGACCGACATCATCGAGAAGAAGGTGATCCGGCGGTGGCGTACGACCCAGTCGAGCGAACGGGCGTAGGCGCCGTCGAGCCATTCGAGCGCCCGGTCGATCGGCTTGTAGATCACGCCGAGGCCCTTGTAGTCGTGCTGGCCGCCTTCGAGTTTCAAGAGGTAAGCCGACATCATCGGGGTCAGCGAAATGGCCGCCGTAGTCGAAACGCAGACCACGATCGTCACGATCCAGCCCAGCTCGCGGAACAGGATGCCCGCCATGCCCGGGACCATCGTCAGCGGCAGGAACACCGCGACGACCACCAATGTCGTGGCGATGACCGACAGCCACACCTCGTTGGTGGCGTAGATGGCGGCCTCCTTCGGGTTCGAGCCGCGCTCGATATGCGTCGTAATGTTCTCCAGAACCACGATGGCGTCGTCGACCACCATACCGATGGCGATGGAGAGCGACGAGAGCGAGATGATGTTCAGCGTGGAGCCGGTAGCGAAGAGGTAGATGAACGAACAGATCAGCGACACGGGGATCGTCATACAGATGATCAGCGTCGCGCGCCAGCGTCCGAGGAAGGCCATCACCACCAGCACGACGAAGATGAAGGCGTAGAGAATGGTCTCCGAGAGCGACCCGATGGCGTCGGTGATCTCCTGCGAGCCTTCGAAAATCAGCTCCATCTTGACATCCTTCGGGAGGGTTTTCTGAATCTCCGGCAGGCGCGACTGGATTTCGTGGACGATATTCACGGTGTTGGCGCCCGACTGTTTCTGGAACATCACGCGCACGCCCCGCTGGCCGTTGACGCGCTCGTCCATCGTGGACTTTTCGAGCGTATCGCGGATCTGGGCCACGTCCGAAAGTTTCACCGTGCGGCCCCCGGCGTTCGACACCACGACCTTGCGCATCTCGTCCGAGAGTTTGAACTCGCCGTCGGCCTTGATGTTGAAGGTGTTGTTGCCCACGTCGATCGTGCCGCTGGGGATGTTGACGTTCTCGGCGGCGATGATCTGCCCCAGCTGCTCGACCGTGAGGTTGTAAGCCTCCAGTTTGGCGGGGTCGACGTTGACCTGCACCTCGCGTTCGGGTGCGCCGATGATCGACACGGCGCCCACGCCGTCGACGCGGTTGAGCACGTTGACCAGCTTGTCGTCGAGAATCTTGTTCAGCGCCGGATAGCTCTCCTCGGCCGTGACGGCAAGCATCATCACGGGGATCATCGAGGTCGAGAACTTGAAGATCGTCGGATAATCGATGTCGTCGGGCAGCTGCGACTGCACGCGCGACACCACGTCGCGGATTTCGTTGGCCCCCTCGTTCAGGTCGGAGCCGTATTCGAACTCGACGGTGATCATCGAGACGTTGTCCTGCGACTTGGAGGTCAGTTTCTTGAGGTTGCTCACCGTGTTGAGGTTGTCCTCCAGCACACGGGTGATGTTGGTCTCGATGTCGGCGGCGTTGGCGCCCGGATACATCGTGATCACCGAGATCTGGGGTATCTCGATCTCGGGATACTGGTCTACGGCCAGGTTCATCAGCGAGAAGAGTCCGAAGACCATCACGCCGACGAACAGCAGGATCGTTGAGATCGGTTTGCGGACCGCGCTTTCGTAAATTTTCATTGGAAAGGGGCTGTTTTAGTCTTTTTTAATATCCACTTTGGCCCCGTCGAAAAGTTTCGACAACGCCGTGACGGCCACCGGCTCGCCCGCTTCGATCCCCGAGAGGATGTCCACGCGGTCGCCGACCTGGCGTCCCTCCTTGACCGAGCGGCGCTCGGCAACCGAGTCGCCGACGATGACGTAGAGGTAACGCTCGGCCGAGCCGACCTGCTTCTGCACGGCCACGTCGGGAACCATCACGCCCTCCTTGCTGCCCATGTCGAAGGTCGTGCGGGCGTACATGCCCGGGCGCAGCGTGCGTTTGGCGTTGGGGACCTTGACCTCGACCTTGAAGGTGCGGGTCGTGGGGTCGAGCGCCGGATAGATCAGCGACACCGTGCCCGTGAACTCCTCGTCGGGGAAGATGTCGACGGCCAGCTTCACCGGCATGCCCACCTTCACGTTGGGGAAGTACTGCTCCGAAATGTTGGCGATGACCTTCAGCGGGTCGATCTGCATGATGTGCAGGATCGGCTGCTGGGCGAACAGGTCGCCGGACTCGTAGTTGCGAGCCGTGACGACGCCCGAAATGGGCGAACGCACCTCGATGTTCTTCTTGAGGTTGGCGACCACCTCGCGCTGCACGTCCAGCTGGGCCTTGGCCTGCTCGATCTGCTGGGTCGAAATGCCTCCGGCCTCGTAGACCGGCAGCAGGCGGTTGTAGTCGTCCTCGACGGTCTTCAGCTGCACCAGCTGCTGGGTGTACTGCGTGGGATCGAGCGTCACGACGAGCTGCCCCTCGCGCACCGGATCGCCCACCTCGACGTAAATCCTGTCGATGTGCACGCCCGAAGCCGCCGGAGTGATGTCGTTCTCCTTGTAAGGCTCGATCTCGGAGGTGAAGACCTCCGTAAGCTGCACCGAAGCCTCTTCGGCAACGGCGCTTTTGGTCAGCACGCCTTTGTCTTCCGCAACGGCGGTCACGCCTTTCTTACCCGTGCAGCCGGCGAAAGAGACGGCGGCGATGCACAAAATCACGATTTTTTTCATACGTTCTTTATCCTGTTTTTTATTTATTTCCGTGTTCGCGGCCGACGATGCGGTCGTACTCGGCCTTGGCCGAAAGGTAATCGTAGATCGCCTGCGAGAAGTTCAGCTGCGCCTGCGTCTGCGAGAGCTGCGCGCTGTTGAGTTCGAGGATCGTCCCCGCGCCCGCCCGGTAACGGGTGTCGGAGATCTTGTAGGCCTTGCAGGCCTGCTCGACGGTCAGCTCCTGGGCGTACATCGTCTCGCGGGCGGTCAGCAGGTCGTTCAGCGCCGAGCGCACCTGCACGTCGATCTGCTGCCGGGCGTAGCTGCGCTGGAGCGACAGCTGCGAAATCTGGTTTTTCAGCTCGCGCGACCTGTTCATCTTCGTCAGGCCCGAAAAGATGGGGACCGACAGTTGCAGGCCGACCGAAATCGGATGGGTCCAGAAATACCGGGAATCGTCCGTCGCGGCGGCGCCGCCGAAATTGAAAGGCTCCATGTCGTTACCCGTATAGGAGGCCGACCCGAAGGCTGCGAGCGTCGGCATGCGTCCCGCATTGGCCGCCTTGAGCGAACGCCGGAGAACCTCCTCCTGCAATTCGAGCGAGCGCAGGTCGGAGTTGTCCGTCACGTCGGTGGTCAGCCCGTCCGTCCCGGCCAGCACGTCGTCGCGCAGGGCGTCCAGCTCGCCCACCACCTCGATCTCCACGTCCTCGGGAATCGAGAGGTACATCTTGAGCATCAGCTTGGCCAGCTTGATCGAATTCTCGGTCTGGAGGATCGTGGGCTTGAGGTTGCTCAACTGCACCTGCGCGGTCAGCAGGTCGTATTCCGAGGCCAGCCCGTGCTTGTACTGCACCTGCGTATCGTCGACCGTGCGCTGCACCGTGGCCTCCGACTCGCGGAGCACCGCGAGCGACTGCTCGGCGAGCAGGATGTTGTAAAAGGCCTTCTTCACCTCGGCCGTCAGGTCGATGCGCGAGGCGCGTGCGGCCTCCACGGCCGTGGCCATCTGCGCGTCGTTCATCTTCAGCGTGCGGTAGACCGACGGCGCGAAGAGCGGCAGCGACAGGTCGCCCTGCACGGCGAAGGTGTTATCGGCTCCGAACGAAATGCCGCCGCGCATCTCGGACTTCACGATCGAACGGGTGTAGCTGCCCGACGCCGAAATCTGCGGCAGCAGGTTGCCCCACGTCTGGCGCTTCACGTAGTCGTAACGCTGCACCTCCATCTCCGCGACCTTGACGGTCGGGTTTTCGCTCAAGGCGAGATCCAGCGCCTGGGGAAGCGTCAGCCGCATCTGCGCCGAAGCGCCGGCGACGCCCGCCGCCCAAAAGGCGATGATCAAAAAAAGTCGTTTCATCATTATTCGGTAAAATTATGTTGTCATTATCATTTATGCGGACGAACGGAACGGACGGATATTTCAGTCCCCGCCCCCTTCGCGCCGGCTATTGCATCCGGTGAACGGCTTTGGCAGGCTCGTAGCGTTTCAGGTAGTCGTCGACGAGCAGCAGCCCCTTGGTCGTGGAGATGCCGCGGAAAAAATTGCTGATGATCTGCACGAACGCCTCGCGCTCGGTCATGCCCGCGGGCAGAATGAGGTCCTTGCGCACGGTGATGGCCGAAGCCGTGTAGTAAAGCACCGAAATGGCCAGATCGAGATTGATCGTGTCGACGAACAGCCCGTCGGCAATCCCCTTTTCCAGCATCTCCTGCAGGTCGCGGCGGCTCTTGGCGGTGCCTTCGCGCGTCATCTTGTCGTGCACCGCCGGGTAAAACTTGCGCAGGTTGTTCAGCAGCCGCTGGATGACTTCGGCGTTGTCCATCACGCCGCCCAGCACCATGAACATCGCTTCGAGCACGTTGCGCGCATGGGCGCACACCGCGGCGCGCTCGATGCGTTTCTTTTCGAAATAGCGGTCCATCGCCAGGTAGAGCAGCCCCTCCTTGTCGCCGAACAATTCGTAGAGCGTCCGTTTCGAGACCCCCAGCTGCTGCGCGATGTCGTCCATGCGCACCGACTTGATGCCCTGCGAGACGAACATGTGCATCGCCTGTTCTATGATTCGTTCCTTCTGATCCATGATCCAATCCGATTGATACGGATGCAAATATACGCGCCAAAACTTATAAAACAAAAAAAGTTTTCTGTTTTTCCCGGTTTTCTGACGAAAACAACAAAAAAGGAGCCTATCAGGACTCCTTCATGCAAAACCGGACGCGGGAAATCGCCCTTCGGCGGGCAGACCGCACGACGCTTCGGGGATCATGCGGCGGCCGTCCGCATAACGAGCATGCCAGCGCAGACCGGAGCAAAAAAGCCGCCGCAGAAATTCTGCGGCGGCTTTGTCCAAAACGGGAACGCCCCGTCTATTTCGTGACCCGTTCGAGCCATTTGACCATGGCCAGCATGGCGAACATCGAGATGGCGCAGACGATGACGAAGATGCTCCACGTCGCGGAGATCGAGATGCGCTTGTAGAGGATCGGGCCGATGAACAGCAGGCCGTTGCCCAGCGCCGTGGCCCCCAGCCAGCAGCCCTGCATCAGGCCCTGGAGTTTCTGCGGAGCGACCTTCGACACGAACGACAGGCCCAGCGGCGAGATGAACAGTTCGGCGATGGTCAGGATCAGGTAGGTGGCCACCAGCAGCCACGGAGTGACGCGCTCGGCGAACGAGAGACCGCCCTGCGCCTGCACTTCGGCGAGTTTGGGAAGGCCCAGCGACCCGAAGACCATCAGCACGTAGGCGAATGCGGCGATGCCCATTCCGATCGCGATCTTCATCGGAGTCGAAGGCTCCTTGCCGCGGTTGCGCAGCCAGGCGAACACGGCGATGATGACCGGCGTGAGGAACACCACGCAGAAGGGGTTGGCCGACTGGAAAATCTCGGCCGTGATGGGCATGCCGAAAATTTCGAGACGGGTGTAATCCTGCGCGAAGAGCGTCAGCGTCAGACCGTTCTGATGGAACGAGAACCAGAAGAAGATCACGATGGCGAACACGGCGAACAGCGCATAGAGACGCTGTTTGATCTCACGCGCATCCTGCTGGATTTCGGCCTTCGAAGGCGTCGTCCTGGAAGCGGCCGCAACCTTGGGATCGGGCAGCTTCTTCTTGTTGGCCAGGAAAACCACCAGCGAGAAGACCAGCGCCACGATAGCCACGCCGAACGCATAGTGGAATCCGGTGTTGAAGGCGTTGAGATAGCTCTGCGCGAAAACGCCCATGTCCGCCGGGACGCCGCCGAGGCTCACTTCGGCAGCCAGCTCGCTGAAACGGCCCTGGGCCACTTCGGGACTCATCGTGCCGCCGATATACTGGTGGCAGAGGGCCGAAAGGTCGGAATTGTAGAGGAATCCCTGCGTGCGGAGCCACCAGTTGCGCACGCCCACGGCGGCGAACGGTGCGAACATCGCGCCGATGTTGATGAACATGTAGAAAATCTGGAAGCCCGTGTCGCGCAGTTTGGCATACTGTTCGTTGTCGTAAAGCTGCCCCACGAGCGCCTGGAGGTTGCCTTTGAACAGACCGTTGCCGAAGGCGATCACCATCAGTGCGCCGATCACCACGGTCTTCGACGTAACGGTGGGAACCATCAGCGCGGCATACCCCGCCGTCATCACCAGAATACCCGCGATGATCGTCCCCTTATAGTTGCGCAGCCGGTCGGCGATCAGGCCGCCGACGAGCGCCAGGATGTAGATCGAGGTATAAAAAAACGAATAGATTTTCCCGGCCTGCTCGCCGTCGATACCGAATTTCGACATCAGGAACAGCGTCAGAATGGCCATCATGGTGTAGAAACCGAAACGTTCGCCCGTATTGGCGAGAGCCGCGGCAATCAAACCTTTAGGTTGCTTGAGCATAGTAGAATTGGGTATTAGTAATGGATACGTTTTTTTGTTCGTGGACAAAGATAGAAAAATTTTTCATATATTTAGTGTCGCAACGGCACTTTTATCAGTCGGAACGCATAACCGGACCCGGGTGCGATTCGGTTTTGCTCCCATCCGACTTTTTATTACCTTTGTAGAAAATCGACTCCCCTATGGAAAAAACGACCCGAAGACTTCCGATCGTCGAACGCGACGAATGGTTACAGCCCGTCGAGGCGCAGATGAACCTGCGCCACGAGCGTTACGAGCGGAAAATGGCCGACATCGGACGCTCGGCGGGATCGCTCATCGACTACGCCAACGGCTACCGCTATTTCGGCTGGCAGTGGGACGACGTGCTGGACGGCTGGTGGCTGCGCGAGTGGCTGCCGGGGGCGCACGACGTCTACGTCTTCGGCGACTTCAACAACTGGCAGCGCACCGAAATCCGCATGCACAAGGATGCCGCGGGGGTCTGGAGCGCCTTTTTCCCCGCGGCGATGTACCGCGACCGGCTGCGGCACGGCTCGCTCTACAAGATCCATGTCCACGGCGACAACGGCTGGCTGGACCGCATCCCGGCCTACGCCCGGCGCGTCGTGCAGGACGACGAGACCAAAAACTACACGGCGCAGTTCTGGAACCCCGCGGAACCGTTCGACTGGCGGGGCGACGCGTTCGACGCCTCGAAGATCGGCAGTCTGCTGATCTACGAAGCCCATGTGGGCATGGCCCAGGAGCGCGAAGGCGTGGGAACCTACCGCGAATTCACCGAAAAGATACTCCCGATCATCAAAAAGGACGGCTACAACGCCGTGCAGCTGATGGCCGTGGCCGAGCACCCCTACTACGGGTCGTTCGGTTACCACGTGTCGAGTTTCTTCGCCCCCTCGTCGCGCTGCGGCACGCCCGAGGAGCTGAAGGAGCTGATCCGCCGCGCCCATGAACTGGGGCTGGCGGTGATCATGGACCTCGTGCACGCCCACTACGTCAAGAACCTCAACGAGGGGATCAACTCCCTCGACGGCACCGACCATCTCTACTCGCCGCCGGGCGACGCGGGCTACCAGCAGTACTGGGATTCGAAACTCTTCGACTACGGCAAGGAGGAGGTGCAGCACTTCCTGCTGTCGAACGTCAAATACTGGCTCGACGAGTTCCATTTCGACGGCTACCGCTTCGACGGCGTGACGTCGATGATCTACCGCCACCACGGCTACGTCACGTTCGATTCGCGCGACCGTTTCTTCGACGAGGGGGTCAACGGGGACGCTCTCACCTACCTCACCCTGGCCAACCGCCTCGCGCACGATTTCCGGCCTTCGGCCGTGACCATCGCCGAGGACGTGAGCGGCATGCCGGGGATGTGCATCCCGATCGCCGACGGCGGCATCGGATTCGACTACCGCCTGGGCATGGCCATCCCCGACTTCTGGATCAAGCAGCTGAAGGAGGTGCCCGACGAGCAGTGGGACATCCGGGAGATGTGGTCGGTGATGACCGACCGCCTGCCCGAAGTCAAGACCGTGGCCTACGCCGAGTCGCACGACCAGGCGCTCGTCGGCGACAAGACCATCGCCTTCCGGCTGATGGACAAGGAGATGTATTTCCACATGGACCGCGCTTCGGAGAACATCGTCATCGACCGCGGCATGGCCCTGCACAAGATGATCCGCCTGATGACCATCTCCACGGGCGGTCAGGCCTACCTCAACTTCATGGGCAACGAGTTCGGGCATCCCGAGTGGATCGACTTCCCGCGCGAGGGCAACGGCTGGAGCTACGCCCACGCCCGGCGGCAGTGGTCGCTCGCAAAAAACGGATTCCTGCGCTATGCGTGGCTGGGCGATTTCGACCGCGCGATGATCCGGCTGGTGAAAAAATACAAGGTTCTTGCCGACGGTTACCCGTGGAATCTGCTGATGGACGAGCGCAACAAGACGATGGCCTTCTCGCACGGCGACCTGCTGTTCGTCTTCAACTGGCATCCTTCGGCCTCGATCCCCGACTACGAACTTCCGGTGCAGGCCCCGGGCAAGTACGTCCCGGTGCTCTCGACCGACGAAAGCCGCTTCGGCGGACAGGAGCGGCAGTCGATGGCGGCCGAACACTTCTCGTTCGACGCCGGGGAGGGCGACGGACAGCGGCAGCCCCATATCCGCATCTACAACACCTCGCGCACGGCGACGGTCTACCTGCGAAAAAAGTAGTTACGCAACGACTATATTTTCCTTTTTATTCACCAAAACAGATTTACCATATTTCTTTAAAGGAGTTGAGAGAAGGATTCTACCAATGCCGGCGGTTCGAAGCCACGAACCTGTGGCGGAGATCGTTCCTTCTTTCCATTTTTCTGGTCTTTTGTTTCGCCGTCTACGGAGCGCTGGCGTCCGAAATCCTGACCGCCGGACCCGGAGCGGCCAATTTCCTGGCGCTGAACGAAGCCGCCTGCGCGGTGGCGCTGCTCGGAACGTCGTTCGCCCTGATCTGGATCATGATGGCCAAGGGGTCGAAAGCCTGGTACGAGGTCTACGAACGCTACATATTCGAGATCGAACAGGAGGAAGCCGAAGGACTGAAAATTCCGGAGCGCTATCGGCTGGGAGCCTTGTGCCGCCCCTGGGAGATGAACGGCAACCTCTTTTCGAAGAAGGCGGGCCGCTACTCCCCCTCGCGGCTCAACATCACGATCGGGTCGGTGACGCTGACGGCCTGGCTGACCGTCGGACTCATCCACTATGCCGCCAGTGTCATCCTTTACGCCGAAGGCCCTGCCCTCTGCTGGCAGCCGCTGATCCTCGCGCTCATCCCCGCCTCGTTCCTCGCCGTTCTCGTCACGGCGGCTCGCAACATGTGGGGCCGGAGCCGGTCGCTGGTGAAGCCCTGACCCCGGATTTCCGGAAATGACAAAAGCGGACCCGAGAAAGGGTCCGCTTTTTTTCGGCCGTCCCGGCGGCTTACTTCGCCAGTTCGCGCGCCACGGCCAGCGCCTTTTCGTAGTCGGGCTCGTGGGTGACCTCGGGCACGTACTCCACGTAGCGCACCACGTCGTCGCGGTCCACGACCACCACGCCGCGCGCCAGCAGGCGCAGGGAGTCGATCACGAAGCCGTACTTCATGCCGAAATCCAGCTCCCTGTAATCCGAGAAGACATGCACGCGGTCGATGCCCTCGGCGGCGCAGAAGCGTTTCTGCGCAAAGGGCAGGTCGACCGACAGCGACACGACGACCACGTCGTCGCCCAGTTTCGACGCCTCGCGGTTGAAGCGGATGTTCTGCAACGAGCAGACCGGGGTGTCGACCGACGGAAAGACGCTGTAAATGCGCACCTTGCCGTGGAAAACGTCCGACGACACGGGTTGCAGACCCGCATCGGTGACCGTAAATACGGGGGCCGTCTCCCCCACTTTGCAGCGATTGCCGACAAGCGTCACGGGCTTGCCGCCGAAAGTTACCTTGTGATCCATAATTCGATAGTTTTTATAATCAGGTGGTTCAACGCAATTCCGATGCCACCCGGCTGCGAGCCGGATCTGCGGGACGGGACGCCCCGCACCGCGCCCCTCCGCATCTGGTCATCGGCCGGCTTTAATTCGCGCGACGGCCGCCGCAACCCCGGCATAGAGCGCCGGCAGGTCGACGCCCGCCACGCAGCGGTTCTCGACGACGATCCGTCCGTCGACGACCACCGTATCGACATCCGAGGCCTTGCCGCAGTAGACCAGATTCGACACCACGTCGTTGACGGGCTGCAAATGGGGTTTCTGAAGGTCCACGACGATCAGGTCGGCCAGCGCGCCCTCGCGGACGACGCCCAGTTCGCCGTCGGCATAGCCCATCGCCCGCGCGCCGTTCACCGTCGCCAGCCGCAGCGCCTCCCAGGCCGGAAGGGCCACGGGATCGCCCGTCGCGGATTTTTGCAGGAAGGCCGCCGTGCGCACCTCCTCGAACATGTCAAGATCGTTGTTCGAGCAGGTTCCGTCCGTGCCGACCGTCACCAGCGCACCCGCGGCGCGCATCCGCTCGACGGGCGCCACGCCGCTCGATATTTTCATGTTGCTCTGCGGGTTGTGCGACACGGCGACGCCCCGCGCGGCGAGTGTCTCGATGTCGCTGTCGGTCACGTGGATGCAGTGCGCGCCGATGGTCTTCGGCCCCAGCAGTCCCAACCCGTCGAGGTGTTCGACCGAGGTTTTCCCGTACTTTTCGCGCACGATGCGCACCTCGTCCTGCGTCTCCGAGATATGGATCATCAGATGCAGGCCGTATTTATCCGCCAGCCGCTTGCCGCGCAGGAGGTTCTCGGGCGACACGGTATAGGGCGAATGGGGCGCCAGGGCGATCTGCACCCGGTCGCATCCGGCGGCCAGCCGCACGGCCTCCTCCACCTGGGGCATCACCTCGTCGACATTCGAATCGAAGTAGTTGCAGCCCAGCATGGCGCGGATGCCCAGCCGTTCGACCGTCTCCACGCAGCGGTTTTCGAAATAGTACATGTCGACGAACGACGTCACGCCGCCCAGCAGCATCTCGACCACGCCGAGCGTCATGCCCAGCGCCACATCGTCGGCTGTCTGACGCGCCTCGAAGGGCCAGATATAGTCGTGGAGCCACTCCATCAGGGCGATGTCGTCGGCAAGGCTGCGTTGCAGGGTCATGGCCGCATGGCAGTGGGTGTTCACCAGCCCCGGCATCACGAGTTTGCCCCGGCAGTCGAACTCCCGAAGCCCGGGGTGCGCCGCGCGGAACTCCGCGGCGGCCGTTTCCGACTCCGTGACCAGCGCGATGCGGTTGCCGTCGACGCCCACCCAGCCCGCAAAGGTGCGGGGGGCGTTCCCGGCGGCCGTCATCGGCAGCACCGTCGCGTTTGAAAAAAGAATTGCCATATTTCGGTTCATTATGTCATTCGGTCCCGGACAGCGCCCTGCCATAAGCCCCCGCCGAGGCGGGGGTTTGGGGGTGGGTCAGACTTGCCAACGACGCCAAAGGCGGCGAAAGCGGCAGTCGACAGCACTGCGGGATGCCGATGACTCGTTCATATTCTTACTTATACTTCACTTTCACCTTTTCGGTCTTGACCTTTCCGCGGGGCTGCCCCTCGATCGAGTTGCCCTGCACGGTGATCACGTCGCGGCCGTCGACCGAATTGGAGTAGACCTGGATCACCTTGTTGAAGGCTCCCGGCTCGCTCTTGTGGGGTTCGTAGATGATGCGGATCACCCCCGAATCGGCCGGCTCCACGGGACGCTTCGAGAACGACGCCTTGAGGCACGAACACGAAGTGATGACCCGCACCAGCACCAGCGGGGCCGTACCGTCGTTGACGAACCGGAATTCGCGGACCAGGTCGCCGCCCTTACGGGACACGTCGCCGAAATTATAGGTCGCGTTCTCCAGCCGGAGGTGCGCCCCCTTTACGGGTTTTTCGGCATAGCCCGCAGCGAACGCCAGGCAGGCCGAGAGGGTTAACAGGATATGTCGCATAGCCAAAATTTGTATTTATCCAATATCATACCAGCGGGCGGCGGGAAACCGGGTAAAAAACGGGCGCCGACCCGGCCGACCCGACGCGGGTTTCTCAAACACACCCGTTACTCCATGCGGAAAATATAGGTGATCGTGCCGCCCTGCACCGCGGCGCGGCTCTCTGTGAATCGCGCCTTGCGGGCCGCCGCTTTCGCCGCCTCGATCAGCTCGGCAGCGTCCGTCGTCGAGCCTTTGGGTTCGAACGAAGCCCCCGTGACCTTGCCCGAAGCGTCGACCGTCACGCGGATCACGACCTTGCCGCCCTTCTCGCCGGGATACGACGGCTTGGGCAGGTCGCCCACCAGTCCGCGCCCTTTCAGCCCCTGATCCAGCTGGTCCAGTCCGTCGGGGTTCAGTCCCGGGCCCGTGCCGCTGGCCTTGTCCTCGCCCTCGGGAGCGCGGGGATTGCCCGCATTGTCGGGTTCGTCGGCCCCGCCCTTGTTCATCTTGAACAGCGCCTTGGGGTTGGGCGTCTGCGTCACAGGGTCCTTGCCCGCAACCTGCGCCGTCTGCTCCACGGGTGCCGCGACATCGTGCACGCGCGGCTCGTTGGCCACCTTCACGGGCGGTCTGGGCGGCTCGGGAACGGGCGGCTCGGTGAAGTCGACGAGAATCGTGTCGCCCGGCTTGTCCGTCACCGGCGAGAAATCGAACGACACCAGCGCGAACGAGCCGGCCAGCAGCACGCCGTAGACTGCCGTCGCGATCATCGCCCACCGTCGCGGGGATTTATTATCGGGATCGTAGTAATACATTGGTTTCCCAATTAAAAATTAAGAATGAAAAATTAAAAATTGCCCCTGCGCCAGGGTGGCACGGATTTCATTTTTAATTCTTAATTTTTCATTTTTCATTGAACTTATTTCGGCGAAGTCGCCAAAATAAGTTTATAATTATTGTCCTTGGCGATGTTCATAACCTTCACCACCTCATCCACCGCAACGGTCTTGTCGCAGTGGAGCGAGACGGTAGCGTCCTTCTGCCCGTCGAGCCGCGCCTTGAGCGCCCGCTCCACGCCGCCGATCGAACCCACGTCCTGCAATTCGACATAGTAACGATACTTGCCGTGGCCCGCATCCTGAACCGACACCGTGGTCATCGCCTTGTCCTTCAACTGGTTCGAACTCTTCGGAAGCATCAGTTTCAGGGCGTTGGGGTTGATCAGCGTCGTGGCGATCAAGAGGAACAGCAGCAGCAGGAACATCAGGTCGGTCATCGACGAGGCCGAGAACGATTTATCGACTTTCGATCCGTGTTTGATTGCCATAACGCGCTATTTTTGAACGGGTTGATTCAGAATGTCCATAAACGCGATCGAGTTGGCCTCCATCTGGAACACCAGCTTCTCGATGCGCGCCACGAGGTAGTTGTAGCCGAAGTAGGCCGGAATGCCGACGATCAGACCCATCACGGTGGTCACCATCGCCACGTACATGCCGCTCGACAGCAGCCCCAGGTCAACCGTGCCGCCCGCGGCGGACATGTCCATGAAGGTCTGCACCATACCTAACACCGTGCCGAGGAAACCGATCATCGGCGCGCCGCCGGCGATCGTGGCCAGGAACGGAAGGCCGTTTTCGAGTTTCGAGACTTCGAGGTTGGCGACGTTCTCGATGGCGGTCTGCACGTCGCTCATCGGGCGTCCGATGCGCTCGATGCCCTTCTCGATCATGCGTGCGATGGGCGTGTCGGTCTTCTTGCAGAGGTTCACGGCCGTCGAGATCTTGCCGTCGGAGATGTAGTCGCGGATGCGGTTCATAAAGTTCATGTCCAGCACCGAAGCCTTGCGGATGGCCATGAAACGCTCCACGAAGATAAAGATCGTCACGCCCCCCAGCGCCAGCAGCGGCCACATCAGCCAGCCGCCTTTGGTAAACAGGGTCCACAAGCCCATACGGGTCTCCTCACTTACGGCCACCGCCTCGGCAGCCTGCAAAAATGTTGTCATAATGGTTTAGAAATATTTAAGTTTACAAATTTTATCCTTCCAATTTCGTTTCCGAGCGCCGGTTTTGCAGTCTGCGCCCGCGGGGGCGCACGCGCCCCGGCCCCTCCGCCCGCGCTTTTAGTCGGGTCGTTGTTTCACGGCTCCGGCATCAGGTCGGATTCAATCACCGCAGGGACACCTTTCACTTTTCAAGCAGTCTTTGCTCTCGCTTAACCGCAAAGTTCACCTTCTATTCATCCTCTTCCTCTTTAACGTATCCGAACGGCGAAAGCGTATCCGCCGGTTCGCGCAGACGGCTCCGGTCCGCATCTTCGGCCGCCTTTTCGGCCGCGCGGGCCGTACGGCGGGCGATGCGCCGCGCCTTGCGCTTCTTGTTCGTAAAACGCTCCTTGATCCGCTGCCGCAGGTCGCGCAGGTTGTCGAAATCCTCCTTGAAGTAGACGCCGATGCCGGTCTCCTGCAAACCCTGGTTCTCGTCGAAGCGGTCGATGGTCTGCGTGAAGGCTTTCAGCTTGAGCGTCCCGGCCCGGTCGATCAGGTAGGTGATGTAGGCCTCGCCCATGAAGTTGGACATCGAACTGTTCACGGCCTGCTTGTTGTCGATCAGGTAGTTGCCCTCGACCTCGACGAACAGCCGGTTGTTGATCAGGCTCTTCGACAGCCCGAAATCGACCTCGTCGCTCGTCAGTTCCGATTTGGGCCGGTAGCGGATCACCACGTTGTAGTCGGACGACGAAAGCCAGTTGCTGACCATGTTCGACACGAACTCCAGTCCCGTGGCCGCCGACACCGAGCTGCCGATGTTCGACGAGGCCTGCGACGAGTTCTCGGACATGAAGCTGTTGAACAGCAGCAGGTAGAGGAACTGCGTGTCGACCGTCTCGGGGGTCGAGAGAGCATTGGCGATCAGGCTCTGCGTCTCGGGATCGGAGCCGGGAACCCGCACGTCGAAGGTGATCGTGGGGTTCGAAAGCCGCTCGCCGAGGTGAATGACGCACTCCACGGGAACCGAACGGTCGCCCCCGAGGTCGGCCGTGCCCTGCAGGAGGGGTTGCAGCGACGCCTTGACCTTGTACACGGCGTCGATGTCGAGCATCGCGTTCATCGGCGACCCGGTCCACTGGATCGACGAACCGCTCTCGATGGTGAAGCGTTTGTTGATGATCTGCTGGAGCGACAGCATGAAACTGCCCTCCGCGATCGTATAGTCGCCGTAGATCTCGAAAATATTGGCCTTGGGGTTGATCTGGAGGTTCAGCGCGCCCGCGCCGCGCCCCTTGACCGTGTTGCCCGCCACTTCGAGTTCGACTTCGGCGTCGGGCCGCACGTCGAGCGCGAGGGTGATCTTCATCTGGCTTCCGGCGTCGGATTTCTGGCGGTGCTTGCGCTCGAAGGAGAGTTTCTTGCGCGCCACGTCGTCGAGCGTATCGGCCTGCTCGGGCTGCTCGAAGACCACGAAATCGGCGTTCGAAATGTTCGACTTGCTCGACAGCGGCATCACGAACGAGGAGTTGCCGTCGGTCGAGGCCGTTATATCCATGTTCACCGCCCCCTTGTCGCCCGAGATGCGGGCCGCGCCCGTGGCGAAGACCCTGCCGTAGAACATGTCGTTGTCGTCGGAGTCGGTGTCGAGCACCAGCATCTGCTGCGGGGCCACGCGCACGTCGTAGGAGATATTCGAAAGGTGCTGGAGGCTCATGTCGAAATCGAACCGCCCCCGGTTGCCCCGGGGGTCGAAAATCGGAACGTTCGAAGCCCGGAACCGGTTGTTCTTCACGTTCAGCACGGCCTCGGGCATCGAGTAGGTCACCTGCGTGAAATCGACCGTGGTTTTCAGCCCCGCGACCCGGATTTCGCCTTCGAGATCGGCCTTGCGGCCCTGGCCCTGCAACGTGAGGCCGGCCGAGGCCATGCCCTCGGTCGAGGAGACGACACCCGCGAGGATCGGGTCCAGCAGCGCCATGTCGAGACTGTCGACGTCCAGCCGGGCGAAATAGCGGTTGCGGTCGGGGGCGTAGAAACCGCGGATCAGCGTGTCGCGCCTGATACGGTCGGAGACCGTCACTCCGGCGCGGCTGCGGGCGAAGTCCCAGCGCGAGGCGAAGCGCATCGGCGGCGCGGGAATGTCGTTGACCTCCACGCTGTCGAGCAGGATGTCGGCCGTGATCTCGCCGCCGCGCAGCACCGACTTCATCGCCGCCGAACCGTTCGTGCGCCCCTCGATGTAATAGCCCATGCGCTCGGCGACCTGCGCGAAGGGCGCCAGGTCGAAATTATGCAGCGAGAGCGTCACCGAATCCTCGCGGCTGCGCGAGGCGACGCCGTCGAGCAGCAGCTCCTGCTCGCGGTTCATCACGTAGAACTTGTCGATCACGACCTGCGCGGTGTCGAGCAGGATTTTGCGGGCGAAAATCTGCCACGTCTTGTCGCCGCGGGTGATGTGCGAGGGAAGAATCCGCAAATCGACGACGCGGCCGTTGGGTCCGTGCTCGTCGGCCACCGCGGCGCGGAACCCGACGAGTCCCGAGACGCGGCGCAGGGTGTCGTCGAAGCCTGCCGAGAGCTGCACGCGGTTCTGCCGCGCGCCGCCCGTCAGCGAGAGGCGCGGAAGGTGCAGCACCCCTGCATAGAGATCCTCGGCCGAGGCGTAGACCGCCAGCGAGTCGCCGCGGTTCGAGGCGTTGACCGAAAGGCGCGTGGCAAGCATGCGCCGGCGCTCGATGTACTCCGACGCTGCCTTGAGCGACAACTGGTCGCTGGCCGGATTGAACAACAGTTGCAGCGACGAGCCGTCGGCGATCTGAAGTCCCGTCGACACGGCGTCGGCCACGGGGTTGAAATTGCGGATGTTGACCGACAGCAGCGAGAAGTCGTTGGCCACGGCGGCCTTGCGTTCCGAAGGCGTCTCCTCCCACTTTTCGCCGCCCAGCATCGGCAGGTATTTCCACGCGCTCCGGCGCAGGTATTCGAAGACGGTGCGGTAGCTGGTTTTCGACCGGAACGTGACGTCGGCGAAGTCCGAGCGCAGTTCCACGAACTTGCTCCGCTCGGAGTTCTCGCCCGTGACGGTCATGCTGGCGGCCGCGATCTCCTTGTCGTTGTAGCGGTAGCGGGCGTCGGTCACCTGAATGCGGCCGTTCAGATCGTCGAGCGAACGCCCTCCGGCGGCAGCGACGATGCGGCCCGAGAGCTGCGACACCGAGTCGCGGCGGTTGACGTGCAGCCGGGCCAGATCGGCGTGCCGCAGGTCCATCGTGAAGTCGTAGCGCGGCACGGAGTCGTTCAGGTCGACCGTGCCGAAGAAGTCGAAGTCGAGGTTGGGATCGCGGGCCGTGATGCGTCCGTCGAACTCGCGGTTGCGCAGGCGGCCGTCGAGCCGCAGCGAGTCGTAGACATAGCCGTTGAATCCCAGCTGCGTGACGTTGCCAACGACGTTGGCGTCGGCCACGCCCCTGCCGATCACGCCGTCGACATAGGCCGTGAGGGTGGCGTTGCCCAGCAGATCGCGGCGGTCGAGCAGCTCGCCCAGACGCAGGTTGCGCGTCTCGACATCGCCCCGCACGCTGCTCAACCCCCCTTTGACCGGGGCCATTTTCAGGTTGCAGGAGACGTTACCCACGCCCGTCGCGGCGCCCAGCTGCATGTCGAACGACGAGAGCAGTCCCCGGAAACGGGCATTGAGGTCGATCTGCCCGGAATTGCCCAGCACGCCGACCAGCTTGTCCGAGAGTTTGCGGCCCGCGATGCCGAGGGCCAGCTCGTCCACGGCCCGGGCCGTGGAGCGCAGGCGGGGAACCGACAGGTCGAAACGGGTCTTCCGGATGTCGGGAAGCCCCTTCACCGAGGCGTCGGCCACGAGCGTCGTCCCCTCGCTGATCTGCATGCTCCTGATCCGGCCCGTGAAATCGGACACCACGCCGGCGACCTCGACGTTTACGTCGGTGAAATCCACATGCCAGTCGCGCAGCTTCGGGGCGAAAAAGGCGATGTCGTCAGTCGAAACGGTCGTATTGCGCATCGAGGCGTCGATGCGCACCTCGCCGATGAAATCCTTGTACTGCGCCCACGAGTCGCCCGCCAGCGAGACGAACGGAAAGTTGACGTTCGAACGCGGCGTGATGATCGAGGCGTTCTCGAAGCCCAGACAGCCCTGCGTCATGTAGAACCGCCCGGCCAGGTGGTTCAGCACGAAGCCGCTGCGTTCGCGGGCCGAAAAGGCCACAATGGAGGTGTAAATGGCCTGCCCGTCGATCGTGAAATCGTCCACGCGGGCCGTGATGCCGTAGAGGTGCATGTGCGAGAAGTCGATGCCGTGCTCCGGATCGCGATGGTCGAGCCGTTCGAGGCAGAGGTCCATGTTCTCGATCGAGGCCTTCTTCAGCGAGAGGCGGAAATTGCCCTTCTTGGGTTTGTCGGGGTCGGAAATGCGGTCGACGATCTGTTTGATGTTCATCTCCCCGCCGGGCGTCTGCCGCAGGTAAAGCCTCGCGTCGGCGATCTCGCCGCGGCTCAGCTCCAGCCCGCCGCCGAAGATGCCGAAACTCGTGATGAAGGCGTCGAGCTTCCCGACGTAAAGCAGCGTGTCGCGCTGGTAGTCCTCGACATAGAAGCCCTTGACCCTGACCTTCGAGAAGATGCCGATGTCCACGCGGTCGATCGACACGGTGGTCTCCAGCTTGCGCGAGACGAAGCGCGCGGCCCTGTGCACCGCGTAGTTCTGCACGGCGGGAATGTCGAGCAGCAGCGAGAGCGCCACGGGAACAATTATCAGCAACAAAACCGCCGCCGAGAACACCTTTCCCAATATTTTTATACCTTTGCGCATCAGGACTCCTATATAACCTGCAAATTTAGCGAAAATAGTTAAAAAACAATTATAATTCCGGATGGATATTACAATTCTCGGCATCGAATCCTCGTGTGACGACACCTCTGCCGCCGTGCTCCGCAACAACGTCCTGCTGTCGAACGTCATCGCCTCGCAGGCGGTTCACGTCAAATACGGCGGCGTGATCCCCGAACTGGCCTCGCGGGCCCACCAGCAGAACATCATCCCCGTCGTGGACACGGCGCTCAAGGAGGCGGGCGTCGCCGCCGACCGGATCGACGCCATCGCCTTCACGCGCGGCCCGGGGCTGGTCGGATCGCTGCTCGTGGGCGTGTCGTTCACCAAGGGGCTTTCGATCGCCCGCAACATCCCGATGGTCGAGGTCAACCACCTTCAGGGGCACATCCTCTCGCACTTCATCGACCTTCGGGACCGCACGCTGCCCCATCCGGACTTTCCGTTCCTGTGTCTCCTGGTGAGCGGCGGCCACACGCAGATCGTGCGCGTGGACTCCCCGCTCGAAATGGAGATCATCGGCACGACGATCGACGACGCCGCGGGCGAGGCCTTCGACAAGTGCGCCAAGGTGATGGGGCTGCCCTACCCGGGCGGCCCGGTGATCGACCGTCTGGCCAAGGAGGGCGATCCGAAGGCATTCCGCTTCGCGCATCCCCGCGTCGAGGGCTACGACTATTCGTTCTCGGGCCTGAAAACCTCGTTCCTCTACACGCTGCGCGACGCCGTGGCCGCAGACCCCGACTTCATCGAGACGCACAAGGCCGACCTCTGCGCCTCGCTGCAAGGGACCATCGTCGAGATTCTGCTCGACAAACTCATCCGCGCCTCGAAGGAGACGGGCATCCGCGACATCGCCATCGCGGGCGGCGTCTCGGCCAACTCGGGCCTGCGCGACGGCATCGCCGAAGCGGGCCGCCGGCGCGGCTGGCGAACGTTCCTTCCGGAGTTCAAGTTCACGACCGACAACGCGGCGATGATCGCCATGGCGGGCTACTACCGCTACCTGCGGGGCGACTTCTCGTCGCTCGACGTCTCGCCCGTGGCGCGGCTCGAGGAGTTGTAAGCTACTCACTCACAAAAAAAATAATTTATGCAAACATCCAGATTCATGCGGGTCCTTTCGGGGTTGCTGCTGTCAGTTTTCGCCGTCACCGGCCCAACCGCCTGCAACGACAGCAACGACAAGAACACCGCGACGCTGACCGTCAGCACAGACGACCTCGTACTGGGCGGCGAGGCCGGGGAGTCCGAAACCTTCACCATCACTACGACCGCCGCGTGGAAGGCCGTCCCCTCGGGCGAAGGCTTCACGCTCGACAAGACCGAGGGCACGGGTGACGCTACCGTCCGCGTAACCGCCGCCGCGGGCAACTGGGACGGCTATGTGAAGCAGCTGGGCAGCATCGAGATCGCGGCCACGAGCGTCGACGGAGTGAAAACCGTCAGCGTCAGCCAGGACGAAATCACCCCGGTGCTGCCGTCCGAGGTAACCCTGGTGGCCGATTTTACGCTGGGAGCTTCGGTCGCCACCCCCGAGCTGCCGCCCTATTCGACGGATAACTTCACGACCGGGCGCCATGAGTACACGATCGGCGGCTACGCATTTGCCATTTTCGTCGATCCGGACGAGGGCGGCAAATTCTACTGGCTCGACAACAAACAGTTCAGCCCCTCCATTCCGGATCCGGCCCAAGGACTGTTTTTCAGCAAATTAGGCGCATACGTCGAATTCCCGGCCATCGCCGGCAAAGTTCTTTCGGAGGTTCACTACCTGCCCACGAGCCAGCAGAACGACGTCAGCCTCGACCTGTTCGGCGCCGACGATTCGGAACCGCAGTATACGCTCGATTACGGCGACGACGGCACATGGTCCTACACACTGATCGACGCCCGGGAGAACCTGCGTTACCGCATCGAGATCACCAACAAGAAAAACGCGCAACTCGCCAAACTCAAACTCGTCTACGCCGCGGCGAAATGACGCACGACATCCGGCAAAGACAAACCCCTCCCGGCCAAATGGCCGGGAGGGGTTTGTCTTTATTGGGAGGCGGCGGATCACTTCGCGCCGAAGAGTTTTTCCCGGAGCGAGAAGCCTTCGCATTTCGCGGCGAAGCTGTCGTACTCGGCACGGAGCGATGTCATCAGCTCCCGGACCGACTGAATCTTCTCGGCACGCCAGGCGTTCGAGCCGCAGAAGGCGTAGCCGTTGCGGAGCTTGCCCTTGAAAGCGTTGTAGAGGGCCAGCATGATGCAGTAGGGGCTGTGCGTCACGTCGCACGTCTTGATGCAGTCGAACGGGCACGCCTTGGGGACCTTCAGGCCCTCCTTCACGCGATCGAGGAACGAGTTGCGGATGGCCCGGCCCGGCATGCCGACAGGGCTTTGGATGATCTCGATGTCCTCCTCGTGCGCCTCGATGTAGCTCTGCTTGAAAGCCGGATCGGCGTCGCACTCGTCGGTGGTGACGAAGCGCGTCCCCATCTGCACGCCGTCGGCGCCCAGCGCCATGATGCGGTAGATGTCCTCGCCCGTATAGATGCCGCCGCCGGCGATCACCGGAATGCTGCAGTTGTGCTCGGCCTCGAAAGCACGGACCTCGGCCACGATCTGCGGAACGATGGCTTCGAGCGAATAGTGCTCGTCGGCGATCTGGTCGGCCTTGTAACCCAGGTGGCCGCCCGCCTTGGGACCCTCGACCACGATGGCGTCGGGGATGTACTTATATTCCGAGAACCATTTCTGGCACAGGACCTTCGCGGCGCGCGCCGACGAAACGATCGGAGCCAGTTTGGTCTTGGCGTCTTCCGTGAGGAACGACGGCAGGTTCAACGGAAGCCCCGCACCCGAGAAGATGATGTCGGCCTTCTCGGCGATGGCGGTCTTCACCATGTCGGCGAAGTTGGACATGGCGACCATGACGTTGACGCCGATGATGCCCTTCGTCGCTTCGCGGGCCTTGCGAAGCTCCTCCTTCAGCCCCCAGATCGAGGCGGTGCGATAGTCCTTCGAATAGTTGTTATAGATCGCCCCGAGACCGGCCGACGAGATGACGCCGACACCGCCCTGATTGGCCACGGCCGATGCCAGGCCCGCAAGGGAGACGCCTACGCCCATACCGCCCTGAACGATGGGCATGGAGGCGCATAAATTTCCGATTTTCAATGATTTCATGCTGTTTACTTAAAAGAATAAGTGACGTAACGGGGTACAAGGTACGGAAAATCGGAGCGTTTGGTTCCGCGCGGGAACATATTTAACGCAGACTTCACATTGTCCGCTCACAAAAACCGGATGCCGCGGACCCGTTTCTGCCCCCGGCCGGCGGCCTCGCGCTCGACGATGCCCGTCACGACATCCGCCGCGTCGTGCCATCGGTTGGCGCGGAACTTCCGGCGGTAGGTCGTCAGATGGGCGTAGAGTTCGGGCCAGCGGAGGTTCCAGCCGCGGGGAAAACGCACGAGGTGGAGCGCCGTGGCCGAATTGGAGAGGATGCGCGCCTCCTTGTTGCCGCTCTGGTGGAACCACTCGACGCGCACGCCCGGCGCAAGCGCCTGCACGGCCCGGGCGAAACCGCGGCCGCCGTTGTTGCTCTCGATGGCGGCCTGCCGCGTGTCCGAGCGCACGAGCATCTCCCCCACCAGCGGCTCGGTCGCCTCCATCGGCTCGCGCGAGTAGACCGCGTCGGTAATGTAAATCACCCCGTCGGCATCGACCGCATAGGAGAGCGAACAGAGGTAGTCGTCGCCCGTGTCGGCGGTGTCGGTGTAGTTGGCGCGGCGGACGATCTCGTGCGGCAGACAGTCGTACTCGGCGAAATTCAGCCCGTACAACAGCCCCTCGCGGGCCGAAGGGCGCCCCTGATACATCGCCTCGAATTGCAGCGGGTCCAGCCGCCGCTTGGCCTCCAGCAGCGCAGCGCCGTGCTGTCGCTCCCACAACGCCTCGCCCGGCTGGCGGGGGTCAACCTCCGTGGGCGGCGCGGTTTTCAGAGCCTCGAAATTGAGGTGCAGCCACCGGTCGGCAGGCAGCGTGTCGAGCTGCGACCACGCGCGCAGCTCCTCGACCGGCTCGCGGGCCGCGAGGGCGCCGATCAGGTCCTCCTCGTGCCAGCGGGTGAAGACCACCAGTTCGCGCGAGGCGTTGTGCATGCGGGTCCGCACGACGGAGGTGTACCACTCCCAGCAGTTGGCGCGGACGAGCGGCGAATTGGCTTCAAGCGCGTCTTTATACATATAGTAATCAATTTTGTCGCAGATTAACAAAAAAAACGTTAAATTTGCGCTAAAGATTGATTGACAGCGTTATGGAAAAATCGA